>Ga0181557_1000161_pt1 | contig 83961 bp, 50 predicted proteins | sample 011ome_23_FD_148632 | JGI IMG/M metagenome (GOLD analysis project Ga0181557, IMG submission 148632) | Coastal salt marsh microbial communities from the Groves Creek Marsh, Skidaway Island, Georgia - 011506CT metaG (spades assembly) | ecosystem: Environmental > Aquatic > Marine > Intertidal zone... | reverse complement strand
TCCTCTGCGTTTTTTAAGGTTTTCCTCCTCGTTTTTGTCCTCCTCCTCTCTTCGCGTTGCGTGCGTGAAATCGAATGCGTCGATGAAAATGACGACGATGGTGTGACTCGCAAAATGAACAACGCCGACAGCGACGAGGCGTTTCGAAGGAAAAAGAACATAAAGTACGACCGGTACGAGGAAGAGGCGGAATACGCGGAAGAGGAGGAAGAGGAAGAAAAAACGAGAAGAAGCAGGAGCGAGAAGAAAACGAAGAAGAATGAATTTGCCCAATTAGCAGGCGAACGAGGCGAAGGACCAGAGCTCGTCGCTTTGGGACCGAACGCGGAAAAAGTGCAACTCTCGCAATTCGAAACGAGGATGATGGCGGGGAAAGATGGGAAGATGTTCGTCTCTGTCTTACCGGAGGACAGGTCGATGCAGTGTCAAGAACGCATCGACGAGTGGTACCCGACGTTTCGGAAGGTTGCGCGAGCGATGGACGCGGCGTATAAAGTGTTGGAAGTGAACATGCCGGGGAGGACGGCGCAAGCCATCGGGGAGGTTTTCGGGAAGATGAAAAAGCAAGAGGCGAGGAAGTTTGCGTGCGGGGTTGTCGGGTTGTACGGGAAATCGGGGGGGTTGAATATTTTGAAAGGGAATTATAGCGATCCGGTGAGTTACATGGAGTTGTTGAGTAGCGCGAGAGACGGGGTGACGGATTTGAGGACGGCGGGCGAGAAGGCGCCGAGGTTTGGATCGGGGTCGATTGGGTCGTCGTCGTCCTCGTTCGACGACGACGGCGATAACAAACACGCGGCGTGTGATTGGCTCGCGAGACCGCGCAGGGAAGGAGATGCCAAAATGCGCGTAGCTGTGTTTGAACCGGTAGACGAAGACGTGTTTAATTTTATCGCCACGGTGATAGGGGAGAAGAACGCCGCGTTGTTCTCGAGACAGAGTTTGTTCGGGTGCGAAGTCACCGTCGGGCAACCGGTGCGCGAGAGTTACGGGATCACTCTGGTCGCCGATATCGACGAAAGTGACGACGAGTTCAACGTAGACGCGGAAATTAAAGTCATGCCTATATTCGCCAACAAAAACGCCGGTTTCAATCCGAGATTAGGGAAGGAGGATTTTATTGATTTCTTGGATAAAGTGATTTTAGCGAACGCGACGAGCGCGTTTCGAGAAATGGTGGATACCAGCATCGACCATAACTGTGCGAATGATATTTGGGAGTTGATGAATAACTTGAACGATCAGTTTTACGAGGAAGTGGCGCGAAAGAAGCAACAGCGACAAACGCAAGAGGACGGAGAAGGAGAAGAGGGAGAAGATGAACATTTTACGCCAGAAATCGCGTGGGACACCATTCGCGAACCAATGCTGAAAGCTTTAGACGCGCACGGAAAGAACGATAAGAATTTACAACCCACGCAGTGGATGTGCGGGCTAGCTGGATCGATAGCCGCGTTTGCAGAGGCCAAATCCGAGTTGGCTTCGGCGAACTCGTTTATGGGCGAATTGATGACGTTACGAAAAGAATCGATTCAGTTGCGAACGCGGAATGCGGTTTTAGAGAGAGAGTTAGCGGAGATGGAGACGAGACTGCCTGCAGGAGGAGCTAACAGTGGTGCCATGGGTTTACCGAAAGCGAAAAAAAGAGGGTTTGGTGCCGCGCCGAAGGAAACGAATACGCCGCCGCCGACGCCGACACCTTCCTTTGACGAAGAAGAAAGATTGCAAAGACAACAACAAAAGATACAGCAACAACAAGAAGAAGAAGCGGAGGCTGCAACCGCCGCCGCCGCTGCTGCTGCAGCTGCTACTAGAGAAGAAGAAGAACGGCAACGCCAGGAACGAGAAGCAGTAGAAGCTCAGCGCAGACGAGAAGAAGAAGAAGAAGAACGGCAACGACAGGAGCGAGAAGCCATTGAAGCTCAGCGCAGACGAGAAGATAGAGAAGAAGAGGAAGAAAAGGAACGGCAGCGCAAAGAACAGGAAGCTGCCGAGGCTCAGCGCAGACAACACGAAGAAGCTGAAGCGCTCAGGACGCAACGAGAAGCTGAAGCAGCGGCGAACATTCCTCCTCCCCCCGTCGAAGACGAAGATCCAAATCTCACCTTCTGGTCTGCGCACGAAAATCAAGGGAAAACGTATTACTATAATTCGCAAACGCGTGAATCGACGTATGAGAAACCTGTCGGGTTTTCCGAACCGGAAAAAGTAAAGAATGAATCGCCTCATGTCGAGTTGTGACGAGGACGGCACATAGATTTTAGATTTTAGTTGGAACATTCAATACCAGACAATGCGTTTATCTCTATTTTAATGACTAAATTTGTTCTTCACGTCTCTCTCTTTCTCTTTCTCACTCACTTTCTCTTTCTCTTTCAATCAATATCTTCGCCGCTCACGTTCGGTTGTTCGCCTTCGTTGACAACCATATCGAAATACTCGCTCAACGGGGATCCCCAGGAAGCGTCTGGTGCCGCGACACTTTTCGGTTGAGTACCATCCTCGTACATTTCGCTGTCAAATATCTCAGGAACTGGCGGGAAGAGACTGTCGTGTTTTGAACTTGTCGTTTTCATTCGAGGCACCATTTGTCCAGCACCGTTTGAGATGAAACCGCCGCCCCCGGTGGGGTACAATTTTGGACGTTTCAACACGGGACAAGTAATTTTAAGAGGTAAAGGAGATACGATGGTGATATCATCGTCGCGGTTGACGATATCTTTGTCTTTATCCCCCTCTTTCATCACTGCTGCTGCTGCTGCATATTTCTTAACGTCCGTCGCGAACGGACCCCCTTGCACGCTCAACGACTCGGACGGATTAATGCTCGCCATCATCATCGAAGCGCTCGCCACATGCGCTTGGTTCATTTCGTGAAGGAACTCTGTTGCAAGCGTCGTCCAAAAACCTCCGAGTTTACTCAAATGCTCGAGTATTTCTCGCCCATTGCCAAACGTTTGTAAAATATCTCGGAGCGTATCTTTAATCTTTGAACGCTCAACGATTGCATTCTTCGCTTTAATTGAAGACGAGCCTAAACTTTTCTTCAACGTTGGTAGAGACGATATCTTCTGTAACGCCATTTTTGCGTTTAAGATTGGTTTAAACGCGTGACTCTGCGTGTTTTTGCGCGTATTCATCGAGAGAAACTTGTGATCTTGCAGTTGGTTTCTCTCGTCGTTGTCTTTGTGTTGCTTCACGAGCGCCCAGTGGTCGTCGACGGCTTTCTCGAGACATTCGCGGGCGGATTTCAACATCATTTCCGCGGATGCCAAGACTTTGTCTTGCGTACGATTTCCGGTGGCTGGAAACATTTCATCGAAAATGGGGATCGGTGCCGTGGTCGCTTCCACAGTCGCGACGGCAGCGGTAGTTGCCGCTTTTGTACCGCTCTCTCTCGAACCTTCCGCTTCGTGGTCTGCCGCTAAAAGTGTTCTGTCGCCAAAGACGTCTTCGAGCCCACCCAAAAGACTCGAATCGTGTTTTTTAATCGCATCCAGTGGAATGTGTTCGTCCGCTAAGAACTGTTTCGCTCGTTGCAGCGCTAACGCTGTCTTCGTGGAAGGCGCCGTCGGTTTCATCGACCACATAGAAAAGACGTCGGAATCGTCAAAATCGTCGACAATCGGAAATTCGTCCTCCTCTTCTAATGCCGCGGCTGCTGCTTTCGATTTCTTCTCTTTCGGTGGCGTTTCTAGCGCCGCCAGGCTTTGCTCGATCGCGTGTTTCTTCTTCGCCAGAGACGTTTCTTTCGCCTTCTTCGGCGTCGAAACTTTCTTCGACACTTTTTGCGCCGCCTTCTTCTTCGTTCCTTTCTTTCTCGGCGGCGTTTTCGTCAGCGTCTTCTTTTCTTCTTCTTCTTCTTCTTCTTCTTCTTCGTCTCCTTTTCTCGCGCTCAACGTCATCGCTCTCTTCGTCGGCCGATTTTTCTTCACCCCCGGCGAAATCGCGCCGGTTTTTAGCAACCCGAGAACGTTCTTCTCCACACCTTTCTTGCTCCCGTTCCCCGCGCCTCTCGGCGTTCTCAAAAAAGGTCTCTGATGAATACACCTTTTCCCTACGGTCTTCATCCCTGTTTTCTTCGTGCTTTTACCTCCTCCCTTATTCGTCGTCTTCGTCTTTCGCGGTTCCCCCAACGTCTTCTTCGCCGTTTCTGTATCCTTTATATCGCAAAATTTCGGCAACGCGACGTCTTCTTTTTCTTCTCCTTTGTCTCCTCCCTCTTCTTCGGCGGCGCACGCCAACACCGCTTTCATCCTGCACTCCGGGCACGCGTACGCATCCATCCCCAAGATCGTCTTTGAATCCTCCGCTTTCCTCTCGCACTCGAAATGGCTAAAGTTATCGCAATACTCGCACCCGATCCACATCTCCTCTTCTTTTACCTCCTCTTTGTTCTTCTTCCCTTCTTCCAACAGATCTTTTCTGTACACGCATTCGCAGTGGACACAAAACCACCCACGTTTCCAAAGCAAACCGCACGCGTTGCACAACGACACGCGGTGCTCCTGCCCAGTCGAGCTCTCGATCCTATCCACCCAGCCTTTGCGCCACATCGGCGTCTCTTTCACGCCTGTTTTTTTTGTTGTGATCAGAGAGAGAGAGAGAGACATGTTACATTCCAAGAGAAGAGAGAAAAAAAGGGAAAGAAAAAGAACGAAAGTCCAATCCGCTTACCGCACGACGCGCATTCAACGTGGTTCGCCGATCGTCTCCCTTTTGTCGTTGTTGTTGTTTTGCGCGGTGAAGAAGTCGTCAAAGCTTTAACACTTCCTCCTTCGAGTGTAGGAGGAGACGAAGCTTCTTTCATATCCACACACATGCAAGTCGTGTGATCACTTTTCTCTTTTTGAGGTTTTTTTGTTTTGGTCGAATATTTTTTTAGATGAATTTAATTAGCCGAATAGGTATAATAAAACGTATACATACGACTGCTGATTTGTTTCATTATTACAAAATACGAAGACATCTCACGCGCACTTCCCACCTTCAACCGGAACAGCGTTCGGTATGTACCCGTATTCGAGCACTTGCGCGACGCCGACGTACAGACCGGCGACAAGGAGTAAAAACGCGACGCCTTCGGCGGCGCCGAGCAAAGCGAACGGCCCGGCGGGTAAACCGCTCCCCGTGGTTGTTTTCTTATACGCCGAAGCGCCTAAGAGTCCAGCGACACCGAGATAACTCACGCCTTCGATTGCACCGACGAGACCACCCGGACCGGCGGGTAATCCGCATCCCGTTTGCTTCAAAGTGAACAACGAGTAGGAAACGACCGCGCAGGAAAGCAAACCTGCGATTCCGGCGTAGAGTTCAACCGAATTCTCTTCCTTTTCCTCCTCACCTTTACCCCCAGCTCCTGCTGCTCTGACTATTCGGAATGAGGAGGAGGAAAAGGAGGAGCGACGACCACTCTGTCTCGCTCTCAAACTCGCGGACGATTTAGACGACGACTTCGATGAGAGCACTTTGAGCGGTTTGTTGGGAAAAGTCGTCACGACTGTCAAAGCGCTTCTGTTTTGCATCGAAATCATCATCACCTAATACTACTACGAATATAATAAAAGAACTCGAAAGATGATGATGTGTGTCGTCCAATGAATAACACGCACAAAAAAGACAGCTGATTTTCTTTCTCCGCCAAAGCAAAAAGTGAGAGTAGTAGTAGCAGTAGTAGTAGTTGTTGTTGTGCACAGTGCAAAAGTCTTTAGTATGACGAAAATCCGATCGAAAATCCTTACTTTTCCCGGGAAGAATAATAAAGGAATACTACTAAACGCACGACTAACGCGATGATAGTTTTAAACGCGACGTCGAAAAAACTCCTCGCCGTAATCCTCGCTTTACTCATCATCGTCCTCGGCACGTTCTTCGGGGAAACGCAAGCGAGCAAAGGCACGACCGAAGCCGGGAAGGCGTTCTTAACCGAAAACGCGTTAAAAGAAGGCGTGGTGTCCCTCCCGTCGGGTTTGCAATATCGCGTGTTAAAATCAGGACCGAAAGGAGGGAAAAAACCGAAAGTGAACACGCCGTGCTTGTGCCACTACAGAGGGACGACGATCGAGGTACGAATTTATGACTTTTTTGCAGGAACAGCGCGAGCGAATCGAGTATTCGCATCAACGTTTCGCGCGCGAGATGATCGGAAAATTTTCGTCTCATTTTCCCAAGCGTTTTCTCTCTCTCTCTCTCTGGGATAAAATCGAAGCGCGCCGTTAGAAGAGCGGAAATGTACGCTTCGCCGGAGCGGACATGAACGTCGCTTTTATTCGTTTCTCATCTTTAAACGCTCACCTTCTTTTGTGTCTCTCCTTTAACGATGACAGGGCGAAGAGTTTGACTCCTCGTACAACCGCGGCGAGCCGACGAAGTTCGCGCCGAACCAAGTGATTAAAGGCTGGACGGAAGCCATGCAGTTGATGTCGGAAGGCGATAAGTGGGAGCTGGTGATTCCGTCTGAACTCGCGTACGGGGACAGAGCGATGGGTCCGCAAATTACGCCGGGATCCGTCCTGGTGTTTGAAATGGAAATCGTGAAAGTCGGCGTCTAATTTTACCTTCTTCGCGAGTCTGGTGTACGACTCGCGCGAAGGACCGATTGGTTAGTTTAATCTTACATGTAGTACTGTTCTTCTTTCTTTAACGTTCAATTTGATTAAATATTAAAAAATTTCATAAATAATTCTCATCATTCTCTCCGTCTTTCGCGATTGTTGATGTTACTTTGTTGTTGATGACTATTTTCCCTTCTTCTCTCTTTTTTTTTCTCTCTTTGTCCTTACACATAATAATACTCTTACATGGGTTACGATAGAAACCTCTCTCTTCTTTACGCGTACCCGGCCATTTTCGCGTTCTTCATCGCGTTTTTGTCCGGTTTGTCGCCGGCTTGCATCATCGCGACAAATTCTTCGTAATCAATCAAACCGTCTCCGTCTTGGTCCGCCATCGCCACCAACTCGTTAACGTCGCCAAAGTTCGCCCTTGCTCCAGCTGGCATCTTATCCAACGCCATCTTGAACTCCTCGATGGTAATCGACCCGTCCCCGTCGACGTCAAAGTACGCAAACGTCTTCTCCATGGCGTCGCCCGAATGTTGGCTCGCCATCGACAACGTCGCCGCGACAAACTCTTCGTAATCCAACTCGCCGTTACCGTCGATATCGATTTCGTTCATCAACTGTTGCAACTCTTCCGTGGCTTGTGATGAGCCTTTCTTGCGCAAACCAGCTTGTAACTCCGCGATGGAAATCGTCCCCGAGTTGTCCGTGTCGAACGATTTGAACATTTCTCTCAAACCTTCCAATTCGTCCGGCGACAACGTCTTCGCCATGGCAATCAAACCCAATTTTTTAAACTTGGTAATCGCCGCGAACGATTTTAATCGTTTCACGATCGCGTTGTCCAACTTCTTGGCCGGAGCGCCACCAGTCAACCACGGATGATTCAACGCATCCTCCGGCGAGATTCTCTTCTTCGGATCTTGTACCAACATTTTAGCGATCAAATCCTTCGCGCCGGCGGAAATCGCGCCCCAGGGATCTTGCTCCAAATCGTACTGACCTTTCAAAACCATATCAAAGATGCCGTTCTCCGTGGTGGCCCAAAACGGCGGCACCCCGGACAACAAAATGTACAAAATAACACCGCACGACCACACGTCCGCGGCTTTACCGTACGATCGTCGCAAAACTTCCGGCGCGACGTAATACGCGGAACCGACGATTTCGTGAAACACTTGATCTTCGTGGAAAAACGCGGACAAACCAAAGTCGATGGCGCAAATCTTCGAGTCGTAATCTTTCGACTTCAACACGAAATTCTCCGGCTTCAAATCTCTGTGCACCACCCCCAACTCGTGGCAATGTTGAATCGTTTCCACGATCGTTCGGAAACAATCCGCCGCGTCCTTCTCGGAATACTTGCCTCTCTCCACGATTCTATCGAACAACTCTCCGCCTTGCAACAACTCCATCACGATGTACACGTGCCTGGCGCCTTCGTACGCGCCTTCGCAACACACGATGTTATCGTGTCCCCCCAAGTGGTGTAAAATAGAAATTTCTCTTCTCACGTCGTCGATGTCTTCTTTCGACGTGAGTTTCCTCTTCGCGATCGCTTTGCACGCGTATTCCTCGCCGGTTTTTTTGTTTTTGATTTTATACGTCGTCCCGAATTGGCCTTTGCCTAATTCTTCGTGGAAGGTGAAAATGTCGTTGATGTCCGAGGTGGTTCGTCCGAGGACGGAGCCTTTCTTCGATTTGGCGCCTAACGGGCCGTTGGAGTGGATTTTCACCGATTTCTGTTTTCATTCGAGAGGGATGTGAGAAAGGGTCGGTTGAGAATAAGAGAGAGAGAGAGAGAGCATCGGCCGATCGTTTCGCTCATAATTGGCCAATTATTATACGTAGAACAACACGCGCGCGCGTTCTATATATTTATACACACACACACAAAAAGGTGTGAGATAATAAAACAAACAAACAAACAAAAAAGCGTAAGAATAGTACCTCTCCTTTCGCGGTGGATGCGGCGCAACCCATGATGTGGTTTAAACAATACTAATAATAATAACGCGCGCGTACACAGGTTGTTTGGTGGAATATTTGTCCAATTTCAGTCGACAGAGTTTTTGATTTTTTGTGGTTAGGGTTTCGCATACAGTTAGGGTTTAGGTAAGACTTGGAGGGAAAGAAAAGCTGTCCTTTTTATTATATAAGTGTGGGAACTCGAGACGAGGATGACGACGAGGACGATGACGACGAGGACGACGACGACGACGACGACGAGTCGAAGGAATCAGCAGCAGCACCACTATTATTATTATTATCGTTATGAGCAACAACAACAACAAAAACGACGACGACGACGACGACGACGAGGAGGAAGAGCATTTTGTAAGAATACGAGCGATGATGATGATGATGAAAGTGATGAAAGATACAGCAACGATAAAGCCATCGAGGCGTTATCGTCCAACGAGGAGAACGCGTGGTCGGTGAACGTGTATCACTCGAAGAGGAAAGAACACAAAACAGACGAATTAGGCGATATTTTGAGCGAAGAAGCAAACGATGGAGATAATATACTTGAACAACCAGGGTGGGACGCGCAAGGGAAATTACGGTTTTCGATTATGATTATCAGCGAAGAGCTGGGACTTTCCGAAAAGCAAGTGGAAGAAAGGGTCGGGCAGTTGTTCACGTTAATCCCGGGGTTGAAAACGAAAGTTGGGATCATGAAGACGGCAGATTTGGTGAGAATAAGTGCGAGCATACCGGACGTGTACAAATCGTTAGTCGCGTTGAAGGAGGTGTTTCCGGACGCGGATTTGCCAACCATGATTACGAACAGACCGTCAATTTTATTAGAAGAAGCCAAGGAAATGGAGAGGAAAGTGAAGCAGTTGAGAGAGGCGTGTCCAAGGTTGAATTGGGATGCGATATTAAGCGACCACGCGTATATTTTCGAGATTAAAAATCCAGGCGAGAACTGTTTGGCGTTGAAAGAAAAACTCGGGACGACGGTGAAAGACTTTGAGTTGTACGTCGCCAGGAACCCGATGTCGTTGCTCAGCGTGCAAACCGGGGAAGAGTTGCTCGAGTACGATAACGGAAGTTTAAGACAACTGAAAGAAAATTTAGAGGGAACGCCGAAAGCAGAAGGTTGGTAGAAGTTTCTTTCTTTAGCGATACAAAATACAGACGCGCGACGCGGCAGAACAATTGTAATAACATCATCATCCCCTATAAAAAACTAAGAAGGAATGCATTTCGCTTTCACGAGCTCTTTCAGCTCGTCGATGGTCTGTCTCACCACCATTTTTCTCTTTTCCTTCTCGCATTTGCATCCTTTATCGACGCATCTCAAACAATAAATCAAGCCTCTGCCTTTTCGAAACGTGCACTCGCACACGACTCCGGCCCAGTTCAAATCGCCAAGGCAGATGCAACAATCCAACTCGTTAAAGTCGCAAAATTCTTCCATTTTGACGATTTCGCCGCACAACGTTTTGGCTTTTTCTCTCCTCTCTTCTTCGATTTTGACTCTCTTGTCCATTTCTTTCTTGACGGTGTCTTTCCATCCCGGCACGCGATCGCACCCGTTCGTGAGCGTTAACAACAACTGGTCGTGCGCGACGGATTGGTATCTTTTATCACCGACGTATCGTTCCGTGGCGAACGCACCAAACGGTAACCAATCTACCGGGGCGAAATTGACCGCTTCGGCGCAGTTGTATCCAGTGTTGAATCCGGCGTGATAGGAGTACGGAAACGTGATGATGTAACTCCTCGCGTTTTGTTGGACTCGATATACCGGGATCCCGGCTGCTTTGATTTCTTTCGGCGATAAGATGGTCACCAACGAGTGCAACAAATCCGGTTGCGCCTCGAACAAATGCGGTAAGCGCGTTCGCATCAACTGTTCAAACTTTTGCGAATACTCCGCTGGGATGCAATACCAAACCTTCGGGTCGCCGAAATGGTGGTAATTGACGCTATAAAAATGGTGGTCTTCCACGTGCCAACAAAACGTAGATAACGTCATCCCGAAATATAACCACGGGACGGTAATGCCTGTCGTTCGCTCCACGTGAGATAAACACGAGCTCGCGTTGTATGGCATTTTCGTCACGTTCCAAGGGTTGTTGGCAAACTTTTTCTGCTCCTCATCTTTGTGATTGTTCGTAGGCATTCCCGATCCGGTTTCAATCGTGGCTATGTCCGCGCCGTATATGACTTCTATGTTTCGTCCCTCGCTATCTTCTATGATCCTCCAAAACTCTCTTTCCATTTCCGGGATAGAAATATCTTTCACCGGGTTCCCGGTTTTCGCGTCCGAGAAATATCTCGCCTTGAAATAATCGGAATACCTCTTCATCGTTTCCATCGTGTGCCTCGCGCCGCTTTGGAAGCCGTACTGTTTGGTTATTTTTTCTACTTCTTTCTTCACGTATTCGTCTCTTTGTTGCTTTTGCTCTTGGTATTTGATTTTTGAGAGCGAGAGCGACGGTTGGTTTTTACCGTTCGTTGTTGCAGGTGCAGCGCCACCCATGCGTCCAGCAGACGGCGCCGGAGGAGCGGCGGTTGTCGTCGGCGCCGCCGACGCCATCCTCCCGCCACTCGCCATCGCCACCTTTTCGCCACCAGCTTCTTTCATCCTCGCCCGTTTTCCTAACCCGGCAGGTCTGTTTTGCAACTCATTCACGGCTTGAATCCTCGTTCGAAACCGCATGAACTCTTTATTCGGCAAACAAAACTCCGGCTGCCAACTCTTCGGCGGAACGATATTCGCCAACCCAAACTTCTCCGCCTCTGGCCGAATCTTATTTATATACTCCAAAGGGTCCCCGTTATTCCACTCCTCTTCGGTTGGAAAATACTGCGGACACGGTGGAATATCTTTCAACCACTCGACGCCTTTCTCTGGCTCGTATCTCGTTCTCACCGGCGGGCCTTTGAGACAGTCGAAACAGCCTTCCCGGTCGAAACAGCACTTCTCGCACCCGAATATCTCGTTCGTCGTGAGCGTAGAAATCGTGGGTGGTTTCAATTTCGGCGGGTCTCCGGATCCCAGATTGCCGTTGTTGTTGTTGTTGTTGTTGTTGTTGTTGTTGTTGTTGTTATTATTCTTCTTCATCGCGTCTCGTTTTCGTTTCAACGCTTGCGCCACCATTCGTTTTTTCTCTTCCTCGTCTGCGAAAATCGGTTGCGAAGTGCGCTTCACCGAAACCGCGGCGGGAGTTTCAAGAGGCTGAACACTCGCATCTTTACCACCTTCGCTTTTCTCCTCTTCGTCCGCCAGTTTCACCACCGCGTCGTCGTTGGAAAGACGCGGAGGAAGATGAATTTGATGCGTCAATCCCGTGGTGGTCATTTTTTTCCAATCTCCTTACGCGAAAGCGTTGCACAAAAAAACCGTATCACGCGACCTCGCGAGGACAAATTCAACGCCAGTTTCCGTTCGCCCTACCTCTTGTCTTCTTTTTTCTGCCAAGAGCGAGTGCTTTTTTATCAGAGTGGCGCTACGTTTCGCGTGACGAATAGTAACGTATTCGCGCAAACAGTGATGAAATTTTGCCTCTTTCCTTTGTTGTGTAAAAATACAAAAATTGGTTTAGGGTTTCAAAATTTGTGAGTTCGTTAGAGATCTCGAGGAGGTTGACCTTCTTTTCTTTCTCACTTAACACTCAAAATCAGCGCTCGAAGTATACTCCTTTCTTTTGTTGCGAAGAAGTGAACGAAGAAGACGACAAAGAAGACACAACAAAGAGCAAAACGCGAACGAACGAAACGGAAAGGAGGGTCGAAAAAACTCTGCTCCTCTTTCTTTCTCTTCCGAACAACAGCGCGTCTGCGTACGAACACGTTTTTGTTTTTCCAACGAGAAGAACACAAGACAGAGAAGAGATCTTCATCTCCGAGAAAAGAGACGAACAGAGATGGGCGAAGACGAGGAGGAAAGGTCGAAGACCCCGACTGCCTCCTCCTTTGCGACGATTCAGACGACAAAAACGACGAGTTTTGCGAAGAAGAAAAGCAACGACGATTCAGACGACGGCGAACCTTTGGGAGGTTCGTCGCAACAACACGAACAAGTTCAACACCAACAAATAATCCCAGAGTTTTGGACCGAGGTGTCCAGTTTAACGAACGCGCTTTTGGAAAGCGACTTGAACACGAAGAACGCGACGCACTGCCTCTCGAACTACGTTTTGGAGACGTTGGTGTTACCGGCGATTCATCCGGACGTGATATCGATAACGCGGAAGAAGGAGTTTTTGGTGGCGTTGAACGTGTGCGAGGTGAGCGTGGCGACGGTGTTGAGTAAGCCGCACGTGCTCAAGACGTTGTTGAAAGACGACCCGGAATCGGTGACGTTTTTGATGGAAAGCGCGAATCAATTCGCGATGAAAGCGATTGTGGTGAGCGGAAAAGAGACTGGTTCGTCGATGTTGAGAAGAAGCGCGAGTTTAAGCGCGACGAGTCAAACGAGCGGCGGCGGTATCGACCAAGAAGAGGAAGCGGCGACGCAATTCGATAACGTTGATTTTAGGGCGTTGAAGAGAGCGGCGAATTTGCTTCGCGCGACATTGGACGGCCGCGAATACGCACATACTTGGGCGACCGAGGTTATTCGTGATTCGAAAGTTCGCTTAGCGGAAGAGAAAGCGTCGTTAGTTGCAGCTTCGACGGAGGCAAAGATGGGAGAAGATGATGAAGCGATGACGATGTCTACTACATCTTCTTCTTTTACTGATGCCGCTATTGCGACGGTGACTGGAGAGCAACATCAACGACCGCGCGAGTCACGCGATTCCAACCGCGCGGTAAAGGAAAGAGAAGCAATTGCAAACGCTCAGAGAAAATGTGAGAAGGCGCTCGATGAAATCCGAGAAGAAGCCGTGGCTGCGGCGAACGTAGCCGCGGAAAGGAAACGCTTTGAACAATCAGATGTCGCCAAGGAAAAAAGAGACGCGAAGAGAGATTTCGACAACCGAGAAAAAGTGCTGGGATCATTTATTGGTTTGAAAAAAGCAGCGACGAGCGACGACGATGCCACGAGTGTCTCCGCTGGTGGAAAGGAAGAGAAGAAAAATACTCCTTCTTCTTCTCTGAAAACGAATTCGAACGAATCGAACCGCGAAAAAGCACTCGCTCGCGTTCTTCTTTCTGCGAAGAACGTGGGTGACGATGGAGACGGCAATAACGACAAATTGGATCTTTGTGCGAACATTCTTTTGAATGCGATCGATTCGCTTTTGAAAGGAGGCGTAACGCAGGAGGAATTTCCAGCACTCGTAGCTCTCGGTGACGCTTTCGAATCGTTCGTAACGAAATGTACCGGCGTTATTTCTTCCGTTATTAGTGAAATGCAGTTCTTGAGTTTGTTTGACAATACGTTGAATACACTTTCGCGGGCACACGCGGACATATCTCGCAGCGATTCAATTCGAGCGCGCTTGGCTAAATCTGTCGCTTTGTTGGCACCGAATCGAGAAACGATGACTAATACGCGCTTAAATGTCATCTTGACTATTTTTGACGAAACAATGCGTCGGCATGAAGAATCACACGATGACGACGTTGCCATGAGTCCGGACGTTTCTGCGATTGTAGACATGGCGAGAAGTATTATTGGCGCACCGACAGATGCGAATCCGTTCGCGCTGACTTTCGGAAGTACTACTACTGACGACAACTCTGTTGTTGGTGATTTACCAATGTCTCTGCGAAAATGTATCATCGATCGTGCAATTTTCGGCTCTCAAAAAGTCTCCAAGAGGCTTTTCCGAATCGCCTGTGGTTGGCTCGCTCGCATCATCTCAGAAGCGACTGTCACCACTGCGGAGGAGACTAGTGACGACGAACAAAAACGTCTCGCAGCCGAGCAAGCGTTGGAAGGTATTTTCAAATCGAGCGAGTTTGTCTTCGGACTCTCCGTGCATTACGACCCAATTCGAAACGACTCGAGTGCCGATCGTACCGAAGGTAGTAGTTCGTCGGAAGACGACGACGACGAATACGACTTGGAAGATTTCTTCCAAGCCGCAAACGCGAAAATCATTTTTGGATTACTCGCCTGGCACGCGTTACCGGCGAAAAAGCGCCGCGCGAGCGCTTTGGATGTGTGCTTTGTACGCAACGATTACCACGAACGCCGTGGCAGAAACAAAATGAAGAGTTCAAAATCAATTGCAGCTGCTCATCGCGTTGCTTCAACTTTGGCGCACTTGGTGCGTTTCTTTGATAATCCGCCAGATTTTGTTCTCAAATCGTTCAAAAACCTCGCGATTGGTACAGAAAAACTCGTTTCGGTCGAAGACGAATTCTTATGGTTCCCGTGGAAAGCGCAACTCGGCGATGTCGAACGCGTCGAAGCGTTGCAAGCCTCGAGAACAAAGACAAAATTCGCGAGTGATCTTGCGAATCTTGGCGCTCACCAAATGTGCGCCATTCTCGCCGACGAAGATAATTTGGCGCAAAATAGTAACTTTGATCAGCAGATGGCAAATAAATTGAAAAGAGCTTTAGGACGACTGACCTTTTTATTGCCTTACGATGCGGCGAGAATTTACAAATCGCAAATAGGTGGTAGTTTCGTGGAAAGAAAAACGCCGTTGGGTTCTCTCGAATCCATTGACGAGGACGAAGAGATTGTTAAAGAACCGTCACTTGAATCAACGAGTGGTCAACAACAGCAACATTCGATTGGAAGCGACATATCACGCAGCCGTGGTGGTATGACTTTACTCCATCACACTCGTGACTTAGTGGTGTCATCATCTTCGGCGTCTTCACTCGTCGCCGTGATGAATAGCACGGAAGATCCTTCAAACAAAATTGACGTCCTGAAGATTTTTGCGTTGGGTTCGTCTCTTCTTCAAGGAACCTCAGTTGATTTGAATAAGAATAGAAACGCTAGAAATCCACTCGTATTAGCTGGATTTGACGAAGCGCTCATTGCGTTGACTCGAAGTGTTGAGACGAACGTAGTCGTACCCAACGTAGTTGTTTGGACGGATTTAGCTCGCGCTTGCGAAACGCTTATTGCGCGTCGCGAAGATGCTATCAACGAATATCACAACGCTCAACACGAAAGCGCATCGTCATCGTCATCATCAGGTATGATTGAAAACTTTTGTGATATGGTTGCTTATGCCAAGCTTCCAAAATCGATTGCGGATCAGGCTTTTGAAACGTATTTTCCGAAAGATATCTTTGATCGATACAACAACGATGCGTTTTTCGCCTCCATCAGTGAAGATAGCTGGGAAAAGTTTAAAACGGAAACTGCGAAAAATGTTGGTGCGCGTGGAAAGAACTGCGGATTAAACGTAAATGTTGAGCGTTACTTTTTGGATGAAATTGCGGACATGAATTCAATGACATTGCTTTTGGAGAGAATCTGTGCGACGACGGTGGCGTTGTGCAAGAAACAAGGCGAGATTGACGCGCGCTTGAAGGAAGGGATTGCGGATATCTCGTCGCCAATGAAATCAACCGCCGCGGCATCTTTGAAGCGATCGTTGGATCCTGAAATGGTTGCGGCTCGCTCGAAATTGTCCGAAGTAATGGAGAAACTTTCCAGAGCTCCAATGTTGAATGGATTGTCAAAAATTGCAGTGACTGCCGCGGACGCTGCAAGACCAAACTCTGTAACAGAGCTTGAAAGAATAGATATTCACGTATCACGGGCGTTTCACGAGGCGTTACCGGAAACCTTGCCGATTGCTTTGAGCAATATTGCGAAAGATGCTACCTCGAGTGCAAAAAAGCATCCTCTGAAAAAGGAACGGATGCCGGAATCAATAGTCACAGCGGTAATTGATCGAGTCAAACGTGCGACGTTACTCGTTGCAGAGAAAAGTCAGAAAACCGATACTCGTCTAGCTGCACGGGGGCACCCGAACGTGACAATTTTCGTGCGTGCAATTTGTGACACTTTCGCTTCTTTCTCCGATGAAACGAAACAGTACTACTCGGCGGAGGTGATGTCGTCTATTTGCGACAGCATCGCGACGATCTCGAAAGTTATGCCAGTGGAAACAAGAAAAGCGCTCGCGAGTATCGACGAATTGAAGACTGTGGAGAGTATTACCATGCTTCTCGACAGTGTAAAAGTCAAAAGGTCAGCTCGCTTATTGGTGGATGTTTTGGAAATATCGTTAGAATCCGAAGACGATGTTGTCTCGCGAGCACTTAGAAGTATGCCTGGCATTATCGAGAAAGGTCGATTCGATGCAGCGGCTTACATTTTAAAACGATATTTAAGCGAAGACGGTGCCGTAAAAACGCCTCGTTCTACATCTCCGTCGCCATCGAAGGACGTGATAGCGAAGAAAGATACGCGATATGTCGAATACGCAGCAGAAGCAGTTATTGACTCGTTGAGATCTTTTTATTTAGAAGATGACGAAGATAATGAATTTAAGTCTGGCGCAGAAAGTGGTATATTTTCAACCGCATTTAAACAACGTGGTGTGACAGACAAACCTCGAGAAACTTCTTCGCTCGAAAGCTTTGCAAAATTACTTCGTCTCGTCGTAAAAGCAGGCAAAGATGCTTCTCGCGTCATGTCTAACGAGGCTTCCTTGCGTCGATTTATTACGAGTACGCCGAAAGACACGCATGGTGGTGTTGATTCCGATACTGGAACACCAGAGCCAAGTGACTCTGTAACCCATACCCCTACTTCCGACGATGTCGCAGAGGACATGGAATACCAGACTATTGAAGAGCAAATTGCGAGGGACGGTGAAATTGAGCACGAGTTGTTTGAACAAGAATTACTCGCATTATCGAACGTTCCAATGATCGAGCAACTGTTACGCCAAGCGAATCTTGAAGATGTAGAAGGTGGTGGTGTCCCTCCCGACGCGAGTGCGAGACGCGAACTTACGCTCGAGGCAGCCTTTTCGAGTCTATTGAGTGAGGCTCGTGTTGCGTTTGGTAACAGACGCTCTACTGGTGGCGATCTGCAACAAAGAGGGAGTGTGAATGCCCAAACAACTTCTTCACCGCAAGGCAGAGTCGTTGATGTACCTTCTACTGGTGATGCAAAAGGTGGCGAAACGTCGTTGAATTCAGCTAAGAAGTGTTCTTACATATCTCAACGCGATTACCAGCGCCAGCACTGGTATTATTGTTACGATTGTAATCTTGTAGATAACCGCGGATGCTGCTCAACGTGTGCCGTGACCTGTCACAAGGGACATCGCCTAGCGTATTCTCGGGAAAGCAAATTTTCGTGCGATTGCGGCGCTGGTCAGTCCAAACGCGACGGTGTGTTACGTCCTTGTGGATGCATTACGGTCAATCAGGCGAAGTTGACTAAGGATGAATGGAAAGCTGAAGTTGTTGGGAAACCCTCGGAAATTATTCACCCGGACTCGGATTCCGAGCTCGAAGATGAATCTATCGCCGCCTTAGAAACCTCTGCGATCGAGAAAAAACTCATTGCTACGTGGACGTTACCGAGAGAACTTTCTGCGAAACTTGGTTCTGCATTGAAATCTGCGAGAGTGAGCGACGTTCTTGAACGAGTTGCGAACAATTGTGTCGATAAACTCGGCGATCACGAAAGCGACGATGATTCATCCGAGGATGAGGATTACGTTAGAGCGTCGGCGAGCAAATCCGCAAAGGAACCAAATATGTTGAGCAAGAAGAACAAGGAGAAGTTTAATATGAACTTCGGTAGAGCAATGAAGCCAGGAACGTTTGATGTGAAGGCGAGAGAGGATTTCGCCGCGCAGACTCAAGCGATGTCTCAGGTTTTACCGTTACCTCGTAAAAGTTGTGTATCTGCATCAACTTCTGGTCTACTCGCTATTGGTGAAGGTGACAAGGTATCAATACTCTCTGCAGATGAGCTTTATCATTCAGACCGTCTCGCAGATAAGTGTGATGCTTTGTTGCGAGCGAAGGCGACGTTTGAAGTGTTCAACGTGTGTTTCAATCCGAGCGATCCTTCAAAGTTGGCCGTGAGTGGCTTGCGTGACGTGCACGTTTTTTCACTTTCAGAAACTGCTGAAGTCATTAATCGCATTGCGATTGAGAACATTTTTGATGAAGAGCAAGAGTTTGGTGCGTTGCTATCTGTTAAATGGGTCCCGGGTTGTGCGGGAACTTTGGCCTTGTGCTCTCGCGACTATGCAAAACTCTATGATTGCGGAGGTAAGAACGCGTTGGTTACCCCGGACGCTCCAATAACATCAATCACGCCCCCGATTGGACGAAACTTTGTGGATTGTGCTTTCTTCATTGATACCGATGGTGCGGATGAGAAGTTGATTTTCTTGGGATTACTCGACAACGGCGAATTGCATTGCTTGTCGCTCGTTGGAGACACAACCTTCATCTCACTCTACGAGAATACTTTGATTTCAACAGACTCTTTCCCAGAATTGACGCGTAGAAATGCCAAGTTCGGCGAACCAGATTCCCCAACTCTTTCTTTTTCGCCTCGGGGCAAGAATGGTGTTTCGCTTCACTATTCTCAAACACATGATGTCTTAATTGTTTCCTACGAGTCGGGAGATACTGTAGTCACAGCACTTGAGCGCGATCAAGACTATCCGGATTCGTTCAAATTAAGGGCACCAAAAGTTATTCGCGACGATGATTGCATTGAAGAGATGATGATGAGTCCATTATCTGCGACTTCAACCACTGGAACCGGATCTATGTTTGATAGCCAACCTTCATCGGCACAATATAGCCAACCATCTTCGGCGCAAAGTTATGCAACAGGTTCGAGTACAACGTTCTCCATTCGCGGAAAAGGAGATGCGAACAAAGGCCTTGCGTATGTAGGCGATTGCGCTTTTCAACGCGATTTTCGCGCACGATCAATCGGGGCGGATCCAGAAGTTCCACCTCTTTCATTTCTTACTGTATCTCGACGCGATATGTCTACAAGAGTCTTGACTTTTCAAAACGAGAGTAATTTTGAAGGCGTGGATACGCAAACTTTGCTCAATACAAATAATATTGACAGTGGTCCCGAGTCTTCTACTTTGCGTGGTTTCGCAGGTTACCAACCTGATTGGGATCAAAATCATGCCGATAATAGAAAAACGATGTTGTGCCTCTTATTGGAAGATGGTTCTTTTCGCGTGTATTTCTACGGGGAGGACAGAGAAGAGGAACACCGCAGAAAAAGAGAAGAAGAAGATGAAGGAGAAGAAGGATACGATGACGGTGAAGAAAGAGTATATCATCCAGAGTCACATTCGTCACCTTCGGCGCACGACTCTGGTGATGTTTTGTACTTCGAAGGCTGTTCTGAAGTTACCGAAAAGTGCGCGATTTACGGAGAGTTCCATGCTGTGGGAGATAACGATGAAGATCCAGTTTCTTCGGTTAAGGAGTCCTTAATCTCGGAGGATTTGAATTCACAGATTCAAACCGCGCGTGCAAATGCTGCTGCGGCGTTGTGTCTTTCATATCCTCCGGCGGCGCGCGATCCTAAGCTTCAGAGCTTCGCGGGTATTCGAGTTCAGTTGAATTACGGAAGTTCTGCGGAGGACGCGAATTGCGTGCCCAAAAGTGTTGAAATATTCAAAGGTGGAAGAAAAGTTTCTCTGATTGACAGCGAACATGCACGAAGTAATTCTACTGTTAGAAACGCCAACAATTCAGATGCTGCTTCTGGAGTGATGGGTAACACGAGGTGGTTCGATATTCCACTGAACTCAAAAGAGTCCAAGTTATGCTCGGAGAAGAACGGGTTGTTGACTTTAGTCTTTCACCCATCCATGAATGCACCTCGCGGTGCATGCTTTAAAGTTGCACGCGTCGTGGCCTATTCATGTCCGAAAACGCACATCGAACAATCGATGAAAACACGCGCCATCGCTTTGCGCGAGCGATTGTCATTGCACGTTCGATCTAGGGTTGCTCGTGCAACTCGCCATAAAGAGCTTACCAGTGGCACCGAAGCGCCATCTTCTTCATCAAGTGCGAGAAAGCTATCTGCGATTGGGTTTCCAATTGTTCTCGATGAAACCTTTTCTGCGATCACGGTCTACGCGCGACTTGAGCAAGCAGCGGCAAGCAGTGCATCCACGACGCCTGTGAAGGTTCCGAGGCGATTGTCATTTTCGAAGCTGCAGAACCAGTCCGCTGCAGTGCGCGTATTTGCTGCCGATGGCTGGTTCCCGTCATCAAAGACCAAACGCAGCGCGTTCAAGGCAATTTTAGCGAAAAGTCCGGAAGATGTTTCCACGAAGGATTTGTGCGCCGTCAGCATAGCGTTGTCCACATTTCGCATGATTCAAAAGAATTACGAGTGGCGTCGCGACGCCAATTGGGCTTTACCAGATTCTGACATAGAAAGCTTCGCGCGTGCGTGCAAGTATATTGGTCGTCCTTTCGTACGCCGCCCACTAACTATGCAAACGTGTGATGACCACTTTCAGAAACAAACTCTGGAAGCGCTAAGACTAGGTTTGTGTTTGACGCCTCGGGTTGTTAGGGATTCTCACGGCGCTTTTGATTGCGAGGAGTTTGTGCCTTCTTTGGTTCAGGCGCTGATTGCATCTTGCGAAGGATTTGCCAACAATCCCCCGTCGGCAAAACTTGCGCAAAAAGCTGCCGATATTGCCGTAGCGTGCTTGAAATCTGCGGATGAAAACTTCTCGAGATCGGTGGCGCTAGCTATGCTCGATAGTTTCGCGCCTCGGGTACCAAACGTGGACTTTTTCTTTGATCGCGAAATATTGAACGACGGTGGCAGCAATGATTCCTTGAGGCAACCAGTTTTCCCAATTTCTTTAAGAGATGATGTGGATGTTACTACTAGTTCCTCGAATCGCAATGTATCTCGCCTGCGTCGACCGACGCTTTTATCTGGTGGTCCTTCCAGTGGATTTGCAACATCAGAGAACACGCCGAGCGGCGTGGGGATTCTTTCGAACTTTCTCGCAGGGAATATGGTAAGTGGTGGTCACCGGTGCGACATGTGCGACGAATCCATCGAAGGCATTCGATGGCACTGCGAAGTTTGCGACGATGTCGATTTGTGCTCGGAATGCCGTGATCGTGGAGGTATTACCGGCGCCTTACTCGAACAGGGGCATCGCACGACACATCCCCTCGCGAGAATTGTGCAACGACGCAATCCTCCTCCGTCGAGTGACGGAGGTGCAGCGCTTCTCAACAAGAAGAAGACTTTTGTCACACTCACCGAGTCAAATAAAAAGCTCATCGGTGCGATTGTTGAAGATATCTGCGATCCCACGCGTGCTGTGGCAACGAAGGGGTTGAGCACGTTGTTGTCCAAGGATGGCAGTGAAATGGGTTTTTCATCTCGCGTCGGAAAGGATTCGAAGCCGCCGAAACCCAGTGTGACGGAAGCAAATATTGTTTCTCCCGCGCACGCGATGTTCTTGCGGACGCTCTTAAAGAGCGACTCGGACGCATCGGTGTTAGTCGCTAAATTGCTTTCGAAAGGTATTGTTGTGCCGTCTATTTTATCGAAGCCTGGGACGATGGGGAAGAATAAGAACGTCTCGGATCGAGACTGTCGCATACTTGCGCTGTCGGCTTCTGCGGCCATGGCTTCGAGCGGGAAAGATGCGGCACTGGCGTATCCGGATGGGAAGGATGGCGCGCGTGATGTCTTAGAATGGACGAAGCGTGTTGTGGAATCTCTTTTGGGAAAAATTGCCGAGTTTGGGCGAAGTGATTCGCTCGATAAATGCAACGATAATATCAACACCAAAATAAATATCTCTGTAGACTCTCAAAACATAGACTACCTGAGAGAGGCTAAGGAAAAGAGTAAAATGCGCTCAGAACAACGAGACAAGTTGATTGCGGCGTTAAAATGTGCCTTATTGCAAGCCAAGTACGCGAGAGACGCAGTAAACAAGAGCGAATCTGAATCCACGAGCTTTGATATGGATGCAGATCGCACGACAGGTGCGGAGATATCAGACATTTCAAACTCGACAGCAGACATCCAAAGCTGGACAAAGCTTATCGTCCAAAGTTATGCTACGTCTGAAAGCTTACGTCTCGATATCGTCGATTCCGATGCTCACTGCGTTGCTCGTTTTACGGAATTTGAATTTGTCGTGGACAGTCTCGCGAGGTCTGTTGACGTGCAGAACGAAAAATTTCAAGCGATTAAAGATGCTGGAATTATCGTTTCTGCGTGCGAACGTCTCTCGTTTTCGCTCAAGAATCGTGTCAACAACGACGGGACGATTGAGAGCGAAAACAGCACGACTCGTTTAGTTTCGGTTCCTCTGAAAAGGTTGTTTGAGGTGCTTTCTCAAACCCCAGAAGCGTTTGCATTCTCTCTCGCGTCGATGCCTTCCGTCATTGTCGCCGCGGTAAAAGCTGCGGCAAGAGCAATGCCGCGCTTTCCACTCTCTGCGGTGGATCAACGCGAACACGCGTGTTTGCTCTTCGAGTTTGCTGCCGAATACTGTGCTGAATCAACGAAGAAAGAGCTCTCTGGTGTGGTCGATTGCGTTATTCAAACCACATTGTTGGGTTCGTCGAAGAAATCTGCCAGAGATGCGGCGATGACGTGTTTGCGAGCAATCTGGAAGAATCTTAAAGATGTTGGCATAGAAAACGAACGACAAAACATTTATTTGGTAGGGATGGCGAGATCTTTGACAAAGGCATTATCGAATGTTGCCTGTGGCGCACGAATTGAGCGCGTGTCTCAAATCGTCGCGTTTGCTCTCGAAAAGGACTTCTCAATTTTTGCCAACGAACCCGACGTGATGGCTAATATTGAGCTCTTTTGTGGGAATGCTCGCAAGGCGAGCGAAAAGTTGAGGACACATCCGAGGAGGGAAATGTACGCAAAATTGGAAGCGCTCGAAGCCCAGTCGCAATCTTTGGTTGCGAAGAACACCACCACCGCTGCAGCCGACGATGCTAACTTGCTGCCGCAGCCGATGGGGACCTCAGCGCACGAAAATTTCGTGAATTTCTTACTCGAAACCGATGAAGATTTTGCGAAACACGCAAAGTGGCTCGAGATTGACCCGAATCCGGACGATATTTCGCTCGCGTACGCGTCCACGCCCTATCGGAAGACTCCGTTGCATCTGATGAAAGGAACGCGGGCTTTTACCGCGAACGCCTCTTTGACGATATTTAGCGAAGTATACAGATTGAAAGAAGCTAACATCAACTTGACGCCGTTGCAAACGAGAAAATCGTCAAGATGGCCGAAATCTGTCTCCATCTGGGTTGTTCCGTCCATTGTGTCTGCCTCATCTTCGATTTTGAACTCGAGTGGAAGCGCCTTTCTATCGAGCAGGCAACTACCTCGCGCGTCTGGATCGAATGGCGCCGATAATAATATTGTTTCTTCTCTGAAATCAGCGATCTCATGGGAGCAACCGAGTGAACCGTGGCGATTCGTTGGAAATATTTCGTTCAAGAACAGACAAACTGAAGGTATGCTTACGTTGAGCATCCCCGAGGACGTTTCTGCGATTGCCATTCGTATCGATTCGTTCCACGTTGATATGCATGAGAAAGCTTCGGAAATGCTTCCGTGCCCGCGTTGTAGCCGACACGTACAAGATGCTGCGCACGGTATTTGCCGTTATTGCAGAGAGAATGCGTACCAATGCCGACAGTGCCGAAATATAAATTACGAGAATCTGACGGATGCGTTTTGGTGCAACGAATGTGGTTGCGCGAGGCAAGATAAACTCGACGCGTACATTACTTATTCAGAAGTCATCGGTGACGGATCTTCTGGTATATACACAGAAGATGAAGCCACGAGTGCGATGAAAGCGCTTGAAATTTTAACCGTAAAAGAACGTGATACTCAAAATATATTGAGGCAATGCGAGAGCACTTGCAGATCCTTGCTTTCACGCGCAGCTGTAGTTGACGAAAGCGAGATTTTGAACGCAGAGGTGAACAAGACGGCTTCGGCACCTTCGACGCCATCAAGAACGAGAAAAACAATTGGCGGTGGCACCAGCAGTACTGCTGTTCCGGCATCTTCAACGTTAGTGTCGGGCTACGTTCCAATTGGACGAAACAACGCCACTGCTTCGGAGGATGCACTTGCGAAAAATGGCGACTTTGAGGCCCTGGCGTTGAGGTCGTACAAAGAAGTTGCAAAGAACGCCCGCATTACGTTGTCAAAATGTCAAGCCAAACGCATTTCTTTGCATCGTGCACTCGAAAGTTATGCACGCAGAGGTGAAGGAGGTTTTATCGAATCAGACTCGTCGTTGCATACGATGCACAACTACTACGGCGAGGAAACCAATCATTTCGGTTCGCTTCGTTCGTACATGTTTGCAATCGTCCCAGCTCTGGTTTCTCTTGCTCGTGAAAAAGTCTTCTTTTACGCATTTGATTCAAATCATGTAAAGGATGCTCTTTTTGCGACCTCCTCTATCTTGCCACAAATGGCACCGAAGTTTGCGCGCGTATTAGTTGCACTTGCCGTTGCGGACGCGAATGTGGATACGCGATCATGGTTGATTAAGCAATCTTCCGAGCGAGCGAAGACTTCTTCGCTTCGCCCCGAAGGTGGTGGAATAAATTTCACATCTTCTACTTTCGAAACCGATGTCGATGTCTTGTCGAGGCTTGCACGAATGGAATTGGTGAAACGTAACGATGCCAGCGGTGATGCCACAGTTGCCATTTTGCAACTTTCAGAAACGCTCAATCCTACGAGAAATCCAAATCATCGTTTCGTGGACGTCGCAGTACGTGCAGCCCTGAAGCTCTTCGAGCAAGATGCAATCGCGAGACCAGGTGGACGACGACGCATGGATAACGAAAACATCGATGCTATCAGCGGTTGCGTTGAATGCTTCGTCAACTCTCGCGTTTTGGAGGAGGAGACTGTGCGACTGGCCTCGAGCGCATTGATCGCAATTTCGAAAGGAACAGAAGAAGAGCGTCTGGCGGTGTTGAAATCCCTCCTTGAGTTGTTAAAGAATACGGATGTGGTTTCGAACGATGATGCCGCAGAATCCGTCTACGCGGCGCTCGAAGCGAGCATGTGTACCGATTGGGAAGTGAAAACAGACTCATTCGTTTTCACGTTTGCTGATCCGTCTCAAGTGAAGCTCTCGGTAAGAACGTTGACGGAGATGCTCCTCGAAGTTGCAAAGTACGCGTGGCATGAAAGTGAAAGCCTTCTCGAGCAGCATGGACTCGTCGACCCATCCTTCGGTCTTGCTCTGAAACGATGCGCTAAGTTCGTCTCAGACAAAATAGTCTCCGAAGAAGACAACTTGCGATGCGAAAGTTTGAAAGTGAGCGAGGAGGATATCCAAGCGATTACATACGCAGGGACAATTGCGAGAGCGCTTGCTGCGCACAGGGCACCGCACGCAATTTCTGCAAATATTACTTTGGCAAAGCTCTTGGACGCGTGTTACGGGGCGAGCGATGTGAACTATCCAAACACTTCGAGAACGTCCGTTGCTGGCGCTTGCTTTGAACTTTTGCGCTCAACGGCGAACGCGAATTCTCGCAGCGCTCGATTCTCTTCAATATCTCACAATATATCTGATACTGTCCAAATTGTTTTACCCATGGGTTCAGTTCTGGATGAACTCAAACGGTGCGCGCTTCCGAAACCGAAGCCAAAACGCACGTGTTTGGTTCGCCTGGTGAAATCGTCCACGCAAGAAGAGTTTATCCGAGGGCACATGTCACCTTCACCGTACGATGTCGCGGAACAAGTTCCAGTTGGTGATAATGAAGGTGATAATAACGCTGCATCATCTGACATCGCTAACGCGGGGGCGGGTGTAGACGCGGACGACGATGCCACATTTGGCGACGAAGCGCAGCTGGAATCTACGCCGACTTTTAGAGATGTGAAGAATTTCATCTGCGCTCAACTCGACTTGGTCGGTTTGATCGAAGATGATTTTGGCATGGAATTGCTCTCATGCGGAAACAAGATCATTTCGCTTGATTTAAAAGTCGTCGATGTGTACGAAAAGGTTTGGGTTCCAATGCAACAAAATCAGCAGAATGATGGCAGCCCTCCCTCGCGACTTATCGGTACGAACAGAATTCCGCCAATGTCAATCACTTATCGCTTAAGCGGTCTCGACGGTGAAGCCACCGAAGATCGCATTGATTCGGTCGCAGCGACAGTAGATAAAGACGATCCAGAAGTTCGCTATGAATCGACTTCTTGTTTGCGCTTTAAAGGCGGTCTATCAGCACTTGTCGCTCTCGTGCCTACGATCTCTCGCGCGGCGAGAATGAAACCAACAGCATTTGAAACCACTAGTAATAGTAATAACAACGCATCGCTCTTCCTCAAGGAATTGTGCGTTTCCAGAGAAGACGTCGCGTTTGTACGAAAGTTGAACGATAACGCAGACGTCCTTGCACTTTTGCAAGCAGCTTGCGAGTTGAAGGAAAATAGAATCGCGATGTTGGACGACAATGCTCTTCCGCACTTGCTTCGTGAGGCGGCAAGAGCATTCGAGGCTCGAGAGGATACTTTGGCAAACGATATTTTAAAAGTTGTCGATCGCTTGTTAGCTGAAGAACAATCCAAAGCTACGTCAGAGCAATCTTCGATTCTGATATCTAACGATTCTTCTTCGCAACAAACTATGCTAATGCATGGAGGTAGCGTGGATGATTCCGCTTCCTTGGACTTGTCTGTGACGGTGGACACTTCATTGGCGGCTCGACCAGTCACTCCACCACCAAGAACTTCTACACCGTCTATCATTAATTTAGCTTCTTCCGCCGCTCTCGGTGGTTCTGGAATAGATTTGTACTTCTCCGACGCCGAGTCTATGCACGAAGAAGACAAGAGTCTCTTCGACGCGGCATCTGTGTCTCGATCCTTCCTAGACAAGTTGAAAAGATGCATTGAGGACGGGGAACCGAAACGTTGTGACGTGTTGGCAAGAGTTTTGCCGCGACTCGCGTGTGCCGATGTCACAGCAACGACGCATTTGGTTAAGTTTAGCGTCGACGCGTTGAACACATTAAAATTTGATGGACAACAACGAGGTAATGATGGGGAAGTGGTCTTTGGCGCGCAAAACGATCCGACGTGCGATTTGCTCGCGTTAGAATCGGTGGTAAAAATTGTCCGCTGCGCACCACACGACGACTTCGGTCGATCATTTCGCGAATACTTAGCGGTTCCAGCGATACCAATCATACGCTCTTACATCGTTGACATCGTCGTGAATGATCTAAAGCGCACTTCGGAGGCGTTTGAAAAAGCGATGGTGAACTACAAGGCGTTACCGTTGGCGTTGAAAATTTTAGAGGCCATGTCCAGAGAATGCGAAAAAGTAGCCACTTCTGCCGCGCACGCGCTTAACTTGCTCGTTACTTTACACACATTAGAAAACGTAGTCGTGCCGAGAGGATTGGGCACTTTGGCTGAGAATGCGTTGGAGACGATTGAAAACGCCTCAAATACCGCGCAAATTGAAATTGAAAAGATGCGGGAAAAGACAAAGGAAGAGAAGAGAGAGCTCGCGAAGAGGAAACGAGAGCAAATGTTGAGAGAGATGAAAATGAAGACGCAACAGTCGGAGAGAGGGGTTCCAGCTGGGGACGAAGAGAGTACGGTGCTTAAAGCGGAAGTTTCGGACGCTTTGAAGAGTCAGATGGAGGAAGACGCCGCGTTTGACGACGACGCAGGTGCATTGCGCTGCCGAGTGTGCTTTGAATCTATCAACGAGAATCCAGAGGAAACTTTGGGTTTATATTGCTTCTGTACGCCGGTTAGCATCCCTCCAACTTCGGTGAAGTTTACTCGGGAGGAAGATGCCACAAACGCCGCAAATTTTGTCATAGAGGAGGACGATGATGACGACGACGACGACGAAGGCATGGCAAACGACGCCGACGGGGATATCATTGAAATCATTGACATGCGAGGCAATCAAGCAGGTACAAGCGGTTCTTCTCTAGCTTCTGCCTTGTTTGGAGGACGTGGTTTTCGCGGTCGAAATCGTGCTGCCGCAAGTGTAGACCCCAAAGTTGATGCCACGAGAGGGTGCTCCACCGTCTCGCACTTCAACGCCATTCACATCTCGTGTCATTTGGAAGCCAAAAGAGCAGACATCAATCGTCGTCCACCAAAACGAGAATGGGAAGGTGCTACCTTGCGAAACGCGGAGACGCTGTGCAACAGTGTCCTTCCAGTATGGACGTCGTCTGATTTACGTTCCTCGAATGTTGAACGCACGTCGACGAGCGACGAAGAGTATGAGGAGCGACGACGACGATACGGTCTGGCGGTGGATGCGTGGTGGGACAACGTGGGCCGAGCGATGCCAATGAATCGCCAATCCTTCGCCATGCGTCACGATCGATTTCGCGTATCTACTTTCGATTGCGTCATCTTGCTGGGTAGATTTGCCACGAATAGTTCATTCTCTGTCGAGTCTCGAGGCGGCGGCAGAGAATCAAACGCTTCCTTGTTGCCGCAACTGCTGCGGTTGATGCAATTCCACGGCGAATACGTTTTCGATGCCTCTGCAAACCCGAGCACGATGACGGACCCGTCCGCTTCGCCTTTACGACGCCAATCGTCGTCTCCTGTACCGTTATCGGTCGGTAAGAAACGAGATATTGCGCAAAGAGAAGAGTGGCTCCGCTTGGCGAATGCGTTGGTGGACGAAGATTACGGAGGCGACGAACTGGCGTTCTTTGACGCCTGTTTCGATATTGAAGCGTTCGAGAGCGACATGTACGCGATTCTTTTGTTTGCCGCGATGACGTTCACGAAAGAAAAGTGGGAGAATTCGATTAAAATATTCATTCGTCGAGCGACGGCGTTCGCCTTAAGGTGTGGCGATGATGGGTTACGAGGTGCATTTACCTCCTCGGCTTACGCGCAACAGCTACGAAGTACGAGCACGATGTCCTCAAATTCGGGAGGAGTCATGTCACCTCCAGAAACCGATACCGACGAACCTATTAGTATTAATACGTCTTCGCAACCGATCGTCCTGGCGGCAAAACCAACTTTAAAATATCTCGCCATGTGCGACGAAATCAACGCGTGGTTGAGAAAGGATTCTCCCGAGGTATTTTACACCCCTGGCTTATCCGTCTCCTTACAGCACCTCTCGAGAGCGTTACTAGACGAGGCGGACCCCTCCATTCGCGACCACATTCGCCGGTCGGAAGCATTAGCTCTGGATCAACAATCTCGCGATCAGTTTGGGAACATGGAATCGTGCTCGCACTTGTCCAAGAGAACGTTGGAAGTGGTGACGGTGATGGACGCGGAGGAGGATGTTACAAACTTGTCCAAAATCGGAGGAAGAAATGTAACGGTAAACGACATCATCGAGAAAGGCATGGCGTGAGAACGCAGAATAGACAACACGTGGTTTGCGATATATTTAGTAAGATATCGGTTTTCTTAATTGCACTTTAATAAGCATCGACGCTCTTACCAACCAGTCATATATATAAATAAAAATCTCTCTCGCTCCTCTTTAGTTTCGCTTTTTCGATCCGCCTCTCTTCGGCGGCCTCGGTTTCGATCCACTCTTTTTGCCATCCGTTTCCATCACGTACACAGCCAAACTTGCCAAGATCAAAGCGAACTGCAACCCGAGCTTATCCACGGAATCCTTCAAAAACGTCACATGAAAGTGAATGGCAAACGCCATCGTCGCGGTTAAAATAAAAGCGCCTTTCTTCGCCTTCCCTGGCATCCACAACATCAAGTACCCGATAATCTCCACCGCGGCGATAATTTTCGCAAGTTCATACCCGTTCGATTTGTTACATCTTACTTTATAAGGAATCTTAAACGTGGACAGTAAGTTGTTCGCCCACGGCGTCCACGCGTGTTCGCACCACGCGTAACATTCCGCCGTGTTGGCAGTTGGTGTGCAATCGCCAGATTTTCCAATCGCCACCGGGCATAAAGGGCCGTCGCACCCGAGGATGGGAAGAGCGAGTTTACACGACGCCGCGCGTAAGTATAACGCGAGAGGGATGATTTTCAGGACCGTAAGAATCGTAGACTTCGCCTGTGTGATGTGTGTTTGATGAGAGCGGGGATATTCCTCTTAGGTCAGTAGGGGAACAAAAACGAATTGCATTTCCCCAAAACTGCGCTCTACTCTTTCCCGTACCTTTTACGTACGAAAGAAGAAAAGAAGAACGAAACGCAGAAGCGAAAGAGAGGACGCGAAGGAAAGGAGCGCGCGACGGAGGATGACGCGAGGATGAGATGATCGCACCATTTTCTTTCCGATATAGTAATTGTGTGTGTTAAATGTGCGTGTGATAAAAGAGGGATTTGACGGCAAAAAAAGTAGACAAAATGAAAAATGAACGCGCACAAAGAGGAAAGAACGTAAAACACAAAAGAAAGTATACCTACCAGATACCGCATTAATAATACACGCACGAATTAATATTAGTATTACATCTCCACGTGGCTGACTCGTAAACCCAACTCGCGGTCGTTTTCCGGTTGCGCTCGCGCGAACCTCGAGGAATATTCCAACGCGTGATAGTCTCGAGAAAACGCGACGAAGGCTTTGCAGCCGTGCTGTAAAAGCCACGGTTGCGAGACGCGAAGGCCGAGCGTTTTTCTTTGCTGTTGTTGGCGATGAAAAGCGCTACTTTCGTCGGTGTTGGTGTTACCGCTGGTGGTGGTGGCACCATCGCGGACGGTGACGACTTTGCGCCAGGTGCGACCGTGGTCGTGGGAGGTGGCGAGGGTCAGGCGCAACGCGCCTAAGTTGGTGGCCGCGTCGGAGAAACTCGCGCTATTGCTACTACTACCGCTACGGCTACTCTTACTAGTCTCACTACTTCTGCTACCACTGCTACTACCGATACTCTCGTCGTCGTCGTCGTCGTTTTCCTCATCACTCACACCGTCTTCTCCTTCGAGAGTATCGAAGTTTGATCGGTCGTTGTACGCCAACACCAACGGGCCTTTGGGTTGTAATCGAAAAAGTCTCGCTGCGGCGTCGAACGTTCGCATCTCGGAGGACATCTCGCGTGGTGTCGTCCACGTTTTTCCTACATCCGTGGAAATGGCAGTGTACAATCGCATGCTTTTTGCCGTTCTTCGAACGACGAGCCCGTCGTCCTCGCCTCCAACCACCACTTTCGGTCGAAACACGGCGTACAAACCGCCCTCCCCGATTTCCGCCACCGTCATATCCGCCAATAAAATGCCATTCTTTCGATCGAAACCCAAGGATTCGTGTAATCTCGACGTGTCCCACGTCTTTCCCAAATCCGAACTCACGATTACCCCGCACTTTCTCACCGCCTCGGCGCCGCACTTGGGATTAAACCCGCCTTCGCCGGTGCCGCCTTCGCGGTGTACCCCCCTCCCGTATTGCGCCAAAACAGTTCCGACATTCACTTGTTTCATTCCATTTACGCACACCGGCACGACCCAATCCCTATTCCCAGTCTCTGAGTTCGCCTCGTCCATCTCCACTGCCGGTCCGTTCAACGTGATTGGCGCGCCGTTGAAATCTGCACTCTTTAACACTCGTCGAGGTGTCATCCATTCCTTTAAAGTCGCATCGGTACTCGCCACGACGTAGATATCACCACCTCTCACCCACGGTTTGATTGGTTTACTCCCAAAACCTAACAACGGCACGCTCTTTTCTTGACGACACTCCCCTCTCCTCTGCGAATCCGACACCGCGTAAAACACAAACGCCCTCCCCTTTCCGTCTCTCTCCGCGAACACGATCGGATCCCACATCGGCATCCCACTCCCTCTTTTCCAATCGTTATCATGAAACTTCCCAACCTCCTCGAACGGCGTCGAAACCTTCCACCCTTTCCCTTCCCCGGCTCTGCTCGTCGTCACTCTCAGATGTTGCCCTTCCTCTCCTACCGCGTCTTCGCTCGCTCGAAACACCGCCAGAACCGTTTCGTTCGTCAATCGAGCTAAACTCGGAGATCCTACGTTTCTAATCCTTTCGACATCCGACAGCTTCCTCTGCCAACACGACGAAACGCTTCCTCCGGGACCGCCTTTCGCGTGACATAAACTCTTTCTCTTCAGTTCGTTCGCGGTTAATGTGCCTCGTTCGCTCATCCAGTAGCTTTTCCTCGTGGTCATTTTTGGACTGTTCGGTAAAGGCGACCAAGAGGCGCACACCTCTCTCGCTTCGCCCGGGTAGAGCAGTTGTCTTTTTTGCTGCTTTATCTCGGAGTTCTTTTTATCCTCCTCCTTGGTAGTATTCTCCTTAAAGTTGTTGTTTAAGTGCTGTCTTGATTCGCGTAAACTCGTCGTCGTCTTAAAGGTGTTTACCGTTACGCGCTTTTCCCGCTTTTCCCGATGATGATGATGAGAAGAGTAATACCAATACCAACAGAACACTGAGAGGAGCAACGAGAGGCGAAAAAGCACTCTGCGTGACAGAAAGTTCTTTTTCCTTTTGTTTGTACGACGACGACGGTGCGAGAACATCACGTTATATATGTGTTTACTCTGCGCCACAATCTCGCCGCACAACAACGGGGTAAAGATGTGACGCACAGAGACGAACGAGAACAGAAGTTTACCAAGACAAAGACGAAGAAAAACGTCTCGCGAGCTTATACTCGACATGAAAACGATGCACTCCGAGGAGACCCAGAACGAGAAAGACGCCGAAGGACGAACGAGGCAGTTCCCACACGCAGTTGGGAACTTTGCAACGTCCGTGAGGATTCGATGTCACGCGACGACGAAAGAGACACGTTTGCTCTCTAGTCTCGCTCGAGATGTGCAGGGACAGTTATTATTGGACGAAAAAGACAACAATAAGAAGGACATTAAAGTGCGCGAAATCATGCGCGGAGAAGACGCTTTGCACGTGTCCTTGTCCAAAGTGTTTCCAGTGCGAAAAGAACAGAGGGAACCGTACCGGTCGCAGTTGAAAGCGAGTTTCAACGCAAAGTTTCGAACGCATCGAGGAAGATTCGATTCTTCTTGTCCTCCTTCCTCTCGCAACAACAACGCGTTGTTAGAGTTGAGAGAGTTGCGTGTCTTCGTGAACGACGAAAGGACGACGACGTTCGTGGCGGCGTGCGAGAAAGACGACGGGGACGACGCGACGCGGAAACGCTCCGGGTCCGAACGCGTGAGGGAGATGATTCTCGCGGTGAACGAGGTGAACGAGCGGTTTGGGTTTCCGAAGTACGAATACGAACCGCGCGTGATACCGCACGTGTCGTTTTGTTACGCCGACGGCGATTGGGAGGAAGAGATGAAGAGGGCGGTGGAGGCGGTGGTAAAGGAAAGAAAAGAAGAGGCGAAGGAGGACGCGTCGGTGGTTGAAATCACGTGTAAGACGGATGCGGTTGATTTGTGCATTTCCGGATGGGAGCCAAAGAAAGTCTTCAGTTCTGAGAGTTTACCGCCGCCGCCGATATGAATAGTAGTTACGCTTTTACCGAGCGACGATAGAAAACGTAGTTTTATTAAAAGAGGCGTAAGCGTATCTAATAATAGCGCTTTAAAGCATGAATAATAATAACAACAATAACAACACACGACGCGCATAAAATGTACCAATACCCGTGGTACATGGGTACACTATACTCCAAATATAATACAGAGTCTTCCTTCTTCTTCTTCTTCTTCTTCTTCTTCTTCTTCTTTAACTTCTTCTACGAGAGGAAGGAAGTATCATTTAGTAATCGAAAAATTCGTCACCCATCGAGTCGTCCCACGTCGGCGATCTGTTGAATTGCAACGTCACGCACGTATCTACGCGTGGTCGACTCGGTAATCCTCTTCTCGCCATTGGCTTCTCGGCGAACCACCTCCTCGTGTATCCAGCTTGTCCCCAAGAGGTGATCATGTATGCAATTGCATCGAGTCTTTCGATATATTCTCTTTCCGTCGTGGGATACGATTTCTGGGCGAGATGTCCGACGTACAAATTGAGAGAAACCCATTTACTCATCCCGCCTCCCATTTTAACGTGTTTGACTGCCATGTCGTGAAACCTATCGTACTTGCCGTAACACAACAACGCCAATTCTCTTCCCGTCAACGGTAATTCGTCCACGATTGCGTATCCGTACTCATCCAGTTCCGCTTCTTCTTCGACGGTATCTTCAAACTCGTCCAACGCGCACTCTTTATCATCATCCATATCGTCGTCCACCGACGATAATATCACCTCCTTCAAAGCATCGTCCCAATTCGAAGGCGTGTTCTGTACGCTCGTCTCGGTGATATTTCTCGCCAATTCCAACGCGAATCGGTCTTCGCTAAAATTTTCCTTCACGTCTCCCTCGACTGCATCCGAGGCATGTAATCTATCCACTTCGGTTTCAATCGTTTGCGTATCCGGACATCGACCGGCTATTTTCGCCCCGTTCGTTCTTGGGTTAAACGTTAACTCGACTTGGTTTTTAATCTCCTCCCAGATCTTTAAAGCGGCGGATGAAGTCGATTGAGATGGTCCCGCCTTTGTGCACACATTTCGTCTTCGTTTTCCAAAACGAAACGTCGTTTTTGGCGCTGAAGATGTCGCGACGACGACGGTCGAAGGAGCGCAGATGAGACGGTTCATACAGAAGACGATGATGATAATGGTGCGTCTGATGAGAAGATCGAGTTTTTATGTTGCGTAGTCTTCACTCGAACGGCGACTGTCCGCGCAAAAGGCGAAATGGAATGACGTCAACCAGAAGGACAGAAGGACAAAATTTGGTGGTTGGAGGATGCGAGACGAGGCGAGATGTGACTTTTGTCGTATACTTTCAAATTTCTCTCTCTCTCTCTCGTTTTTATTACACGCGGACGACGATATCGTCCTCCTCCTCTCCGTCTGCCTAGTAGCCGCGACTCCTACTCCTCGATGTATATGTTGTTGTTGTTATTGTTATTAGTAGTAGTAGTAGTGACACTGTTCGTTCTCTTCCCTTCTCTCCACTCTTTCATTTCGATCTCGTACCTGGCTTTGTCCTTCTCGTGTTTCGCTTCGAACGGTTTTCGGTCCTCTTCGGAGAGCCTTTGCCACTTACGGCCCAAGAGTTTCATGGTTTCCGCCGGGTGCGTGCCCTTCGGCGCGATGGACGGGCGAGAGACTTCGCAAAAGTAAACGTACGCGGACCTGGCGTTTTTCGGCTGGCCCGCTTCTTTCTTCGGTCGTTTTCTTTTCCGCTCGTCGTCGTAGATTTCAAAGTCGTCGGCTTGGAACGCGTACCCGTCTCTATCGTATCCCTCCGACGGTTGGTACGATTTCATCTGCTCGTCGTGACGGAGTTTGTCTTTTTCCGCGATTTTCTCGTACGGTTTTCTATTCTTTTCCGATAACGCTTTCCATCGGACGCCGAGTTCGGCCATGATGTCCGGCGGTCTCATATCTGGCGATTGTTGGACGATTTTCATTCTTTCCTTCTCGGCGAAGTAGAGATACGCCGTTTTCACCTGTTTCGGCGCGTTTGGATCTTTTCGTCGTTTCTTTTTCGCTTCTACCGCGCCGGAGACGACGTTTTCGCTGTGACTGGTTCCATCCGGCGGAGCGTACCCGAACACGGAAAAACCACCGTCGATGGCTAATATCTGTCCAGTCACGTACGAACTCGCTTGCGAAGCTAAAAACACCGTCGCCGTGGCCACCTCTCTCGGCTCGCCGACTCTCCCCATCGGCGTTCGTCTCACCACGCTCTTCTTATACTCTTCGTTCTTCAAAACCTGTTTCGCCAAATCGGTGTTTATGTACCACGGAGCGATCGCGTTCACCCGAATCCCTTCTCTCCCCCACTCGCAGGCTAAACTTTTCGTCAACTGGTTCAACGCCGCTTTCGACATCGCGTATATCGCGCCCGTTTGAATACTCGTCAATCCGGCGACGGACGAGTTGAAAATCACCGACGTGCCTTTCCCGATGATACCTTTCTTATACGCTTGCCGTACGATATCAAAACTCGCTTCCAAATTCGTCCCCATTAAAGAGTGATACTCCTCGCGCGTAAAATCTGAAGTTTTCTTCCGAATGTTAAACCCGACGTTCGAGACGAACACGTCCGCTTTGCCGAATTTTTCCTTGATTTCCGTTAAAAACGAGTCTCGTTCTCGTTCTTTGCTCACGTCTTTTATCGAGTGATGATATTTGCAAACGTTTTCGTGCGGCCACGCGTGGTCTTTGTCAACTCCCGTGCGCGAGCACGTGATTACATTTTTAGCGTTGCACGCGCCGAACGCGTCGCAGATCGCTTTGCCGAGGCCTTTCGTCCCGCCGGTCACGACGCAGGTTTTGTTTGTTAAACCGAACGTTTGGTGGACGAAGGAATTCGAATTGGAATTGTTCATTTTTATGTTCACTTTCAGACGACGATGATTTGTAGTAGTAAAATGAGAGCAGAGTAGTAATTGTTCTCGTTGAAGTACAAACACGAAATGACGGTACCAGGTGAAGCAAAAACGATCGCTTGAGGTTATGATGGGTGGTGTTTCTTCTGACGAATTGGAGTTTTGAATTGGCTTTTGAATGCTTATTGGCGATATGTGGGAAAAAATGTCGACGAAGACGAGCGGGAAAGCTCTTCTTTGAAAACCATTTTCTCCCTGTTTTCACGCGCAATGATGATATTAAAATGATGGCGATGACGCGTGATACGTATTACCTATTGCTATGTATTTTACATACATGTTATACAAAAGTACCATCATGGGAGCGCGTGCGCTATCCGCTGCTAGATGATGTAATCTTTTTCTCTCTCTCTCTCTCTAAAGCGAACTCGAAGAAGTGCTTTTAATCACCACTCTCATGACGTGTTCCAACTTCCAGACGTTTCGGAGGTGCTTTTCGAGTAAATCGGCTTGGAACGCGTCCCTGGCGACGAATTGCGCGCTTCCGTCGCCTTGCGATCCGACGCCTTTACCGCCGTAACTGTAAATTTTGACCTTTGGGTCGGCTAATATGGCGTGGAGTTTCGGCGCAGTCAGTTCGGATTCACACAGCGGAACTAAGTGCAGATCGAACGCGCGTTGGTACTCCGTAAAGGTTTGACCGAGGAGTTTGGCGTTGTTACTTGAGAGCGCGCGTTTGGCGGTTTGGACGTACTCGTAAGAGAGTTCACCGAGGAACTTTTGCGCGTCCGCGTGCGAAGCGTTTTCAACCTTGGGAGGCACATTTTCAAAGGCGGATTGCAAGTCCTTCAAGATTTTTACCGTGTCTTTTTGGCCGTCCAAATCGCACACAACGATGTGAAAGCATTCGTTGTCGCTCGTACTCTCGCCCCCAACCGTCCTTTCGTTCCCAACCGGCGTCTCTTCGCACTTCATCTCGTCGCCGTCGAAGGTCATCGTAACGCACACTCCACTCCCAAACGCACACGCTTGATCCATTCGACCACACCGAGACGGCGTCGCAATTTCCCCCAAATATGCCAACTCCATTTGCTCCAACACACTCATCTCCTTCTCCATCGCGTAACACTTCGAAAACGCTCTCGCCACGAGCACGCATATCGCCGCCGACGAAGACAACCCTTTCTTCACCGGTAACGAACATTTCGTCACCTCGACGCATATCCCACCAACATTTCCGTATTTCTTATACACTTCTTGAATCGTTCCCGCGATGTACGACCAGAATTTTCCTTCGTTCGCGATTCGCGATAAATCCTCGGACCCGTTCGCTACATCCCACACGACTTCGTTCGTCTCGCCTGTATCCGTCTTTGTTCGAATCGCAATTTTGTTCCTCAATTTAAACGCGGTCGCGGATATGCCTTCGCTCGTGCCGACGACGAGACAAGAGCCAACTGGTAAGGACGGATGTGTTCGTCTAAATCCGCCCGCCTGTCGTGTTTGAGAGATGAGATTTGAAGAAAAGAAAGAGAAAACGTGTGTGTGAGCTTGTGGGTGTTGGTGCGCCTGCATTTCCCCTAAGAATAAACTATGAATAAGAACGCACCCAATCGGAATGTTCACCGAGCAAACATAACCTCCCGGGGACGAAAATGAGGTGCTTTTTTTCCTCCTCTGAATCAGACGCGATGGCCTCGTCGAAAGGAGAATTTGAGGGAGGGGGCATTGCGTTTGTGTGTGCTTCAGAAATGTGTGTGTGTGTTTTGTGTTGCAACATGTGTGTTTGATTGAAAAATAAGCGCTCGATCGATGTTGCGACGCGCAGTCTCTTTCCACTCTCTTTTCACTCTCTCTCTCCCTCTCTTCAAGTAAGTTCTTTTTAAACTCCTTTTGTTGTGTTGAATTTATTGGTAGGGAAACAAATCAAACTGCGGGAAGATCTTGTTCCCGGTGACGAGTTCTTTAGCGACGAAGAACGCCGTAGCGACCATAGCGAGTCTTCCGTGCGAGAGCTCTTTCAATTTGTAATCGAGATACAGCTCATCGCTCGCATCGGGACAGAGACCGAGCGGGTCAAAACCAATCTCACCGGGAACGTAATCGTCTCGCAGAGTGAATAAGTCAGACGTGAACGGATCTGCCCATCCTTTTTGCACTCTCGTCGCTTCTCCGATGAAGATGACGACGCCGAGCGCGTACCAGAACGGCGGCGGAACTTGTTGAAAATGATTTATAGCCGGCCCGGTGATAGATGCGTCGAACAAAAACGAGGACCCTTCGACGTATTCCCCGACCAAAATACCAACCGCCGCCAGCATGCACACGCGTCCGTGCGTCAGTTCAGCTTCGCGATATCGTTTGAGATCATCGAACGTTTTTCTTTTCGATAATCCCAACGGGTCGAACCCGTTCTTAAACGGTGCAATGGCGCCGTAAATGCCAATGTCCCCATCCGTCGTCGTGGGTAATTGCCGCTCGACCATTGTGGAGGGCGGCAGCTGTTCCCCAACCTTCGCGAAAACCGGGGTAATCGCGCCGGAAGCGCTCCTCTTCTTTTTAGAGATACAAAACTGTCTTTCTCTCGTAAGAGTCTTGGAGGAAAGTTTCGTAGTATCCAAGCGTCCTGGCGCCCCTAAAGAGATTGAAAATGCTGAGGACATGATGACGAGTACCTTTGATCGATCGATGTATTGATTGATTGATTGATTATGCGTTGTTGTGCGTTCTGCGCGCGGGCAAAAAGTGTGACGTCGATATCTTTGAATATTTTTTCCCTCTTGGAAAAAGAACACATGCGAGACATGCGAAACGTGTGGCTGAGAAAGAAGCGAGATGATATGCTACGAAAACGTCACCACAGCATCGCATCATTTCAACAACAACTTCGACAACTGTCCTCTCTCGTCTTCGACGTCTTTTTTCTTCGCCACCCATATGTTCGTCGAGTGTTCGCCGTGCGGATTCGATATTCGATCTTGATCCATTCTTTGTTCGAACAAAATGAAATCTGAACACACGCACATCACGTCTTCTTCGCGTATAACTCTCGTTTCCTGCGTCTCCACAAAAATAATGTTACTACTACTCTCCTCCTCTATCTCGTCTAAATCGTCCCGCACTTCTTTTTCTAAAACGACGCACTCTATCCGCCCGTCTTTGCCCCTCGTTTCGACCGTCGCGAATTGATATTTTCCCGAAACGCTCTCGTCATCGTCGTCGTCTCGAACGCATATCACGTCCCACTGTTGCACACCAACCGCCGATTTGTTTGGTGTCATTCTGTTCTCGCGACGACGAGTATTCATCATTCCAAAAACGCTGCTTTTCCGCCGTTTCGTCCAATAATACTCATCATCATCGTTACTACTCCTCAAAGGAGTCGTTCCTTTTCCGACAACATCATGAGTAACAGCATGTACTCTGCGACGACGATGATGCGTTTTGTTGCGCGTCCTACTACCATCGCGACTAAAAATTCCTCCTCCTTTTCCTCCTCCTCCTCCAACAACAACAGCTCTTCCCTCTTCTATCGTTAATACTAACGAGCGCATCGCGTGCGTGTGTGTCAGAGTGTGTTTACTAAAAACGCGCATCTTTCCAACGGTCTTTGGTCTCATTTTCTCCCTTTTCATGTTTAGGGTGTTAAACCCTACCCTAAAAGCAAAGAAGGGAGTTCCCTTGGAAAAGCGTGAGATCGCAACGCAAAGGACGACTACTTTTACTAGTACTATTAGTATTACTACTCCTGCTGCGACTGCTTTTGAAAAACATACGCAAAAACAAAGAGCGCGCTCGAGAAGAGCACATCGGTTCAAAGGCTTCGGTGGTACTCTTCTCTTCTAAAGAAGAAGAAGAAGAAGAAGAAGAAGAGAGAGAGATTTCAACTTCATTCTTCCCTTCTTTTGAAAAGAAAGCGAGACATCAGAGACATCATGACGACGGAAGTGGCGGTCCCACCTCCACCCGCAGGGAGCGGCGAAGACGGCGGCGACGGCTCGGACCCGAGGAAACAACAAGCCATCTCCGATTTCACGAGATTAATGCTCCAACACAAAGAGTTAGACGCACGAGTACGGAATTTACGCGCAGAGTTGAAAGAAACCAGACTACAGTTTGATAAAACAGAACGAGATTTGACCGCGCTCCAATCGATGGGGCAAATCATAGGGGAAGTTTTACGGCAGCTGGACGAGGATAGGTTCATCGTGAAAGCGAGTTCAGGACCGAGATATATCGTCGGGTGCCGGTCGAAACTCGATCGAGAGAAGTTAGTGAACGGGACGAGAGTGACGTTGGATATGACGACGCTGACGGTAATGCGAGCGTTGCCGAGAGAGGTGGATCCGGTGGTGTTTAACATGTTGAGCGAGGCGCCAGGGAAGGTGGAGTATTCCTCGATTGGAGGGTTAGGGGAGCAAATTAGGGAGTTACGAGAGAGCATTGAGTTGCCTCTGATGAATCCGGAATTGTTTTTACGGGTTGGGATTGCGCCTCCGAAAGGAGTGTTGTTGTACGGCCCGCCCGGCACGGGGAAGACGTTGTTGGCGAAAGCGATTGCGAGCAACATCGATTGCGCGTTTTTGAAAGTCGTTTCGAGCGCTATCGTAGATAAGTACATCGGAGAATCCGCGAGGTTAATCAGAGAAATGTTCGGGTACGCGCGAGCGAACGAACCGTGCGTTATTTTCATGGACGAAATCGACGCCATCGGAGGGAAACGATTTAGCGAAGGGACCTCGGCCGATCGCGAGATTCAAAGAACGTTGATGGAGTTGTTAAATCAACTGGACGGCTTTGATGTTTTAGGTAAAGTAAAAATGGTCATGGCGACGAACAGACCGGACGTTTTAGACCCGGCGTTGATGCGTCCGGGACGGTTAGACCGAAAAATTGAAATCCCGTTGCCCAACGAACAAGGACGAGTAGAGGTGTTAAAAATCCACGCCGCCGGTATAAACAAACACGGCGAAATCGATTACGAAGCGGTCTCAAAAGTCGCCGAAAACTTTAACGCCGCGGACATGCGAAACGTGTGCACCGAGGCGGGTATGTTCGCCATCAGAGAAGATCGAGACTACGCGACGCACGACGATTTCATGAGAGCGGTGAGAAAATTGGTCGAGGCGAAGAAATTAGAACCGACGGCGAGTTACGACTCGTCGTTTAAAAACACGGACAAGTAATTACTCATCATCGGTAGAGAGAGAAAAAGAGAAAGAGAGAGAGAAAGAAAGAAAGAGAGAGAGCTGTAACTTGCACGGTTTTAATAAGAGAAGAAATATAAACTCGAACACGACGCAAAGAAAGCGTTTCATCCACCACCGCACACCTCAGAAGAAACTCCAGCAAACACGCGCACGATACCAATCTCAGAAGAAGAAGAAGAAGAAGAAGAAGAAGAAGAAGAAGAAGCAGACCTAAACAGGGTACTAAAAGTGAGAAAGAGACTCACACTACCAATGTCTCAATCGGAGGCGGAAAAACTCCTCAAACTCGCCGACGCCTCCGCGCGAGGCAGTCTCTTTAAATCGAAAGATCTCGAGAAAGCGTCTCTGCTCTACGACGACGCGTCGAAGATGTTTCAAAGCGTGAGACTGTTCCATAAAGCAGTCCTGGCGAAAGAACGGTGCGCAGAATCGAACGAAGAGACGAACAATGTGTTCTTAGCGGCGCGGTCGTACGACCAGTGCGTTTTGTTAGCATCCCGAGCGGTATTGGAGACGAAGGAGTTCGATGTGAACGATTCGAAGGCGATACAGTTACTGAGCGATTTCTCTGCGAGAGCGAGCGCGTGTTACGCGTCGAGCTCGAGGATGCAACAAAGCGGGGAGTGTTTGGCGAAATGCGCGAGGATTTTAGAGAAATTAGGAGTCAAAGGGGAGGAAAAATCGGTGTCGTTATACGAGCGAGCTTTGGATGTGCTTTGCGAGAACGAGTTGGAGTTGTACGCGTCGGACGCGTTTCGAGCGCTGTGCGCTTTGCGGTGTAAGACGGGTGCGTTTCGAGAAGCGGCTGAGTTGTGCGTGAGATTTGCGGTGGCGTGCGATAAAATTAGCAGCACGGCGACGCAAAGGAGGTGTTATTTGCAGGCGATTATCGCGTATTTGTGGGTTGGTGATGTGAAGGAGGCGGAGCTGAGTTACGCGGATTTTATGGAGATTGACGCGTTTGCGAACTCCGAGGAGAGTCTGATTAGTTACGAGCTTTTGAGAGGGTACAAAGAGGAAGACGCCGGGATGATTGAGACGACGTGGAGAGAGCGGAGAGTTCCAGAGATAGCGGACGCGTGCTTTAGCCGATTGAAATTGCCGAATCCAGCGTTTCCGTTGAAAGGCGGGTCGATGATGATGATGGGAAGAGGAGGAGGAAAAGAGGAGGAGGAGGACGACGATTTGACGTAGCGTAGATGCGGAGACGTTATAGTACTAGTAGTTTTGTACGCGCTAGAACTTTCTAAAGTGTGATGTACTATTAACAACAAACAACACAACAACGAGCTAATACCATTTGATTCCGTGATCGTCCACCTCTGCGCTCAAAATCTTCACCTCCTCCACCGGTCTATCGTTCTTCCCGACTTTTACTAACCCGATCTTTTCTAACGTCTGTATGTGTTTACTCACCCTCCCGAATATCGTGTGCTTACCGTCCAACCACGGCGTAGGCGCTAAAGTAATAAAGAACTGACTCCCATTCGTATCTTTCCCGCTATTCGCCATGGACAAAATCCCAGCGCCGACGTGTTTCAAATCTCTGTTTTGTGCGCATAAAGTAGAAAGAAGGAGTAAAAGCTCGGTAAGTATTAAACGCCAGTCTCTCGAAAAGCAAAAGCGCGACTCGAAACGTCGCCGCCAAACGTTGCAGCAGAAAATAAAAACGAAGAGATGCGCTCTACACTCTCGACCAAACAAGAAGTTTCCAAGAAGAACAATAAACAACGGCATCGTATCGATGGTCTTCTTCTTCTTCTTTCGATCATCGTCCGCTCGATCGTCGTCCTGATACTAAACCGAAAGCAAAATACAAGTGAGAAAAAAACGCTCGTCAAAAGACGAATCAAATCTCTCGTCTCTCTCCTTACCTCGTGATCTCGTCCTCGAACTTCCCGCCCCAAATCGAGCTCCCACCTCTACCCGTCCCGCTCGGATCTCCGCCTTGCGCCATGAAATCTTTAATCACCCTGTGGAAAATCAATCCGTCGTAGTATCCTTTCTTTGCCAACTCGAAGAAATTCTGCGACGTTTTCGGCGCGTGCAAGTAATACAATTCCAACTCTATCTCTCCGAGCGTGGTGTGGAAAAGGACGGTGGGCGCGCCGGGAGGGTTGTCCTTCGAGTGCAGTCTCGGGGTGTACTTTTGTTCGCTCATGATGGAGGAGTATCTCTTCTCAACGTCGTCGTCGTTGTCTCTTTCCGTTTTAGTTTTAGGGGCGTTTTTAAGTGAAGAAAGTAGTCTCAACAGAATTTTCTACGTTCGTCGTCGCGATGCGAACGTGTTGTGATGTCAAAAGTGTTCTCGTTTTCGCGTATTTACAGATCGGATAGTGCGCGCGCGCGGCGTTGTTGTTGATTATTACAGCGCTATTATTATTATTATAAATCGGATGATTTAACTTCTCTCTCCGGCGTCTCTTTCCTCTCCGCTGCTTGTTGAGAAGAAGTACTTTTTCAAGACTTCCACGCACGCTCTGAAGAGTTCGAGCAAAAGCGTAAACGGAAAGGTAAACACGGCGAAGAAGGCGGCGAAGAGACTGATTTTCGTATCGTCGTCTCGTTTCTTTTTTTCCGATGAAGATGGTGACGGTGACGTCATCGACGCTTTCGGTGGTTGTTCTTTTTGCGCATCCGTTGGAACGTTTTGCGGAGGCGTGGTGCTGTAGCCTAAAACGTCCGCGGTGCGTTTCGTCGCGCGGTTGGCGAAGTATTTGTTGTTCGTCGTTTCCGCCAACTTCCCCGGGCGCATTGTGTTCCCATTCTTCGTCGTCGCCGGCGCGTCGTTGTATTGCGCCATCTCGTTCAAAATCTGCTCTCTCTTTTTGCGCGCTTCGAATAAGGCGGTTTCGTTTTCGTTGGCAATTTGGGAAACGAAACCGCTCGTGGCGGAGTTCGTTGCTGTTCTAGATCTTGGTGTTGTTGTTGCTTGCTGCGTCGTCGTCGCCGCTGCCGCCGATGCTCCTAATAATTCCTCTTCTTTTTCTACAATTTTTTTCTCCTCTCTCGTCGTTTTCACCCGTTCTTCGACTGGCGGCGTCGACGACGTCACCGCGCTCACCACCTCCAACGGCGCGTCCACCACCTCCACTCTCGTCTCCACTTTTCTCTCTTTCGTCTTCATCAACAAATCCACCTTCTCCTCTCTCTTCTTCGTCTCGATTTCTTTCTGTTTCTGTCTTAACTGTTCGTCCATCGTCTCGAAACTCTTCACCAACGAAAACGCGACGATAGACCCCGCCATAGTCATCAACGGTTCCGCCAACACGGTCGAAATCGCCGCCGTCGCCGCCGTCGCCGCCGCCGCGGCGCTCACAATCTCTTTCTTATTCGGCACCGCCTCTATTTGCCTCCTCACAAACTCTGCTTTTTCCACCGCTTGCTTCGATATCTCCGCCGCTCTTTCGCTCGATTGCGCCAGCGTCGATCGCGCAACCACGCGCGCCTTCTCGCCTTCCTGCACAATCTTTCGCGCGTTTTCCGTCGACGCGAACTGTCTCGCGCGTAAAATCGAGTTCTCTAAAGTTCTCGTCGCTCTTGATTCCTCCTTTGTTTTACTATTACTATTATTTTTTCTTCTTTTTCTTCGTAATAAAACCGTGCCTTCGCCTAAACCGTCGTCGTCATCCTCCTTTTCCACATCACTCCTATCGTCGTCGAAATCGTCGTACGACCCTTCCCCGGTATCTATGGACTCCTCCCAAAACTGATCCTCCGCTTTTTCTAGCATGTCCATGGTAATCGTCGACGATCGAATGGACATGTCTTCCTCGTCTTCGCTGTCTTCGGCTATGATTTTTCCCATGTTTTGTCGCACCAAACGGCCTCTTCTTGGTGGTCTTCTGAATGCAGCGCTGCTTCTTCTCTCTTCTTCTTTCTGTCGTGAACGCGAGGAGGAAGAAAAAGAAGAGGAAGATGGAAAGGAACACCGCACGATCGATGATCGCATCATCATCTCACCAACTCCGTCGTCGTCGTAAAAGTGTGTCTCGTTTCGTTCGTCTCTCGTGGTTGTATTATTTTAAAATTGTGAGGAAGTTTCCCCTAAAAATACACACACAAAAGACACAACACAAACAACAAACAAACAAAAAAAAGAGTGTAATCGGAAACCAGCGCATTCATCCACTTTGCCACACAGCCTTACTTACGCAGAGAGCAAGTCGTTCGTTGTTGAAGAGAGAGAGGATGACTGAGGCGGGGATCGAACCCGCGATTTCTGGCTTGTTTCTCACCAAAATTGTTGTTTGCGTTAAACCCTAAAGGCGGTTGTTTTAAGATACAAATACTTCTTCGTTTTTTTTATAGCGAGAACTGTTGATCTTTTTTCCTCCAATTTCTTTACTTTAGAGAGAGAGAGTGTGTGTGTGTATACACATATATACTCTTTTCAAACTCGAGCGCAACAAACGCAACAACAACAACAACAACAACGCATCACTGCCTTCTTTCTGCGTCTTTTTCTTTCGTGTGATATATAATATACACACAGTGACACACGAACAACAACAAAAACACAGAAAAAATTACTTGTGAGATATTTTTACGGGAGAGGAAAGAAAAAAAAATGGAAGCATCGTCGAACGCAGATGATCAACATCATCTCAAACAGCAAGAAGAAAAACTACGAGCGAAATACGGCGGGATGATCCCAAAGAAGAACCTGATCGTGTCCGACCGGAAACATTTCGACAGCGCGGACTACTGGTCGCGAGGGTCGAATAAACAACAACATAAAGAAGTTGTTGAAACAGAGAAAAATTCTTCTCATTTTGTTGAAAGTGGTGCTGACTCATCACAAGAGAAGATGCTGAAACCAGTGCTCGGAGCGAAAGACGTGGCGGGTTTAGGGACGTCGCCGCCGTCGGATGCGAGCACGTTTACCACGAACAATAACTCCTCGCAGACGAAGAGAAGAACGAGCATGGACGAGAGCAGAGGGAGGTGGGATGTCCATAGTTTTAACAACAACAACAACACCGCGGTGAACTCGGCGTATCACGCGCCTAAGAACCACGAGTGATGAGAGCGAGAAGAACGCGGGAGAGACGAAGGAAATAATAATACCCTTTTTCTCTCGTTTTCTCGCGAATAATAATACCCCGCTATTAATACGAATGCGAAAGAATGTAATAACAAAAGAGATTTTAGTTTAAAAGATGAAAGAGAATAATGAGTTGATGAATAAAAAGAAGAGGGAAAAGAGCTCCTTTATTAGAGAGTATTTCGCCCGTGATGTTTTAGAATTTGAAACGAGCGCGCGCGCAACTTTGTTATAAATAAGCTGATGTAATACCAAACAAACTTTATACACCCCAAATAAAACGTTCTTATTCATTGCACGAAAAGAGAAAAAGAAGGAGTGTTTTTGCTCGATGCTTTGGATGTGTTGTAATACTCCTTCGTGTAATAAACCTATGACTACATTCGTTTTTCGTTCGCTACTAAGAAATCCTCTCTATCTATATGTAATAATAATGAATTAGATGTTCAACTTGGTTCTTCTCCAGTGTCGTCTCTTGGCGTTGTAACGAATGGTGTTCCCGGTCTTCATGCGAATCCATTGCGGGATCGGGCGGTTTTGCTTTTGCTTTTTGCCCAAGATTTTCTTGATTTTGAACGTTTTTTGCGACGGCTGTTTTTTTTTTTGAGAGAAAGGAAGAGAGAGATTCGGTGAGCAAATGAAAACCAATATATACGCGTAGAGTTGCAAAACGTGACGAGAGAAAGGTATGCGAACGCGTTCCTCCCGCGCGCTCGACGCGTCCACGTTGAAAAGTATCCAACTGACAAAGCGATTCCTCTTTGAGCGAGAGATAACGCGTTTAACAGGGAACTAACAGAGGCGCAAATTCCGCGCGCGAAAAGAGAAATCAAGCCCTTCTCTCGCCCAAGAGGAAAAAACACGACCAAAATCGCGCAAATCATCTCTCTAAACAATGAGTTTTGTTTTCTGTAACGCGAACGTAATTCCTCGCGTCTCTCGAGAGAATCGCGCGTAAAAGAGTTACGTTGTTATCGTCGATGAAAGGCGGGGAAAAAAGAAACTAGGACGTACCATTTTGTCTCTGCTACGTGTATAAATGCGCGTGAAAATTGACGAGTTTTGGCCTCTCTTTCTTTCAAAGGACAACGCATTTAGGGTCTCATTTGATACCCTAAACGTGTTTTTCGAACGTTGCCTCTTTTAAGCGCGCATATCTTCTACACAAAAGTCATGCAACAACAACAACAACAACAACAACCGCCTTCGTTCGCACCACACGGTGGTGGTGTTCACGGTGGTAGTAGTACCATTGGAGATGGAGGAGAAAGACAACAGATGATGCAACAACAACAACAACAACAACAACAACCGTCGCTTTTTATTCCTCCAAATCCAAATAATACTAATCCATTGCACCAACACCACCAACAACAGATGCAATTCATGCCGTCGACGTTTGCGCCGCCTCCTTCGTCGGAGGAGGTTCCGTACAACGCTGAACCATCATCATCGTCTCAACAACAACACCATCATAATCAGAGATCGTCTTTGGACGGTGGGAGTGGCCGGTACCAGCCTCCTCCGCCCTCGCAGAATTTCCAACACCACCACCAACCGTCGTCAACATCATCATCGTTTCAACAAAATCAACCTTCTTCGAGCGCGGGCGGCGGTTTTGGCGGCGGATGGGCGGCGTTGTTCACTCGGACGAAGAGTTTCGGGAACGTGCAAAACACGACGTCGTCGTCTGGGGCAGCCTCCTCTGGAAATCGCGGGTTTCGAGGGAAAGTATCCTGGTCCGGCGGTTTCCCGGACGAACCTCCGCTTTTGGAGGAGTTGGGGGTTGACTTTGCGCAAATCGCGCGGCGAGCGAAGAGCGCGATGAATCCGCTGCCGATGCGAAAGAAACACACGCGGGAGACGTCGAAGGATGACGATTTAGCCGGGCCTTTGGTGGTGTTTGGGTTGATTGCTACTTTGCACGCGCTTCAAGGGAAGGGGCATTACGGGTATATTTTAGGGTGGTCGGCGATTGCGAGCGGTTTGACGTGTTGGTTGTTGAATCAGTTAACTGCGCAGAATAACAACGACGCCGGGGAAAATTTGAGTTTGAGTCGAACGGCGTCGGTGATTGGGTATAACGCGACGTCGATTTTATTTTTGAGCGTGGTGAAAGCGTTCGTACATAGTGAAGGTAGTAGTAATGGTAGTAAAAGTAGTAGTGGCGGTGGTAGTTTTTCCGGAACGACAAACTCGTTTGGTATTTTGGCGTTTGCGTGTGTTTGCATTTTGCAAGCGTCGAGTAAATCGAGCGGGTTGTTTTTACACGGGATGGGTCAGTGCGGCGAAGGCAAACGGTTGGTGGTGTTTTACCCGATGGTTTTGCTCTATTCTTTGTACGCGCTGCTTACTTTGTATTAAAAAAACTATAAACTATATTCTACGTATTCGTTGATGGAGGAGAGTAAGGCGATCGTCGCCACGTCGGTGGTGAACACGCGATTGCCCAGTCCGACGTTTACGAAATCGAAAGTCTCAAACGTTCGCACCTCTTCTTCGCTCCACCCACCTTCGGGACCAACGGCTAAGAGTATTTCGACTCTATTCGTCGAAATCGCGCTCTTCTCTTGAGCAAGTGCCTCGGTAACGGACACGCTCGCGCTCGACGGATGCGCCAACAAATTTATTCGTCTTCTCTCCTCTCCTCCTTCTCCCTCTTCTTCATCTCTCATCGACCGCAACAACCATTCAAAATTCGCACCTTTCCTTCCGTTCACTCTTTTCGCGATATTTTCCTCTCTTCCCTTCCTACCTTCCTCGTCTCCCGACGATAAAAGCGCCTCCAATACCGCGTTCAAATTCCTGCACTTGCTCGCGTTTGGAAATTTGAAATCCAAGGCGTTTTGCTCTACGCCGCGAGTAAACTCTCGAACCAAAACGTCCTCCGTCAACACCTCGCTCTGGAAATAACACCGCTCCGTCTTCTCCGCGCTGAACATGTGCACGTTTTCTACCCCGAACTGTGCGAAAACGGAGAGTAATCGTCGCAATACTTTCGGCCGCGGCATCGCGAGGATCAGCGAAACAGTTACCATTTTCTCTTCCTTTGCCTCCTCCTCTTTGGTGCTCAAAATTTCAATCAAAACACTTCTCTCGTCGTCGTCGTCGTCGTCGTAAGAGAGAATTCTTCCCGTCGCTAAGCGTTCGTTCAAAATCGTCGCTTTAAACTCGTCGCCTTTGTTCGTTTTTTTCAAAACCTGGCGAAGATGTTCGAATCGTTCGTCCGATTGGCGCAAGCGCACCACAACAGTTGAAGATTCGTTTTCCGACAACTCCAATTTCGTGAACGCGATTCGGTTTTTATTTTCGACGACGTGAACGAAAGGTCTCCTCCTCCTCCTTCCTCTTTTTTGTGGGACCAAAACCGAGGTCGTTTTCGATTTCGTTCGTGTCGTCGTCGTCGTCGTCGCCGAGGATAGCAGAGATGATGACGACGACGACCACATCCCGTTTTGCGAGCGTAACTGTTTTGGATAAAATGGAGAAAAAAATTCGCCACAATTTCGTTTCAACGAGACATGTTTTGCCTCCGAGCGGCGGGGTCCCCCGCGAAACGCGCTCTCGCTTTACTCGTCACAAAGAGAGCGCAGAAGAGGCGAAGGACTTTTTCGGTGCTTTCGTCGTCACCAATAGCATCGTCATCATCATCATCGTCGGTCCCTTTGAAGAATACGGGAACAACAACAACAACAACAACAACAGAAATTCCGAGCGAGAAACGTCCAGCTCGAGTGGAACACTGCGACCTCAAATCGCTCTCGAACAACAAGAAGCTTTCCGAAGCGTTGCACGGTGAAATCACAGACGTCACCGAACGGTATTTTCAAGCGTTGATCGAGTTTGGCGCGGTGTACATCTCGGACGAGCTCGAGGAGGATTTTCAGTTGGAACCGAATACAGTTAAGCACAAAATGAAACGAATACGCTCGGATGTCATATTACCGGCGGGGTCGAGACATTACGTGCGGGCGCACGTGAATCCAAGACGGTTTCTTGCGGCGGGAGAAACGCGATGGATGGACTGCATTTTGAAGGAAACGGACGATTTTGTGGTCGTGATGAAACCATCCGGGTTACCCGTTTCTCCTTCGGTGGACAACGCGAAGGAGAACGTGCTCCGTTGCGTTTGGTCGGCGCTGAGAGTAGGAGATGAAAACGATGACGAAGCGACGAAGTTGTTCCCGACGCACAGGTTAGACGTGACGACGAGTGGTGTGGTGGTTGTCGCTAAAAATAGCAAAGCCGCCGGTATCTTCTCGAAAATATTACGAGACGGTTTCGTGGAGAAGCAGTATTTGGCGTTGACGGAAAATCCCGCGAAAATTGGATTGATGACGCACGAGTACGAACCGTCGGAACGAACGATTGGGAAAGGCGCGAGGACGGTAAAAATGAAGACGTTAAAATTGTCAGAAGACGATACCGCGTCGTATTTGAAAAATAAGACGCAAATTCCTTCTAACGTGGCGATATTGCGCGTGGAAAAAAGTGAACCGGTCGCGGTGAATGGAAAGACGTTTTACGAGAATACGGTTAAACTTATCACCGGTCGGACGCACCAGATTCGAGCGCAATTTTCGAAAGAGAATTTAGCTCTGATAAACGATTGTTTGTACTTGAACGCTAACGATGGTGAGACAGCTCCTCCGAGAGTTCCAGAACCGGAGGAAAAGATTGGTTTACACGCCTTGAGCTTAAAAATAAACGCCGAGACGTCTTTAGGTCCCAAAGGCGTCGAGTTCCGAGCCGAAAACGACATATGGTGGCGGTCGTCGTAACTACCGGTGGTAGCCATAGAGTAGTAGTAGTAGTAGTAGTAATAGATGCGCGTAGAAGTAGTTTCAGCACGATGATGTGACAGAAGAAATTAGTAAGTTTTATTACTCACACACAAACAAAACACAAACACACAAACACACACACACTCACGCTCGAGCGCCCAAAAACAAAACACGGACGCATTTTTCCTCTACAACATACTTCTTTAAGTGTTTCTGCTTTGGAAGTCTTTCATGAAAGCGGCCAACGCTTCCACGCCTTCTTTCGGCATCGCGTTATAAATAGACGCTCGCGCACCTCCTACAGATCTGTGACCTTTCAAGCTTTCAAATCCGGCGTCGCTGGCTTCTTTCAAAAACTGCTTCTCCACGTCGCCGCCTTTCGCCAACGTAAACGGAACGTTCATCATCGATCTGTATTTCAAATCCGTCGGGCAGTTGTAATAGCCAGCGGACGCGTCGATCGTGTCGTACAAAACCTTCGCCTTCTCTTGGTTTCTCTTTTCCATCGCGCTTAAACCACCTTCCCTCAATAACTTGGCGAACACTAAACCGGAAATGTACCACGTGTAACACGGCGGCGTGTTGTACATGCTCTCGTTTTCGCTGTGCGTCGAAAAGTCCAACATTGTCGGCGTGTTCGGCGCCGCGTTGCCAATCAAATCTTCGCGAATGATCGCAATCCCCATACCCGCGCACGCTATGTTCTTTTGCACTCCACCGTAAATAATCCCGTACTTATTCACGTCGATCGGTTTGCTCAAATAGTTCGACGAGTGATCCGCGACCAAAACGGCGCCGTCCGGCAAGCCAACCGGCGTTTCCTTAAACTCCACCCCACCGATGGTTTCGTTCTCGCAAATGTGCACAAACTTCGCCCCGTCTCTTAAATTCCACGTATTTCTCTCCGGAATGGTTGAAAAATTACTCTCCTTACTCGTCGCCGCTTCTCCGGCGTCGCAAAACTTCTTCGCCTCCCCCAACGCCTTCTTCGACCACGCGCCCGTCGTCACGAAGTCCGCTTTCTCCTTCCCCGTCGGACATAAGTTCAACGCGTTCGATGCAAACATCGTCGACGCGCCGCCTTGCACGAAAATAACTTTATAGTTCTCCGGCACGTTCACCAACTCGCGAAAATCCTGTTCCGCTTTCGCCGCTATCGACATGAAATCTTTCCCTCGATGGGACATCTCCAACACGGACATTCCGGTGCCTTTGTAATCGACCAAATCTTTTTGCGCTTCTTCGAGAACGTCCAACGGTAACATCGCCGGGCCCGCGGAGAAGTTGTACTTGCGATTATTATTGTTATTATTATTACTCGATGATGCCGAAGTTATCACGGTTTTGGTGTTGTTGTTCGAAGAAGTTCTTCCGTTGTTTCTCTTCTTCTTCGCAAGAAAGACATGTCGGTTGGAAAAACGGAACGTCTTTCCCGAAAACGACGATGATTTCAAACGATTTTGATGGACATCATCCTTTCTTTCAGAAGAGAAAGAAGATCTGATCTGAGTGCATTGAACGCATTTTGAAGCGCTGATCATCATTTGAAAGTGGTGAGTAAAAAGAGTGTCGTCTCGTCGAGTGTTTTCGCGTGAAGATCTCGCACGAATACGAGAGTGAAGAGAGACGAAAGCGCGGACGGAGGAGACCTTTTGGCGGCTTGAGCCCATACTAGGTTTTAACACCCTAAATTTTCATGTGGTTGAAAAGTCTCTCTCTTGATTCATTTTTCCTCCACAGAAAACAAATGAGTGGATCCACGCGCTTCGACGACGGAAGCCAAGGCGAGAAAGACGTCGGGGTCGATTTCACTGGTCGCGCTTCGTTCCTCGTTTCTTCTTCTTCTTCTTCTTCCTCCTCCTCTCCGGTCTTTTCGGTCTGGATCGTGAACAAATCCGGCGGTTTAATCTTTTACAAAAACTACTCCTCCGACAAAAACACGTTGGACATCAACGACACGTTGCGCTTGGCGTCCGTGTGGCACTCGTTACACGCGATATCGCGAACGAATTCCGTCTCTCCGGTGAAAAAAAGTTCAGGAATCGAGTTGTTGGAAACGAGCACGTTTGATTTGCACTGCTTTGAAACGAAAACAGGGATTAAATTTATGGTCTGCAGCATGAAGAAAGCGATTGGGGTGGAACGACTGCTGAGACGAGTGTACGACGTGTACGCGGATTTCGCGATGAAGAATCCGTTTTACGAGTTAGAACAACCAATACAGGCGGAGTTATTCGAGGAGAGGGTGATGATTGCGGTGAAGAGTTGTCGGAATGCGAACAGTGGTCATTATAGCGGCGGCGGCGGTGGCGGCGGATACGCGTCGTCGTTGTATTAGAATAGAAATAGATACGCATACAGTAGCTAAAATAGATAATACTAGAACAAAGAGTGCTGCGTGTAATTTTATATTAACTCATGAAAGAGATTCAATACAACGTGTAAAGTAGTTATATATTGATGATTAAAGATGGTGCCCTGTCTCTATATTCTAAGTGATCTATTCCCATTAGACAGACGTCTCCAGCGTAATCGACCCATCTTAAAAGTCGGTAGAATATCCTCCTCAAGAAAAGAAGAATTTATTAATAGCCACTCGGGGCATACCCAGCGCCAAAGTCGCCGCCTTGTTGCTGATCCCATCCAGTCGGGGCCGGCGCTTGGTCCCAGTTGCCACTCACCGGCGCGTATTGCCCGCCTTGGCCGCCTTGTTGCTCGTCCCACGAGTCTTGCGCGTAACCGGCGCTGGCGTCGTACCCAGCCCCTTCCGTACCAGTCGCCGCGGCTGCCGCTTTCGCCGCTTCTTGCTCCTCTTCCTTCGCTTCCAACTCCTCCGGGTCTCTGTAGAAGAACAAATCCACCATGACGTCCCACGGGTTTTGTAAGCTCACGGAACCGCGCATTTGCAAAACCATTCTCGCCAACAAGTAATACAAGCAACCGATGGAATGCTTCGCCTTGTTGTTCGCCGGAATCGCGACGTCCACGTATTGCAACGGAGAGTCCGTGTCGCAAAACGCAATGACCGGTAAGTTCACGTACGCGGTCTCAGAAATCGGCTGCGAATCCGTTCTCGGGTCCGTCATGATCACCACTCTCGGCTCTCTAAATTCAGAGTCAATCTGGTTCGTATACGTCCCCGGCATGTGTCTCCCCGCGATGGCTTTCGCGCCCGTGTATTGCGCAAACTTCAAAACCGCTCTTTGACCGTACGGTCTTGCAGATTGACAGATGACATCCGCTGGGTTTTCCGTGGCGACGATGATGCGTGCAGCCATCATGAGCTTGTCCCACGTTTTCCCGAGGTTGATCACGTGAATGCCGTCGTTTCTGCGCTTGTACACTGTAAAATGAAGAGAGAAAGAGACGAGAGAGAGATGTGAATAAACCACGAAGCCTAGAAAGACCGATGATGATGATGATGATGACGATAAAAGAGAGATGATACCAACACAAAACTGTCATCATCGCAACGTTATCCGCGCGCAGGAATACGAACAGGTCGCATCGCGACCGTTCAAACTCGCTTTCCACCTTCGCGTCGTGCTGTTATTATCAATATTATTTTTCCTCAAAATCGCGCGAAAGACGCCCGAGAGAGGAAAAAAAACAAATCTCTCTTTGCGTGTGATGCAATGCATCAAGAATAAATCTTACCGTATCTTTCCATTTGAAAGTTGACGTTCTTGGTCCCCAAGTGGCATCCAGCCGCCAACATCATCTGGATGTCTTGTTCTTTTTGTGACATTTGCACCATGATTGTTATTTATTTATATGTGTGCTCTATATATGATGATGATGATGATGATGATGATGATGATGAAGCCACGAGGGAAAGCCCTGAAACCCGAGGAAGAGGGCTTTGTAGCTATTTAGGGTTTTTCAGGCCATTTAAAACGAGAGATCCAAAAACGAACGCAAACAACAGAAAAACGACTCAAAGAGAGAGAGTGCAGAGAGAGAGAGAGATCGAAGAAGAAGAAGAAGAAGAAGAAAGAGAGAATAACGCGAAAGATGACGATGAAATCCTTTGTCTCTTCGTCTTCGTTTTTATCTTTCTCGAAACCTATTACGAGTGCGACTAAAACGATTACTAATGGAAGACGAAGGAGGAAAACGGCGACGAGAAAAAGAATCATCCGCGCGAATTCAATCGACGAACTGACCGGAGGGACCACGGTTGGCGTGGACGATTCGTTACAGAGAATGATACGAGCGACGAACGAGCTCGACAGAAGGTTTCGATCGGGATTACCATTCGTGGACTGTTCGTCGGAAGAAGGAGTTGTTTCTGTTCCTTTGGCGAAAGAGTGCGAGTACGAAAACGACGTGTACGCGGTGCGAGGGAAGAAGGAAGTGGCGAGTTTAATGAAACACTGGTCTTCGAGCGACGACGAGAAGAAGAAGAAATCTAAATTTGAGTTTCAGTTCGAAACGTTGAGAAGCGCGTCGGTCGAACCCGGGAGTTTACTGCTTCAGTGGAAAGCGACGTGGAAACCGGAAAGCGCGAAGAAGAGAAAGTTTACGAACACGCTTCTGGAAAAAGCGAAACCGTCGGATAGCATCGTGAGTTTGAAGAAGAAGATGGATAGGGCAGTTTTCTTAGCGACGGAAGAGGAATTGGAGAAGGAGAAAGAGGACGATCCGTTCGGGTCGGTGTATATTTACGGAGTGACGACGTATAAAGTGAACGGGAAAGGCGAGATTGTGAGGAGGGAGGACAAAGTCGATTGGAGGTTCGCCGATAACGGAACGGAGGAGTTTAAGCCGAAGAAAAGTAGAAATAATAGGTGGAGCAATAGAAATCAGAAGAGTAGTAGTAGTAGCAGCAGTAGCAAAATGTCACCGGAACGCGCGGAGTCTTTGCAAAAGTTAGGGTACAACGCGGTGTCGTCTTCGTCCTCCTCGAAAACGGAAGACGGCGCGAGTGGCAACGACAACGACAACAACAACAACAATAATAACAACTCGTGGGCGGGCGACGAAGAGGCGGATTTTTACGACGATTTGGAGGCGAAAAGAATGGCGGAAGATATCGCGGCGACAATGTTTTATAACGCATTATCGCCTCCAGATGTTGGCGAATGGTCGTGGTTTTTAGACACGGTTGTTGAGTTGGAGTACCAATCGTTCACCAAAGCTATGGGCGACGAAAGCACGGGGATGTTATCGAAAGACGAATTCGTCAAATACGTTTTAGCGGTAGCCACGTTTGGTTTTTTCGTGCCGACGTTGTTGATTTGCTATGCCACGTGGCAGATATTCACCGGCGGCGGGATGATGGGAGAAGACGGAGGCTTATCGCAAGCGGCTTTGGACCAGATGGACCCGTACGATCGAGCGGAGTATCTCTCGATGAGAGAGAAGGAATTGAACCAACAAAAGAAAGTGCAAGCGGGTGCGGTCGCGGGCGAATCCGCGGCGGCGCAGTCTGCTTCACCTTCTCTCGCCGCACCACCTCCGCAAATACAACGAGAACAACAACAACAACAACAACAACAACAACAACAACAACGCGCGACGACCGATGATGATATCCCGGCGTGGGGAACGCAAGTATGGCTCGATATCATCCGAGGACGCGTTGGAGCGTAAAACGAAAGTAGCAACTGTAATACTATCGATAATAATAATAATAATAATGATAACTTTCTCTCGATTACAACAAAGTACTTTCGCTTCCAATCTCTCACATCCGCGTCGTTTTTCTCCGCGCCAAACAAAGTCGACTGATGACTACTTCGGCGGTTTCGGCGGGTCCTTCACCTTAATCACCGGCGCAAAATTCTCCGGCACCGACCACTTATCCTTCGGCAAATACTGATACACCCCGATTGGAAAGTGCGATCGTCTTCTCTCCGGCGTGTTCATCCACCTCTCGAACCCTTCTTTCGTTTTCCACTCTTGCGAAAACTCGTACGCGTTCGCCCCAATTTCCGTCAACTGCGACGAGACGTAATCGGGCATCGTTTTCATCTTCTCCTCGCGAAAACGCATCTCGTCCAAAAAACGTCGCTTAATTTCCTCCAGTTTCACACCGCTTTCGTCTCGCGGGATGGTGAACGTGTTTTTCGCCACGTACGGGGTTTTCCCGTCCGTGCCTGGCGCCGCCATCATTCGCACGTTCCTTTTGCTCCATCTCTTCTTCTTCTCCTCGGCTGATTTTCCCGGGGGGTGACGATGAAATCCTCTCGTCGTCTGAATCGTCGTCGTCGCGAACGATGTCATCTTCTCGTCCTAAAATTCTACTCTCTGTCTTCTTTCTCCGTCTTTCTGCGTCTGTGTCTGTCTTTCTTGCGGTGCGCTCTCTCCTTCGCGCTCTTTCTCTCTCTCTCTCTCTGAAGCTTTTTTTGCTTCCCGTGGTGTCCAAAACACCAACCCTCTCTGAGAAACCTCTCCGAGAAAACACGAGAGCGCACGAAAACGACACAAGACACAAAGTTTTGCCTTTTTTTATTCGCTCTCAGACAGACAGACAAGAAGGAAGGAAAGAGTTGTTTAAACCTCTCGCCATTCGTCAGAGCACGAGAACGACTTTTGGAACGCTCGAGAGGAAAGAAAAGCTTTGCACTCTCTCTCTCTCTGTGTATATATCTATAGAGCGCACACGGCATCATCATCATGAACAACAACACCATGATCTCCTCCTCCTCTGTCTCCTCCTCGTCGCTAAAATCGATGATCAACACCACCCCGCGCTTTTGTTGCTCGCGCGTTGTTGTCGTTGCCGCAAAGAAGCGTTGCGAAAAGATGTTTAATCCACGGACGAATTTGAATTCATCGTCGTCGTCGTCTCTGATGAGAATCAGAAGGAGTGTCGTCGCGCTCGCGTCGTCGGAAACCAACACCGATCTGCTCTTATCCTGGAACGAAAACAACATCTCCTCGAACGAGGAATTAAACAACGCCGCAATCACCGAGCGACGAACGCGAACCGCCGAGGACGCGAGGAGGATGAAGATGAAAAAAGAGATCAAAACGTTCCGAGAGCGGTTGAAAAAAGCGAACAAAACGGAAACGGAACGCAGGAGGAAAGAAGACGCGATCGAACTCGAGATGCAAGAAGATGAGACGAAAAAACGTAAGGAGGAAGACGCGAGACGCGAAGCCGCGGATCGAGCGTTGGCGGGTGTGTTTGAAAAGGAGAGGAAACGCTTGGAAAAAATCGAGCGCGAGCAGCGCGAGGAGGAGGAGGAGATGTTGGGTTTTTTGAGAGAGAGGATCGAACGGTTGGAGAAGAACGACGAGGATATCGCGGCGTACGCGAAGGATGCGTTGGTGGTGGCGAGGCAAGCGGTGAAGGATTTGGAGAGCGAGTTGGAGACGCAGAAATCGGCAGTAATGAAGAGGAGGAAGCAATGCGCCAAGGAGGCGAGGAAACGCGTGAAAGAGATGCAACGAAATCGCGAGGCGGAAGAGAATCGCGTCAATAAAGCGTTGAAAGGAGGAAAAGGTGCTAACGACGAGGATAACCAGGAGTTGGAGAAGAAACGGTTCGAGTACAAGTTGAGAATGGATACGGAGCAGCACGAAAAGATGTTGATGGACGAGGCGCGATTGCAGTTGATCGAAGACGCGGACATTAAACGCGTCGAGGTTACTCTAAACGAAGCGTTAGTCGCGGTGGAGAAAGTCAAAGACGAGGAAGGCGAAAGAAGAGACTTTGTTCAGAAAGAATTATCGGTCTTTTTGGATGAGTTTGCGATTAAAGATTACGAGGTGCAATCGAGACGAGAGAACTTTGACGCCACGTTATCGAGCGAGTGCGAAGCGGTGTCGATTATCGCGAAGAAAGAGGAAGTGCAAATACGCACAGAGGAAGAAGCGAGGCGCGTAGAATTCACGAAGTCGCTGAGAAGCCAACGGAAGAACGAGGAGGAACGAAGAGTGAAGTGGGACCGAGACCATTTCGCGGACGTGCAAAAGTTGGAAGAGATGAAATCGAACGAAGCGAGCACGAGACGAAGTGAAAACACTCGAAGATCAGCGTTTGCGACATCGTTCGCGCAGAAAGATGCAAATGCGGCGGCTATATTTCTCGCGTTATATTTAGAGTCCTTAGAGAAGAGCGATTTGAGCAGAGAGGAGGATATGGCGGACGTGATGGAGGCGGACGGGGCGTTGTACGTCGCGGCGGAAAACCTTCGCAAGAGACGCGAGAGCGAAGAGTACAAGAGAGACTTTGAAACGCGCAAAGCGGTAGAAAAGAGCGAATATTTTGCGGAGTTGGAGAGAGTGAAGAAAGTACAGGAGGTTAAGGCGGTGGAGGCGAGAGAAAAAGCGAAGGAACGTGAGAAACTTCGCGATGAACGCATCGCGGCGGCGAAAGCGCAGAGAGCACAATTTCTCGAGATGAGCAAAAAGAGAGCGGAGGAGCAGAAAGAGAAAATGCGCGTCTTGTCCGAGTTGAGAGAAAAACGACGAGCGGAAGCCGAGGAAAAACGTTTGAAAGAATTGGAGGACGAACGCGTGCGAATGGAGAAGAGAATGCAAGAAGAACGAGAGGCGGTGAACGGCAAGAAAGAAGCCGCCGCCGCTGCCGCTGCCGCTGCTACCGCTCCCAAACCAATCGCGACGACAACTGCTTCCGCGGCCGTTACTTCGAAGAAAGAGGAAACGGCGGTGAATAAATCTACGAGTGGTTTCGTCGCGGCGAATCCCTCGGCTCCTATTCGCGCCTCTGGATCCATCGCCAAGATGAAAACGGATGCTCTTTGGAACGAAAACTATAAAAAGTTTCTCAAGTTTGTCGATCAATCGTCATCGTCATCATCATCATCATCATCATCATCATCGACGATGACTATACCGAAACAAGAAGAAGAAGTCGAACGACCGAAGAAGAAAGAAGAAAAAGTAGTAGCAGAAAAGAAACCGGTCGTGGCCGCCGCCGCCGCCGCGAAAGAGGTACCGCAATCCATCCTCGATTCTCGAGATGCGGTTGCAATCGCACAACATCTCGTCGACAGCAAATACGATGCAAAAACAGTCGCCAACGCGGTTTCCACTTTATACACCAACGGTGGTCGCCGTGGTTCGGACCTCGCGGAGGAGATCTTCATGACTTTGCCTAAATCCATCTCCGGCGCCGCTCTAGTCAACATCCAAGACAACGCCGTCGCGTGCAAACTTCTCGAAAATTGCGAGCCGGGACGACAAACGGTCGAATTGAGCGAGCCGTCCACTTCTGAGCCTTCTTCAGAACCGAGGAAACAGTTCTTCCTCGCGTACTCTTCGCGAAAAGCTATGTACGCCGGCGTCGAAATCCTCGAAGTCGCCACTTCCGTGAACGAATCTCGCGCGGTGGAAATCTACAGCAACATCTCTCGCGTTCCGCGCGCCTCCATCGTCAAAAGAGCCGTCTTGCAGCAAGGCTCCCGTCCAGGCACGGAATCCAAAAACCCGGAGTCTAAACCACCATCCAAAATTATCTGGATCGCGAAACTCTTGGCCAAAATATCCCCGCCGTCCACCGCCGTGCAAACCTTGGAAACCTTTCGAGGAGGTAAAAGAAAGGGTGACGAGAAGATGAACGCGTACGTCAAAGACATCGTTCAAATCATACGCAAGAACGAAGGCGGCGACATCGAAGGCGCGCAGGCGTTCGCGAAGATTTTAGAGAGTCGGCTGTTGTTATGATTTTCGCGTTTTGATTCGAAATGTATTTATTATGCACTACTACTGCGCTTATTTATTACTACGTGTTGTCCGTACATCTTCTCTCCGTTGTTCGACTCTCTTCGCGCTCCTCGCCTGCTTTTTTGCTCCTTGTCTCGTTTGGTTCCCTTTTCTCTCCATTCCAAACGTTCCTCTCGTAATTTTCGCGCTTGCTTTTCTTTTTCGATCATCGCGTGTGTGTATCTCTCTCTCTCTCTCCTTTGTTACCACCGGTAGTGTCACATGGGCGGCGTGGATTTCCGCAAGCGCATTCTGTCCGTCTTGCGCACCACGAAGAGAGAGAAGAAGAAACGAAAGAACGAATCAGATTTGCCGTCGAAGCCGTCGCCGTTACAACGCGAAGCAAAAGGAGAAGAAGAAGAAGAACGACGACGACGAGGAGTGCGAGCACGACGAGAGCAAGAACAGCGAGAACAACAACAACAACCGAGTCACTTCGTCCAGTACGCGTCGCCGAAAACGCTTCAGCCGAGCGCGTTCCCGCGTTTGCCGAAGTCGTCGTCGTTTAAAGAAGACAAAGACGAAGAAGAAGAGGAAGAGGAGAAGAACGAATACGTTCAAAAACCAGTCCTGAGCGAATCGCAACTCCGGAACATATATTCGTCGAACGAGAACACAAACGACGGTTCTTATTTTAAAGGACATTTAAAGGAGGAGGACGCGTTGAACGATATCTTGACGACACCGATCGTAGGGAGGAAAGTGTTCGTGGCGGAAGAGGAGAAGAAGCGGCGACGAGCGCTGAGCGATAGGAGTAAGGCTTCGCGGTATTACGGTTCATCCGGGAAGTATTCTTCTTACTCTTCGAGAGGAGGAGAAGAAGAGTTCAGATTTCGTAGCAACGAGGAGAATTCGTTCGATACGTTTGCGAGAGCGGCGAAAGCGAGTCGAGCGGCGTACGCGACGTCGAGTAGTCCCGGGTTTGGGAAGCCGGCGTTGACGTTTGATCGAGAGGAGAGGTTGTTTGAAAAGCAAAGATCGATCTCTTCGAGGCACACGCCGTTGGATTTAGTGAAGCAAGCGTCGGCGACGAGAGAAGAGTTGAGGGAGATTGAACGAAGAAGACGAGTAGAGAAGGAGGAAGGAAATCGTGGCGGCGTGATCGATTTGACCGGAGAGGCGGGAGACGCCGAAGAAGAAGAAGAAGAAGAAGAAGAAGTACCTGCGGAGGTGATTGATCTGACGAGCGACAATCCTCCTTCGTCTTCTCATCGGAACGAGAACATCGCGGCGACTCATTTTACTCCAGCGGCTCCAGACTTTGGAGATTTACGAAGAACAAAAAGTGCGACGCCGAAAATGGGTGTCGGGGCGAGCTCTGGTCGCAGTAGCGGTGGTATCAAGGATGAAATCAACAAAGCGCACAGCGCCGACGTAGGCTTGAAAAGGTTCAGCAGACGAAAAAAACACATAGATCTCATCGGACGCACGGCGCGAGAGCTCGTCGAGAGCGCTCCAGAAGGCGAACAGTTGAGTCAATACAAAGCGCAAGTCGCAAAATTTGCCTCGGAGGCGTACGAAAACGACGACGACGACGAAAAGAACGAAAAGAACGAGAACGAAACGCAACGAAACTTAGTAGAGGAATTAGATGAAAAGGATGATACCGGTAAAACGATGGTAACGACGCCAAAAACAACTACGACCGTAACGAAAATGGGCGGCACGCACACCAAGTTTAACATCTCGCCGTTATCACCGACGGAGTTGAAATTAGAAGCTTCCGCGCGAGCGGCGAAACGCGCGACGACGACTTTCGCGGCGGCGGCGGCAGAAGAGGAAAAAGATCCTCTGCGCGCGCAGTTAGAAGCGCTTCGCTTGGAACAGAAGAAGAAAGAAGAGTTACGCGTGAAAGCGACCGAGGATCGAGTAAAAGCGGAAGAAGAGGCGGCAAAAGAAGCGATCGTGGAGAAAAAGAAAGCGAAAGAGGTGGACGTTTTCGACCAACTTCCTACGCCGGAAGAGGATGAAAGAATCGACAACGCGTACGACTCTGGGGAACTGGTCAACCACGCTTGCGCGCGCTTACCCGGGCAAGGCGTCATGCCGTTAAAAGGTAAAGATATTCACACCTTGGCGCCTGTCACGTGGTTGAACGACGAGTGCGTTAATTTTACGCTCGGTATCCTCGGTCGTCGCGAACGAGAACGGTGTGGACCAAAAGGTCATCCTCGATGCCATTTCTTTAACACGTTTTTCTTGAACAAACTGTTCCAAGACGACGGCGAGTACGATTACAACAAAGTTCGTCGATGGTCGACGGAAAAAAAGTTGGGCTATTTGCCAATCAAATGCGAAAAAGTTATCGTACCGGTTCACCAAGGTGTTCACTGGGTCTTAGCTGTGGTTGATTTGAAGCGCAAAGTTGTTTCCTATTACGATTCATTACTGGGGAAGGACCGAGAGGTTGTTCGAAACCTCATCAAATGGGTCGTCGACGAAGCGAAGAACAAGTTGAATGAAAATTGGGATATCGGCGAATGGAGAGAAGAGTACCCGTCCGAAATCCCCCGGCAAATGAACGGGAGCGACTGTGGCATGTTCATGCTCAATTACGCTCGTAACATTGCCAGTTTCACGGACGAAGATTTGAAGAACAACGCGTTTACGTTCCACCAAAGAGACATGGTCAATCTCAGACGACGACTTGTTTTGGAGATCTTAAAGATAGGTCTGGAAATGCCCGCGGACGATTAAGTAGTAGAAAAGGCAAAGAAGAAGAAGAAGAAGAAGAAGAAGCACGCGACGACAAGAACGCAGAACGAAGAAGACGCGAACATTCTGTCGTCGTCAATCACACGCGCACATTATAAGCAGCAATACATAATAAATGCAATTTTCAAAACAAAACAAAAGCAACGCAAAAATTCAAACTCATAAAACTACGACTTCTTCGCGTCGTCGTCATCATCGAGACCTCTAAAACCACTCGTCTTCTTCTTTTTGCTGCTAAACATTTTTTTAAAACTCCGTCCTTTCTTTACGTCTTTCATTCGCTTCGGCGCCGACGGTTCCTCGCTCGTCCCTCTTTCGTCGTCGTCGCCGGTTTCCTTTCCAGTCTCACCCTTTTTATCACCACCACCACCACTAAAATCAAACCCACTCGTGGCCCTTTCGCAGTTCGCGCATTGCCGGTCGAAGCTCTCCCGATGGTACACGTACGCGTACGTCATCGCCCCAGCTTTGGCGCACAGGATTGCTCCGACCACGATCGATGCTTCCACGAACATAACGTTACTCAATGTATACGAGAACAAGCAATTAAGGTGGTTTAAAGCCACAAGGTCCCCCCAAAATCAAATCACAATTCAACAATGCACCTTATAATAAAACAAGGAGAAAAGAAGGAGCAGGGAGGAATGAGCCGCCAAAAGAGAAGCGTTCTTCTCGTCCGTTTCTCTCTTTTTTTCTCTCTTTTTGCCGCTTTTTGCGGCAGACCGCAGCGGCACACCGAAAGGTCTCTGATTTGAAGATGATGATTTGAAGATGAAGTGTGCGAGGGTGTTGCGCGCATGCCCAGGGTTTAAGACCCTAAACAGTTGGTCTCTTCATTCTTGACTCAAAATTGGTTCAATTTCGATACAAAAAGGACGTTTTACGACACACACATATACACACACACACGTATATTTACACCCGCAAGTGCGCGTCTGCGTGCGTCTCTCGTCGTTACACGTACTATTAAAGAGAGAGAGAGAAAGAGAGACGCTGTGTGCTGTGAAATCACGACGTAAACGACGAGGAAATTATGATGATGATGGAGCGGTTTTCGTGGTCTCGTTCCTTCCCATCGTCGTCATCTTCGTCTCCTCCTCCTTCTCTCTCTCGAAAGAGTGGCGATAAAGAGCGTCGGAGGAGGAGTCGCTTTTTTTGTTCTCCCTCTGGTTCTTCTTCTTTGTGTTCTTCTTCTTTTCATCCAGAGAAGAATAGGAAGAAGATTGATGATGATGATGACGATGATCATCAAAGCGCTTTACGAAAGGCTTCGGATGTTTTTGGAACATCGACGACTTTGCAACGAAGAAGAGGCGCGAGAGCAAAAGTCCGAGCAATAACGAAGGAAGAGGATTCGGAAAAAAACGACGACGACGCGTTGTCGGACGATCAGCCGAGATGGTCGGGAGAACCGTCGAGGGCGGATGCGAACGCGACGGAAATAGAAACGACTGCGACGCCGGCGATACAACCCCCTGCGACGACTTCTGGGTACACTCGTAAATGGAAGAAACGAGATTTATCGTGGGCTCGAGACGCGATTCCTTTTTACGTGATGCTCCCTTTGGACGTCGTCTCGAGAGACGGCGTTCTGGAGAACAAGGAAGTTTTAGAAGTCGCGTTGGACGCGTTGGCGAGAGTAGGCGTAGATGGCGTCATGGTGGACGTTTGGTGGGGCATAGTCGAAAGGAAACGCCCGAGGAATTACGATTGGACCCCGTACTACGAACTGTTCCAAATATGCGAAAAGTTAGGTTTGAAAGTCCAAGCGGTGATGAGTTTCCACGCGTGCGGCGCAAACGTCGGCGACGTGTACGAGATCAAGTTACCGGATTGGGTCTTAGAGTCTGGGATTCAAGATCCAGATTTGTTCTTCACGGACCAGTACGGGTACAGAAATCCCGAGTGTATTTCGTTGTGGGCGGACGATGCGAGAACAGTCGCAGGAAGGACGCCGAGAGAGTGTTATCGAGATTTCATGGTGTCGTTTAGAGATACGTTTGAAAATTTATTGCAATCGACCATCTCGGAGATTGCGGTTGGATGTGGACCGTGTGGAGAGTTGCGATACCCGTCGTATCCAGAAAATAAACGTTCACCGAACAGTTCCCAGTGGCGTTTCCCGGGGATTGGCGAATTTCAGTGTTACGATCAACGAGCGTTGGGCGCGTTGGCGAGGCACGCCGCCGAGGTTGGACGCATCGAATGGGGCGGATCTGGTCCGCACGATTGCGGCGGATACAACAACTTACCGCAAGAAACTGGTTTCTTTCGGGCCGATCGAGGCAGTTGGGACAGCGAATACGGTCAATTCTTTCTCGATTGGTACGCGAAAGAGCTCGTTAAACACGGCGACAAGACGCTACAAACTACGCGAGAAGTGTTCGATTACGAGAAAACTGGCGTTGACGTAGCCATCAAATGCGCTGGCGTGCACTGGTGGTACAACTCCCGTTCGCACGCGGCTGAGTTAACTGCCGGGTATTTCAACACTCGATCGGGCGATTTTGTCCCCGAACGCGACGGGTACGAACCGATCGTAAAGATTTGCGCCAAATACAACGCGCGTTTGAATTTTACGTGCGTAGAGATGGTGGACGGCGATCACCCGTGGTTTTCAAGGTGCGGGCCGGAAGGTTTACTCAGGCAAATTCGAACCGCAGCGGCAAAGTATAACGTGCGAGTGGCGGGCGAGAACGCCTTGTGTCGTTTCGATCGGTCCGCGTACGAACGCGTTATTAAAAATGCGCGAGGGGAAGGCGACGACGTGGAGTTATGGAAGACGGGCGAAAAGTTACCACCGATGGCGTGTTTTACGTTTCTTCGAATGTCCAGAGAATTGTTCGAGCTGTATAACTTTAACAGCTTTAAGGAGTTTGTGAAGCGCATGAAAGCGGCGACGGTGAGAGACAATCTGAGATTGTCGAGATCATCCTCGTCCTCTTCTTCTTCTTCTTCTTTGAATTCTTCTTCTTCTTCCTCGTCTGCGGGGACCATCGGACGACCTGGCGGTGCCGCCGGTGGCGAACGAGACAGTTCAAGTTTCTTCACGACGAACTCGACCAACGATAACGGATCGCTATCCTCCTCCCCACCGATGTATAACCCCAACGAGAACTTCTCAACCAACAATACCGCTTCCTCTGGAGGAACGGATGTATCAACAACAAATAGCAGCAGCAACGGCGCGGCTACCGGCGGCACACCCGTTGCCGCCACTGGCAACGCGTACATAGATAATTATAACAACATTAGTCAGGACAATAGCAGTAATAAAAGCTCCGATAGCATGGACAGCATTGACGAGGACGATTACGAATTAGAAGATGGATTTGCGGATCGCGGCGAGGCGCCTCCTCTGCAAGAGCAAGTGCAAAGTATCGTTCAGCTAATGAACGAGTTGTGATAAAATTGTAACAAACAAACGACTCTAAAATCATACACTTTAAGATGTATACACGTACTTACAGTAGTAAGCGTAATTCTACCACTGTATTAATTAAAATCATGTGCCACTGTAGCACATTTGTATTTATTTATTATATAAACTGCAAGCTAAATTCACTCGTGGTGGTTTCGTTCGGGTTCGAATTTTAAGTAGAAAAACAAAATCGAACAAACGCACGGCTTTCTCTCTCTTTTAATCTTACTTTCTCTCTCTCCTTTCTCTCATTCTTCTCTTTCCAAAATCTCTCTTCTCGATTACTTGTTCATATACATCCCGACTAAAAACGATATCAACGCCACGATCAAAACCATAAGAAACGAAAACCCGTTCGCGCCCGGCTTCATCGATTTCGACAACTCCGTTTGCAACTGTCTATTTCGCTTCTGCATCGCTTGCATCTGCGCCTCCAAACTCGCCACTTTATCCCCGTTCGGTCTCGAACTGACGCTCTTCCCACCTCCTTTCTCAACGCTCGCCGCGCTCGGCGTCTGCTTCGTCGAAAAATACCTATTCAAACTCGGCCCGCTTCCGTCCGTCTCTTTATCTTCCGGCACGCTCGCCGGCAACCCGCCGGCTTCGGTAAACACAACCTTCAACTTCGTCTCTTGAATCTTCTTCCCGTCTTTCGTGAACAAAGCCGGCACGTCGTCTCCCTCGCCTTTCTCCGCGACTGTATTTTGCACCAAAAACTTATCTCGACAGTTTTCCAAATCCGCCGGCACTTCCCTTTGCGCTTGCATGATCACCGTCACCACCGTCGTCGCGCCCGCGGGGACGATGCCGGTGTTCGGTTTCACGCAGTACTTCTTCGGGGCGGTCGTTTTCACTTTAAACGCTTGGTCGTGAGAGGTCGGGTTGTGCACCGTTAAGTCCGTCGCGATTTGTTTCTTCAGTTCAACTGTTGTATAATATTCGTATAAAAAATGTCAGTCGAGCTGCTTTTTCGTGTCTCGTTTGACCAAAGAAAGAACAAAAGTTTCCGTTGAACGAACCCACTACGAGAGGGGAGAAAAAAAAGACTCAAATTTCTCTCTCTTTAACTCTCTTTCACTCTCTCTTTCGAGGAAGACGAAGAAAAGAAGGGCACGAACAGAGATGGCGTCGTCCCCGTCGCGCGCTCGCGCATCTCTTTCTTTCGTTTTCGACATCGAGAGAGAGAGAACTCTGCGACGAGATGAGAGGAAAAAAACGAATAAAATTTCCCCCCGAAGGAACAAGGGAAAAGAAGAAATCTCTCTCGGTCATCCTAAGAAGAAGAAGAAGAAGAAGAAGAAGAAGAAAAGAACGCGCGAATAACACGCACACTTAAACGGAAGCTGTTCGGTCGGGGTGATGACTAAGCCTTTCTCGGAGGACATGTCGTGCTCTCTCTTTGCGTCGTTCTCTCTCTCTCTCTCTGTTTGTGAATATGGAAATGTGCGCTCTCGTGTGCTTTCCCTCTCTCAATGGAAGGCTTCTTCTTTCCTTTACAAAAAACGCGCGCTCTCACGAACAGAGCAACGAGAACAACGAAAGCAGAAGACACCTCTTCTCTTCAGGTCGTCTTCGTCGTTTACTGCGGTTACGATGCCGTTTCGAAAGGGAGTGTCTACTGCGCGTGTGTAAAAGCAAACAAAAGGATGGGTTTGAGTGTGAAGCGTTTTTCCCTTGAAACTTTTTCTTCTTTTTCTTCCTTTTTTTCTCAGTATTAATTGGGCGGTTTTTTTTGAGGGTCTCTTTCGTAGAGTGGTTTAGTGCTGCGAGCGGTGATTCTTAGTACGTGTTGTTACGTTTTAAACGCGTGGGTTTGCGCTTTTCTTCGGCGTTACAAAGTTACAAAAAGTTTTGTGCTTCTCTCTCTCTCTCTCTCTCACTCTCACTCTTTTTATTACTCGGTAGGCCCTCTTCTCGCTCCAACACTTTTTTTCTCTCGTATTTATTTCTTCGTTTTTTATGTATCGCTTTTGCGGGGTGTGCTTTTTGATCGTCTTCTTTTCGTCTCTTGATGATTTTTTACGCCAACCACGTTCTCGGGTTCATGAACGCATCTAACGCGTCCGCTTCTCTACTCCCTTCCTTCGGGTGCATGTCGTATTGCCATCTCGCGGTGAGCGGCAAAGACATCAAAATGGACTCGATTCTGCCGCCGGTTTTCAAGCCAAAGGTGGTCCCGCGGTCGTACACCAAGTTGAACTCGACGTATCGGCCTCTTCTCATTTGCTGCCACTCTTTTTCTTCTTGCGTGAACGAATCATCTTTGTGTTTGTCGACCAACGGGATGTACGCCGGGACGACGGCTTGCGCCATGTCCGTGGCAAACGCCAACAACTCCTCCTTCGGTCGGTCGTTCATGTCGTCGAAAAAGACGCCACCAACGCCTCTGCGTTCGCCTCTGTGCTTGATCATGAAGTAATCGTCCGCCCATTGCTTGAATCTCGGGTAATATTCCGGATCGTGCTTATCGCACGCGCCTTTCAACGTCCCGTGAAAGTGCGCGACGTCTTCGTGAAAAATGTAACTCGGCGTCAAATCCGTGCCGCCGCCAAACCACCAAGCTCTCGGCGCCCCCGGGTCGTCTCTCGGCGAATCAGTTTCAAAGTAACGATAGTTAAAGTGCACGGTCGGTGCCATCGGGTTGATTGGGTGCATCACCGAGGAAATCCCGGCTGCAAAAAACGGAATCGTCTCCGTCCCGGCGCCTTGCCCTCCCGTCGCCGCTCTGTACGCCTCCGGCGGCATTTGCCCGTACACCACGGACACGTTAATCCCGGCTTTTTCAAAAACCTTGCCGCCTTGCAACACTCGAGAGATACCTCCACCCCCGCCCGGTCTTTCCCACGCGTCCTCGTGAAACTTCCCCCCGTCTAATTCCTCCACCGCTTTGCAAATATCGTTCTGCGCCTGTCGAACCATCTTCTCGAATTTCGCGCGCATTTCGTTCGCGTCGCCTTCCCCGCCCGGTCGCAAAAGCGTCAACGGCGCTTCGTCCAGAGCGACTTCCTCCTCAATCATCGCCGCTTTTATCATTGTGCTACTTTTTTTCACCTTGTTGTTGCGAGAACTTCTCACACTCAAACGCGATGATGATGATGATGGTGCTCCTCTTCGTGACGATCTCCCCAACACGTTATTCATCTTATTCGTAGTAAACGACGACGCGTGCATCGTGTTCGCGGCCATCATCATCATCATCGTCTTAATATAAAAACGTAACGCTTCTTGGTGCTTCTGCGCTAATTAATAATAATAAAGCGATGTCAAAAAGCTCTCAGCGACAGTCCGAAGCGCTTTATATAGCTCTAATATCTGAGGAGCGATTTTATCCTTTTTTTCCTCGGAGTGAGATCTCTTTTTTCTATTTAGGGTTTGAATAATTTAGGGTTCGCATATCTCTCGGGGTTTAATTGGATTTGCAACGATATCACACACATAACAACACGAAGAAGAAGAAGAAGAAGAAGAAGAACAACGACGAAAGCATAAATCTCTCTCGCGAGAGGAGGAGATAATACGTAACACCATGATCGTCTGGCAGTGCTAGTTTTTGCAAAGGTAAAAAAAGAAGTAAGTGTTCGAGAGCGTTTCTTTGGGGAGAAATGAAAGAAGCCCCAACATCATCATCATCATCATCATCATCATCATCGGAAGAGGAGGAGAACGAGAACACGCTGCTTTCAAAGTCGGAAAACAACGAAAACGACGAGGACGACGAGAGCGCGCTTTTGTCTCGAGGGCATCTCTTCGACGCGTTCAAGTTTACGAGCGTTTCGAAAAACCCTCTGGTAAAAATATCCATGCGCGTGTTCGAGAAGTTCCTTCCAGATTTGTTTGTTAAGAGAAGAAGAAGAACGAAAGAAGCGAATGCGAAGACGAACTTCGCTCGAAAAGTAAAACAATGGGTATCTCAAATCGAGTCGAGTTACCAAGACTCGATCGACTATCACAACAGAGCGCACGCGACGGACGTCACGCAAAGTATAGGGTACATGTTAGGGAACGGTTTGCGAGAAGAGTTGGACGACGTGGAAGTGTTCGCGTTGATATGCACCGCGGTGGCGCACGACTGCGGACATCCGGGGAAGTCGAATCTGTTTTTAGTCGAGACGAAGAGCGAGAAGGCGAAGAGATGGAACAACGAAGCGGTGAACGAGAATGGGCACGTGGAATTCGCGATCGAGGCGTTTGAGAAGTGCGAGGTGTTTCGTAACGACGACGACGACGTTAGGAGTAGTAATAGAAGAAGCGACGAGAAGAATAGGAGCGAAGAAATGAAGGAAACCGTGTACGAGATTTTGAAGACGGCGATATTGTATACCGATATGAACAAACACGAGACGTTAATAGAGGATTTTCGAGAGGCGCTGGAGAGAAATAGAGGTAAAAAAGCAATCAAAGAGTGGGCGAAGAAAGAGGACGTGCACGTAGCCTTGGGGTACGTTTTGCACTGCGCGGACGTGTTGAACGGATGCCGGCCTTGGCCGGTCGCCAAGAAATGGGCCGAGTTGATCACGGAAGAGTTTTGTAAACAAGGCGACGTGGAGAAGTCGTTGGGATTCGAAAAATTAACCGGTGCGCACGTGGACAGGGCTTTACGAACGGATATCACGTCTTCGAGGCAGGCGATTAAGTTTGCCGAGGAAACCGTGAAGCCTTTGTACGGACTGTTGAAGGAAATCGTGCCCAACGCCGTTGAGCCTTTATTGACGCAGCTGGAACTGAATGTAGAAAAACATCGCGCTTTGATTCAAGAGAGTCAAAGATAGTAGTATATACCTAACTAAGTGCAAAATTATAACATTATAACAACCGATTCATGTATCCAAACTTCTTCTCAACTACTTTTAAGTAGTAGTAGTAGTATTCTTCGCGGGATGGTTTCTAATTTTTCTCACGCGAGTTTGGTTCGGGTCAAAGCCGCCTTCTTTCGCACCAAACACGCTCCATTCGGGAGTTTTACATATGTAATCCTTCGCTTCGAAAGGCTCGCCTTTGGCGACCAGGTCTTGGAATTTTTCGTAATCAATCCAAGTGTGCCATTCTCCGTCGATTTTATAATCTTTCGTTCTCGCGAGCAAGACGCAACACGAGTGACTGTGTTCGCAAGCGAGCTCGTACGAGGAAGCACCTTTTTCTTCCTGCTCTATATTTGTCAATCGACAAATTTCTTGGGAGAATTTCACCACGTCCTCGTGATACGGAACGTTCTTCATCGTCAACGCGCTCGCGCTCTTATCGCTCGAGCCGCAATACGTTACGCCTTTAATCTCTATGAAATCCGGTTCGCCGAGTTTCACCAGTTTCGCGTATTCTTCGGCTTCGGCTAAGTTCCAACCGGCGACTAAAGTTAATCTGTACACCGTTCTTTGCGGTTTTGTTTTTAGGCTACTCAAAGAACCTACGAATCTATCCCAATAATCGCTATGTAACGGACGATCGATCGCCTTCAACGTCTCCGGCGTCGCCGCGTCTACGGAGACGTACAGCTGCGTGATTGGCGGTAAATCTTCGATGGCTTTCGGAAACTGCGCGTTGGTGACTAAAAATGTCGATATGCGCTTCTCGTGGAGTAACGAAACGAATTTGCCGATTTCCGGGTACATTATTGGTTCCCCGACGAGCGACAACGCGCAGTGTCTCGGATCCATGCCTTCTTGCAACTTGGCCTCGGTGACGCCAGGCACGCCGCGCATTTCGTTGATCATTTTGCGATGCTGCCCTAACGCATCGTTCACGATATCTTCTGCGGGATTCATCTCCCATTTCCATTCCTTTCCGACTGGATTCGTGTGATGTCGCCAACAAAACACGCATTTATTTGCGCACGCCAACGACGGCGTAGTTTCCATGCACCGGTGCGATTCGATCCCATAAAACGCGTGCTTATAACACCCGCCTCGACCTCTCAACATTGCTTTCGTCCATCTGCACAACTTCACACCCGAGTGCGTCCCGAGAATCTTGTACCCTTGCTTTGTCAACGCTTTGCGAAGCTTCGGAGTGACCATTTCCGGTTTCGGCGCGTTTGGATCGCGCGCGCTTCCATCGCCCCCGACATCTTCCACGTCCATATCGTCCTCGGATCCAGAAAAGTAACTTTCCGTGTCCGATCGATCCACTTCATCCTCCTCCTCCTCATTGTCGTCGTCGTTTTCTACTTCATCTTCTTCTTTTACATTCTCTTCATCAGCTTCCTTCTTCTTTTTCTGTCTCCTCTTCTCCGCCGTCGTCGGCGGAAACACTCTCCCTTTCAACTTCTCCGTCCACTTCTCAAACTGCGTTTTCATCTCCACCTCGCTGCTTTCGTCCCCGTCGAATTTCCTCAAAATTCTTTCCGCGCCCATCCTCGCGAAGTGTTTATCGATCATTCTCGCCGCTCGATTAAAGTTCTCCTCGTATTGCGAATCGCCCACGCCAAAGACGCAAAATTTGAGCTCCTTCAAATACGACCACCCGGCGCGTTCGTCGTACGCTTGCTCTTCGCACCATTTCATGAAATGTTTACACTCGGACGCGATTTCGCCCCCAGTCGTCGTCGAGACGACAAAAATTGCGCATTTCAGCACCTTTTTTCTTTCCATTTTTAGTATTCCTTCTTCTTCTTCTTCTTCGTTCGCGAACGTCTTCTCCGGTTCGAGCACTTCGCTCAAATCGATAACCGTCCGGTCTAAATCGGCGCCTAACTTTTGCGCTAAAGATCTCGCGTTGCCGCTCGTGCTCGCGTAAAAAATCCGCACGGAATCATCGTCGTCGTCGTTATCACTCTCGCTCTCCTCCGTCTCTTCTTTCCAAAAGCTCTGTTTTCGTTCCCGTTTCTGTTTCTTCTTCTTCTTCTCAGCAGGAGTCGTCTTCTTCGCTTTGATGACTTTTACGCCGTCATCATCATCATCATCCTCAGGAAAAATCCCCTCGACTCTTTTCTTCTCCTTCGCGCGATACCAACGATACTCGCACAAAACAAACCCAACCGAAAAAGCGACGAGGAGCACTTTTTGAGCAGTAGTAGTAGTATTCACCATGACGCGTATCAGTAGAAGATGCGTGTCTTTTTTTCTCTCTAATTGTTGTTGTTTCGCGTCTTGTCTTTTTTTGCAATTTTTTTTTGTTTGTTTGTTTGCTTTCTTCTCTTTTTTTGTGTTTTTTGTTGTTTTGTTGCACACGAGAAAAACAGGACTCTGTGTCTGATTTTTCTCATTTTTGACGACACATTTTTTGTTCACATGAGTTTGAACTGTTGATTTTCGCTCGAGAGTATTTACGCGCACATCACGCGATGTGGCGTTTGAGACAGAGGTCGTCTCACGGTGTGGGAATATTTGCAAACAAGAATACTCGAGCAAAAAAAAGATATTTGAGTTTCTCGAATAATAAATTGAATATGTTCTTCTCGTTAGAAGATGAGATGTGTTCACATGTGTGAGTAATATGAAGTTGGTGCAGTTCCGAAATTTTTTTTGGCTTCTCTCTTTTTGTGTCTGTTTCTCATCATTTTTTTTGTTTTGGTCTTCTTCTTTTCTTCTTCTTCTTCATTCCAAAAGAAACAAAAGCTCGCTTCTCCACACGACAACGACAACACAACAAACACAACGGAAGAAGAACAACAACAAAAGAAAAAATCAAATCGATCAAATCATCATCAAAATCAAAATGCAAGGCGCGCGACAATCGGACGTGTTCTTCGGCGAACGCGAGAGCGGGCAAGACGTGAGGCAATCGAACGTGACCGCAGTTCAAGCGGTGGCGAACATCGTGAAGAGCAGTTTAGGACCCGTTGGGTTGGACAAGGTATTCTAGTTAAAATTCTGTTTTCGAACCGGGAAAAAGTCAACGTTGGCATCGCGATGGATCGTTTTTTTCTCTCTCTCTCTCTCTCTCTGCTGAAAGCGCTTCGTCGCGCTCGACGTTTGGCGGAAGTTTTATACCTTTGCATAAAACTAACTTCTTCTTTTCTTTTCTAAAAACATTAGATGCTCGTGGACGATATCGGCGACGTGACGATAACCAACGACGGCGCGACGATTTTGAAACTTTTAGAGGTGGAACATCCGGCGGCGAAGATTTTGGTCGAACTGGCGGAGTTACAAGACCGCGAAGTTGGCGATGGGACCACGTCCGTGGTCGTGTTAGCCGCGGAGTTGCTAAGAAGAGCGAACGATTTAGTGAGACAAAAGATTCATCCGACGTCGGTGATTGCCGGGTATCGATTGGCGGCGAAGGAGTGCGTGAAGTATTGCGAGAAACACATGGCGCGAAAGGTGGAAGATTTAGGAATGGAAACGATTAAGAACGTGGCAAAGACGAGCATGAGCTCGAAAATTGTTGGGATGGATTCAGATTTCTTCGCCGGTTTAGTCGTGAACGCGTGCGAGAAAGTGAAGACGTACGACGATATGGGCGACGTGAAGTATCCGATAAATCGAGTGAACATTTTGAAGGCGCACGGGAAATCGGCGAAAGAGAGCGAAGTTTTAGATGGGTACGCGCTGAATTTAGGCCGGTCGGCGCAAGGTATGCCGACGCACGTGTCGAACGCGAAAATCGCGTGCTTGGATTTCAACTTGCAAAAGACGAAAATGTTGTTTGGGATTCAAGTTTTAGTCAACGATCCGAAAGAGTTGGAAAGAATTAGAGAAGAAGAGTCGGCGATTACCTCGAGAAGGATTCAGATGGTGTTGGAAGCGGGTGCGAATGTTATTTTGTGTACCAAAGGTATCGATGATATGGCGTTAAAGTATTTCGTAGAAGCTGGGGCGATTGCGTGTCGACGCGTGCCGAAAGAAGATTTGAAGAGAGTCGCGCGGGCGACGGGCGCGCAGGTTTTGAGCTCATTATCTGATATGGACGGGAACGAATCCTTCGACCCAACGCATTTAGGGGAAGCGAAAGAAGTGTTCGAAACGAAAGTGAGCGATGACGAGATGATTTTAATTAAAGGCTGCAAATCCTCGCAAGCGTGTACCATGCTCTTGAGAGGCGCCAACGATTACTTCCTGGACGAAATCGATCGGTCTTTACACGACGCCTTGTGCGTCGTCAAACGTTGCTTAGAATCCGGTTCGGTCGTTCCGGGAGGAGGAGCCGTCGAATCCGCGTTATCTGTTCATCTCGAACAAAAATCCGTCTCGTTGGGTTCTCGCGAACAACTCGCCGTCGCCGAATTCGCCGAGGCGTTGTTGTGCATCCCGAAAACTTTAGCCGTCAACGCGGCCAAGGATTCCACCGATTTAGTCGCAAAACTACGAGCCTACCACTTCGCCTCTCAATCCGGCAAGGAAGAGGACAAACACTACGCCGGTTACGGTTTAGACTTACACAAAGGCGAGTTGAGAGACAACCTCGCCGCCGGCGTCCTCGAACCGACGATGAGTAAGTGCAAATCGTTCAAGTTTGCCGCCGAAGCCGCTATTACGATTTTACGAATCGACGATATGATCAAGTTGGAGAAAGAGGACGGCGACGGGCGAGACGGGTTTTAGTACTACTTTAACGCCACGATGAAATTCGATGCAAATTCTCGAGAGAGAGAGAGAGAGAGAGAGTTAGAGAAGGAAGAGAGAGAGAGAGGGCGATGTGAGAGCGTAGATTATAGGAAAATGAAAGGAAAATGTGAAAAACAATCCTCCTTTACAGAATTCGTCAAAATAAAGAAGAACCCGCTCGCGTTTGCGTCGTAAAATGAAACGACCACGTTGTCTCACTGAAAAAGACCAATCATAACGATGATTTTCTTTTCGCTTTATGTCATCCTCACACTACTCGCGCGTCTGTCTTCTTCACTCGCCGCCGGGGTCACATTTGGCCCCGTCGACGACCGACGACGTCAACCCCTAAAGTTGGATAAACGAGAAGAACTTGCTGCTCGTAGTATCACGGGGATAAGCACGGAGAAGACGAGACAGACCACCTTATGCGTCATCGGGGACGAGAAAGGCAACGTCGAGCACTTGCGGTTGTTAATAGACCAGTCCGAGAAGAACGGACACGAAGTGAAGATATTCCAGTCCGAGAAAGATGCGATTGGGGGAATCAAGTATTGTTCTGCGCTTTTTGCGTTTCAGCGCGGCGACGTCGAGTACCGATTGAGAGATGAAATTGTGAGACTGAGCGAGGACGTGAGAGTGAATCACATTCAAGGGACAGATGTGTTGACGTCGAAGAAAGAGTTAATGGAGCTTGGGTTAGATTTTGTGCCGGAAAGGAGAGACGACGGCGGCGTTCCGGTAATACGGAAGAAGCCGACGCACGGCGGTGTCGAAGTGATGTTGAGTGGCGATACTTTGAAGAAGAGTGAATCCATATACCAAAGATATATCGATAACGCGTTGCATATAGATGGAATGCCGTTCGATTATGGCGCATACGTGTTTCTTTCGGAAACGCATTATTTAGATGGCGAAACGAAACAGGCGAAATTGACGTACGAGGTATGGAATGACGTCATGCTTCGGTTTGCGACGAATGGCCAGTTTGTAGAATCAACGTATACGAACGCGTGGAGTATGCCGAGTTTAGTGAACGCGTCTTCGCCGGGTGAAGACTTTCAGGCCAAGATGGCGTTCGCGAGGTACTTGGGCGAGGAAAAATCGAAAGCGCTTTTCGAAACCATCGATCGACGCATAGAAGATGCGTTTAAAGCAGCTCGGCCGTATTTGTCCAACGCGTTCACAACAACCGCTTTTAGTTTGTTACGATTTGATTTTGTCATCGATGACAACTATTTTCCGTGGTTGATTGAAGTCAACGCGTCTCCGAATATCAAGCCGTCCTCAAAAGGACAAGAGAAGATGCTTATTGAAATGCTCGATGTCGTGTCCAAGAAATTGTTCGCTTTAGAAGAAGATATCGTGTTATCACACGAACTGACGCGAGAAACAGACATCCGCAAGAAACGGTACACGAGAAAGTTAGCGCAATCGGAGTACACGGACGTGGACTGCGTCGTGAGCGATTGGACGGCGTACAAGCCTTCGATATGCGCAGATCCTTGCTACGCCTCCACGCACACGCAGGTTCGCTCTCGAATCATCACGACTCCCCAACGTGGCAACGGCGCCGCGTGTCCTCCAAATTTAATCGAAAGTCGAGTAGCAGATTGTCCGAACGAGTGCCCTCCACCAACGCCGCCTTCTCCACCGCCTTCGCCTCCACCACCTTCCCCTTCGCCGCCTCCCCAATGGAATTACGCAAACGAAAATGGCGCTCCAATCGTGTTCACAACGAGCTCGTCGACGACGAGCACTAGCAGTAGGAAGAAGAGTTTAAAACTATTAGTTTTCGTAGTAGCGTGTGTAGTCTTGTGATGAGGTACCAGTTGGTACCATGATGCGTTAACAACAACTCGTGTGGTGAACATTTTTATAAAAATGCACCCAACAAAAAATTAGGTAAGTACAATTTACATCGCATGAGGCCAATGTCTCGACCCTTGCTGCGTTCCTGGTTTTTCATCTCTTCTTTCTTTCCAAGTGGTGTACAAAGTCTTCTCGCGATGGTCGTTGGACCAGGCAAACTCGAATTTCCCGACCAAAATGCGATCACCCTCGCTGGCGCCGGCTTCCTTCAGCGCCTTTTCAATGCCACTCATTTTCAATACTCTCGCGAAACGTTTATAGCTTTCAAAGTAATCCCAGTTGGTCATTTGACAGAATCGTTCAACCGCGGTGCCTCTGACGACGAACGCGTACGGGGTATCTTCGACGGTAAAATCTTCAATGCGCGCACCGTCTGCCGCTCTTTTCGCTCTCGATTGTTCAATCTCGAGCGACTCTTCGCTCTCTAACCGTCTCGGACCTAACATTTTGTGTGTCTCGGCGACTTTGGACATCAGCTCGTCCACGCCTTCTTTCGAAACCGCGCTGATTTCAAAGCACTCCACGCCTTCGAGTTTTAACGTCTCTTTTAATTTCCTCGCGTTCGTTCTCGCTTGGTCGCTCACGTCGATTTTATTCAAAGCGACTAATCGAGGTTTGTCTAACATCGTCTCATCGAAGAGCATCAGTTCGCTCACGATGGCATCGTGCGCATGCAAACAGTCCTCCTCGGAACAATCCACCACGTGTAGCAACAACCGCGTTCTTTCTGCGTGCCTCAAAAACTCAAAACCTAAACCTAAACCTTCGCTCGCGCCTTCTAATAAACCCGGCACGTCCGCGAAGACCATTCGCGTGTAATCTCTTTCGACCAAGCCTAAGTTCGGGACGATGGTCGTGAACGGATAATCAGCAATCTTTGGTCGTGCGGCGGAAACGGCGGCTAACAGCGAAGATTTTCCTGCATTTGGCGCACCGATAACACCCACGTCCGCGACTAATTTCAGCTCGAGCTCGATCCATTTCTCCAAGCCTTCCTCGCCGAGTTCCGCTAACATTGGCACTTTGTTTTTACTCGTTTTAAACGACGCGTTACCTCTCCCGCCTCGACCACCAGCGATTATCGTCTTCGTTTCTTCGTGTTCCAACAATTCGCACAGCACCTCTCTCGTTTGCGAATCTCTCACGATCGTCCCGGCTGGTACTTTAATCTCCAAGTGATAGCCGTTTGCGCCGTTACATTTCGACCCTCCACCGTGTTTCCCATTCTTCGCTCGATGGTGCACTTTCTTCCGAAACATTTGCAACGAGTGCATGTTCTCATCCGCGGTAAACGACACGTCCCCACCAATCCCGCCGTTCCCACCACTTGGACCACCATTCGGTACAAACTTTTCTCTCCTAAACGCAATCACCCCGTTCCCGCCGTTCCCGGATTTCACGTAAATCTTCGCCGTATCGAAATACCGCATCTCCGACGGCATTCCTTTCCCTCGTTCCAATTTTTTCATTTTCTCCTTCTCGTAATCGTAATCGTCTTCGAATTCCGCGCCTAACTGGTACATTTTCCCGCCCGGCGTGAACACGTTGATGTCGTCCTCGTCGTCTGAATCGTCGTATTCAATCGCGTCGTCTTCATCAAAGCTCTCTTCCTCAACATCATCAGAGCTTACGAATTCGCCCCAAGAAGAAGAGGCGTTCGTCGACCCATCCTCCTCGTCCTCGATTTCCTCTCCAAACTTTACCATTCTCCCTCCGTTCTTCATCTCCTTCTCTTCCTCTTCTCTCGTTTCGTCCCACTCGAAGTACTGTTTGAAACTGTTGTTGTTGCTCTCTTCCGCGTAAAACTGCGCGCGAGTGCGCATGGTTTCCGACTTTTTATCCGCCGCGGCTTCTAAACCTTCAAACCAATTTGTCGTTGCTGCTTTCGAAGATGACGACGATGGTGCCTCCACGTCGTTTTCTGAAGAGGACGAAGACGACTTCGATTCCATCACCTTTTTAGCCGCCGCCGGGGAAGAATTCTTCAATTTCTTCTTCTTCTTCTTCTCCTTATCGTCTTTGATGGGAGAAAGAGAAGGTTTCGCGCGACAGAGCACCGGAGAACAACAACGACTGCTGCTGCTCGTTCGGTAACGACTCGCAGGAGAGAGAGTCGAAAGAAGAAAAGACGCGCGCATGATGTGAGAGATTATTTGTGACGAGAACAGCTTCACTTAATCGATTATTTTTAATGTACAACTGGTGTGTGTTTGGGGTGGATTTTACGAGAACTACTTCGATTTCTTTTCGTTCCCTTTCGTTTTCTTTTTCGAACCTTTCCTGGGTTTGATCCCCATGAGCTGCGGACTGTGATTGACGGCTTCGGCCCATCCGAAGGACGGGTGTCTTTCCCACCACCCGTCGGTGTCTTCCCAAACGTCCCAGTGGTCGCTTCCGTCGCTGGAGTGGCCGTATTTGCGCACTCGTCCGTCTGGCCAGTGTTCTTCTCCCCAGTCTTTGCTGACTTTGTGACCGTCGCGGTCGTTCCAGGTGGAGCCTTCGCGTTCGCCTTGACGGCCGTGAGAGGCGTAGGAACCCCATCGTTCGGACCAACGCTCGCCCCAGGAGCGACCGCTGCCGCCGTCTTCGCCGACGTCTCGATCTGCCCAAGAATCGTTCGTTTTCATGCAACCGCCGTGGCCGTCCCATTTTTCTTTCCAGTTGTGGTTCCATCGAGACGCGTGGCCGTCCTCTGGGATCTCGTTTTTACCGACGCACGATTTCTTGAAACATTCTCGGTCGACGACGCCGTCGCCCCAGTACGCCTCTCGCCAGTCTTCGTGCCATTCCGCGCCGCTCGCGTTGGCGCCCCATTTGTTCGCGGACCGTTCGATTTTTTTACTCGCGTCCGTGAAGAAACCTCGCGAGACGTCGGAACAGGAGATTTCAGACCACGATTCTTGCCAGACGTTGCCGTGACCGTCGCGTCCGGATTTTACGGCGCCGAGTTCTTTGTAATCAAACGCGTCCGCGGTGGACCACCACTTCTCTTCCCATTCGACGGACCCGTCCGCCGACTGCCCTCTCACTAACGTCCATTCGCAAACGCGCCCGTTTTCTAATTCGCTCGTGCCAGCTTCTCGCCACCATCGCGTGCCGTCGGAAAGCTCGCCGTGCGTTTCGCCATCTGCGCCTAATTCTCTCACCGCGGACGCGAATTCCGCTTCCGTCGGCGCTCTTTGGTCTGCTTCCACCTCGTCCGCTTGCGTCGCCGTTTGGCTTTCAAATGCCAGCGGCAACTCCTTCGTGCCTTTCGCTTGAACTTGAGACTGAAAATCTAAATTCAGCGTTTGCGTCACGCCGCGTTCGGCGACTTGCACCGCCTGTTCGATTCTAGTTTGCGTTTGCTTCTGTAATTTAGGCACCGGCGCGCCATCGGTATCGGACTTTTTCCTCTCCGGAGGCGTCCAAGACCAGAAATCCATCCCAGTCGCGTCGCCGTTCGCATCGTCGTCGATGTCAATGGAATGGTTAATCGAGTGCGCTTTCTTCTGCGCGTTTCTCAGCGTCCCTCCCGCCGCTCCTCCTCCTCCAGACACTCCAGATGCCACATTTGCTGCCGCATCGCTCACCTCCTTCAACGTCTTCGCCGCACTTTTCTTCACCGTAGATAACCCATCCTCCACAATTTTTTTCGCCCGACCAATCTCAATCGGCGACGTCACCGCCGACCGAGCTTGCGCGGCGTTCAGCGCCGCTTTCGCGCGTTCGATGGTCCCGATCGGCGACGCCGCGCGTTCGAACAAATCAATCACGTTGGCGGACTTTCTCGATTTTTCGTCCTGTTCTGAAGTCGTCGTCTGAATCGTCGTCGTCGTCGTTTGGGTCGCGGATGATGATGGTGATGATGAGAACGACGACGGCGGTGGTTTTGATGATGTCGGCATCAATCCCGAATCTCGATGTGGTTCTTGTTCTTGTTGTTCTTCTTGTTGTTCCGCCAAAGGCTTTGTTGTTTGGGGCAAAAAGTCCACGCCGTAAATCACGCTCGTCCTCTTCGGTGGCAACACGTCCTCCTCGCCTCCTCCTCCTCCTCTGTCCGAGGAAGGCGACGATAAAGACGACGGCGAGAAACGATGATGATAATGATGATGATTTTGCGCGTGCTTCCGCTGACTCCATTTTATCCTCTTTTGAGTGCACAAAGCGGGGACAAAATGAACGACTTTAACAGCGACGAGGACGACACCGTTACCACCACCCATGATGATGCGCGTGGTAGTTTTATGTGTTCTCGTTCTTTTTCTTCTTTTACTTCGGCTTGGATCTCTCTCTCGTCTTCTCGAGCTCTGTTCTGGCGCGCGCGTAATCCCTTAACGAACATTTTGTATCTGAATAAAATAAATTTAGGGTTGGTTAAATGCTGATGCTTATACGACGTGTATGTGTATACTTAGAAGTACAACTGAGCTAATGTTGAGTACGCATGTGGCTTTGCAAATGAGCAAGTTGACGAAAAGCTTTATCGCAAACATCACATTCGTACGGTTTCTCGTTTGTGTGAATACGCATGTGGACTTTCAAATAACCAGATTGACGATATCTCTTCTCGCACACATCACATTTGTACGGTTTCTCGTTCGTGTGCATACGCTTGTGGCTTTTCAAATGACCGAGTTGACGAAAACTTTTCTCGCAAACATCACATTCGTACGGTTTCTCGTTCGTGTGAATACGCATGTGCCTTTGTAAAACGTGAGAATAACGAAAACGCTTCTCGCACACATCACATTCGTACGGTTTCTCGTTCGTGTGAATACGCATGTGTCTGGCCAAATTGGATGAATTAACAAACACCTTCTCGCAAACATCGCACTCGTGCCCTCTCTTTCTCTTCACTCCTTTAGCAACAAAAGCAGTTTCTTCTTCTCGCATCTGGTGATTTTGCTCCACGACATCGTCGCACGGCACGCACATAATCCTCCATAATTGCTTCACGTCCTCGTCTTCTCCCTCTTCTTCTTCTTCTTCTCCCTCT
>Ga0181557_1000160_pt1 | contig 84078 bp, 62 predicted proteins | sample 011ome_23_FD_148632 | JGI IMG/M metagenome (GOLD analysis project Ga0181557, IMG submission 148632) | Coastal salt marsh microbial communities from the Groves Creek Marsh, Skidaway Island, Georgia - 011506CT metaG (spades assembly) | ecosystem: Environmental > Aquatic > Marine > Intertidal zone... | reverse complement strand
GGAGCAGGCGGAAACGAGAGTGGCGTACGCCGGCAACGCCATTCGCGCCGCGATTCGAATGGCCAGGACGATGATGGTATGAAATCCTACTAATAAAGAATAGCCGTCGTCACCGAATGTCTTCTTCCTCTAAGAAGGTTGTTGTCGCGTCGTTATTAGTAGTATTGTCAAAGTTGTTCTCCTCCTCCTCCTCCATCTTCTTCTTCTTAGGTGAATAATACAGAGCTCTCTTCTTATCGCTGTGTTCTTGGTGTTTTTGGCTCCTTTTATTTTAGGCGGAATAATCAATAATTTCTCTCTCTTTCGTGAACTCATCTCATCATCTCGTTACTCATTCCTCAGATTTTCATAACCGCTTTGCTTTGCTTTGCTTTGCTTTGCTCTAAAAGGTCGGTGGTTTCCATCATCATTCATTAGTAAGAAAGAAAGAATGATAGTTTTTCCAGCCGCGAGCAGTTACGCGGGAATACAAACGACGATGCGCGGAGGAGGAGGAGTACAAGGAGGGAAAAAGAATCAATTAAAGAATAATCGATTCGCGGCGACTTTTTATTATCCAAGAAGAAAAAGCGCGCATAATCTCGTCCTCACGAAAAGACGCATCCGTGGTGGTCGAGTACTTTTTCCTCGCGCGGCGGAAATGAACGGAATCGCCGCAGATCCTCCCCCGCCGAAGAGAAAGACAAAGTTTGGCGATCCGAACAATCCAGCCGCGGTTGGTTTAGGTGGCATTGGTGGGGAAAAGCCTCGAGAAGACGAGAAAACAACCTCGACAGTCGCCACAAAAGCGCCTCCTCCTGTTACTCCTCCTCCTTCACCTTCTCCTCCTCCTGCGCCAAAGATGAAGAAGAGTTCGAAAACAACTGCAGTAGTTTCGACGGTATCAAAAACGAAAACGCCTTCATCTCCTCCTCCTTCTAAGAAAGCGAAATCGACGACAAATATACTTCGACCGATAGCGGAGACGCCGTTAAACCGAGGCGAACCGACCTGCGGAGAACCGTCGCCGTTGGGCGCGACGAGGTTGGAAAACGAGAGCGTGAACTTTGCGCTTCGGACGCAGAACGCGACAAATGTGACGTTGGTGTTGTATTCCGAGGAAGATTTTAAGAGTGGAAAGATAACGGCGGAGATTGATTTAGACCCAACAAGTGGCTTTAGAACGGAAAGAGCGAAGGACGACGCGGTGATTTGGCACGTCGAAGTGCCGAATTTGTCCGAGAAGTGTTTGTACGGCTATCGAGTAAATGGTCCCAAGTTACCAGGGCACGCGTTTGATTTTAACAAAATTGTGTTGGATCCGTACGCCAAGCACGTGTGTTGCAACCGCGAAGGGTACGGGGAAACGAATCAACGAGCAGAAAACGATTTGGAAAAGAACTGGCCGCAATACGCGAGCGGGGTTCCAGCTTTGTATAATAGAGGTTCCGAGAATGAGGCGTTCGATTGGGAAGGCGTGGAGTCGCCGGAGTACGAACTCGCCGATTTAACCATCTACGAAGGTCACGTGAGAGGTATTGGACAAACGTACGAGGATATGATCGGCAAACTTCCGTATTTGAAATCAATCGGCGTGAATTGCTTAGAGTTACTCCCGATTCACGAGTTTAACGAGTTGGAATATTCCGACGAAAATACACGAAACCCGGAAACTGGCGAGTTGAGGAGAAATTTTTGGGGGTATTCCACCGTGAACTTTTTCACGCCAATGACGAAATACGCCAAAGTTGGCGAAGCCGATTGCGGACGAAAGAGTAACGACGAGTTTAAAAAGTTAGTTCGAGAGTGTCACAGGAACGATATGGAGGTGATTTTGGACGTCGTGTTTAATCACACCGCGGAAGGGAACGAAAAAGGATTGACGCTTTCTTTCAGAGGCGTAGACAACAGAAGTTATTACGTGACTGCTCCGACTGGAGAGTTCTACAACTATTCCGGATGCGGGAACACTTTGAACTGTAATCACCCGATGGTGGCAGATTTAATCGTCGATTCGTTGAAACATTTCGTGGAGGAATACCACGTCGACGGGTTTCGGTTCGATTTAGCGAGCATTTTGACGAGAGAGGCGTCGCATTATAAAGGCGAGGAAGGTCCGACGGCCGAAGAGTTGAGTTTGTTAGCCAGCGCGCAACCGAATAGTGGCATCAACAACGTAAACTCTGCGGATTCTACGACGAACGGGATGCCGTATAACGACGAAGAGGAGGTGCTCTACGATCAAGACGGGAACCCGATTCCTAAGAATCCGTTACAGAAGATTCCAATCGGAACAAATTTGGAAGATCCACCCGTGTTGCGCGCGATTTCCAACGACCCAGTCTTGCGTAACGTCAAGTTAATCGCTGAAGCTTGGGATGCCGGCGGGTTGTACCAAGTCGGCACGTTCCCGCACTACGGCGTCTGGGCCGAATGGAACGGTAAGTTTAGAGACGACGTCAGAAACTTCATCAAAGGGTCCGACGGATTCGTCGGTGCCATGGCCTCTCGCTTGTGCGGGTCCCCGGACATTTATCACGCCTCTGGACGGAAACCGAAAAGCTCGATCAACTTTGTCACCTGCCACGACGGATTCACCTTGCGCGACTTGGTTTCCTACAACGAAAAGAACAATTTTTTCAACGGCGAAGACAACAACGACGGCGAAAATCACAACATTTCATGGAACTGCGGCAGTGGCCCGGAGGCTGACGGCCCGACTACGGACAAAAACATCGTCGCTTTACGCGAACGACAAATGCGCAACTTTTTCTGCGCGTTGTTTCTCTCTCAAGGCGTTCCGATGATCACCATGGGCGACGAATACGGTCACACCAAAAACGGCAACAACAACACGTACTGCCACGACAACTACTTAAACTACATCGACTGGGACCAAGCGTTAGACCCACTCTCTGGCGATGGTTTGAAACGATTTTGCTCGGAAATGGCTGAATTTCGCGCTCAACACGGCGCCTTCCGCTTACCGGACTTCCCGACCGACGCCAACTGTCAATGGCACGGCGTCAAACCGCACGAACCAGATTGGGAAGAAACGAGTCGATTTATAGCATACACCATCTCCGCCAACACTCCTGAAGACCCGGAAAAGTTCTACGTCGCATTCAACGCCAACTTTGAGAGTATTTTGGTCACTTTACCCGAGTTACCAGCCGGATTGCACTGGAGATGTGTTCTAGACACCTCTCTGGAAACGCCGTTTGATTTCGTCAGCGCCGAGGACATCTCCGACGAAGACAGGTTCACCGCGGAAGCTATGGTTCGTCCGCAATTACGAGCGAACAGATTTACCATTTTGGATAGAAGTTGCGTCGTTTTAAAAGCAGAATTAGATGACGACGACGAGGAGGAGGAAATATAATAATAAATAGAGTGAGAGAGAGAGAGAGAGAGAGAGAGAGAGGACGTGTTTAGTAGTACGTCCGCATACATTTTTGTTGTTGTAATTTAATCACACGTTGAATGAAACCATCCACAAAAACGGTCTCGTAAACGTTGCTCCTGAAACCTAAATATGTTCGCTTCAAAAAAAAACGTCAGACTTCTCGAGGGAGAAAGAGGTAAACAACAAACTCCTCTCTCTCTCTCTCTCCGTCTCCCTCTCGTTTTCCCTCTCTCTCAAGTCATGGCACCGTCTCTCTCGTCGTCGTCATCCTCATCGATGATACCGAAAATTCCTCAATCGAGACCGAAAAGGAGATTACTCGTCGCCGTCGTTCTGTCCGTGTGTATCGGATACGTTTTGTTTATGATTTTGGGCGATTCGCCTCCACAAGGCGTATCTCCTAATCATCGTCATCATCATCGCGTGCAACAACAACTTCCAAACTTAGCGGCGAGTCGGAGTTCTTCTTCCTCGGGCGCATCTTCCTCCTCTTGGTTCTCCTCTTCATCTTCTGCTTCCACTTGGGCGACGACGACGGGAAATCACGAAGAAGAAGAAGAAGGTGTGGATGTTGATGATGCAAACGAGTTGGGTAGCAGAAGTAGCGAAGAAGGAGAGACTTCAGAGGAAGGAGACGAACCGACGCATAGACACACGAACGACGATATTGTCGTGAGCATAGATGATAGCAGCAGCAAGAATAGCATGAATAGTGGATTTTCCTCCTCTGCCTCAGCCTCGTGCGACCCGGACGATGCGACGGCTTGTCATCACCCGAAAGGCGTCTGTCAAAAAGCCACGCGAACCTGTTTGTGCGCGAAACTTTGGCAAGGCGACCATTGCGAGAGGGCTTACCCTTTAAAAGGGAAACACATCAAAGCTAAAGTTGAGAGAGGATTAGGTTTTGCTGGGTCGATTACGATGAGCAAGAAAATCACCGGGAAGAGGAAGAACATCGAGGTGACTTTACCCGGGAAGGAGAAGGACGCGGACAAAGGACATCGAGTGTTAGGCCCAGTAGACCAAGAGTTGCTTTCGATTATGCCGCAAAACGATGCGGTTGGGGAGGTGTACAATAAATGCGCCGTGGTCGGATCGTCCGGGATATTGTTGAATTACGAAAACGGGAAGTTTATCGATGAACACGACGCAGTATTTCGCTTCAACTCGGCGCCAACAAAAGGTGGATTGGAAGCGCACGCCGGATCAAAGACAACGCATAGGATTACAAATACCCAAAATTGGGCGTTCAGAGAAGGGAAAGAGTTGTTGTTAGTACACATGCGATCTCACGCGTCTTTAGCTGCGTTTATTAAAACGAAGAAAGGCGACAAGTCCATTAAAATGGCTGCGTTCGATCAAGGGTTCGTCGAACACATGGCGCACTCTTTGAATTTCATGCCGACGAGCGGTTTATACGGAATCATAATAGCGTTATCTAGATGTCACGAGGTGAACTTATTTGGTTTTCAAGTTTCAAGCGAACACGGTGCCTTGTATCACTACTACGACGCGTGCGATGAACCCGCCAACGGCGAGCGAGACGGCGCCGAGTGGTTCGTCGTGAAGAAACTCGCCGAGGAGAAACTCGTAAAATTTGCCGAGCCGTGCGTGGTGGAGTGTCATGAGTCCAAGAGTAAATGCCAAGAGTGTAAAAGCGAAGCTGGAATGCCGAGCGTAGATTTATCAAACTTTCGAGCGACTTCTTTACAGATGAAAGGTAAAGATTTGAAGAGAGAGTTGACGAAACAGACGTACGCGGAGAGGAAGAAATCGTGTCCGGCGTGTTCCAAGTCCTTCGGTGGATGTCGACCGCCTCGACACTGGGCGTATGCCAGAGACAGAAGCTCGAGCAGACACGGGAGTGGGAGTCACGCGCACGGTTAGTAAAAGTAAGAATGATATTTTTTTATACATCGCCCAGAGTAGTTGAATATTTATGTAATAAAATGAGTAGATTTTGAGCCAAATGTGTGTGTTTCGCCAGAAAAAATTCTTTCCTCAAACGCCACCAGAATAGGTGAATAATGATAACGATAAAATAATAACAACAAGAAGAAGAAGAAGAAGAGATGCATCCGGGCGCATTTGCAGACGATCTTTGGCTTCTCTCGAGAGTTGAGAGTCTCCTCGACTGTCTCACAGATGAATCAAAAATACAGAAGAAAAAGTTTGGTTCCAAAGCGAAGCGAGAACTCTCGCGAGATTTCGTATCTGTAATTAGGGGTGTTCGCCCGGCGTTTATGCTCGATTACGCACCATTGATGACGAAAGAAGACATAGAATTGATATCCAAAGAGATAAATGAAGACGTTTTAATACCTTTGTCGCGCGGAAGAGGAGGAGAGGAAGAAGAAGGAGTGCTTTTGAAAGTTTGTAGTATTCTCGACACGGTTGTGTTCGTTACATTAGGGGAAGATGAGGAGTTGTTGTCTCACGATATGCCAATTTTAGTGGATTTAGACCAAGAAAACGCGCGCGCTCGAAAAATGACACCTTTAGAGATTACGGTTATGACCGCTTGTCGTGCGAAAATATCCTCGAACTCAGGTGTGAATATCGACGAGAGCGATCTCGGCGAAGGCGCCATACCTCCACAAACGTTCGTCGGATGGATGCTCGGGTATCCTATTTTGTATTATTACGGATCGAATAAGAAATACGAAAGCGAGGAGGAAAAAGAGCAGATCGCCAACGTCACCGCACGAAAGCTTTCTTTGTGTTCGCTGGTGAAAGTCGAATGCATAAACGACAAGGACGAGGTGATGTATGGGTTCACCTATCCTGAAAGTCTAATTGAAGACGCGCTCGTCAAAGAAGCTCTGAAGCGTTGGATGGATGGCATAGAAAAAGAACAAAAAGAACAACGACAACAAGAACATGCGATTGGTTTAAGTGTTCGTGTGACGCATCGTGGACCTTCCCCGATTGCGCTGTAGAAATAGTAGAGCAAAATAGATTTAGGCTGAACGCGCGTTGTTGATTCATAATAAGTATTGATTATTGATTATTACTGGTTGAATTTAAATATTTTTACTCTCCTTTTACTCTGTGCTCTTATCTACTCCTCGTCCGACTCCTCGTCTTCCGAGGCTTCTTGCAACCACTGCACAAATGGTTTCACTTTCATAAAGAACCTTTGATCGGCGTCCGGATCGTTCTTAATATCTTTCGCCCGCTGATTCGCCCACGCGAAAATACCATCTTCAGAGAGCAAGTCGGCGTCGTATATCCCTTTAAGAAACGATGCTGCGCATCCCAAAACTCTGGCACCCCCTGTTCGACCTTCAAACGGGGCTTGCGAGCACGCGAGAGACTCGAGAATGGAAACCAAACTGATTTGGTCTTGTTTCTTCCCGATAATTTTTTCTAAAGCTTCACTAAATTTCTCGACGTTTTTGACCATTTGCGCGGAGAGTTCTTTATCGGAATCTGGCATGTCTTGTGGCTTCAACGAAAGGCACGCGAGAGCAATTACGGCAAAAGCGCCAGCTTCTCCCGTACGCCTACCAAACTGTTCGGCTAATGGTTCCAAAGCTCCTTTTACCGATGCACTGTCGTACTTCTTCGATTCTACGAGTTTCAACGTTGTCTCTTCGACCGCTTTCTGAAAGTTGATTGTTTTCTGAATTTCTTCGGCTTCGACGTGCGAACCCAACACGGCTTTTCGCAAAGTCCCCAAGGAGAAGAAGATACACAAACCGTCGCGACGGAGACGACCGATAAACTGTTGCAAATCTTCCCAGGCAAGTAATCTTCCGAGCTCTTCTTGCAAGAGTAACGTGTCCACGGCGGGACAATCGGTACCGTAAATAGACGAGTAATCGACAACAAGCACGTTCAACGGCGGCGACCTTCCCTTCAAAGAATCCGGTACCGTCAACAACGCTTGATTATACAATCGCTTTACCATAGTCTCCGTGCCTTTACCACTTGCGTACGCGACGCCTCGGGACAACATGACCAAAGTGTCGATGTCCGACTCCAACGCCTCTGCTAAAGAGATTTTCAACATCGGTCTCAAGGTGACCAATCCGACTTGAACGTCGTCCCCGGCATCGGCTGGGTTTTCATCGTCGGCGTCGCCTTTCTTCTTCGCGGCTCGTTTTTCAGCCTTAGCGTTTTCTTTTAACATTCTCTCGGCTTCTTTCAATTTAGAGTTCAATTTATGCACGGCGGCTTGCCAGTCTTCTTTGTTTTCGAAACCGGCGAGTTCCAACGCCGTTTTCCTCGGGTTGATGCAACCAACCATAGTCACACCTTCCTTACTCAAAGCATCTCGAATGCCGGCAACTTTCTTCGGCGCACCTTCTCCAGTAGCCCAGCGAACTTTATACTTTTCGAAATCAGGCTGCGGAATGGTTTTCATCTTTGGTTCGATGGCCAATCGTAACGATTTGACGTCCCCGTAGACTTTCTCCCATGCCGCTTCCGGACCATCAATGCCTAATAACTCGTTGCCTTGCTTGGCGGACATGTGCCTCAACAACAAAGTCGGAACGCGAATATCATTCATAGCTCTTTGGAATTCACCATAGTTTTTGAACATCCCAAACGGAGAAATCGTGGAAATTTCATTCGTCGCTTGGTTAAACACCGCGAGTTTCGACATCGGTAACTCGTACGGTGCCATTTCAATGGTGTCTCTCCTCGCCTCCGTCGGGCCTTTCCACCAATCTTCTAACGTATCCCACGTGCCCAGCGTTGCAGAAGCTAGCACAGCCGCGTGCGGCATATTCGCTTGAATGTTTGAAACGACGCCTAAAACCTTTGGGTCTAAATGAATTCCCATATTCGGTTCATCAAAGTAGAGCAAAATTTTCGATTGGTTATAAAAACTCGATTCCGGCTGTTTCTTCGCCGCTTCTAATATTCTCGCCGTCGTATTCAAATCTGCAATTATAATATCTGGCTTCCCCGCGCCATGATCTTTTAACTTGAAACCAATATCCGCGGCATATTCTAGCTGTTGTTCCACCGTGCCGCTACCGGCTGAAACTTTCTCTCCGATGGCCCTCGCCGCTCTCACAGCTTTTTTATTCCTCGCCTTATCTCGGATAGAATACGGTCTTCTGACTTGCGTCATCGTCCCATCACCGGTATTATCTCTGGCCGCCGTCCAATACGGCACGGCGTGCGCTTCGCACTCCTGGCCAACTCTCTTCAAAACCTGCTTCGTCGGCACGGAATACAACAAGATGACGTCTTTATGCTTTTGCTTGATCAGACGCAAATACGTCAGAACCGCGGTAAACGTCTTACCAGACCCAGTCGGTGTGCTTAAAATCACGTGCAACGGTAACGGCATTTTCCCTCCACTCTCCACAGCCTGTTCAGTAACCGTGTAATGCTTATCCAAAACCTCCAAAAGTTCGTGCTGATGTTTATACATTCTCGGCACCCCTCCGGATTGCGCTCCAGTTTTATTCGTCCACGCGTGCATCGCCGCAAACGTTTGATCTTTAATCCTATTCGATACGCTCTCCCAGACGATAGCCGCCGCTTTCCACTGAATCGAGTGTTCTCCATTCATCAACGCCTCCCTCTTCAAAAACAACAAATCTCCCGCTTGCGCGTTATTTATCGCCGTCAACCATCGAATGGTATGTTTCGCGTACTCTCTCATCCCTTTCAACTCGTCCATGATTTGTTGCGCCCACATGGACTGCAATCTCTTCTTCTCCTCTTTATCCGAGGAGGCTTGTTCGTACTCTTTCGGGAAGCACTCCTTGACCAATTTCTTAAACATGTCCGAGTCTTTCCTTTGCACGTAAAAATACTCAAACACCTTGTTATCCAACAACGTTGCTGCGGCGGATGAAGACGCCGCCCCGTCCCACGGTTGAATCTCTCTCATGATTCGAAACCCAGCCGAACCTCTCACTTTGGCGACTAAATCGCTGTTATCGATGTCCGCCCAATCGTGGTGGGTGAGCGAAGACCCAACGTCCACGGATAAAGTCGCCTCGGCCGACATCGCTTGCGCGATGACCGCTTGGTCGTTCTCCGTGTCCGAGACCCCACCGGCGTGTAAATCCGAATCCGAATACTCGTCACCCGAGTCCGAATCCTCGGGGTTGTTTCCTCCATCGTTTTCGCTCATTTTATATTTAATACGTGTTGTTGCGTGTATATTTATCTCTCTGTTTGTGTGCTGTCCTGCGTGTTGAGGTTACTAATAAACAAACGCGCGTCTGCAGACAAACTTTCCGACGAGAAAATGGTGATTCAAAACTCTTCTCTTCTTCTTTGTGTGACTTCTTTCATCGAGAACCTTTTTTTTTCCTTCTTTTTTTTTCCTTCTTTTTCCTTCCTTCTTTTTTCTCCTCCTTTTTCTTTCTTTTTGGCTTTTCGTGCTGCTGATGGATAATTCGCCGCATTTATTATATCCCACGCACTCACTTCTTCTTCTTCTTCTTCTTCTTCTTCTTCTTCTTGCAGAAGAGACGTATCAGAGAGACAGAGACGTATCAGAGAGAAAGACACGAAAGAATACTATATAATGTCGCGAAGAGGCGTCCGAAGAGCCGGAGGCGCGCGAAAGATGGTCGCTTTATCGCGAATAAAAAACATCACCAACGAACAAGAGTGGATGAAAATCTTACGAAAAGCGAAAGATTCAATCGTGTTGGTGGAGTTTGCGTCTTCCACATCCATGGGATCGAAAGGGATGCAACCGTACATGTCGACGATATCGCGAACGGCGGAGTATAATCGAATTAAAATGTATAAAGTGGACGTGGATTTAGTCCCGGATGTGGCAGTTGCGTGCGGAGTGAAAGCGATACCGACGTACCAAATTTGGAAGAGTGGAGAGAAAATAGACGAGATGAGCGGAGCGTTGCCGCAAAGATTGGTGACGATGTTGAAAACGCACAACGTTCAAGAGAAGTCAAAATTCGTGTATTTAAGATTAGCTGCGACAGTCGCGGCAGCCATCGGTGGGGTTTTCGCTTTACTCAAATATAAAGCTGAAGTGGAATCGAAAGAAAAAGGCGAACGCGAAAAGCTTCTGGTGAAACGCGCGGAAGAACAGAGAAAGTTGAAAGCGCAGAAAGAGAGAGAACGAATTAAAGCGTTGGACGCGAGAGGAGAGAAAACGGTAGAAATGATTGGATTGGACGAAGACGACGATGAAGACGAGGATGAAGACGAGTGGGACGAAGACGACGAAGACGAAGACTAGAAAATATTTGTGTGTTTGTTTGTGGTTTTCAATTATATCTACTAATATTAAAAAACAAGTTTCATTGTGTGTTTCTCTCTCTCTCTTTCTCTCTTAACTACGTGTTTCCCTCTACTTTACCATTTCAAATCGGGGAACAGATCTTCTTTTTTCGGCGATGGCACAGATTGTGCCGTCGTCGTCGACGAAGGCATGCCGAAAGTATCGAAGGAAATTGGAGGCGGCGCGTTCGGATTCAGTTGTTGCGTTTGCGGCATCGCAGGAATTTGAGGTTGCTGATTATACATCATTTGAGGAGGCACTTGAGGAGGAGGCATACCACCGTACATGTTTTGCATTTGCATTTGAGGAAGCGGTTGCTGTTGTGGTTGTAGCTGTTGTTGCATGTATCCTCCTCCTTGCATCATATGCGGTTGTTGGTGGTATTGCTGTTGCGGCACGCCTGCTCCCATGAATCCTCCCATCTGTTGTTGCATTTGCGGCACGCCTCCGCCCATTACGTTTTGTTGTTGTTGCATCATCATTTGCGGCACTCCGCCGTTCATCATCATACCATTACCCATTGGTGGAATTTGTTGTTGTTGTTGCTGCTGATGCTGCTGCTGATGCGGCATGACCCCGTTCATCATCATGTTGTGTTGCGGCTGTCGCGGCTGCTGCATCAACGGCGGCGCCGCGTCGAATAAACCCATGATGTCTTCTTTTGACGCTACATTTTTCGGCGGTATGGCAGTGGTATCTACTTTCGCTGCTGTTGTTGATGATGATGGCTGCGGCTGAGCTACGTCGAAACCAGCGAACATGTCCACCCCACCATTCGCAGGCGCCGCAGTCGTCGGCGTCGGCGTTGTGGAAGTCGGCGCCGGAGCGGCGGAGAAATCCCCCCAATCGTCGTCGTTCGTTGCTGTTGCTGGCACCGCTGTCGTACTCGTCGGTGCGCTCCCAAAATCCATCCAATTTGCTCCTAGATTTTGATTACTAGTATTTGCTACTGCTGCTGGTGGTTGCGCCGGTGCTGCCGGCATATCGCCGAACAAGTCTAAGAGTCCCGCCGCCGCCGACAGTCGCGGTTGTTGTTGTTGTTGTTGTTCATGTTGCTGCTGCTGCTGCGCTTGTTGCGGGGAAGCAGCTGCTACTCCATCGCCGCCACCACCTCCTGCTGGCAACGGCACCGGCCCATCCGTCTCTTTATCGCAATACATTTTCCTCTCGTACTTTTGTCTAATATACCTCTCCACGGTTGGCAAATCCGATTTCGTCGGTTTCACATTCGGAGGTAAATTCTTCTCCCAAAACACATTCGCTCTTACGTTTCCCATGCGTTCCATGTACTCCACCTGCGTTTCCGTCCACTTATCCAACTGCGTCGATCGTACCCTCGAAATGTGCACGCCTAAACTTCTGTGGATTCCCGAACAGTTCGTGCATATGAAAATCCCCAAGTTCATGCTCGCCCATCGCGGTAAACGCGACGGACACTCCGCGCAGACGATGTTTTCCGGTTTTTTTAAGCACGCGTTTAAGCGTTTCTGAAGCGAGAGCTGAAGTCGATCGGACGACATCTTCTTTTCCCCGCTCTCTCTGAAGGTGTGTGGGCCACTAATGCGAGGGATGTGGTGGTGTGCGCAGGTTTAGAAGAACGAATATTACTATGAAGAGATTAGTGATTTTAGAGAAAAGTCAATTCGATTCGACACAACACAACACACGACGAAAAAGCAGTGTGATTGATGAAAAGTCACTCGCAGTTTCTTTTTTTGTGAAAAAGCAGAGCAGAAAGCCCGAAACCTAAATTTCGCACAACCAGCTTTTCGCAAGAGGAAAAGAGGAAACAAAACTCTTCTCGTTGTTGGTTTTATACGACAACCAACACCCCTTTTGTCTTGTTTTGTTGTACGAACGACTCGTGAGACATCAAAATCATATCAAATGATATTACAATACATAAACGCACTGAACGCGTCGACGAAATGGCGCGTCGTGCTCGCCTCGAAAAGTCCTCGCAGACAGGAAATCTTGAGAAACCTGGGGATCGAGTTCGACGTCGTCGCTTCGACGTTCGAGGAGAATATTTCTAAAGAAGGAGTGAAGGGGCACGAGTACGCGATTTGTACCGCCAGGGAGAAAGCGAAAGAGGTTTATCATCGAACGACGAGAGAAGAACAAGAACAAAAGAAGAAGAGTAATCTCATCGTGATTTCTGCGGATACGGTCGTGGAAAGTTTCGGGAACATATTAGAAAAACCGAGGGACATTCAAGACGCGAGAGCGATGATGGAGAAACACTCGAACAATTCACATAAAGTGCACACGGGCGTATGCATAGCGTATAATACGAACGAGAAGACTACACCTGAACTGAAACATTTCTCGGAAACGACTGTTGTGAACTTTGCCGAAATAGAACGAAAAGAAGTTGACGCGTTCTTGGCTACGAACGAGTGGACAGACAAAGCCGGAGGGTACGGGATACAAGGGTACGCGTCTTCGTTCGTGAAAGGTATCGAAGGCGATTACTTCAACGTGGTTGGATTTCCAGTGCACGCGTTCTCCAGAGAGTTGAAAATCATATTAGATGAAATCGGAATAGACTCGATGTGAATGAGGAATGAGTTTACGTAGTGATAGTTAGAGTAGCAGTAGTAGTAGAGTAGTAGTAGCAGTAGTAAAAATAATCATCAAGGACGGATCAAGTGACGAGAAGATTTACGCGTTCAATCATCAATGAGGAGCAGACTTCCTCTTCATTTTCTTGGACTTGGCCTCTTTCGGCGAGGGAGTACTTTCGGTGCTCTCGTTTACAGCGGCAGGATTTTCCTCATAGAAGAGTTTAATCGATTCCGCGTAGTTCGATATCGCAAAATTTGTCGCCATCGAGGGACCGCGCAACTCGACGAGTTTTACATCGTACGCGCGAGCAGCTTCGACCTCGGTTTCAAACAAGCCGAGATAGACGTGTTTTTGCCCGCCAGGTAATCCAATTCTCGCCTCCCAACGCCCCGTTGGATGTAGTGTCACTCCGCGATAGCCCGAAGAGCCTCTAGCGAAGCCTTGAGACTGGCGACGCACCGCCATTATAAGTTCTTCGAGAGGCGTGGAAAGTAAATAGCCTTGTAAGTCTTGGTATTTCGACGCTGGATAGTTCAACTTGATTTTGCGCCCGTTCTTCATCAGTTTGCACTTCATTGCGACGAGATCGAATGCCTCGGCGGCGTGCTGTTCGTTGCTGTAGCCGCCCAAGTAAACCTGTTTCTTCGAATCTCGTATCCAGATGTGCGCTTCCCATCGACCGGAACGTTTGTGTTTCGTCACGCCGCGAAACCTGGACGAGTGCGGCGGAGTCGCTTCTTTCTCTTGTTGTTGTTGCTGCTGTTGCTGCTGCTGCTCATGTTCTTGCTGCTGCTCCTGTCGCCCCTGCTCTTCCCCGCTTTCTCTCAACCCGTGAAAGTTTGGATCGCCGCCGCCTCTCGCATCTCTCTCGATCAAAGGCACTTTCTTCATGTTCGCCGCCAGCGTCGCCGCGTCAACCTTCTCAATCTCGTCCTCTTCTTCTTCATCATCTTTATCTTCTGCTTCCCCCTCGTTCTTCTTTCTTTTTTTCTTCGTCTTCTTTCTCAAACCTTCCGCTCCTTCTTCTTCATCTTCTTCTTTTCCTCCCTCTTCTCTTCTTGGAGAAGTCGTTTTCTTACGTCCTTTTTTGTGTTGTTGTTGGTGTTGCTGTTGTTCGCTCGTCGCCAACACCGCCACGGCAGTATGCCAATCGTTCGCGGTAGGAATCAACGGTAAACACGCGTGCGACACCCTGTGCGTGTCCTCGTATTCTCTCATGTTCGGCCCGTCGTCTGATGTGTCGTCGTTGCGAGAGAAGAAGAAGATAAAGAAGAAAGAGAGAGAGATGTCAGGTATTCTATTCAGTTGTAAAAAATACGAGAGAGAAGAAAAGTCCAAGAGAAAAAAAAGTTATGTGTTACCGTCCAATAACTGGGACGCCATGAACGCCATCTCTTCCGAATCCGACGTCGACTTCTGGTGGTGTCCTTCTTCTCCTAGATGATGATGATCTCGATGATGATAATGATGATGATGATGCGTCGTCGTCGTGGTAGGAAGTGGAAGCATGTTCCTTGTTTCCACCGAGATTTTTTGTCGCTTTTTAGCTTTGCAAGAAGACGAGGGAGCGAAAAAAAACAAAAATCAATCGCTTTTTTAGCTTTCGGCACTTTTTACACACCAGACACACAAGACGCACAAAGACACATTACAAGAATAAAAATGGATCCGCAACTGTTGAACTCTTTACCGGAAGAGGATAAGACCAAAATGGTCGCCATGATTGAAACCATGCAAACGAGAGATAGGTAAGGCGACGAGTTTAGAAGTGATGAACACGAGCAGCATAACGAGTTTTTTTTTCTCTTTACCATCAGCCGTCATTTTTTCTTCGTTATCTGAAAATCCAAAATCCAATTCGCTAGACTCGCGCGAAAGTAATGTAACGAATGAGTTTTACTGACTTTCCCTCCTCTTAACAACACGCGTACGACGTGTATTATATTATAGTTTGAGAATGTACAACAATTTAGTCGAGAAGTGTTTCAGCGAGTGCGTGAATAGTTTCCGAAGGAAGTCTTTGGAAAAAGACGAGGAGAGGTGCGTGAGCAAGTGCTGCGAAAAATTTCTGAAACATAGCGCGCGAGTGTCGGTGAGGTTTGCAGAGCTGAACGCGCAGACTATGGAGCAACCGCCGCCTGCTGCGTGATGATATAAAGTAGAGGATAACATTACCAGTAGTAGATTATATGTAGTTGTCATTATTATAAATTGTAGTAGTTCCGTATTTATAAAACGTATTCATCACTTGTTCTCAACAACCGTCGCTAAGACATCGAAATAGTTCGGAAACGTCTTCTTTGTCACTTTCGGGTCGTTGATGATAATATTTTCATCACCACACGCTGCTAAAGCAAAAGCCATGGCCATTCTGTGATCATCATATGTATCGATAGCGACGCCTTTGTTGAATCCGCCCTTCGGCGGCGTGATGACGCAATAATCGCTACCTTCAACGACTTCCGCCCCAAGCTTCCTAGTTTCCGTGCAAATAGCAATCATTCTTTCCGTTTCTTTCACTCTCCATGAAGCGACGTCTCGGATAGTCGTGGTTCCGTCCGCGAATAATGCGGCAACTGCTAAAGTCATCGCGGCATCCGGCATGGCGTTCATGTTCACGTCGATTGCTTTCAATTTCCCATCTTTCGGCCCAGTGCACGTGACCGAGTTCGCCGTCCACTCCAAAGTCGCACCCATCTGTTCCATTGTGTACGCAAACTTCGTGTCGCCTTGAATGGAATCGAGACCACACCCTTCGACGGTGACTTTACCGCCGGTAATAGTCGCTCCCGCTAAAAAGTACGACGCCGAACTCGCGTCGCCTTCCACGAAGATCGACCCTGGCGATTTATATGTTTGCCCGCCTTGGATTTTGAACGATTGCAAATCTTCCGCCGCGTCCACTTTCACCCCAAATCTCTCCATTAATTTAATAGTCATTTCCACGTACGGTTTCGAAATCAACTCGGTGACGACCTGAATCTCCACCGCTCCGGTCGATAACGGCGCGGACATCAAAATAGCCGTCAAGTATTGACTGGACACGTTCCCGCCTAATTCGATTTTCCCTCCTGGTAACCCTTTGCAATTTATTCTAACCGGTGGGCATCCCGTTCCCATGGTACATTCCGCGTCTACACCCAATTGGACTAACCCGTCCACTAAATCCTGAATCGGTCTCTCTCTCATTCTTTGCACCCCGTCCAAAACGAACGTGCCTTGGCCTGCCGCCGCCACCGCCGCCGTCAGCGGCCGCATCGCCGTCCCCGCGTTTCCTAAGAACAACTCCGTGACTTCTTTATCGGTCTTTTCAAATTTCCCACCGCACCCGGTAATTTCCAAAACGTTATTCGCTCGATCTTCCGTGAAACTCAAGCCTAGGACTTTTAACGCATCCACCATGTATCGGATATCGTCGGAATCTAATAAGTTTTCGACTTTCGTCGTCCCTTCCGCCAAAGCGGCTAAGAGTAGGATTCTGTTCGATAAGGACTTCGACCCGGGAAGGCGAACGGTACCATCAATTTTCTTGATTGGTTTCAAAGTTAACGTTTCCTCGACCTCGGCTTCTGCGGATTTGGCGGCGACGGCAAATGGAGACGATTTTGCTTTTCGCTGCGCGGGGAGACCGCTTCTTCTTCCGTGTTTGTTGTTGGACGCGACAAACGACGCGAGTTGTGCGTGTTGACGACGACTCGCAGTCGTCGTTGTAGTCGTAGTCATAAGAGCAGCCATGTGTGTGTGTGTTTCCTGTGTAAAATTATAATAAAGCGCTCTAAAGTTGTGGAGTCTGGATAATAACAATCATGAAGGGAAGGAAGGTGTTTTGGGCAAATTTTTTGAAGAATTTTTTCATCAAGCATCTCGTACTAATAGTACCATCTCTCTTACGTATTAAACTTCTTCATCTTCGACTGAAGAGAAGAACGCTCTCGAACCCGCGAAAGTGAACTCTAACAAGCGAAACTCTCTCTCGTACTGTTCGATTCTTTTCAATCGCAAAGCGCGTTCTTCTTCTTCTTCCGCCTTGTTCGCGGTGTCCACCTTCTCGGAACGGTAATAGCTTTCGCAACTTTCGAACCAGTGCAAAGCATCAAAATTTGAGTCTTGGTTCAAGACTTTTAAGACGTACGCGATGCCTAACGCGAAACCGTCGTCGGTGAAACACGATTGATTGAGGAGCATTTGAGTTTCGATTTTTGAGGACGAAGGCGACGCGACCGTTTCCGACGCTTTCTGAAGCTTTTGCTTGGAAACGTACATGGCGTCGACGTTGGAGAGACATAACGCCGGAACGATCAAGAAGAAAGCGTTCAGGTGCTTGTTCGTATCGCTTTGAAGCTCGCTCGAGAATATGTTCGTCAAAACTTCGAAATAATCGGTGCCCTCCGTGCTGTTACTTCGCAGAGATTCGATTTCGGCGTCAAGTTGCTTGGAAGCGTTCACGGTGAAGTCGTGAAACGTGGATTCTCGAGCGAGAGACTCAAAGTTTGGATGTTCATTCTCGTCGTTGTTCTCTTCACTCTCAAATTTCGTTCGCGTGGCAAACTCGTTCGCTTTGGAGGAATAACGCATCGTGCCGAGCCGTATCATGCGCACGAAGCCGAGAGCGTTTCCCATTTCACTCAAGAGCGCTCGAAACTGATCCAGGAAACTGAGACCATCGTCCGCAACCCCGAGTTTCCGCATTTCATGGAGAAAATGAATGCCTCGAACGACGGGATACTCTTCGAATTTCTCCTCCGAATGCGCTTGTTTCTCTTTTTGAAGCAAAGACTTCACGTGGTCTTCGTACAGAAACTGCGAAAATATTTGGAACCTTTGGGCGAGGTACCGATAGACGGAGTTTATGACCGCGTGGGTAACCCCAGTGCCGTGCGTTCGGATGGACTCTGAGACGCGCTTTATGGATAAAGTACTCAACAAAGTCTTTTCCTTCGCCAAGGAAGATTTTTCGATGAACGTTTGCGCGTTCATATTGTAGTTATATCGAACACAAAACGAGCGAATGTCTCGAACGACGTCCAACACGTCGATGGCAGTTGTGTTCGCGCCGGTAGTATCTTTCACGGAAGTTGTCGCCGCAGGAGGAAGTTCATCGATTTCCGATAAGTCCAAATCGTACTTCGCCAATGCAATGCTTCGAATTTCAGAATACATTTTCCATTCGCTGCGAGACGACGCTGCCTTTTCATAGAGCAACTTGGCCAAATCAGCTTGAACTTCCTCTTTGAGGGAGAAAAGAGCAGCACCACCACCGCTCGCGTCCAACGGCGGTATACCGAGGAACACGTGTGCATACGCGCTCTTATTCCCTTCAACACTCGAAAAACTCTTGTGTTTCCATTGCATCGAAACGTTTTCGCGCAAATCGCTCTCGATTTCTCGTACCAACTTTTCGACCAGTTCAGAGCGCAAACTTCTCACCACAACTTCCTTCCCAAACTCTCGCGCAATCTTTTCATCCGCCAACAAATATTTCATCGGAGACGCGAATGCGTTCACAATCGCCGGTAACCGATAACATTGCTCCGAATGAGCATAGATATCACTCAACACCAACGGTAACGCTTCTTCGGCGACGCTAAACAAACAAGACGAATCACAGGAAATTTTTATTGCGCAGTCTAAATCCGCAACAATCTCCAAATATTCAAATGTCTGCGATATGTTTCCCCAAAAAACACGTTCTTTCACTTTAATAGTTTTAATAACATCTGTTGTTAATTTTAAAAGTCCTAATTTCGGGAAATTGAAGAAATCATCGGCCAATAATCGTTCTGAGGAAAAAAATAATTAATAATTAATTTTTTAATTTTTTCATGCGATTAATTTAATACATACCTGCAAGCAAACACGCATCTAATGCATCATATAAAATACCTTCATGACCACCAGATCTTAATAGATCTGATTTTTGATCATCTAAATTAATTTCTTCGAGCAAACTAGATTTTGCTTTTTTCTGTTTTTGTAAAAATTAATTAATACTTTATTCCCAAACGAAATTTGAATTTTAAAGTAATCAACGTACCACAATTAAATCTAATGACTGTAAATTTTCCGTAAAAACTTGGGAAATCTGTAGGTAAATGTGTTAATTTTAAATTTGAAGAAAAAGTGCTTTAATTTTTACCTCCAAAGCGAGTTCATTTTGTTTGGACGCATAACACGCACGAGTCGTCTCTAAAAGCTCCGCGAGTTGACCATATGCACGCAATCGAGCGCGTCTTTTGTTGTCTTGTGGTATATTGTTCTGTTTTGCGGCATCTTTTGAAAACGTGTTGTCCAAGTGAAGGAAAAGTTCCAAAGTGGCTTTTACGTCGCGTGCTATTCGAACGCCTCGCGTGAGCGTTTCAAGAGAAACTCCTCCTGTAGTACGATCGGAGATATCTCGTTCGAATTCGCTCGTCCAACTCGTCACTTCGGCTATAAAATCGATAACTATCCTCGTGAGCTGCGCGTTCATGTCGTTAAACCGTAAAATTTTATTTTCCAAGTGCGTTTGCCATTTTTTCTTACTCGCAGGCAAAGCGCTTTCCGGAAGTTGTACCAAGAGAAAATGCAGCGGATCAATCACAATCCCGGTAGATACGGCTAAACCAGGCACATTTTCCGCGAAAATATGCTTGAACATCTTTTCGATCAATCTCGTGTCTGAACTGTTCGGTTCTAGGCGCACTAACAAAACTCCCAACGCTAAAACGCCGACCTCGTTTCGCAAGACAAAGTCGGCTTCGAAAGTTTCCAAACCGTACGCGTGCAACGCACGTAAGAGTCGCATAGGGACCTCCTCTATTCCATTCCTTTTACCATGAATACCCCGACTGTCTTCATCTATAATCTCTCTCACGATGGTTTCGAAGCAGCTTTTCAAACACAGCTCAAATTCTAACGTTTCCGTAGTTTTCTTCAAAGCGAGTAACTTTTTCTTTCGTTCTTCATCTTTTTCTTCTTCCTCTGCTAAAGCTTCTTTCACGGCTACTTTCATCGCTTGGAACGACCGTCGTAAATGCCCATTCGAGGCTATCGCTTCGTCTATTTTACACGCCATGGCTAAACACATCGTTAAAGTCTCAAAAACTATCGTCAAGTTCACGTGACTCAGCGGTCTGTTCTCCTCCACCGACTCGTCCGCGTATTGAAACTCCAACTGTCGAAAGGCGTTCACCGCGACAGCTTTCAACTGGTCCCGAAACATCACCGAGTCTTGCAGCACGGTCAGATTTTTCGTAAACTGTGCCAACATGGCGTTGTCGTTATTATTATTATCACTACTCCTACTACTTTCATCATTTTCCTGGTTGTTGTTGTTCTTTTTATCGACGGCTTTGGGAGGAGGAGGAAACCACCCGAAAGATATCAAGTTCGGTAAAATCACATTTTGGCTCAAACTTTCCAAGCGTTTCGCTTCCACGTATAACGAGCTAAACGCGACGGCGAGTTTAGAAAACAAAAAGTTATCCGTCTCGCCTAAATCTTCTATCCGTATTTTGTTACTACTATTCCAGCCCTTGTCCTCGTCGACGATTTTCACCACTCCTTCTCGTTGGTGTAATGCTGTCAGTGTTGTTGTTGTTGTTGTTGTTGTTGAAAACGCACACAGTCACAGTTCTTTCAACAATTCAAGGACCATCTTCGAGTCCTCCTCCGTCTCAAAAGGCGTTCCATCATCTCTTCTTCTTCTTCTTCTTCTTCTACTTCTGACAGTCGTCGTTTCCGTCGCGTCTCCCATCGATCGTGTTGTTGTTCTTGTTGTTGTTGATGATGATGAAAACGAAGAAACGAGAGTTTTGAAGAGTAGAAGTCGTTTGTTGTTATTATTATGTGGGTGTTGTTGTTTGTGTTTGATGTTTTTGTATGTGGTTGTTTTTTTGGCGGGCTCTTTTTTGAGCGATGTCCCTCCTTCCTCCTCTTTCCTCGGGGGGAGAAGAGATCAACCTTTCCAACAATTATCACCATTAGTACAGACGACAACATCTGTTGTTGTTTCCAGTATTCGGAGAACGAGAGAGAAAGAGAGAGAGAAAGATTTAGAGAGAATACACGAGAGAAGAAAAGAAAGAGAGAGAGACGATGACGATGATGTTCACCACGACGACAAAAACGATAAAAAACAGACGACGATTTTCATTGCAGATTGCGAAGAAAGCTCTACTAAACGTCGTCGTCTTTTCCGCGTTGCTCTTACTCTCGCAACCACGAACGGTGGAAGCGAAAAGAGGCGACCCGGATAAACCGAAATATTTACCGTCCACGATTTATTATTCCATCCGCCAAGCGCAGCAAATGTGCGACATGCCGCTGCCGAAAGGGCACGAAAACGACGGAGCGCCGTTGTTACCCAAAGCGAGAGTGCAAGGGAGAGTCGATCAGAGAGCGTTGCATTTGTGCCAGCAGTGGAATTTCGTCGTCGCGAACAGACAAGCACAAGGGAAGATGCAAGGGTATAAATTGAAACCGATTATTCCGCCAGAACACTTTCACGATGGGTACGTCGCGGATATGGATAAATCTGCGGAATATCCGGAAGCGGCGCAGGCACAAAATCGATTAGGCTACGCGAACGGGGACGAATACGACGAGGAACACATGAACATGTCGAGAGAAATTCACGACGCTTCTGGACACGTAGGGACTGGGACTGGGAACGCAGCCGCGTTTGCGGACGATGTTTTACTAGTTGCTGGCGCAATTTTGTTCGGTGCTGCTTTAAAACACGTGTACGATTCAAAGGCGGATCCGTTCAAGCCGATGGCAAACGTTCCGAAGTTTCCGTTAAGGCCGGACCCGGAGAGTGGAGAGCCGCAGAAGCACGATCCGAGCGGATGGGAGAAGCAAGGTTAAGTGTTTGATGTCTGATAAGACAAGAAAACGCGATAACTAGAAACATAGACAATACTACCATTTGTGATTTGAAAAAAACAAATTAACTCTTATCACACTTTTGAAACTACTTTTAACATTTTTAATCTTCTTTCGTAGACTCCTCTCCGCCGGCGATTAGAAGAGCCTTTGTGATCTGCTCGAGAAACGTATCCACTTGCTGCGCGGCAGAGCTTTGTGCGACTCTCATTTTCAAAGCGTACGTGGTCATCTTTTTATTCTCCGAAGCGGCGTTGACGCAAGGAAAGGTTACGCCCTTCCCGCCTTCCATCTTTGCAAACTTTTGGCCTTTGAACATTGAGGCGTTCAAAATCAAGCGAAAGTTACCTCTCGTGCGCATGATCATTCTCACGTTATCTTTCTTTTTCGTAGAGTTGATTCTAAATTCACCTCGTCCTCGTTCTCTCCATCCCGGCGCTTTCCCATCCTCTTCCGTGCTGACGTATTCGTACAAAGCGCCGTCGGTTTTGAACATTAAATCTTCGTCTTCTTCGCCGGTTTGTTGCTCGATCTCTTTCATCTCTTTTGCAGCTTTGAACTCCTCTTTCTTATTTTTCTCTCCTTCTCCTTCTTCTTCTGTTTCCTCTTTACTTCCTTCTCCTTCTTCTTCTGTTTCCTTCTTCTCGCTAGTATCGTTTGCTATTTTACTCCCGCCGAACACGGCGCCAAAGACTGGTCCGCCTCCTCCACCACCACCACCATCTCCCTCTTCCCTCTTATTCTTTTCGCCGCTAATTTCGTTATCGTCGATATCTTTCTTTTCTCCCTCTGATTTCTTCCCGAACGCTCCAAAGCCACCTCCTCCGCTGACTTGCGCTTTCAAACCGCCGAAACCACCGCTGAAACCGCCAAAGGATTTCCCAAAGCCAGAGCCGAATCCAGATCCACCCCCCCCCGCAGCTCCTCCCGCCGATGGTACCGTCGTCGTCGTCGTTGATGGTGTCTCTTTTTCTTTATCGTCTTCTTCTTTTGCTTTCTTCGTTTTTGGAGGTTCTCCGTCGTTCGCGTCGTCCTTTTTCTCCTCCTCTTGTTGTTGTTGTTGTTGTTGTTCGTTAGTTTTTTCGACCTCATCATCTTCTTCCTCCTCTTCTCTCGGTCGCTTTTCTCCCACTTCCGTCGTCATGTCGGTCGCCAATTGGAGTACTCTTTTTGTCTGCTCTTCTTCTTTACTCTGTCTTCTTTACTCTGTCTTCTCTCTCTGTCTGAAGAAGAGTGAATATTATTTTGTGTGCGTATAAATTTGGCAGAAGAAGACGATCACACAACAACACAAAACAAAAGCAAAATTCAGACCAAGATTTTTAGTATTTTTACGAGTTTTTAGAGAGTTCGTTAGAAAATCAACACGAGTCTCTCTTTTTTAACTCTCTCCTCTCGAGATGAACTCAGATGAGCTTTTGGCGCGCCAGCTCCAAGAGGAAGAGGAGAGACTGATGATGATGATGAGCGAGAGAAGGAGGATTCAGACGACGACGACGACGACGACGACGGAACAAAATCATCATCATCATCAACAACAACAACAACAACAACAACAACAACAACAACAAATGTTTCTGAGTCGATTGCAGTCTGGCTTAGAAACGATTACAAAGTACGAAGACGAGCTGGCGCGAGCGTGCGCTTTATCCGTCGTCCCCGTGGAAGAGTTGGAAAAGAGGGTAAAGGAAGGAAAAGAACCGAAATGCCAGGGGTTATCGTTCAAAGACGCGTTTATCGTCGAGCTTTTAAAGTGGTTTAAGCACGAGTATTTCAGTTGGTGCGATAAACCAAACTGTAGTCGCGAGACGTGTTCATTCTCCGTACAAGAAGAAGTGGGAAGAAAAACAACGGTAAGAACAAACCCGGCAAACATGCAATGCGTTGACACGGTCGCCCCGAGCGAAGAAGAGCGAGTGTTTGGCACTTCTAGGGTCGAACTTTACGCCTGCTCCGGGTGCGGTTGTCAAACGCGTTTCCCGAGATACAACGATGCGGTGAAACTGTTGGAAACGAGAACAGGGCGTTGCGGCGAGTTTGCAAACGCATTTTCGCTCATTTGTCGCGCGCTAGATTACGAGACGAGATACATTTTGGACTGGACGGATCACGTCTGGACGGAAATTTGGAGCCCTTCTCAAAATAGGTGGATCCATTGCGACTCGTGCGAGGCGGCGTTTGATGAACCGAGATTATACAGCGAAGGATGGGGGAAGAGTTTGTCATTCGTCGTCGCGTTTTCGATTGACGGTGTCGCAGATGTCTCGAAGAGATATCAAAAGATGGACGACGAGATGGTAGGGAGAAGGCGCGCTATTGTTCAGGACGATGAGTTCGTGTCCAAAGCAATCGCGAGGTGCACGGAAGTGCTTCAAACGCGCATAGACGTCGCGAGACGAGAGATCGTGAGAAAGAGAAACGAAGACGAACGAGAAGAACTAAAAGTACTCGACATGGGCGAGGAAGAAAAGAAAAACTTGCCAGGAAGAACTACCGGATCCTTGGAATGGAGGAGAGCGCGCGGAGAGTTAGGGGATAATAAATAGAAAGAGAAACTGAAAGTAGGTGCTATGTATTGCTAAGTATATATGCTATAATTATATAATAGAGACTATTTATGCTGCTGCTGGTTTATGCGCCCATAAGTCTTTTACGAAGACGAGCTTCTTTGGTTTCCGAGCCGAATGCATCAAGCTCAAAATAACAGTGAAGAGTATCAACGCATTCGCTTGATGCGCGCTCCCCAACTCAGCAGGAACGTGATAAAGCAACGCGGTGATACCTAACCCAACCTGCGCGACTGTTACTCCCATCAGTGCATTTAAATGTAATTTTGATTGAGAAGATAAAGCCGCGTTTCCTCGAAACATCGCGTGCACTGCGGATACGCTCGCCAGCGTCGTCAACGCTAACACACGATGGTTGAACTGAACCGCTGCGGTGTTTTCGAAAAAGTTTCTCCACCCTTTCGACTCCCAATCCTTCAAATACTCATCTGGAACTACTTTACCATCCATTAACGGAAACGTGTTGTATGCTCTCCCCGCGTCCATCCCAGCGACGTACGCTCCAGAAATTGCCGTCAAGCCAATCAAACCGGCGAGCGGGTGCGCGGCTTTACGCAACTGTTTCGTCGCCGAAATTAACGCCTCTGTAGCCGCTGGTAACTGCGCCGGCGAGACTGGATTCATAACATTCAACGTCGTCCAAACCATCCCGGTGTATATGGTGAATGCGCCCGCTAAGTGCGTGGCTAACCGATACGGACTCACGCGAGGCACATCAAATTTTTGCTCTTCCGTTTGCTTCAATCCGCTCTTCACCATCCACCACCCAATCATGCCTTGCGTCGCGCCTAGAACGAAAAACACGCCCAATCGTCTCATGAGCTTGCTCGTTATGTACCCTTTATAGCTAAAATATGCTAGCGGTGCCGCGAAATAAATCCCTAAAACCCTTCCCCACATTCTGTGCCCGTACTCCATCCAGTAAATGAACTTGTATTCCTCGAGCGTCATCCCGATGTTTGTTTTTTGATACTCTGGAGATTGCTTGTACTTATCGAATTCGCGTTCCCAATCTTCTAACGTTAACGGAGGATGTTCGTATTGAAACTTCCAATCCGTCATAGAAAGTCCCGATCGAGTCAATCGCGTCATCCCTCCAATGACAACCATTGAAAAAACCCACGCGCATCCGCCAACGAGCCAATACGTGACTTGTTTCACCGCTCGCGGTCCGCCGAGAACTAAAGGATTTTGATGCATCGTTTCGGAAGTTGAATACTGCCGCCGTCGACGTAATAACAAAGATTGATGTTGTTCATGATAACGTCGAAGTTTAGGAAATGACGACGATCGACGCGCGGCTACAGCCAGCGAGGACGATGAAAATGTTCTGTAAGAGGTAGACGTTGTTCCCGTTCCCGTCCTTCTCGTTGGTATCTTCTTCTGCATTTTGGTCAGAGCGTTCCACACGTACCCCGACGACGACGTAAACGACGACGAAGGATTACGACCACTAAAACCACGCGGTATCGCATTCTCAGCCATCCTGTTCGCCCGTGCCCCGCTTAAAACAGACGACGACGCTTTTGGAGTTTTCGTAGAAGTAAAAATTGTTCTTCTGTTGAAAGTTGTTGTCGGTGATGACGTCTTTTGTGATGTTTTTCGCATCATCATCATCGCTTCGGCGGCGTGGGTGCGCGCGGCGCTATTCGTCGCGAACAATACCCCGCGAAGACGAATTCCCAAAGAAGACATTTTGTTGTTCTTTTTGTGTGTAAAGAAGAGGAGCCTTTCAAAAGTGAGTAGACTCACCACCACCACTACCACCACCAAGCAGAAAAGTCTGTCCAAAGTGCGGTTATTTCTTTCTGCTTTCACCCCCTTAAATTTTATAAGAAAAGCGAGACGGAGATTTTTGAATTTTCTCACTTTCTCGTTGCACTCAAAATTCGTGAGTTGTATCGTCATAATCATCAAATAATAATAATGGAAGCGACGACGAGAAGAAGAACACACAGCGCGTAATAAATGACGTATTTTAACGTGATGGAAACGGGAGCGCAAGGCGAGGAGTTCCGTAAACTCCCCTTTCGAGATTTACGAACGAAATACACGGAACTTTCCGGGTTAGAGTGTCGGTCGAAAAACCGAGAGTGGATTGTCGGGAAGTGCGTGCAAATGAAACTGTACGGGACGCACGATGCTTTAGGGAAGAGAACTTTGAAAGCCGCCGCTGGAAGAGAAGTAAATTTACGGCTCATGAACAACGCCATCGTCAACGAAGAGGGAGAATCCATGTACCATTACAATCCGAAACACGTGAGTAAAATCATCAACATTCACAACGCAACTGAAGGAGGAGGAGGAGGAGGAGGAGGAGGAGGAATATATTTCGATGAAGATTTGCTCTACGGAGACGGAGAAAACTTGAACGAAAACGGGAGGAAAGTGTTGAGGACGTTCTTATCTCTCGAGCGAAGGAAAGGACAGAACAACGTGACGAGGAAACAGGAGATGAAAAAGTTACGAGACGCTACTTCGCATCCGCTGTTGAAGCACGAGATATGGACGGTAGGTAAACTAGAGAAGATATTAGAGTCCTTCTTAGACGAAGAGTTTAGCGAAGACGAACACAAGATTGTTATGATGCGAGTAGCTAAAGGCGTGGTGACGTTGAAGAAGGAGAAGATGCAAGAACCCGGACGAAGTGACGGGTTCACGGTAAACATCGCGCGAACGATTTGCAGATTCGCGTTGCGGATGGCGACAAAGAAACAGTTAAGGAACAAAAACGAGCTGAGTAAGCAATACTTCAAGTTGTTTATCGTCGTATCTGCTTTGGGGATAGAGATGTTTTCGGTTCGGGGAGAGGAAGGAGGTGAAGAAGGAGAAGGTGAAGGAGAAGGAGAAGGAGACGACGAGGTGGCTGCGCGGCAACCACCACGGACTACTAGCAGCAGTAGCAGTAGCACTCAAATAAACGCGTGTGAGTTTGTTTCGAAATGCGTTCGAGATGAGCTCGCTCTTTCGCCGGCGCTCGCAAAATTGCTATTGAAGCGACCAAAAGGGTTTCGAGATTCGTTCTACGACGAGCGCGATAAGATTTGGCCGGCGATTTTATTCGGCATTTGCGCTTCTGAAGAAGTTTCGAAGGAAATCCGAGACGAGGCATGGACTCAGTTCCAGAAAAACGCTCGGTGTTTGAAGGAGGAAGATTTTTTTGCATTGATGACGGATACTTTCGCGACAAATGATAATACCGATAGAAACAATAGCAAAATTAGGGACGAAGGATCGAGGCGATACTTTTTGTACGAGTGCATTAAAAGTGTGCAGCGGAAGGGTTCTCAAGAAGTATCCGCGTCGCTTCTTCGAGTCGTTTTCCAGATTTGGTCGGAACACAGACGAAATATTCTCGAAATCCTCGGAAACGAGTGCGCAAAAATGATAGAAAATAAAGTCAACGCTTACGACAACGATGGCGACGACGACGCGCAAAGTATCGGGAAAACGGCATGGTTGAACGTGTTGGAAGCCGTATCGACTTCGTGCGAATTGACGAAAGATGAAGTAGACGGCAACCGTTCCATGCTTTTACAAATGTTGTCACATTTCAAAGCGTCCCGGGATTTCGGAAACCCCATCGCAAAGCGCGTCGTTTTCGCCATGAATAGATTATTTGTCAAGTCGAATTTCTTTGAAGGAAAGAAAGAAGCGAAGCGTCTCATGAAAGAGATTTACGCGAATGGGAACGAGTTAGACGAGGAGGACGAATCGATGATGCCGGTATTAAGTTTGCTCGACGCCGAAAAAAGCATCAAGACGAGCAGCGCTTTAAGAATCATCGACGTTATATTAGAAGGAGACGTAGCGGCCAAGTTAGAACTAGAGGACGTTAAAAGTGACGCGATCGAAACGTTGTGTGCGTCGCTGAAGAGAATTGCGCCTCCTACCGATGCGGAGGCGTTGAATTCATCATCCTTGATTTCAAAATGCGGAAAATTCGCGATGCAATCCCTTCAGAAATATTGGTCTGGTCTTGATTTCAGTCGTGAAGGTAGAACTGCAGACCAAGTTGACGCCGGGAGTGCTAATACTGCCATAGATGAAGTGCGCATGGCGTTCAAACTTCTTCTTGCTTCGCTAGAAGCTTCTTTCAATACCGCTACCGCGTGCGATACGAGTGCATCGAAGATGAATTATCTTTCATCATTCATCACGAATTCTATGGACTCGCACATCCTCGCCCAAGGTGCCCGAGAGGCTGTGCAAACGGTTCTTCTTGCGCAACGTGATCCTCGCGATAGATACAACGTTGAGAAAACTGAACAGAAAAAGCTGCAAATGATTGAAATAGCTGGAAAGATGTACCCAATTGGAAGTCTAGTTGCGACGTTATCGTATGGTATGTATCACCAAATGAAGCGTTACGAGCTTCATCAATTAAACGAGGAGTGGGGTCTTGATAAAGACTGGTTTACTCTCGTCCCCGACATTGTCCGATTGATGGAGTTTCTATTGCCTTTAGCCATGCGAGAGTCCTCGGATTTGTGGCTGCACCAAATTGTTCGAAGCGGGGTGATTTTGAACGACCAGATTTTAACCAGACATATGGAAGACATCGAAGATCGTTCGGTTTCATCGATGACATCGATGATGATCAAGTTTGAAAAGCTCGAATTCGGGTCAGCTGAGTGTATTCTGACAGTTTCACAGATGTTATCCCAGATTGGAAGTAGTACGAGCATTGCGAGCAAAGACGTCCGAACGAAAATATCAGCGTTGAAAATACTCGCCAAATCGCTCGTCTCAGAATTACCACTGCTGCCGTCTTGGGACGAACTCACCTCGTCGTCCTCTTCAAACAAGAGAAACAACAGGATTTCGGTCGTGGACGCAGTAGTCGAGTCTGCTTCGGCTTTGGGAGAAACAGTTGAAATTTTTATACCTTTCGTCGTAAATGAATGGAAAAAATTGAAAGAGGAAGAAGTAGGCGACAACGACGACGATAAAAGTGCATCATCATCGCTTTTACGAGACATCAAATTTTTAGCAGAATCACTTTTCATGGCGTCTAAGTATTGCTTGGAGTGCTGCCAGCGGGCGGCGTCATTCTTGACCAATTCGGAAAAGAAAAAAGGAGATTTGTCAGCCATCGTTTTATCCGGAGCTCGATTGCATTACGCGACTGGTGGTATTTTAGAATTCTTTCAAGAAGAAGTAATGGAAGCTATTCCAGTTCAAAATTTCGAAACGTTAGAGCTTAGTAGGCGTGCGTTTATGGCACAGTGCGCGGCGGTACACGCGAACTTGAAAGCTTTGAAGAAAATGAAACTCCTCGATCGCAGTCTCATAACTCTTCTCTACGCATTAAAAGTCCATAAAAACACATCCATAACGGATCAACAAACAACTGGTGTTGAAAATACAGAAGAAGATGTGGATGATAAAGCTATAAACGAAAGAAAAAGGAAGTATGGCCTTTCCATTTACACTTCCACGACGCAAGTGAAAGATGCGCAACAACAGCAGAACGACGGAAGTAACCTTCTCGACGGAGGAAAAGAGTCTGGAGAAGTTGGGGATGGAGCGGGAGAGGGAGAAGGTAAGAAGAACGAAGCCAACGATGACGGCGACGACGAGAGTCAGCAACAAAACAGAAAGAAAGTACTGCGAAAGAGGCGTTCGAAGAAGCGTCGAAATCGTTTCAACAATCCGTATTTGGAGGCTGTTCGGGAACACGAAGGCGACGATTCGGGCGACGACGATGACGACGACCTGGCCGATTTTATCGTTTGTAAACCTGGAAGGGATTACAGACAAGTCTTTGGATTAACATGATAGCACGGGAGTAAAATTCTCGCGCGAATATACATGCATGGATATCTCTGTGTGCTAATAAAAAGTCAATGTAAATAACAACTTTTTGTGTGTGGCTAAAATACTGATTAAAAACAAAACATTTCCACTTCTCACGCGAGTGGCGCTCTCCATTTGGCGTCTTCTTCTGCCGTAGTCGTGCTAACAACCAAGATTGGTGCAAGTGGCGCATCTCCATCAGTGTCTTCGGTAACAACAGTACCGGTGATACCAACGTTGGCGGCGGCATGTTTTGAGCCGCCGGTGCTTGGAATAGCGCTCGCAAAGGGCATCTTGGCCATAAAGTTCTGCAACTTTTGCTCGACCAAAATCTTCTCCGCGATCAATTCCTGCTTCGTCTTGGCCCACTCGCTTCTTTCGGCGGCTAAACACGCGTTTAATTTTCCTAATTGTTCTCTCAATCCCAAAATACACTCTCTCGCTGCGGTGACTATGGACGACTTATCCGTCTTCAACTCGTCGTCTGCGCTCTCGAGCAAGGACCTGGACAGGTCCTCGAATCGATCGTTCAACGCATCTCTTCTGGCTTTTTCTCTCACTGATTTCTTCACCTTCTTCACCGGTCTAGTAGTCGTCTTCTTCGTTGCAGTCGCTGTTGTCTCGGCTATGGTAGTGACTGCTGCTACTTCCGCCGAAGCTAACGCGTGCTTCCCTAACGACGTCTTCGTCGTCGTTTGAGGAGAAGCTAAAGCTATTAAATTATTCGAATTCGTATTCGGGATGGTTTCTACTGGTTGCGGAAATATATCCGCCAAATCGAACGGAGATAACGCTCCGTTATCTTCTTCTACGATTGGAAATGCATTCGAAAGCCAATCGTCGCTTTCGACGACATCGCTCGGAAGCCGTTCGATGAGCGGAAGTTTGCTCATATTGGGTGGGTTAATCAATCCGACTTTCTCTTCTCTCGCGCGAATACGTATACAACGCGAACGTGGAATGCTTGCGCACGTGACGTTAACGGACACTTAAATAGTTGTACGCTGCGATGATAGATGGTGCGCTGTGTTTTTTCTCCCTCTCTCTTAAAAGTAAAAGAAGAAAAACAACAACACAACACGAAGAATTTGTGCGGGATGATGTCAGAGGAGGATTTTTATAATTTTTGGATTTGACGAAGGAGCTGGGAGGAGGAAGAAAGATTGGGCTAGACAACTACAACTACAACTATCTCTACTTCTTCTCCTCTTCCTCCTCCTTCTCTTCTAACGCGGATTTCAAGTCGCTCAAACTCACCGTCGCAGATCCTCTCTCCTTCGCTTTTTGTTGCGTCTCGGAAGGAGACCATCCCGTCATGTATAGAATTTGAAACGTAGCCGAGATCCCGCTCTCGCTCGATGATGGTTTCGGCATCGAAGCATCGTCGTCGTTCGATAACGATAACGCCGAAAAGTTTTCCACGTACTTCTGGTTCGCTAATTCCATCGTGCTCCGTTTAATCGTTTGTCTCCTCTCAATCACCGCGTTTTGCTCTCCCATCATCCGTAAATGTTCGACCAAATCCATCGGAGTCTTGTAATTCAGCGTGAGCGTGTCTACGTCCACCGCGGGAAGTCGTAAACCAGCGCGTCCGAGTAAGTTTCCAGCATCTCTCACGTGCGCTAACGGCGAGACGCGTGCACTCACGCCACCTTCGTTTTCAGTTTCAGCTAAAGCGCACGCAATTCGTAATTCTGTCAACGTATCGCCACCGAAAATGGCGGAGAGAAACAAGCCGTCTGGGACGAGCGTACACCTCGCTTGGCCCATCGCCCCGGGTAAATCATTCACCCAGTGCAAACCTAGAACGCTCAAAACGCAATCGACCACGTTGTCTTTAATTGGTAAATCGTCTTCGAACGCTTGAACGTATTTAATTTCCACTGGAAAACCATCAAACTTCCGTTTCGGCGCATCGCCGACGATATCTTTCACCAACAGCAGCGTCGCCTCGCTCGAGTCGCACGCGATGATCGTTTCCACATCTCGCCGTTTCTCAAGTAACTGCTTGACGGTCGAAACCGTCGCGCCTCCTATAACTAATATCCGTTTAAACGGTCGCTTAATGTCGTCCAATCGATCGAGCACTCGTCTCGTCGCTTCTTCGAGTAAAAAATCACCTTCGCTGCTCGAAGATTTTTTTTCCTTCTCCTCTTTCTTCTTTCGTTGCAAATACGCCGCTCTGTCCCTGTGCGCTCTCTTCACTTCTCTGTCGAACACCGTCATCGATTCCGCTTTCAATCCAGCCGCTTTTAACGCCGCAGCTTTCATTCGAGTTCGTTCCATCGCTGCTTCCGTGTCCACGTATTCGTCGTTTATTCTTTTCTTTATTAGAGTTGTTGATGATGATGATGATGTTGAAGCGTCGTGGTCGTCTTCACCATCGTCGATGCCACCCGTGGTGAGAAACCGACTGCAACTACAACTACTGCTCCTCCCAACAATACCACACCGAGACTGTTCTCCTTTTGCTGCTTTTGCTGCTAATGCTATTCTTCTTCTTAAATAATAACTACTGCTACTCCTTTTACTCCTCCTCAACATGTCTTTGTTTTTGTTCTTCTTTGTAAAAAAAGTCAGGAAAACAGGAGTCCAAAAAGACAGTCGTCCGGCAGAAAAACGAAGTTTGAGTTTTCAGGTTTTAGAAGAAGAAGAAGAAGAGAAAAGCTCAAGCTTTCTTCATTCATTCATTCATTCTTCTTCGTGAACAAATTAGTACACAAACACATAATAAATAAGAGATGATGATTGCCAGCTTCCCTAATACTACTTCCGGCGGCGGCAAAGAAGACGTGGGGGAGAAGAAGAACACAAAGAAGGAACCCCACAAACCGCACGCCGGCGCGTGTTCCACTTGGATCGACGACGAAATCGAAATGATGCCGGAGGAGTTGCAAAACGTCATGCCGAGACCGTCGTGTTGCGAGAAAGACGAAGCGGAGCAGAGAGAAGCGTCGAGATTGATTAAAATTCTTAAAGGCGTCGACCGAGTGCAATTGAAAGCGGACGCGAAGGCGCAGTTTATTGTCGGGGATGACGCGCATCAGCAGCAGCAGCAGCAGTTTCTTCTTCTTCAACAACAACAACAACTACAACAACAACAGACGAACGAAGACGAAGACGAAGATTCAGATTTCGGGAACACGGACGACGAAGACGAGGAGAGCGACCCGTATTTGAGAGAATTAAAAGCGGCGAGAATTCGGGAGATGCGTCTGAACGCGATGAAAGCGGAGCAGATGCAAAAGCAGGCGGAATACGTGAACGCGCGCGAGAGGGATCTCGGCGATATCTTGAAAAAGAACGCGAAAGTGTTGTGTCATTTCACCTTAGACGGCGTAGACGAGTGTGCGAGAATAGACGAAGTTTTAGATAACTTGGCGAAAGCGTTTCCAAAGACGAAGTTTGTGCGAATTCGACCGGAATTAGGATCGAAATCGCCAACTTTACAAATGTGCAACGTCTCGCAGCCGCCAGCCATCGTGTATTTCAAAAACAGAAGACTCTCCTCGTGGACGAACGGGTTCGATCAGTTTGGCGGAAGAAACGGGTTTTCAGAAGAGAGCGTGACGAAATACATCGCTGGAATTGGCGCTTTACCTGGCCATCCAGACGCGCCCAGAAGGAATAGCGGAGCGAAAGGGAGCAGAGAAGAGGACGAGTACGCCTATTTCGACAGCGACGACGACGGCGAACGCTCGGACGACGGCGACGACGAAATCTTTGGTGCGAACGAACCGTGCCCTGATTGTGGAAGAACCTATCCACACAAGCACATTCGTGCGTTAAGGCCAGGTGGGGAAGGAGCAGCAGAAGAAGAGAGCGATGAAAACGCGGACTCAGATTGAAGAGAGAGAGAGAGAAAAATAGCAAAAAAAGCGCGCGAAATAGATGTAGAAATTAGCACAAAGTACTTCAGTAGATTGATTTTATTAGAAATAAATAATGTACAACTGGTAGAAAATCTAAGGCAGACTAACGCTAGAACCTTTTAATCCATTCACGAAAGACGCGACGTCCATCGGTTTCTTTCCCGGAGGTTGAACTTCGAGCACGTCGAGATATTCGCCGCCCTTGCACGGAATCGAAAACTGTTTCTTCGCGACTTTTACGACTTTTTCTCCTCCTTCTACGCTACCGCCAACTTTCGTCGTGAGTATTTTCGCGACAATCTCTTTCGGCTCTCCACCTTTCTTCTCGTCTTGAATGATAAACGTCGCTTTCGTCCCTGGCCATCCATCAAACGCTCTCACTTTGTTGTGCGCTTCCAATGCAGAAAGCGCGCTAAAATCCAAATCTCCTTCCTCCGACGATACTTTATCCGCGTGACTCAACCCTTCTTCGCCTTGGTCTTTCGCAATCTCACCAGCTTCTCCGGTGAAAACCTTTGGTAGCTGTTCAATCAAAGACTCGACGCCGATATCAAACAAAACGTCCAACATTTCGTGCGCCTTCTCGGATCCGTTCATTTTGTACTTTGTTTGCGTTAAAATCGGACCGGCGTCCATCTTAAGAACCGTAAACGCTACGGTCACTCCTGTTTCCTCTAACCCGCTCTCTATGCACCTCTGCACAGGCGCCGCACCTCTGAACTGCGGCAACAGCGAAGGATGAATGTTCAACGTCCCCAATCTTGGAATATCGAGAAATTTTTGCGGTAAAAAGTTCCCGTACGCCGCCGTCACGCACAAGTCCAAGTTCATCTTCGCCAGCGTCTCTAAAAACTCCGGCTCGTTCGCTTTTGCAGGATTCAGCAGTTTAGCTTCATCTACGCCTCTATCTATGGCTGATTGCGTCACCGGTGACGGCGGTGGTGGCCCAGACGATTTCCTCCCTCGTCCTCTGGGTCGCCCCGGTTGCGATATCACCGCAGCAATCTCAAACAAACCGTTCGAGTTCACGGACGCCTCGTGTAACCGTTCGAAGACTTTCGCGGCGACTTCGGGAGTGCCTAAAAATGCGACTCGTTTCGTGCAGTAACAACAACAATTCCTTTTCCTCCTCGTCGTCATTTTCGTCGTCATTTTCGCAGCGGCGTGCACAACGAAACGTCCAGCGGCGGCAGTCATGGCACTCATTTCTTTTGTTGTTGAACGACGAGTCTTTTTCTGTTGAATTTTTTTAAGAAGACAGACGAGACGACAAAAGGCCTCAGAAGAAAAGCCCCCGTTTATTCTCTTCTTGCGCGACGACGAGAGACAGACGAGAGACTTTTGACGATGACGACGCGAAGAGCTTTAGTCGCAGTGAGGGAACTCGCGCGGAGACGCATATTCGCGGGAACGACGACGACCGCGAGGAGTAGCTTCAGTTTTGCTGCTCGCAGCTTTAGTTCTTTCACTTCTTCTTCTTCTTCTTCTTCTTCGAATGTCTTACCGAGAGGAGCGAGAACGATCGGGACGCACAACAACATTAACAACAACAACATGAACAACAACATGAACAACAACAACAAACAACCGTTTCATTCGACCTCAATCGCGCAGTGGAAGAATCACTCGAGAAACACGGAACGGTTGAATCCACCGGAGAGAGGTCCCGAGGCTCCGATGACTTCTTTTGAAGCCGGGAAAAAGCAGAAAGATTGGGGCAAAGCCGGAGGCGGGATGTCCCCTTTCACAAAGACGAGAGAGTTGAAAAAACGAAAGACGTACGAGAAGAGAGCAGGACACATGATGGAAACTTTAGAGAGAGAACGAATTACTGAGATGTTGAATGAAAGGGAAGGGGTGAAGATTAGCCCGTTTAGACCGGGAGATGTGGTGCAGTTGACCATGGAAGTTCCCGAAAATCGAAGACGGACGCAAAGGTTTACGGGGATATGCATAGCGAGGAAGAACCGAGGATTGGGGAGTTCGTTTACGTTGAGAACGATGCTTGGAAACGTCGGCGTAGAGAGAATGTTTCCCTTGTATTCGCCGAATATTAAGGAACTAGTAGTTGTTGAGCGTAAGAGAGTAAGAAGAGCGAAATTGTATTACTTGCGCGATAGACCGGCGAGATTCTCACGGGTGGGATAAGAAACTTGAATAGGAGAATTTAGATATATGTAGTTTATAGCATAACGTGTGTATGTATATTCAATATAGATATATTATATATATTTCAAAAACATTCAAAGACATCATTATCATCATAATAATGCAATTGATTAAAAATGCTCATAGATCGAGTCCTCCTGAGATTCTATTTTGACTTTTAGCCCGTCGCTCGTTTATTAAATTGTTCGAAGAACGTGGCCGCTAATAAGCTGCGGCAAAAACGCTTGCTAAACTATCTCGATCGACTCTTTATCTTTTCAACTCCTTTCAATAACGTGTAATAATACTCAATTCGTTTATCTTCTTCTTCTTCTTCTCTTCGTACATAATGTATAATCAGCACACAACGAATTCACAAGGCACATTGTTAGTAGTAGTTTTGGTTACTGCCAAACATATTGTGCTGTTGCTGCTGTTGTTGTTGTTGTTGCTGCTGGTGGTGGTGGTGGTGATGGTAGTGCTGTTGTTGCTGGTATTGTTGTTGTTGATGATGGTGGAAATATCCTTGCTGCTGATGTTGGCTCATTTGCTGGTTCAAAAAACCAATTTGCTGCTGCATCAACAAGTGTTGCTGGGCAAACGCCTGTTGAAGAGCGACTGCGGAACTGCCAGCAGCAGCACCAGACAAAGCGTTCGTCTGATGCTGTAAAAGATGCGTTTGCGCGCTCAGAAGCTGTTCCAATTGCCTTTGCCGTTGCGTTATTTGCCTCGGCGGCGGTTGAAATGAAAACTCAACGCCCTTAATCTTTTGCGAGCGTTGCACAAACTCGCCTCGCTTTTTCATCTCGCACAAAGCTCTGTACCGATCGACCGCGGCGTAAATTAACTCCGTGGCTTCCGCAATCGCGGCTGGATCGCCTTCCACGCAGAACACTCGCGTCGGTCTCGCAAAACCGCCGAAAAAATATTCCGCTGGTTGTGTCCACGATCGAATCGAGGCGCCCGTATGCTGCGTGATTTCGCGCACGGAAGCGCCGGCATTTCCAATCACAAAACCAGCCGCCAATAACGTCACTCTCACGCGAACTCCACCATTCTCGTCCGTCTCGGTCGACACAACAACCTGTTCTTGCTCCTCGACGCCTTGTCCAGGCATTCTCGGTCCACTCGGGCCTTGAACAACCGGTGTTATTGTCGCAGTCGACTTTGCAAGCTCTGAGGCAGATATCGCTCCTGCGGCAGAAGGAACGAAAGGTTTCCCTCCATTTAATATCGCGTCCACGTCAGATGTCAACGCGAAGGCATCCGTGGACGAGCTCGTCGATCCACCTTTTAAGGCAAACCCAACCGTGGATGGAAAGTGTTCGGTAGAGTTTCGTCTGCCGCCCGGACTCGTCATCGAATACACCGGCGGTATGGAGGGAAACGAGCCTCCACCTCCACCTAAAGAGTTCCCATTCGAGGACGGTCCCCCGGATGACCCCGCTAATCCTCCTCCTCTGTGATGTTGTTGCTGACTTCCTCGATTAAACGAGTCCGTCTTGAACGGAGGCCGAGGTTGGATGATGTTCAATCCATCCGTTGGTGTTCGTATCTTCGACGACGTTTTATTAAAATTTGCGGCGTTCATGCCTCCTCCGACTCTTCCTCTTCCTCGAGAGACGTCGTCGTCTTCTTCTTCTTCTTCTTCGAACAATTCCCCGACGATATCGATCGGAATAGCGTCGACTAAATCGCTCACCTCGATCTCTGGTAAGAGAATCGATGCATCCTCTTTTGCGTTTATCGTCGTCGACATCGTGATGATGTCTTCTTCTTCTCCTTCTTTTCCTTTGTCTCTCGTCAGCGTCTTCTTGCGAAAGGCACACTCGGCTTTTCGTTCACACAAAATTGAGCGTAAAAATCTCTCTCTTATTCTCTCTCTCTCTCTCTCTCTCTCTCTCTCTCTCTCTCTCTCTCTCTCTCTCTCTCTCTCTTTTTCTCTCTCTCTCTCTCTCTCTCTCTCTCTCTCTCTCTCTCTCTCTCTTATATAAAAATAAATCAAAACGAGAGTTTTACGAGAAATTCCTGTTATACAAATACCGCCTCGTCGGCTCTCCCTCGCTTAATAGCGTTTCGTGGTTCGCACCAACACGTGTGTGTCAAAGCGAGAGAGAGTGCGCGTAATTTTTTGTCTTGTGGTGAATTAATCCTGTTTTGGGGACGCTTTTTTTTTCTTTCGCCTTTTTTTTTCGAAAGAGAAGAGAAAGAGAGATTCTCTTCTTTTCGAGGAGAGTGCAACCAACGACAACACAAATCGTCTCGTTTGACGTTTCTCGTCCATCATCACAGAGAGGAAGCCCCCGCGACAAGAAGGACGACTGATAACAAGGACAACGATACTAATAACGACGAGAAAAAGTTCATTTTCGAATCATCAACATGGACTTGGAAGAGTTTCCACCCGGATCGGAGCTCGTCGTGAGCGCCATGCAAAAGTATTTACAGAAACTAAACAAACTGAACGCTTTGAACGAATGCGTACACAAATTGAATCCAGAAAAGCTGGAGGAAACGGCGAAGAAATATTCGCGATCGAAAAAGGATAAGAACGCGCCGGAGTGGAGGCCGTACGCGACGCCGTATTTACTTCGCGAACACTGGAGGTATCAAGTTTGTCAAAAGTTGAATATCGATAAGAAAGATTTACCGGAGGAGGTTACGGAGGCGTTGAGAGCGTATTTGTTTCCGAGCGCGTTGGATACGCAAAGAGCGAACCATCGAGCGTGGCTGGTGAAAGTGCCAAACTTTGTCGATCGCGCGTGGAAAAGTTTCAGCGATAGAAGGAGTAAAGCAGACAACGAGAACGATGAAGATGGGATGGATATTGATGCGGAATTGAACGATAACGACGAGCTCGGGAAAGTAAGAGTGGTGATCGATCCTTTCGACAAAGAAAACAAAGAAGCGTTTGCGGTGACGCTAAATGCAGCCGTCAACGAAGACGAAGAGCACGAAATACCAGTAAAATATATCATGACGGAGAATATAGAAGCGCCAGAAATTCACGTGTTTTCGGAGACTCGCGAAGGTACCGCGGCGGCGACGTCGGCGATGGACGTCAACGAGTTCATCGTCGAAGCGAAAGTTCATAAAAAATTAGACATGCGACCAAAAGATGCCTCCGATGCAGCCTACGCTCGGGTTTCGAAAAATAGATTAGAAAAAGCGCAATCTAAATCGAGGTTTGTTCAATCCGTCGTCGGAGCGGACGCGGCGAGAATAGCTCCGTTGCCGAAACGTTCAAATTTAGTTCGATTAGCCGACGGCGGCGTGACGAAACCAAAAGCAGAAAAAATGGAAAAAGCACAATTGACGGACAAATTGTTTGGTCTATTCGAGAGGCGAACTTTCTGGAGCTTAAAGCAGTTATTAGAAGAAACTAAGCAACCGGCCATGCACTTGAGAGAGACCGTGCAGGAGATTGCGAATTTAGCCAGGCGAGGTCCAAACAACGGCATGTACTCTTTGAAAGACATATACAGACAGCAAAACAAACCCGCCGAGACTTAGAACAATACAAAAGAGAAGGAATTGCAATACACAGATTATACTTTAGAATATAAACAAGAGCGAAGAAACACTAGCTAGCACGTTAAGATTCGAGCGTATTGTACAGCCGCAAACGCCTGTGAAAATGGGTGCCAGAATCCGTGGTAAAGCGATAGAAAAATTTTATCACGAGGAGTAGTATCGGTTCGTGTTTCTTTCATCGTAAAGGTGACGGCTTCGTTCGTAAACTTAGCGGTTACATTTATGGCTTCTCCAGCGATGCAACTCTTCTTTGGAAGTGTTGTAGTTGTCAAGAAACCACCATCCGTCGCGTTCATGTTAATCGTATCGCCTGGAAGCGTTGCGTTTGTCCAACAAAGAGCTCTCGTTTCTTTCTCAACTGGGACTGGTAGATACTTTTCCGAATACGTCTCGTTAAACTTGTATACCACGTTCATATCGAGCGGAATTTCAATTTGAAGAACACCTGATACAGAGAATACGTTCTCAAACTCGAACACGATTTCTTGTCTCGCGTCTTGATCGTACTTTCTTTCAGACACTCGTAGTTTCAAAGAAGACAAGTTTTGGTTCGAACATTTCGCTGGTGCGCTGAGGCGCACAGGTTTCCAACCAACTTCACTCGTATCGTTAAAAGAATGAAATGCACCTATGACGCGGAATAGCTCCCGTCTGCTCAAACGAATCTGCTCGATATAATATAGCAGCGAACTTGACATTTCTCTGAAAGCTGCCATGTTATCCGGTATCTTTGCCATCTGTCTCAATTCTAACATGCCAATCGCTACATCGTCGTTCTTGCTATTGTTATTGATGTTGAGAACGTCGTTCAACTCTTTCTTCTGTTCTTCAGCGAAAAAGAGGATGACTTGATCATTCAAACGTTTTTCTAAGAGCTCCTCAAGCGTTTGCACGAAACGAGAATACATATCTTTCGATCGCAAAAATACGACATCCATATTTCCTTCGAGACAATAGAGCATCTGAAATCGATCGATATACGCATCCTTACCGCCATGATGACATTTCTGAAACGCATCGTCCGGATCCCAGCTATGTAGTCCCCAATACGGAGTCTGTTGATTTTCGTTAGAAGAATAGAAGTAAATTTCATCCACGTAGTCGCCCATTTTTACGAGAGAGTTAAAAGCAATCCATGTGATGTACGCGTCGATATTCATGCGCTTTCTCAATAAAGCATAGCAGTTCATATCATCGCACGTCTTGGCGACTCGAGCAATCTCGTCGTATTCATTTCTTTTTATAGCGCGATCAAACTCTGAATGTTTTGGATACTTTACATCTGGCGCGCCGAGTCCCGGCCGAGTTTGTCGAACGGGATCTAAACGTCTCCGCACGACTGCACTAATTCGAGCTTTGACGTCTTCTCTTTTTACGACTGGATTTTCGACTAAAAGATACAAGCCTTCGCTCTCTCTCACGTCGTTTGTTTCCACGAATAGACGAACATATCGAAACTCGAGATCCTCGAAGAGCCCAAGATGGCGCAAGAGAGAGTACATCAACCACGACTTTACGTATCTATCGTCGTAACAGAGCGAAATTAACAGAAACTGATCGCTTTCAGCGGCTGAGCCCAATTTCATTGTTTTCCCACCGTCGAGATTGATCTTCATCGATTTTCTTCGCTCACAATCACGAAAGGTGGAGGTACCGTGAAATTTTGCGAAAGCTTTTCGCTCCTCGTAAACTTCACCGTGCTTTGCATTTTCAAATTGAACGGTGAGCGGAAACTTCTTTTTCGCAGCTATTCTTTCATCGTAAGTTCCTTTTCTAAAGCTTCTTTTCCCTTCAAATTCGTTACGTTGCGTGAAATCCATCTTAAGCGTTATGGTATCAAAGTATGGATAAGGGCCGCTCAACACGTCTTCTATGCGACAGTGTTTGTTTCTCTTTTTGAAACTCATCGATATCACGTCATTTATACGATCAACATCAGGAACGGCGGGGGATATTTTCAATTCAGTATTCTTCTTCTCGAACAGATGGTGATCGAGTTGTTCGTCTGAAACGTCGCACGACGCGGCAACGTGCGTCTCTTCGCGTCTTTTTTTTACAAATTTTCCAAACCACTGAGCAAAATTATCTTCCTCTGCTTTATTGTCTCCATTGATGAACAAGGAACTGACGAAAATAGTAGCTGATGATGATTCTGCTTTGATGAGTGTTCTCGCGTTCTCCACGAACATTCTATTTTCAATCGTATCTTCATCGAGCGCGAAGATGACGTCGTGATGGAGACGAACTTTCAAACCGTCTGGCGGCATCGATTCGAGTGCTCTTCTCAACGAAAACAAACGAAATGGAACATCCGGTGATATCGATGAATGATTGAGAAGAGTATATTCTTTCAGTCGCTGCAAAACGTGAACTTTGTTGTTCGACGTGTAGTCGACGACCAACTCGGGGGTAAGTCTCAACACGAAGATGGCTATCTTCTCTGAATCCGGGATATCTTTCGACCAGATCAATCGTGCCAGACCAGAAACCATACTTTGAGTTAAAATTCCATCGCTGGGTGCTAAAACAATCGTCGTCGTACCCGAGTAGAAGGAAGGAAGAGGAGAAGAAGATGGTTTCGTCGCGATAACTTTGGTGCTTTCCAAGATAATCTTTTTCTCCTCCTCTTCTTTTTCCTTTTGGAAGGAGAGTTCCACTGCGGTATTCTTACCAGCAGCGTTCTCTCCCTCGTCGCTCTGTTCTTTTTCCGGAGAGGAGTAAAAGATTCTTAGACCGCCGTTTGGCCACTTCTCAGCGCGGAGAATGGTGAATGGCGAGGACGTCTCCTCGTTTTTTTCTTTCGCCGTTGGTGAGGACGAGGGAACAAGAGCAAAAGCACTCGTCGCAAAAAGGAGAGAGAGAAGAAACCAAAACCCACCGCGCAGGCCCCGGCGCGTAAAAGAAAAACTTCCTCCTACCGCGTCCTTTTGGTCGTCTCTTCGTCGAGTGTTCCTTTTCTTTCGGCGCATTTGTTAAAGGTGTTGTTGTTGTTGTTGGTGTTGTTGTTTTTGGTGGTGGTGGTGGTGTGCCTTTTTTGTTTCGCCCCTCGTTCAAAAACTCCTTTCTTCTCCCTCGTATTTTTGAGAGGAAACAATAATATTCATAAGCCCAGGAGCCCACACTATCCACTTCTCTGTTTCGTTATAATTTTTTTGTTGTTTGCAAAATAACCCATCATCTCCCAAACAATCCACAAAAAAAGAGAAAAAGCGAGCGCGCGCGCCGTCGAGTGTAAGCGAAGCGAAGCGAAATTGATCCGGAATTCCTCACGAGAGAATTTCATTCACACACAAATTGAATTTGATATACACGCAACACGTACATATCAAAGCGGTAGTTTTCTTTTCTCCCGTGTACACTTTATTATATTTGGATTTTACGCCTATTTGGTGAAAAAGCAAATTTAAGAGCGACGTAGGCTGAAAATGGCGTCCCAGGCTATGTCGCAGGTGATGCAGACGAAGGTTTTCGGTGCCAAAAAGGTAGGATATTACACCATTGATATTGTTTTGCGTTTGGTTGGATAGAATTTGCTTCACTTGCGACTCGCGAGTTAAACCGCCTAGAGCGCATTTCGAACTATTAATCGACGTGTTCGCGTAAGAACGAGTTTTCCCTCCTCTGTGGGAGAGGGAAAAAGCGGAGTCTCGATTTCTACATTTCTTTTAACACAGATACTGATGATTACTTTCGCTTTTCTCCACCTTTAAACTTTAACAGAACATTGCCAACAGAAGTAATGTGAGATCGTCGGCTCCTACTCGCAAGGTGGCGTTGAGATCGACTAAGATTTTTGCCCAAAAAGCGATGGATTTCGGTGCTCTCAGAGGAGAGTACCAACCGTACGAAGGCGGTGCGGTGGATTTGAATCAAATCTTGGAAGAAAGAGATGCGTGCGGCGTCGGGGTGATCGCGTCGTTGAAAGGTGAAAGAACCCACAAATGTGTCGATGATTCCTTGTCTGCTTTAGGTTGCATGGAACACAGAGGCGCGTGCTCTGCGGACAACGACTCCGGCGACGGCGCCGGCATCATGACGCAAATCCCGTGGCAGATGTTATCCAAATGGTGTGCTGCGAACGGTATTTCTGGCTTTTCCGAAGAATCTTCCGCTGTTTCCATGACCTTCTTGCCGACCGATAAGGGCAAAAGAACCAAGGCGAAGGCGGAGCTTGAGAAAGCCATCGCGGCTGAAGGTTTGAAAGTTCTCGGCTGGAGAGACGTGCCGACGAAGAATGATATCGTCGGCCCGATGGCTAAGATCACGCAACCGGCGATTGAGCAATGCTTGATCGATGGTGCTGGCGCGACTGGGGACGAATTAGAGCGCAAGCTTTACTTTGCCCGGAAAAACGCCGAAAAAGTGCGCCTCGGGAACATGGCTGACTTGGAAGACATGTACGTGTGCACCATGTCCTGCAGAACAATCGTGTATAAAGGTATGTTGAGATCTGCTGTTGTCGGACAATTTTTCCTCGATTTGCAAGATAAGGACTACGTGTCGTCGTTCTCCATCTATCACAGACGTTTCTCCACGAATACCACGCCGAAGTGGCCGTTGGCGCAACCGATGAGATTTTTGGGTCACAACGGTGAAATCAACACGTTGCAAGGTAACTTGAACTGGATGGCTTCCAACGAAGCAAAGATGACCAACGCTATATGGGGAGGCAGAGAGCAAGAGTTCCGTCCGTTGTGTGACCCGGCGGCTTCTGATTCCGCGAACCTTGACAGAGTCGCGGAACTCTTGGTTAAAACTGGCCGCGAGCCGGAAGAGACTATGATGTTGCTCGTTCCGGAAGCGTTCAGAAATCACCCGGATTTGGAAGCGACCGTTCCGGAAGCGAAGAACTTCTACCAGTACTACTCTGGTATCATGGAAGCTTGGGACGGCCCAGCTTTATTGGTCTTCTCTGACGGTAAGAAAGTTGGCTGCCGCTTAGACAGAAACGGTTTGAGACCCGCGAGATTCTGGCAAACTTCGGATGATTACATTTATGTCGCGTCTGAGGTTGGCGTTTTGAACGACATCATGTCCAACGCGCCGAACGTTGTTAAGAAAGGACGTTTGGGTCCGGGTACGATGATCTGCGTCGACTTGGAAAACGGCACGTTCAAAGAGAACGAAGAAATTTCCAAGGAAGTTTCCTCGACGCGCCCGTATGGCAAATGGTTGAACAACATTCACCGCTTGAAATCGTGCCCGCCGTTGCCGGAGCCGACGATGGACGACGTTTCCTTCATCGAGTCCCAAGCCAGAGCTGGTTACGCTTCCGAAGATGTTTCCATGATTGTTGAATCCATGGCGCAAGAAGGCATCGAGCCGACGTGGTCGATGGGTGACGACACTCCGGTTCCGGTCATCTCTTCGAGACCGCGCTTGCTCTACGACTACTTCAAACAAAGATTTGCCCAAGTTACTAATCCGGCGATCGATCCGTTGAGAGAGGGTTTGGTTATGTCTTTGGAGACTACTTTGGGCGCCAAGGGGAACTTGTTGGACGTCTCCTCGGACGACGCGCCGGCGGTTTCTTTGTCGAGTCCGTTCTTGTTTGATTCGGATTTGACCGTCATCCAAAACCACCCGCATTTGAAGACGGCGACGATCAAAGCGCGATACACCAACGGCGCCGGTGGTTTGAAGGCTGGTTTGGACAAGTTGTGCCAAGAATGTGCCGAAGCCGTCCAAAAAGGCTCTGAGTGCATCGTCATCACCGATAAGCCTGACGAGGGTCCGGATTCTCCAGCGATTCCGTCGCTTTTGGCTGTTGGTGCGGTTCACCACCACTTGATTAAGGTTGGTTTGCGCTCGAAGGCGTCGATCGTCGTTGAGTCCGCGTCGGCGTTTTCCACACACCACTTTGCGGTGTTGATTGGTTACGGTGCCTCGGCTGTGTGCCCGTGGTTGGCTTTGGAAACTGCGAGAAAGTGGAGATCTTCCACCAAAGTTGAAAAGCAAATGAGCACCGGTAAACTCCCGCTCATGTCGCAACAGGACGTTCAAAGAAACTTGAAGAACGCCATCAACAAGGGCTTGAAGAAGATTCTTTCGAAGATGGGTATCTCTCTCATCACGTCGTACCACGGTGCGCAAATCTTTGAGGCGTACGGTATTGGACCAGAGCTCATCGACGTCGCCTTTAAAGGCACGGTTTCCAGAATTGGTGGTTTGACTTTGGACGAACTCGCCGCGGAAACGAAAATGTTTGTCGACTCTGCGTTCCCAGGTGAATCGGAAACCATGGACAAGCTCAAGATTTCTGGCATGTACCAAGTCAAGCCAAATGGCGAATACCACGGTAACAACCAAGAAATGTCCAAGCTCTTGCACAAAGCCATTGGTTTAGGTGGCGATGCCCCGGATGCCGAATCCTACAAGTTATACGAAGAACACCGCAACACGCGTCCGGCTACTTGCTTGAGAGATCGTCTCGACATTAAATCCGACCGTAAGCCGATCGATATCTCCGAGGTTGAATCCGCTGCGGACATCGCTTCTCGATTTTGCACCGGTGGCATGTCTTTGGGCGCCATTTCTCAAGAGTGCCACGAAGCGATTGCGGTCGCCATGAACAGAATCGGTGGTAAGTCCAACTCTGGCGAAGGTGGTGAAGATCCGAAGCGATTTATCCCGATCTCGGACGCCAAGTCGGACGGTTCGACGGACTCGTTCCCGTACTTGAGAGGTTTGAAGAACGGTGACGTCGCGTCATCTGCGATCAAGCAAGTCGCCTCTGGTCGATTTGGTGTCACGACTTCGTTTTTGATGTCCTCGAACCAACACGAAATCAAGGTTGCGCAAGGTGCCAAACCGGGAGAAGGCGGGCAGTTGCCAGGGAAAAAAGTTTCGCCGTATATTGCCTGGTTGAGAAAATCCAAGGCCGGTGTGCCGTTGATTTCTCCGCCTCCGCACCACGACATTTACTCCATCGAGGATTTAGCGCAGCTTATTTTTGACTTGCACGCGGTCAATCCGGAAGCAAAGGTTTCCGTGAAACTCGTCGGTCAAGCGGGTATCGGAACTGTAGCGTCTGGCGTTGCCAAGGCGAATGCCGATATCATCCAAATTTCGGGTGGTGACGGTGGTACAGGTGCTTCTCCGTTGTCTTCTATCAAGCACTGCGGTGGCCCAGTCGAGCTTGGTCTCGTTGAATCTCACAGAACGTTGGTTGAGAACGGTTTGAGAGAGCGCGTTGTTTTGAGAGCAGATGGCGGTTGCCGATCTGGGCTCGATGTCATGCAATGGGCGTTGATGGGTGCGGATGAATTTGGCTTTGGTACCGTTGCTATGATTGCAACCGGTTGCGTCATGGCGAGAATTTGCCACACGAACAACTGCCCGGTTGGCGTTGCGACCCAAAGAGAAGAATTGAGAGCGAGATTCCCGGGCGCGCCGAGTGACTTGGTGAACTTTTTCATCTTTGCGGCTGAAGAAGTGCGCGTCATCCTCGCCGAAATGGGCTACAAGTCTCTCGACGAAGTCATTGGCAGAAACGATTTGCTTAAACAAAAAGAACAAAATGATCCGAAGACGAACCACTTGGACTTGTCTCTCTTGACTACTTCCTCCGGAAAGGCTGGTTCGTCCAAGGCGAGAATCAACCAAAAAGTCCACGATGACGGCGAATTGCTCGATGATATTTTGCTCGCCGATGCCGGCGTCAAGAAATGCATCGAAACGCAAGGTACGCACACGGTTTCGTCCAAGATTGTCAACGTAGACCGCGCCGCTATGGCGAGAATCGCTGGTAACATTGCTTCCAAGTACGGCGACGATGGGTTCAAGGGCAAGTTGACGATCAAGTTAGAAGGCGCTGGTGGTCAATCCTTCGGTGCGTTTGTCGTCGGTGGCATGGACGTCCAACTTGTCGGTGAAGCGAACGATTACGTTTGCAAGTCGATCAGTGGTGGTACCGTGTCGATTATGCCGCCGCCAGGTGCTGGATTCAAGGCTGAAGATTCCACCATTGCCGGTAACACCTGCTTGTATGGTGCTACGGGCGGTAAGATCTTCATCAATGGTAGAGCTGGCGAACGATTTGCCGTGAGAAATTCCTTGGGGCAAACTGTCGTTGAAGGATGCGGCGATCACGCTTGCGAGTACATGACTGGCGGTGTGGTTGTCTGCTTAGGTAGAGTTGGTAGAAACGTTGGCGCCGGCATGACTGGTGGCATCGGTTATTTTCTCGACGAAGACAACACGTTTGAGTCGAAGGTGAACGGTGAGATCGTCGTCATGCAACGCATTTCCACCGAAGCTGGTGAGAAGCAATGCAAAGACTTGATCTCTGAACACGTTGAGAAGACGGGTTCCCCGAAGGGCAAGGCCATCTTAGCGGATTGGGCGAACATGAAGGAGCAATTCTGGCAAATCGTTCCGCCGTCTGAGGCGCAAACGCCGGAAGCCTGCAACGCGGAAGTCGGTGCCGTTCAAGTCGCCAGATAAGCAGCAGCATAATCAATTCCTATTGGCCATGAATACTATATACTAAGAACAATTGAAATAAAATAAACAAATCCATCAAAACAAAAACTCTATATGTATATCTTTCTCCGTTTTCCTCTCTGCGTTTCTTTTCGTTTTCACGGGTGTTGGTGTATCTCTCTTTCTCACTTGCGCGCATATTTTTGGTTATTTATTCACATAAATAATCTTATTTTTATCATTCTCATTGTTTGTTACACATTCAAAGGGCTCTCCGCTTTGTACGCCACCGCAGCCTCCACCGAATGCACTTTCGTCGAGAAGCTTCGTAACTTGACGGTCTCGGCGTTGCGGATAAATCTCGGGTCGCTCTCCTCCCACTCTTGCGGCGTCTCTGAATCCTTATTCGTGTACACGATCAAATCAAACGAACACTCATCTTCCAGTAACGGTAAGAACGTCACCGATGCCGCTATTTGACGCATAATCGCCGCTATTTCGTTCGTGATGTCCTGTTTCGATTTTTCGTATTTTTTGTTCTTTTCTCCTCCTTTTCCTCCTTCTGTTGGTTTCACGTTTTCCTCGTTTTCTTCCAATCCAATCTCCGAATCCGTTTCTATATCAAACACCCATCTCTCCACGGTCTCTCTCGTTCTCACCGAACTGATCACCAAAACTAACTTCTCCAATTTCTTCTCGATCAGCCACTCGTTGATTTGATCTAAAACCGACACCAGATAGTTTTTAATCTCCTCGTCCGAACTCACGAGCATGCCTAAACCGTATTTTTTCTTCACCTCGAACGTGGACGGTGGGTATAAACCTCGCTGGTATAAGATGGAATTGACCGCGTAGCCGAAAAATTCAGTCACGATTTCCGTGCTCCCGCGTAAGGTGATGTTTTGCGAGAGCTTTGGAATCTGCATCTGTGTTTGTTGTTGCTGCATTGTTGCGCAGAGTGATGCTAATAAATGCGGATTTTTGAACTTTTTTTCTCCCTTGCTTGTTTCCCCTCATTTCGTATAGGGAAATGCAGAGAGAAAATGAGACATGAGAGAAAGGATGAAGATGATGATGACCGTAAGAAGTGCGATGACAAAACTCACATCATCGTCGTCGAATACTAATAATAATAATAATAATAATACTAAGAGAACGATGATGTGGTGCCTTTCCTCTCGTCCTTCGCTCGTCCTCCAACGACGGCGGTTCAAGTTGGAAACGACGACGACGCGTTGGGATGATGCTGATATTGACGATGAGTGTGAGAAGCACAACAGGGCAGAAACTATCGTAAATTACGCTCTGGAAAGTGGGAAAGACGTCGTCGTCGCCGACGTCGGGTGCGGTCACGGACAAATGTCTCTCTTGTTGCACTCTCGAGGCGTGAAGAGAGTCATCGGCATAGATAAGAGCCAAAACGAAGTGAACTACGCGAACGAGTGTTTACGGAGTTTTCGGAGGAAGAGTACGAGTGCGAGCGAGAGTGGTGAGAGTGGTGACGATGATGACGATGAACATCAGAAAACAAAGAACAAAATAGAATTTCGCATCGGGGATGGGTTGGAGAGCGTGACGGAAGAGAACGTAGACGTGGTCATTTTCGCCGGGATGGGGACGAAACTCATTCGAAAGCTACTCTCTCGCGGGAGAAGCGCGGAAACGAGCAGCAGCGTTCGTACTTTAGTGATAAATCCACCCGCGGGTGAGTTAGTCGAATTTCGCGAGTGGTTGTGGCAAAATAAATGGTGCATAGAGAAGGAGTCTTTGATTATAGAGAACGCGAACGCGCACGTTGTCATGAAGTGCACGAAAAAGACCGGCGAAGAGAAGACGCTTTCGGTGCTCGATTTATGGCTGGGGAAGTTACAAGAAGAGAAAAAGAGCTCAAACGTTAAAGCGTACGCAATCAACCGCCGAGAGTACGCGAAAGAACGAATGGGCGTACTCGAAGGGCTCCAAAGCGAAGGACGACTTCGAGACGAACGAGAGCTCGAACGGTATAGAAACGCGTACGTCGCGCTCGCGAGCTGGTTGGAAGAAGAAAAGACGTAGATAAAACGAATAGATACTCGTAGACTTTATAGATTTTATTATAGATTTTATACATTCGCTAAAGTGCTTGTGTTATACAACAATTGAAAAGAAACCGTTTTTCACGGTCTCTCTTTCTCTTCTTCTTTGCTAAAATACATCTCTGTTGGGATCGCCGAAAGGACTGCCTCCTCCCGGTCCGCCGTTTCGGTTATTTCCGTTGGTGTTATTCATCATCGCCTCTCTCAAGTGCACGCCTAGCGAATAATTATTCCTCTGTGCCGTCGCTAATTGCTCTTCGTACGATTGACACATGCTTTGCAGCTCCGCAACTTGTCTTTTCAGCGTCTGCGCGTCGCCGCTTTGCTTCAATCGTGCGTTTTGAATAGTCACCGCCCTTTTGAGAAGTTCGTTCTGTTTTCGGATCCTTTTGATTTCTATCTCAGCTTGTTCCAGCGTGGATTCCTCGAACGCTCTCAAAACATTCGTCGCCCGATGCTCCGCGTCGTTCACGCTCGAAGCGCTTTGCATTTCTCGGACTAAAGCGGAAACCCACTCGCCGGCGTCTAAGCTCGTCTTGTTGTTACTTCTAAACGCGTCGTTCGCGTTATTCGTGTTATTCGCGCTACGGTGATGATGCTGCGCCCCATTTCCAGACGTCGCTGGCGTCGTTCTGTCTGCCCCATCTGGAATCCTAGCCGTTTCGTACGACAATCTTTGCGGCGATGTCAAATCCTCCTGCGACGTCTTCAACGCCAAATCCCTCGCCTCGGCGACGACCTCGGACTCGCCCCCGTTCGTGTCGTGCGTAGAGCACGCCGCGCCGCCGTATTGGTACTGACTGACAGTTGGTGTGTTTCCACCACCACTCGTCGTCGTTTGTAAGCTCGAAAGTTCCACGATCGCATCGTCGATGGACAAACACTCCTCTAATATTCGCGCGACGGTTGGTTCTAAACTTCTGGGTAAGAGATCTATAAATCTCGCCAAGTCTCCCAGTTGTGAGTGGGACATTTCAAACCCTCTGACGTCGATCAATCGTCGAGCGTACGCGTCCCCGGTTCGTAACCGTTTAAATCCACCGACTCTTTGCATGGAAGAGGAGGTGGACATGTTCGTTCCTCTTTGTTGTTGTTCGTTCGTATTCGTATTCGTAGTATTCTCGTTCGCATTCGTTGGACAATTATTTTTCTCTTCGTGACGATAATAATTTTCCAAATCCTCGCACTCTCCAAACTCTCTCTTTCTCACTTTTCCTTGTCCTTCTCTTCCTCCGATGGTATTGTTGTTCTCCGCGAGTTTGTTGTTGGTGGTGGTGTTGTTGTTCTCCCCGACCGTCGCCATGATCTTTTTAGAGTTTTTTCTCTTTTACACTCTCTCTTTCTCGGTCGTCGTGTGAAGATTGATGACACGAGTGCAAAAGCAAAGGAGACTCTCGCTTAGTACGATTTAGACAAAAAAGGGCAGAAAAAACAAAAAAACAAAAAATGAGAGAAAAGAGATTTTGCGTTTTCTCTGTCCCACCTTTTTGACTCCTCTTTCTCTTTGTGGTGTCGTGTCCATCGAAATTCGGCAGAAAACGAGCACACGCGACACGCGAATAAAAAATGTTCTCCGCATCCACGTCTCTCAGAACCGCGCAGGTCGCGAATTTCGTCGGAACTCCGGCGAAATCACGCAGTACCAAGGTATGTTCCTCTCGTTGCCTTTCGCGCGGAAAGTGTTGATTTTTTTTCTTTTCTTGTTTTTTTGTTTGTTCAAGCGAAAAGGAGTCAAATTTGGTGGCCAAATGGAGTGCGTGGTTCATTCGTCGTTTACGTCGCGCGTAGAAGAGATGGACGCGAGATGGACGAACCGTTCGTTTCTGTCCAGAAATATATTCGTCGAGAAAATGTGTGCGAAGAAAGAGATACTTTCGCGCCTCTCTCGCTTCGCGAAGCGGGTTTCCCACGGCGCGCGCGAGAGACCAAAGGCTTTGGCTGGAAAGGAAAAAGCGCGTAAAAACCTCAAAACGGGGCTGTTTTCTCGTTTTCGCTTATCCATTTCTTCTCTCACAAAAAAAACAAATTTCTCACCAAATTCTCTCTTATGTGTACTCCTTTAAACACAGATTGCAAAGTCCACGGTGTGCATGGCTGAAAACCAAGACTTAGGTAAAAAAGTGAAACGAGTGAAAGGCGAAAAGGCAGTGCAACCAGAATTTTACCAAGAGGCGAAGGTTGTGTGCAACGGACAAGAGGTGATGACCGTCGGCGGTACCCAAGCGGAATACGTCGTGGATATTTGGTCTGGAAACCACCCGTTTTTCCAAGGGAAGAAAGGGGCGATCATGACGGATGTCGGTCAAGTCACTCGATTCGGGGACAAATATGGCGATTTGGGTGATTTGTCGTTCGTTGAAACCATGGATGGTAAGAGCGAAGCGGGTGAAGCGAAGACCATCACGAGAGGAAAGTCGCAAAAGAAGAATTAAAAGAAAGACAACAATATATATAGTAGGAAATTTCTTTTAGCTCATTCCCTCACTTTGGTGGTGGAACATTAGACTTAATACACACATTTGTAATTTAGAAGAAGAAGAAGAAGAAGAAGATAAGATACTTGGTATATGTGAATATGATTATTTTGCTATGGTATTTTTATAATAGTTGTACTTTTTACTTTGGAGCGGTGTACATCGTATCAGTCCAATCTTTCGTCTCGAGAACACCAGCGGCTCTACCGTGCGCACCCGTAGCCCACTCGTCTGAAGTCGGTTCGTCGTGCGTCAACGGCTTTCCGTGCTCTTTCTTCTCGTGTTTAGCAGCAGTAGGAGCCGTCTTTTCCTTATTATCTGAGAGACGTAATATGGTGAGCGTTCTTCTTCTCAACAACCAAAACAACAAGAACAAGAACAAGAACAAACGAACAAACCGAAAAAATTTTACGCACCGTCTCCTTTAACAGATAATTTCTTCATGTCGTCCGCGACTTGTTGACCTGTGGCGTCTGGTTTCATCATCGGAAACAACAAAACTTCCTTGATGGTGTTGTGGTCGGCGAGCATCATCGTCAATCGATCGATGCCCAATCCCCAACCGCCCGTCGGCGGCAAACCGTACTCCAAACTCGTCACAAACATTTCGTCGATAAGCATCGCCTCGTCATCACCGGACGATTTGGCTTTCGCTTGTTCCGCAAATCGGTCTCTTTGATCGATCGGGTCGTTCAACTCCGTGTACGCGTTGCACAACTCTCTCTTGTTCACGAAAAGTTCGAAGCGTTCCGTCATGCCCGGGAGAGATCTGTGGTATTTCGCCAACGGCGACATGATTTGCGGGTGATCGCAAATAAAGCCCGGGTTCACCAATTGCTCCTCCAAATAATCACCGACGAGTTTATCGAGCATGCGTGCCGTGGTATGCGGCAACGGCAAGTCCGTGATGTCCAAATCTTTCAAAGTTTTTTTCAAGAAATCTTCGCACTCTTGAGAGCCAAAGCCTTCCTCCGGGAACTTGATGTTCAAAGCTTCCTCCAAACCAGAAACCATCGAAATGCGTCTAAACGGTGGCGTAAAATCGATCGTCACCGGTTCCTCTTCCGGTCCGTTCGCGTGGTATTGAATGACATAGGATCCTGTCAAGTCCTTAACCATTCCACTAATGATTTCTTCCGTCATCCTCATCAAATCGTCGTAATCAGCGTACGCTTGGTAAAATTCGCAGGTCGTAAATTCCGGGTTGTGCGTCATGTCAATGCCTTCGTTTCTGAATTGACGACCGATTTCATACACGCGCTCCATACCACCGACGACTAATTCTTTCAAGTACAATTCCGGAGCGATGCGCATAAACAACGTCATGTTCAAATCGTTGTGGTGCGTAATAAACGGCTTCGCCGTGGCGCCGCCGGCGATCATGTTCATCATCGGCGTTTCCACTTCAACAAAATCTCTGTCGTCCAAGTACTTTCTCACGTAGCGAATGATATTAGATCGCATGATGAACGTATCGCGAACGTTGTTGTTCATGATTAAATCCAAAAAGCGCATGCGGTATCTCGTCTCTTGATCCTTCAACCCGGAACCTTCCGTTCTTGGAAGCATGTGCAAGCACGGCGTCAAAATTTGCGTAAACGACGGAAACAACGATAACTGCCCTTTTCTCGTCTTCCCTGGTTTTCCTCTCACCCCGACAATATCACCTCTTCTCGTTCTCTCGTGCGTCGCCTTAAAGTCTTCCAAACTTTCCGCCGCTTGCGCCTCCGCAGTCACTTGCACCTTCAATCCTTCCGCGCACAAATCGTAAAAGATCAACGAGTTCCCGCTCGCTCTCTTGTTCATAATTCTCCCGGCCAAACTGACTTCTTCGTCCAACTGTTCGCCATCCTTCGTGGCAGATTCGTATTTCGCGATGAAGTCTTTCAATTGCAAAGAGACGTGAAACTTGTGCGGGTACGGATGCCCGCCCGCTTTCTTCTGCGCGAGGACTTGCTTGATTCTATTCTCCGTGTATTGCGTCGGGTCTAAATCAGCCTCGGAATCTTCCGCGGATTTCGTCTTCGTCGGTTGATTCTTTTCTTTCTCCGCCTGTGTGAATAAGAGAGAGAAAAATGATGTTCATTTTATTCTAAGTCAGTACTTCTTCTTTCCAACAACAACAACCATATGGCGCAAAACAGAGAAAACAAAAGAAGTTTTTATAAATCGGTCGCAGCAAGGAGGACAAAAAAGAGGAGAGCGTTTTTTGAAAAAAAAACAAAGAAGGGCTTCAACGCTCTCATCTTTGAATTTGATGAAAGAGCTCTCAAAAGCTTCTCAGTAATCGCACCTTGGCGGCAGCTTTTGCGGCTTTTTCTTCGTCCGCTTTTTGTCTCTTGAGCATTTTTTTGTACTCGCTAAAGTTTTGTGTGTGTTTTTGTATGCGAGAGAGAAGAAGAAGGTGAGTATTCCTAAAACGGATGTGTAAAAATCCAAAGCGGTGATGATGATGATGATGATGATGATGACGATGATGATGACAACGACAACAAGAAACGCAATATACGTACCTCTTGGAGAGCTTTTGCCCGGGAAACTCCGGGTACTCCTTGAGTTCAGGCGCTGGTGCGGCTGCGTCAGCCATTATTACGAATTAATAATAGATAGTATTATATTAAGACAAAACGTGTGCGTGTTGTGAAGAAGAGGAAGGAACTGTTCTTTTTCTCTTTTTGCTGCGTAAAATGAGACAAAACTGATGACTGTAAGCAGTCCAACACGTACAAGCTCTTTCTCAGCGGGAGCAGCAGCAGCAGCTTTAGGGAGGAGATAAAGTAAAAGTAAGATACCTGGAAGAGGACGCTATTATTATTATTATTATTATTATCTCTTTAATAAAGTTACATCGGGTGGCTAGAGCACTACGGAGGAGTGCGTTATAATAATAATAATATAATCAATGAGTATCTCAACGCACGGGTTCGAAGATCTCCTTGTCCGGGATGTTGTTCTCCTTGGACGCGTCTTCGTCTTCGTCGTCTTCGTATTCTTTGAAATCGGGTTGCCCAGTACTCGTCAACATTCTGTGCCACATCCTTCCTTTCGGGTCGACCAATCGCTCTTTCTCGATAATCATCGGGATGGGAAGGTATACGCAGTGCGTGTTTACGTAACCGATGGTGATTCCGGTAAAGCCGGCAAACGCGCCGTGGACTGCGTTTTGACCCAAGACGTTACACATGATCGCATCGTGCGCGTTGGCGACGCAACCGCGAACCATGTACGTTGGATCGATATATTTCACGTCGCATTTCGTTTCTTTTTTGATTTCTTTGCACAACCACGGTCCAATATCACCAAGGAGAGGGTTTCCGCCGGCGTCCGTGCCCGAGACTTTTACGAACTCTTGCCCGGCGCCTTCCGCGATGACGAGGACGCAGTGGCCTTGCTCGTCTAAAAGATCCTTCACGTGCTCGATGACGCCGTTTTCTCCGTGGACGTCAAAGTCCACCTCTGGAATCAAACAAATATCTACATCACCGGAGGCTAAAGTGGCGTACATGGAAATAAATCCAGATTGTCTGCCCATGAGTTTCACGACGCCAACCCCTCTCAGCGCAGATTGCGCTTCAATCGTAGCCGCTTGAATAGCTTTTTGCGCCTCTTCAACCGCGGTATCGAAACCGAAGGTTTTATCCAAAAGTAAAATATCATTATCGATCGTTTTCGGGACGCCAACGACGGAGACTAAACTTCCTCTTCTCGCGCATTCGGCGGAGATGGCATTCGCGCCGGCGTGGGACCCGTTTCCGCCGATAACAAACAGCATGTTGATCCCTTGTCTTAAAATGCTGTCGACAATCTTATCGACGTCACCACCGCCTCGAGCTGATCCTAAGATACTCCCGCCTTGCTTGTGCGCTTTCCTCACCGCTTTCTTCGATAATTCTATGTTCTCAAAACCTTCCTCCCAAAACCCGCTGAACCCGTATCGAATGCCTGAAATCTTTGACACCCCGTAGCCTTCCTCTAAAGTCCCGACGATGGATCGAATGACGTCGTTAATCCCCGGACACAACCCACCGCACGTGACAATCGCCGCGTGCACTTCCTCCGGGGCAAAATACACCTTCTCTCTCGGCCCGGCCCGAACCACCCACTGCGGCGTAAACGTACAACTCGACGTGTTCTCGTACGAAGACGAAGAAGAAGACATTCCTTCGTCCGCTTCCGTCGGCAATTCGCACGTGGAATCCGGCGACAACGACGTCGCGAACGCCAACGAGTGTAAAACCACCCGATCTCCCGGGTCAACGAAGAATTTCACGTTCGATTTCTTATCGCTGCGAAAATACCTTCTCGTCGTCGTTTTATTGTGCCTCGGCAAACACGTCTTCGAATGTGGCGCGCAGAAGGAAGTTTGCAACGGTTTCAAAGGTTTCTCGCCTTTGTATATGTTCATCAGGTGAGGGATTGGAACATCGTTCGGTCCTCCCACTTCCCACTCGTACTGTTCTTCTTCTTCTGTTTCGTAGTCATCATCTTCATCTTCGTTATCTTTCGACGACTGAGCAGCGCGAACAACCACATCTTGTCCTTCTCCTCCTCGAGAGCTTCTTTGTCTTTGTCTTCTTCTTCTTCCCGAAGATGATGATGACGATGAAAATGATTTGAAAGAAGCGCTCTTGGAAAACGACTTTTGCGTCGAAGAAGAAGTCTTACCAAAAAACGATTTAGAAGAACGCAACAGAGAGGACGACGACAAGGACGACGACGAGGAGGAGGAAACAGAGGAGGAGGAAGAACACGTCGTCGTCGTTGGTTTCATCATCATCATCGCGTTCACGAGAAGGCACACAAAGTGTTGTACGTGTACGTGTTTAGTATTGTGCGGAAATTCTGACGTGAGAATATTCAAAAACCTGCCCAATGCTCGAAAGACTCCGGACAAATTTCCCAGTGTGATGGTATTAAAAATGCAAGATGAACAACGCGAGGAGTGTTCGTGTTCGTAGTATTAATACTACGAACAGCGCACAACAACAACAACAAAAGAAAAGAGGAGGACGACGACGACGCAGTTTTCGACGGCGATGTTTCTGTTCTCATCGCAGCAGAAAAGCGCGAGCAGCAATTGCTGTTGGTGTTCTTTTTCTTCTTTCGATGATAAAAAATTAACGACTTTGAACAACAGTTTTTGCCAACGAGGACGACGAGGACGACGAGGAAGAGCATCAGAGGCGACAGAAACGAGCAGAAGTAATCATCGAAGAGCGGTGACTGTTTCGTCGTCGTCGTCGGAGTCTTTTTCATCGGGGTACGTCACGAAAGAAGAGCTGGATGAAATCGCCCGACTTAAAGGGTTACAGTTATCCACGGAAACGGTTGGACCGTTTTTCAAGATAACCGCGAGGAGGAAAATCGAAGATAAAAGAATAGAAGTCGTCAACGCGGACGGGGAAGTTTTGGAAAAGGAGAGCGAAGACATGTCCGTCATAGCCACGCACGACGGTTTCATAGCCCCGTTTCCGTTTCGAATCTTACATTTGGATACCATGCGGGTGTATAATTCGCGAATAAACTCGCAGTGTACCGAGGAAGAGAGAAAAATGTTAAAGTCGACGTTCGGCGTGAGCATCTTGCTCGGGTGCGAAAGCTTACGGTTAGGTAGAGATGCAGGGTGCACGAAAGCTGAGTTGTTATCCATCGACGACGGGAACGAATACGCGCCAAAGTTGGTGAAATATTACGAACGCTTAGGATTTAAAATCGTTCGAAAAGTAGGCGACGGGTTAAACACGGATTTGACCGATATGCTCGTCTGGGGCGGGAAAGGCACGCGGATGAACGGCGACGTAAACGAGCTCCTGGAGAAATGGTCCAACGTTTTGCGTAAAACGTCGAAGAGAAATGAAGAGAAATGATACAACAGATAAGTAGTTATACTAATAGGAATGATTATTGCGTATAATAGCAGAGAGAACATTTTCAGTTCGAGCATTCAATCGAATCCATCACAAATTCACGCGCACGCAAAAAAGACACGATTCCGACGATGCGTTCGCGCGTCGCGGAGCATCGCCCCGTCGCCGAAGACCTCGAGTCCGCAAATTCGACTTTTGGGCCAAAAAGGGTTGACTACGAGAAAAACCCACCCGCGAAAGGGAAAGCGATGACACGCACTAAAAGAAGAGACAAAATCCTTTTCGTCGTGCTCCTCGTGCTGTGCTTCGCGTGTTACTGGAACCAACCACCACTTTCGGCCGGGATTCTTACACCGAACGAGAGTTACTTGAAACAGTTCAAACGAGACTCTGATGGGAGAATTTCAAACCTATCCGACGTTCGAGAGTTTCGAGAGAAGGAAGTTGAGAAAGAGAAGAAGATGTCCCCGAACGCAGTGCGAGTGAAATATTCAGGAGGTGAAGACGCTGAAGACGCGAAGAAGACGCCGGCGAGTACGAGCACAAAAAGTCACGCGACGACGACGAGAAACTCGGGGAAATCTCACCATCACCCTCAGGAGCAACACCACGCGCACTCGTTCATACCGGTGAAGCCGCACGTCGGCGCGTGGACGAAAGATGCACATTTGAAAGCGTTCGAAGATTTCATGGTGCCGAGTCGCGTGGAAGTTTTAGTGCAATCGAATAAAGGAGGCGGTGAAGAGGAAGACGAGGAAGACGACGAGGAGAAGGAGAAGGAGGAGGAGATTGAAAGAGAAGAAGAGGAAGGAGAAGAAGAAGAGGGAGGAGTAGCAACAGCAGGAGATGCAGGAGGAGGAGAAAAAGAAGAAGAAGAAGAGCACGGCGGAGAGGAGGAAGAGCGCGCGGACGGAGGCGAAGAAAAGCGGGTCGCCGCGCACGCGTTCTGCGCGCCGACGGGAAAGTCTAAAGCAGCCGCAGAGGATATTAAATCCCAAAAGTTGGCTTTTAAAGATATAACGGATTTGAAGGATCTCATGGACGGGATACAAGTGCCAAAAAACGGACTTTGGAAAGCCGCGAGAGCGCCGCAACTCATGGTGCACACGCTTCCGTACGCGGAGAAGGCGTTTGGAAAGGATTTGGCTGAAAATTTAGAAGCGGACGGGTGCATACCGGAGATGGATTTTACGAGGCGCGGTAAAACTTGCGCTGTCGTCGGTAACGGTGGAGTCAACATGCGGGATCAAAACCAAGGCTACGGGATTGATGGTGCGGACATTGTAATTCGATTCAACGACGGGCCGACGAGTGGATTTGAGAAATACGTCGGACGCAAAACCACGTTTAGATTAATCAATAACCAATGGTCGAGACACGTGGCAGATAAAGGACCGAAAGGACCGTGGGCTGAAAGCGAAGCGTTGCTGTTGTTTGGAAGCGGCGCGAAACGCTCGTTTCGAAACGTCTGTAAAAAGTCGACGTCGCCGATTTTGTACATGGATCCGACGTTAAGTCTTCGCGCTCGAGAATTGTATCGCAGAGTGTACGCTCGATTGTCCGGTGCAAATCTTGTCAACGCAGAAGGACGAAACGCCCCACCGAGTGGTATCGAAGGATTACTCTTAGCGTTTGCTGTGTGCGATAGCGTGAGAGTATACGGATTTCATACGGATATTCCGCATCACGCGGTGCATACGGTTCCGTACCATTACCACGATAAAGTCACCGGCGCGGACGACGCGCACTCGTTCAATTATCAAGGCATGTTCTTACAGACTTTGGAGAAAATGGACGTTGGAATGACGATATGTTCGAGGTATAAACACCAAGATTCCCCGAGAGAGTGTACGAGTTAGAAATTTAGAAGATAGAGATTTAATCATTATTTAGCTTTCGCGGCTGCTCGATCTCTCGCTTTCTGATACTTCTTCCCTTGGCCACCTTTCGATTGTTTCACGTGCTTAGGTTTTTTCTTCTCCTTCATCCATAAATCGTCGCCGTTTCGGTAAAAGTCTTCTTTTCTCTGCTGTTGCTTTCCGGAAGACGAAGGATGCGCTAAAAAGTTATTCTCGTCTTTCTCGCCTTCTTTGATTCTGACTTTCCCGGCTTGGTTGGGGTTCTCGTCCCATCCGAGCTCAAATTCAAACTCCTCTTCGGAAATTTTGCCCTTCTTCCACTTTTTCAGAGCTCTGTAATCGTCGTCTAGTTCGTCTAATTCCTCTCGCGTTTCGATTTGACGACGTTTGTGCGCGGTGAGCTTCTTTTCTGGTTTATTCTCTTTTTTCCTTTCGTTATTTCCGCGACTCTCCTTCTTCCTTCGAGCGTCGTCGTCGTCTTCTTCCTCTCCTCGCGCTTCCTTCTCCTCGCGATCTTTTTCGAGCTGTATTTTGCGCTGTTTTTCTCTCTGAAGATCCAAGTACGGAATCTCTTCGATGTTGACATCGACGCACTCTTCGAATCCTTCGAGCGTATTCTTCGCCGCTTTGCGAATTTCCTTCATCTTCGGTAAACGCAAAAGTCCCATGGCGTTTGCTAATTTTGCCAAGTGTAGCTCTTTCAAGCGAAAGATAAATCGACAGTGGTGTTCTTTATACCCTCGAACGTACGATACGAAAGCTCTGACGCCTTTTTCCATCGCTTCGCGATCGCGTTTAGAGAGCGCTCGAAGCGTGTCGTACACTTCTCTCGCGCCGTTTGCGTCTTCTTCTACGACTGCATCCAAATCCTCTTCTTCTTCTTCTTCGCCATCGCCGTTATCGCCATCCGCGAATCTGCAATTACCATCTCTGCGTAAATGAACGCCTCTAATTTTCAAGAATGCTACGTATGAGCTTTCCTCTTTCGTCAATAACGCCAAGGCGCTACCTTTTGCGCCCATTCGAGCGGTTCTTCCAACTCTGTGAGTAAACGCGGACGGATCTTGCGGCATATCAAACTGGACGATCCAATCGACGCCGGGAATATCTAAACCTCTCGCGGCAACGTCTGTTGTGAGCAAAATGGATGATTCAACGCCGTTTTCTTCATCGTTCTCTTTATTCTCCGCGAAATTCTCTAAAGTTTGCTCTCGCTGCGCCTGCTTCATTTTGCCGTGTAAAGCGAAAATTTCTATTCTACTGTCGTTGCCATTTTTCGTCGTTTTCTTCTTCTTATTGCTACTACTATTGTTATTATTATTATTCTTTTTACTACCACTACCGACATCTAAAAGCGCATCCAAAGCTTTCTGATAGTAATCCACGCACGCGCACGTGAGGAAATACACAATGATCTTCCTCCCTTTCTTCGCCTTTAAAAATTCCGCTAATCGGAAAATCTTGGCGTCGACGGTTTCGCAAATTCTATACGACAATTCCAACTGCATCGGCAATTTACTCCCCGCACCAGCTCCTATCGCTCCTTTCTTCTTATCTGTTTTATTTTCCTTTCCTCCACCCGCTGCTGCTGCCGCCGCTGCCGCGTTTGAATCTCTCACCGTCACCCGGACTGGATTCCGCAACCCGGCTCTCGCCAACTCCTCCAACTCCTCCGTCTGCGTCGCCGAAAACAACCCAGTTCTTCTCTGTTTCGGCAACATCCCAATAATCGAGTTCAGAGTTTTCGCGAAGCCCATACCTAAAACTCTGTCTGCCTCGTCCAACACCAATAACTCGCACCTCTTCGCGTCTAAATCTCTCGCTTTCGTCAACACGTCCAACATCCGCCCGGGCGTGCCGATTAAACACAGCGACCCTCGTTCGCTGAACCGTTTGAGATCGTCCGCGACAGTTTGTGCGCCTCCACCGACTAACAGCATTGGTTTAACGTCCGGATTAAATTTCGAGTGTTCTTTGCTTTCCTCGTCCTCTTCGTCCGCTATTGCCCTTAAACTCTCTAAAAACGGCTCCGCCACGTCTCGAATTTGCCTCGCCAGCTCTCTCGTCGGCGATACGATCACCGCCCCGATTGAGTGTTTCTTAAACTTGCTCTCCTTGTTCGCCTTCCACAATATCTCAATCATCGGTAACACGAACGCGAGCGTTTTCCCCGATCCCGTGCACGCTTCCACGCTCACGTCTTTGTTTTTCCCGAGTAAACCAATGACGGCGGCTTGCACCGGAGTGGAATTTACAAACGCGAGAGATTTGAGAATAGATAAGGTTTGTGCCCGCAGAGGAGGTTCTAATTGATCGAACGGCGGGCCTTCGGCGACTGACCGAGAAGAAAGAGGAGGAGGCGCCATTTTTTTCGTCTAATTCCGCTTTCTCTCTTAAACGCGCGCGTTAAATAAATGAGCGTACTGTGTCCTAAATTTTGGCGTTTCGTTCGTGTCAGGGGCTGCTATAAATAAATATTTAGCGTCGTCATCTTAATCATCATCTCACTCGCTCGCTGCGGACGCCGGTGCGGCAGCGTGCGGTTTACTGGTCCTTTGCGCTGCCTGCGGAGCCCCTCCTTCGGAGACTCTCTCTCCGCGTTGTTGTTGTTGTTGCACCCGTTTGGCAATATGGTGGGAATATCGATGATGGACCCCCACGTTTCCGCTGTGATGATGACGGTGATGATGATGGTGACTACTACTGCTGCTATTTCTGCTACCGGTGGTCTTCTCCACTTCCTTCTGCTTCTCGACGCCTAAGAATTCTTTTTTCGCGTTGGCCAATCTTTGTCTTCGGTCTCTTTCTTTCTCCGCGGCGGTTAAAATCAAAGCTAAGCTCGTCGCCAAAGATTCAATAACGCACGCGTTTCGACCGCTAATTTCACCGAGTCTCCACGCGGTGAATAACGCTAAAGTTAACAACGTCGCTCGTAAAATCCACGTCGCGTGGTGCGCACCTGGAATAGACCCAACCCATCTTCGAAACGATCTCGACCGTAAACGCAAGTACGTCGCGGCGACGCCTCGGGAAAGTACATCCCCTAAAGTCAACGTTTGCGGTAATATAGACAATCCAGTAAACGCTATGAACCCCCACACGCCTCCTTTCCTCCACGCGCACACGCCCATCCACGTAATCGCGTCCATGTTCGCCGGCGCTCTCGGCCCACCTCTCGATAAAGACGAATTCACCCCGAGCATGTCGTACGTCTCCGGCGCTCGGCAAAACGCGTACGCCGCGCAGAGCAACATCGATATCGACGTAAAGTTATGAATCTCTTTTTTGATGGGCAGTTCCATCAGCACTGGACTCTTCAACGGTTTAAACGTGAGTAAAAACATATGCAACGTCACCGCAGCCATGCCGTTGTATAATAATCTTCCGTGTCGACCGAATATTGTTCGTAATCGTTTCGGCGTTAAGAGCGAGTGCGGCAAGACAAACACCAAAGCAGTGGGCACGTTTTCCTTGAAAAACTCCCAAATTTTCCCCTCTGGACAACTCCTGTTACTCGGGTACCCTTTCGCCGCAATCAGTGGTTGCAACCAGGGAACTCGGTATCCTAAGTGCGATATCCACGCGACCGTGGAGATGAGAACCCAGATGGTGTACGACGCGCACGCGTACGCAATGAAGACGTCTTTTCTTTTGACTTGTCCGGCACCCCTAACTGTCGTATCGTCTTGAGAGTGATGATGATGATGACTTTTACGATGACGACGACGACGTCGAGGATGATGATGCGTATCACCACGCGTTGTTCTCATCGTCGTCGTCGCCGTGGTCATGAGGATGATGCTGGTGTCTGAAAGAAAAACTATTAAAAGGAGGAGGAAGAGGAGAGAGAGAGAGAGGAGAGAGAGAGGAGAGAGTGAGGCAGAAATACATTACACAGAAGCTCTAAAAATAGCCGATTGAAAACCTTTTTTTTAAAGTTATTATAAACCAACTGTTTCGTCTAAGCCTAAGCTCAAGTTTAAGTTTTGCACGGCGGCTCCGCTGGCACCTTTACCCAAGTTATCCAAGCGAGCGACGAGCAAACACGTGCCTTTCTCGTCGTTAGCAAACACGGAGAGCTCGAGTTTATTCGTGTCTCGCAAACCGTCGGCGCGTAAAAACGCGCCTCGCTCTAAATCGTCCGTTTGGTTATACTCGCGAACGGAGACGAACGCGGAGTCTTTGTACCATTCTTTCAGACACTCTTGCAATTCCTTGCCGCTTTTAACGTTGGCCATGTTGTCGTAAAAAAGCGGCACGGAAACCAACATGCCTTGCGCGAACGACCCAACCGCCGGTTGGAAAATCGGTTCGTGCTCTAATCCCGCGTATTTTCGCATTTCCGGGATGTGCTTATGATTTAAGTTGAACCCGTACGCGCCGTACGGTTCTGCCTCGGGACTTTCATAAATAGCAATCAGCTGTTTCCCACCACCGGTATATCCACTGACGGCGTTCACGGTCGTTCGCAACCCTTTCGGAATGAACCCGTTTTCCACGAGCGGCTTCGTCAAACCGATAAATCCAGTCGGGTAACATCCGGGATTGGAAATTCTCTTCGCCGTTTTCACTTTCTCCCGTTGCTCTTTCGATAATTCCGGAAACCCGTACGTCCACTCGTCGTTCGTTCTGTACGCGGTGCTCGCGTCGATGATCACCGTGTTTGGATTGGTCACCAAGGCCACCGCTTCCACGGCTGCCGCATCTGGTAAACATAAAATGGCACAATCCGCTTCGTTCAACGCTTCTTCTCTCGCTTTGGCGTCTTTTCTCAAACTATCTGGAAGTTGAATGAGCTCGATATCTCCCGATGCTCGTTTTTCTAAGCGGTCTCTGACTTGTAACCCAGTCGTGCCCGCTTCGCCGTCGATGAAGATGCGTTTCTTTTTTGTCGATGATGCGAAAACGATGAAATTTCCTCCTGAATTCCTCCTTTTGCTGCTCCTTTTGCTCAAAGCTTTTCCTCCTCCTCCTCCTCTCAAAACCTTTTTCGTCGTCGCAGTAGTACTACTCGTCGTAGTACTACTCGTCGTCGTAGCACTCGCAGAAATGTTGTTATTCGCGCGACATGATAACAGTATTCTCATGATGATGATGATGATGATGATGATGATGAGAGTTCTATATACCAATTTTTTTTGTCGCGTAGTGCGACAAAAGGCTCTCGTCTCTCTTCTTTTCTCTCTTTCTCTCTCTCATGAGAGAATCTCTCTTCTTTTTTCACTCTTTTTGTCTCTCTGTCAGGCAAAAATTTATTCCTCGTCCTGTCATTAAAATCCAGCGCAACAGCGTTTTGATGAGAATTTTTTTGTTTTTTTTGCAAGCACAAAAAAGGAGCAAAAGAAGAGGAAAAGGACACGAACACACACGATCTCAATCTCATCATCATCACTCATCATCATCACATTTTTTCATCTCTTCTCGCGTCGTCACACCACCAACACCAACAAAAACACACCGCACTACTGTTACACTACCACTCCTTTTACGCGACTTTTTGCGATTTCACACAGGGAGAGAGAGAGAAAGTGTGTGTGTGTGTAAGAGAAAGAGAGAGGAGAAGTTTGAGTGAGAGCGAAAGAAGAGTTTGCTCATTTTACGCGCGTGGATTATAAAAAGCATTTACGCGTTACGCGAGAAGAGAGGAAGTGGGTGCGCGCGTGCTGCTTTTACGAGAAAAGAAGAAGAAGAAGAAGAAGAAGAACACGAAACGAGGAATAACGACAGAAGGTGGGAGTGAGAATTAGAGAGAGAGAAACAGGGAGTAACAACAGTAGAGAGTAATAATTAAGAATAATAAGCAAAGCAGTAGAGGGCGGCGTGAAAATAGGAAGGAAGTAGAAGAAGAAGACAAAAGTAAATAATATTAACGGGAAAGGAAAAATGGCATCATCGTCGTCGTGGCAACCGGCGCAAGAAGGCGTGCAACAGGTTGGACAACTCTTGCAAGAGTACATCCAACCGAACGCGAACCAACAGTTGATGTACCAAAGACTGCAGGAGTGCTCGAAATTCCCGGATTTCAACTCGTATTTGGCGTTGATTTTGTGTAAAGGAGACGGGACGTACGGGGACGACGTTCGGCAAACCGCCGGTCTTTTGCTGAAGAACAACTTGAAGACAACTTGGCAGTTTTCGGAGGAACCGCACGAGTCGTTCATCAGAGACGCGCTGACTGGGAGCATGACGCACCCGTCGAGAATTGTCAGACGAGTCGTCGGGACGTCGTTGGCGATATGTGTTCGACAGAAAGGGTGGCAATCGGCGCCGCAGTTGTGGCAATTGATTGCGGAAAATTTGGACGCTTCGAAGGATCCAAATTCGTTAGACGGCGCGTTGGACGCGTTGTATAAAATTTGCGAAGAGACGAACGGGTATTTAGAAAGCGACGTGGCCACGGCGAACCAAGTTGGTTTGCCAGAGTGCCCGGCGAGTTTAGTCATTCCGAAAACGTTGCAACTGTTTGGACATCCGGACGGGAAGGTGAGACAATCCGCGATTGCGATTTTGAATATGATTGCGCCGTCCTGGCCGAGGGAAAAACGAGACGTGTTGGACGATTATTTACGAGGTTTGTTCGCGTTAGCGCACGACCCGGACGACGTGGCGAGGAAATACGTCTGTCAAGGTTTAGTGCAATTGCTTCACATCGCGCCGGAAAAAATGACGCCGAATTTAAGAGAGATTATTACTTTCATGTTGGAGAGGCAGACGGATCCGGACCCGGACGTGGCGGTAGAATCGTGCGAGTTTTGGGCGGCGTTCGTTGAGGCAGATTTAGAACCCGAGTCGGTGAACATTTTGAGAGAGTTCACTCCGCACTTAATCCCGGTGTTGTTGACAAACATGGCGTACGAAGAAGACGACGAGGAAGTGTTGCAAGCCGAGGAGGACGAGTTGAACGCAGACAGACCGGATCGAGATCAAGATATCAAACCGACGTTTCGTGCGCAAAAGGATAAATCGTTCGGTGAAGGCGGCAAAGACGGCGACGAGGAATACGACGACGACGACGACGACGATTGGGGGACGTGGAATTTAAGGAAATCTTCGGCGAGCGGTTTAGACACGCTTTCTTTACACTTTGGCGACGAGCTTTTGCAAATCATGTTGCCAGTAGTTGAGCAACGTTTGGCGGATCAGAATTGGAGAATTCGAGAATCTGCGATTTTGGCGTTGGGTGCAGTCGCGGAAGGGTGCACGAACGGTCTCGCGCAGTACCTGCCTCAGCTCGTTGGTTTCCTGTACCCGATGTTGGACGACGCGAGACCTTTGGTGAGATCGACGACGTGTTGGACATTGTCTCGATTTTCTCCGTGGTTATGTCGATCCGCCATGCCTGCTGATCACCCTAACGCCGTTCCAGGAACGACCGCGGAAGCTTCCGCGGCTGGTTTGCAACAGTTACAAACGGTGTTGATGGGAATTTTGAACAAGATTGTCGACAAGAACAAGAAAGTTCAGGCGGGCGCCTGCGGCGCTTTGGCAAACTCTTTACAAGAAGGTCGAGAACTTCTCGCGCCATGGACGGAACAGATTGTCCAAGCGTTGAGTGCGGCGTTAGAGAGGTATCAGAGAAAGAATCAGAGAAACTTATACGACGCTTTACAGACCATGGCGGAGTACATCGGTCCTTCGATTTCCGATCCAAAATACGCCGATCAGTTGCTTCCGAGAATGTTGGAGAAATGGAAAAACGCGCAAGAAGGCGATCCAGAAACTTATCACCTCTTAGAGTGCATCACAGCAGTCGTAGCCGGTACTGGTAGTGGATGCATGAAGTATGCGCCGGATATTTTCGCGGCTGCCTCGCAACTGTGCACGACGGAACTGCAGAAGAAAGAAGCGGTGCGAAGAAATGAGCTTCCTCACGACGCGCACATACACGAGCATCTCCTCGTCGGTTTAGATTTACTTTCCGGGTTAGCTGAAGGTTTAGGTCAACAATGCGAACCGCTGTTGATGAATTCGCATACGCGAGAGATCTTGCTGGCGACGTGTGCGGATGATACGCCCTCGATTAGACGATCGGCGTTTGCGCTTTTAGGGGACGTCTCCAAGGCGTGCCCTCAACACGTCAGTCCATCGTTGAGAGAGTTTCTCGATTTGGCCAAGCAAAACTTGGCTCCGGATATGATTACTGCGGCGACGGTGTCCTGTTGTAACAACGCGTGCTGGGCAGCTGGTGAGTTAGCCATTCGATGCGAGCCGAGCGCGTTGCAACCTCACGCTCGCGCGTTTGCGGAATCTTTGGCGGGAATTCTCGAGATGCGAATGGTCAATCGAAGTTTGGGTGAAAACGCGGCGATTACGCTAGGAAGAATCTCTATGCAGTGCGCGGAAGAGTTGGCGTCGGCTTTGCAAAATATCGCTCCGACGTGGTGCGTTGCGATGCGAAGATTACGAGACGGTGTCGAGAAGGAACACGCGTTCAAAGGTTTGTGCGAGTTGATCAAAGTGAATCCAAACGGAGGCGTGAACTGCTTGAAAGAGATTTGTGAAGCCATCGCGTCTTGGAGACAGTGCAGAAGCCAAGAAGTATCCTCGGCCATGCGCGACGTTTTGCAAGGGTACAAGAATCACATCGGCGCGGAGCAATGGGCGCAACTGGAGAGGAATCATTTAGAGCCGGCGGTGGCGCAAAAACTGAAACAAACGTACGGCGTTTGATAAAAAAAAGAGAGCAAAAGAGAGAGTGGTGTTTGTTGCGAAGAACAAGGCTTTATTGTTGTTGTTGTATATATTTCGCTACTTGAACAATTAGAGGCGAGCGGGGTGGTTTCTCACACCGCGAGCTTTATTTATTATTAAGTCAAATCTAAACCTTCTGAACATAATTTACACGCGCTCGCGACTACTACATCGCAAAACTGGTCCAAATCGCTACTTTTCCGTTCGCGTTGCTACCGGCTAATCTTAATCCGTCGCTCGAAAAGGAGAACGAATCCGCACAAAACGCGAGCGCGGGCGTTTTTGGTTTATCTTGCTTGGTCTCATCTTCGCCATCGCTGAAGAACGTGTCGTCCTCTCGCGTTTCGAGGACTTGCTTGATCTCGTAATTCCGCTCGTCCTGGCCTTCCTCGTTTTGCGAGAGCGAATTTTTCGTTTGCAAAATTTCGCACACCAGACCGGTGACTTTATCGCGCGGAGAGGCGACCATCGGCGGTGCGGTGGAGACTTTAGCCGGACAAAAAGAAAAACCACCGCGTTGCGACGGCATAGATGCCGTCGCAATTGGCACTAAATGGTCGCCAGACGTTCCTAAATCGACAATTCTGAGTAATCGAATTTTCCCGTTTGCCGTAGCCACGGCGAGGACGGGCGCGTTGATCGAAGCAACGTACGCGCACCAAAATAAAGCGCACACGGGCGATCGCTCTTGGCCTAAACTATTCACGTGCAAAACCGTGAGCGAAAATCCTTGGGAAGGCTTCGTCGCTTTTTCTTTCGCGTAAGTCTTCACTCTGTTCATGGCCACTTTCACGTCGTCCTTCATGCGCTTCGCCATCAAATTCGCCTTCTCTTTCGCTTTTTCTTTAATCTCTTCCGGTTTTAACGCGGACATCAAAGACTTTTTAGCGGCAGGAGCGGTAGGACTTTCAGAGGCTTCACCGTTAATTCCGTTGTTGTTATTATCGTTATTAGCATTATCGTTATTTTCAGCGGCGTGATCACCTCCCCCGCTGTCATCGCCTTCGCCGCCTTTTGAAGCCATATCGCCGCTACTGCTATTACTTCTACGCATATCGTTTTTGTTCTTCTCTTCTTTTATCCGTCGAGAAGTTGGATCAGTTTGTTTCGCTAAGGACGAGTTGTTACTGCTTTTCTTACCTTTATTCAGAAGTTTCGAGATGGATAACTTCTTCGTAAAGTCTTTCCGTTCTATGCAGGAAAGCGTAAAGACTCTTCCGGTGTCGTCGCCGAAATACGCGAGTCTCCCAGACGTGTTGAAACAAATTTCTTTCAATCCAGCTTCGGGATCACCTTGCACGCGAACTCTGTCCGGCGGTTGCGAAGAGTTCACATCCGCTAACATTACGCTTCGCTGTTTCGTAGTGATTAGCGCCAAGTTCGTTCTCACCGGATGTATCTTTACGCTCGTTGGATTTTCTGATATTTGTACGACAGCTTCGAGAGTGCCCGAGCGAAAATATTTCGTCGCGTTGTTTGTGTTCCCAGAATTGTTATCGTTGAGCTTATACATGCGAATTTCTTTACCTTTCGCGGAACACGCGAGCAAAGCTGAACCATCTAACGACCAATCTAAATCCGAAACGGCTTCGGTGAACACATCTTCGAGCTCAAACACGTACGAGACACCGTGCGCGTTGTACTCGTCCATTTTCTCTTCGTCTTCGTCGTCCGAGAGAATGATTTCAGTCGTAGGCGGAGGTGGCGTTGATGCACCATCTCGTCCCTCTTCTTGTTTTTGTTCTTTTTCAATGCTCGCTACTCTATCTGCCACGGATCCTCCTTTCTTGTGTTGTTTTTTCTCGTTTCCTTCTTCTTCCTCTTCTTTTTGCTGCTGGCTAATATCATTCGTAGCGGCGCGCTTCTCGCTCGTCGCTTCTTTCGCCTCTTTGTTCTTCTCCTTCTTCTTATTTTTTGCCCTATTATCCATACCATTCTTACTCCCAAACACAATCACTCGTATTGTTCCATCTTCTCTTCCAACTGCTAAACACCTAGGAAACATCACGCTCCATTTCATCACCGTAACTTTCGCCAACGTCGCGTGGTCGCCGTCCGCGTACCCGAGAAACCGCAAGTCGTCCTCCACGTCCAAGAATATATCAGCGTTGTTGTTCGTTTCCGTCGTGCTCGCGCGTATCCCTCGTTCCACGCGTTTCTTCGCTTTCGCGTCGTCGTCGTTTTCGTTCTCGTCTGCATTCTTCTTAGTAACGCTCAACTCTTTCATTTTCTGCACGCTTTCTTTCATCTTCACGAACGATTTACTCGACACGTCTTGCAACAAAGTGCCCGCTTTAAACGTCGTCTCTTTCGCGTTCTTTGCAAAAATCTCTCTGTTTTCTTTCGAGAAGAGTTTCTTCATTCGTTCGTTCATCGTCGCGTTTATGGGTGTAAAGCTCTTCTTCTTCGTCGTCGCGTTTTCTTCATCAGCATAATCAGCTTTACTCAAACTTTTCGTCGGAGAATCGTTCACGACGACCGTTCGGTCCAATTCTTCTCCTTCTTTGTCTTCTTCTTCTTCGTTGTCTTCCATCTTAACGCGACTCATCAGTCCTCCTCTGCTCTTCCTCCTCTTCGTTTTGTTGCGCTCTTTTATTCTTCTTCTTCAGAGAGAGAGAGTTACAGAGTTAGAGTTAGAGAGAGTGAGAGTGTGAGAGCGTTGATTTTGGAACACAGACACCACCAACACCAACAACTTTGAGTGTGCCGCCACACGCCGAAAAAGAGAGACTTTTCGTACAGACAGAGAAAAGGCGAGAACGAGGAGAGGAATATTTTTTGCGAGAGAGAGAAGAGAGAAGAGTTTGAATTTTTTTTTTCGGACAGAGCAAACGGCAAAAGAGGGAGGAGACTCTTCTGGTGTGTTTTTTTGGAGAAGAGACAAAAAAGGATGAGTTTTACAGATTTTTGGAGAGAGATATCTCTCGTGGAACATCTTCATCGTCTTCAAACATCACTTCCCCAGCACGCGCGCTAAGAATAACAACACACGAGTAGAGAGAAAAGAAACGCGCAAAACACGACGCAAGAAATAGAAACCACGCACCCCTTTAATAATAAAAAGCGATGTCGTCGACGATTTATACTCCGAGTAGTACTACTCCCGCGAGAATGATGATGACGACAAAATCCAAGACGATGAAAACGAGAGAACCAAACACTTCTTCTTCTTTAACTTCTTCTTTCTTTCCGACGAGAGGAGGGAGAGCGTCGTCGTCGTCGTCGATGCGAACAAAAGCGATCGACCCGCAAGTCGCGCTCGCGGTGGCGCAACAAAACCTCTCCTTGGCTTTAGTTTTAGGCGCGGAAGGCGTTCTGAATTCCCAGCGCATGCCTTCTGATTTTATCGGACGACCGGATTTGCCAAAACTCGCGCCAGGTATCGCCGGGTGCGCTACGGCGTTCGCGTTGATTAACAGCGATAACGACGTCGTCACGCCAATTGGGTTAGCGGTTGGCGCGTTGGCGTGTTTATACGTGATTAAAATTGAGTTTGATAGATTGAACGAAACGAAAGACGATCCGTTAGATTGGCCGGGACCGAAGGTCTTTCCCGGCGGTTTGTTGGTGTTTGGATTGTTGCAGTTTCTCACCAACGCGCAAGGATTCGTGAGAGAGATGTAAAATTGATGATTTAATTTGATTGTATACGTTTCGTACTCTTTGATGAATGTGTGATAAAATTACAATATAGTTGTTGTTTGTCGTTTGTTGTTCGTGTTTTGTTGTTGTTTGTTGAGACGCAGAGGAGCAGATAAAAGCGTTTACGAGCTTCTCTCCTCCTCCATCTGCGCTTTCATCGAAGCGGCTTGGATAGCCTTCTTCGCTCTTTCCTTCGCCTCTGCCGCTTTCTTCTCCGAATTCTCTTTCGCAGCTCTCTCCAAGTAGGCGTTATACGCCGCGTGCGCTTCCGGAGAATCATTCTCCCCCGGTGCTATCATTGTTTCTTCTGGTTTCGCGCACGACACATTGCACCCCTCGCAACCTCCACAGTTGTTCACCTTACACGACGGTATCGTCGGCATGTTTGGTGTTCCGGTCACCTTCCCATCCTCAATCACGCAACAGTTCGGATCCCCAAGCGACTTGACGCAGTTCGTCGTCGAATCTTGCAACGTTTTACACTCCATCCCGCAGCACCCGCAGCACATCCAGTTCGCGCACGAGTTGAACGAATCCGCGGCGTAGCAACACGGCTTGCACTCGCCCAACCATCTCGCCGGCGTTTCCTCGTTCGCTTCCGTTTCTTGATTCCAATCTCTCAATCTTTTCGTTCCCCAATAGCAATCCTTGTACATAACCTTACATATATCGTTCCAAAAGAAACACAAATAAAGTTTACGCAACGGCGCGCCGAGCGGCGCCAGCCACTTCTTCGGCAACGCGCACGGGTCAAACTTCTTCCCGCCATCCGCGTACATCGGCAACGCTAATCGTTGGTACCGATCTTTCGGTAATTCCCCTCCCGCGTAGGCAATATCGTATTGCTCTGCAATCATATCTGGTGCACTGATTGTTTTGATCCATTTTCTCACCGACATGCGTCCGTGCGAGACGTAATCTTCCGCGCCCGGGAAGGTCAATTTCCTTCGTCTGTGTTGAGCGGCATCGGCTAAGCAACATCCGACGCCGATCATTATGCCGACGAATAAAATAACGCCGAAGCAGATGAAAATGATTTCTCCGGTTTCCACTTTCACGCCTTTACCGAGATCTGCTAATAAGGCTCTCGCGTGACCGCTCATCTTCTTCTTAACTTCTTAACTTTAACTTCTTCTTCTTCTTCTTCTAATTAGAGTATTGGGAAGAATCGAATCTTCTTTCAAACGATCACTAATCCCCCGGGACGAACAAAAGAGAAATTACCTTCTTTTGTTTTTGCGATCTTTATTCCTCAATACTCCAACAGCAGAGAAAAAGCTCTTTGATATATACGTGTGGTCCACTCTTCTCGTCGTCGCTTTCAACGAGAGAAGGAGCGTGACAGCGAAAACAGCGAAAGCAGCAAAAGCGCTTCTCGTGGTTTGTGTGTCTCTCTTTTGAAGAAGAGATGGTGATCTCTCTGTCCCACAAAAGAAGGTGGCACGTTTACTTATTTTAGGGTTAGGAACCCTAAACATTTTTTTTTGCTCTCTTTTTCTCGTTTATGCCTTTTTCCCTTTTTTCCCTTCAAAATTGGTACTTACAAAAAGAATGAGAGCGTTTAATAATAAAGAGAAAGAAGAAGACCTCTGAAGGAAATGAGACGATCGGAGAGCGCTCTCAACGTGAAAGCACCCGCAGTTGGTGGAGCAGTCAACGCGTTTTTACACTCCGGGTGTGAATACGGTGCGTTGTTTTGTGTGTTGTTGTTTAATTAATTATATCTCTCGGTTCGTTTTTTTTTACCCGCACTTTTCTTACTTCCGCAAAAATCATCGTCTGCGGCTTTTGTCGTCGTATCTTTACAGACGAACAAAAGCAGTGTTTTGCTGCTTTCGTTTTCCTCTCTCTCTCTCTCTCCCTTCTCTCTCTGTGTATGTGTGTTTATAGTCCTCTTTCCTGCGCGTGCGATGATGATTCCACATAAAAAAAGAAGACGAGAGAGAGAGACACTTTTTCCGTAGAAGCAGTTAAAAGTGAACAAACAAACTTTCCGATTGAATACCCAATTCGCTGACATCTTTTCTCTCTTTTGTCTCTCTCTTTTTCTTCTCACATCATCCTATGTCGTCGTACAAATGAAAAGGCATATTCCAAGAAAAATCAACGAAAGATGAGGACGCGTACTGCGTGTTCGTGGACGATGCGGTTCCCGGGAAGTTTGCGGATGCGGTGTTTTGCATATTCGACGGCCACGCCGGGAAGCTGAGCGCGACAAAGTGCGCGGAAGAATTTTTACAGCGAATATGCGACGCTTTGCCAGAAGACGAGAAGCCGAGCACGAGTAGCGGTAAAAGAAAAGAGAGCAATAATAATAATAATAATAATAGAAGAAGGAGCAGCGCGGATAATCTAAGATATCACGATATTTTATTGGACGATAGAGAAAACGCCAAACGAGTGTGGCCGAAATCGTTAGAGCAGGCGACGAGAGACGCAGCGGCGAAGATTAACCACGACATGCGAGTAACTGGAAGAGATGGAACGACCGCGTTGGTTGTTATGATTAAAAGAGCATTAGACACAAACATCGCGTACGTGAAAACAGCCTGGGTGGGGGATACGCGAGCGGTGATTCGATATAAAAACAGAACGTTCAATTTGAGCGAAGATCACACGGCGATGAATTTAAACGAACGCTCGAGGATGGGGCAGTATTACAGAGCTCGCGCGAGAAAAAGTCGCGTTTTGAAGCAAAAAGCGGACGAGTTGAAATCACCTAAGAGCAGACGAAACCGAAACGCGAGTGTGGATGATCTTCTCACGGATTCGGATAATCCGTCCATCGAAGGCGGTTTAGCCTTTAAAGAGTGGCAAGAGAAGTCGCAAGCAGAAAAAGAAAAATCAATCAGAGGTGGATCAGAAATGCTCACGCGATTTGCCGGTGGAAGAAGAGCTTCGGAGGTGCTCAAATCTCGCAACGATAGCTTTACGCAAACCTCGGAAGCGGTGAGAGAAAGAGAACACGAGGGCAGGAACACGCCGCCACCGATAACGACGAGTTCTACCGGGAGAGATACAATAAAAATTCCAAAGAGCAATAGTGGCACAAACCTAAACAATATAGTAGTAAAAAGTGTCGTAAAATCGACTTCGGGGAGCGATTTAACCCAAGCCCAAGGTGCCGGAAACGCCGCGGCAAAACTCGCGGATTTATCTTTGAAATTACCAAGAGAAGATGCCAGAAAAGAGTTAAAAAAGATGCATGCTAAATTCGAGGAGAAAGAAATTAAGAAAACGATACGATCGCTCGCGGCGGGAGTCACTCAAGACGATTCTGCTTTTTTGAATAACAATCATAGTGGCGAAGATTCGAGCACCAACGGGAGCAGCTCAGGGAGGAAGAGTTCTTCCTTACCGTACAGCTCCTCGAGCGAAGAGTTGGAAGATTCGCGTCTAGAACCGTCCACAACGCAGAATTTTGGCGGAGAAGAGAACGAGGACGACGACGACGACATCTACGCGACTTTGTTTCCATTCAAAATTGAAGACATACCTCGAGTGCACATCGATCGTTCCGGTCTAGTTTCCTCGATGCACTCGAGAAGAACGTCGTTCTTAGCAAGAATAGAACACGAAGAAACTGGCGGTTTGTCCGCACCAAGAATTGTCGCCCGAACTGGCGTATCCTGCGCATTCTCGCGGTCGATTGGTGATTCCGGCGTCGCTCGCGCCGTCATATGTACGCCAGAGTTCAGAGATTTCACCATCGCCTGCGGAGAACCGGCTCGGATAGTTTTAGCCTCAGACGGGTGTTGGGATGTGTTTACGAGCGACGAAGCGACGTTACACATTGAATCCTTGCGTGACGCCGATCACACGCGAACGAGCGATATTTCTACGAGAGGGGGAGGTTTCCACAACACGGCAACCGTGGACGCCTCGGTCCGAGGCGGAAGCAATCACAGCGGGAATAACATGAGCTCCGGGAAAGATGGGAGCGGAATGTACGCAGATTTAAGCGTTCGATTTGGCCAAAACTCCTCGTTTCAAGAGTCTGCGCCAGGTATACCTGCCGCCCAAGCGGCTAAGAAACTCGCGAAAGCGGCGAAGCAGAGAAGATTGTATCGAAGTTACCCTCCGGACGATATTACGGTTATAGTCGTCGATATCAACTTGGCGCATTTCGAAGTGATTGATCAACCCGGATGTTCGTGCGTGGTTTCATAAGTATGATAATACTTTTGTTTTAATACCTGTACTATTGTTTTTGTTGTAAACTACCTATTCCATGTTCAATACATAACTATAACTGCTACTATAACTGCTATTACTACTTAGTGCTAGATTAATAACTACTCTTCTGAAGGAGAAATTCGAAACACGGCGATTCTCTGGTCAGGAAACAAACTCTCAAACGGCGGGGGACTCGGTGGCGGCGTTTTCGTGCCACTTTTTCGAACTTCTTCACAAACTAACCCTTCTTTTTCTAAATTCTCAAAGAAATCCACGTCCATCCCATCGTATCTGTGTTTCGTGTGCGCGTAGAGCATGAAACCGCTTTTTGTCTTTCGGCATCTGGTTCGCAACAGTTTTGCGATGACTCGCGGTAATATTTTCACTCCAGATTCGTCGTACACGAGGTCCGAGCCGAGGAGAAAATCAACGTCAATCATTTGAGCATCGTAATCGTCTTTTACTTCTTCTTCTTCTTTATCTGATAGTATAACTTCGTTCCAATCCAACGACGTCGCGTAAATCTTCTCTCGTTCCTTCGACGATAATTTTCTCTTCTCTCTGTTCGAATCGAGTATCAAATTTAACCAATCCAGAGCACCTCCCGCTTCCATCTCTGTCGCGTGAAAAGCATCGATGGAGTCGCAAAATTTCCTCACGATCGTCATCGCCAGCCACCCGTTTCCACTTCCGAGCTCTAAAACTCTCACTCTCTTTTTTGTGCCGCTACTAAACAACTCTTCTGATTTTGAACAGAGAAAATCTTTCAGAGCGACGGCGGCGTCCCATCTCTTCTGTCCAGTCGTATTGAACGTGGTCGTTTGCATGTATAAAGCGGCGTCGCCGAGATAGAAGTAATTATCGTCGTCGTCTGAATCGTCGTCATCATCATCATCATTGGGTGGTGGTGGTGGTAATGGTGGTTCAAAAGACATGTGTATTCGCATTAAAAGTTTTGGATAATGAGGAGTTGTTCGTTACAAACACGGATATGACATGCGAGAGACATAATACGAATACTAACAACAACTAAGTATCGTCCAACTTCTCCAACACCCCCTCGCTAATCAACGGCTGCGCTTCTTCTCTCCTCAACAAGTGCACGGAGTCCTTCTTCAAATCGACGACGCCGTCTTTGAAATAAATCACGCCGTGATCTTTCGTACACCGCACTTGCACTTTATGCTCCTTGGGCGGATCCCGGTCTAAAATCAAGTTCATGTTAATACCTTCCTTCTTCCCCATGTATTTGTTCAGAATTTTCGAATACTCCGTGAAATAATCTCGTTCCGAGTGCGATAAATTTTCCGAGATCGAATCCGGTAAGCCGACGCCTAACGTCCATCGTAAACTCTGGATTCGTTTCACGCGTTCGTTGAGATAAATCATCAGTGCTTTCTTGTTGCGTAAAATCGAGTGATGGTGCGTTTGTATCGCCGCTGTTATTCCTTCTTGTTCTTCTTTTCCTGTGACTTGCTTCAACTTTTCCGCTAAAGATCTGTTTTCCTGATAATGCGCTTTCACTTCCTCTAGTATCGACCGCACGAGCTCGTCGTTATACGGTGGAATCGAGGACGGACTCGCGCTCGATTCCACGGACGAGGCGATTTCTTTCACCAACTCCGTGGCTTTTTTCCCGAAAGATGTGGATGACATTTGTCTTCTTTATCTCATAAAAATAAACAAAAACGCAAAAAGCCGTCGTAGATGTATATATATTCTCTCTCTCTCTCTCTCTCTCTCTCTATGTGTGTGTGTGTGTGTGTGCGTGAAAGAAGTCCGAAAAGCGTGAGCGAAAAGATGTTTACCAAACAGGATTCTGACGATTTTTTGAATAATTTTTCTCTGCAAAGAACAGACAAATCACACACATTCTTCGTACGTAGTGTGTGTGTCTCGAGTGTCTACTGTGCGTGTGTTCATAATGTAATAGCGTACCGAGCAACTTTCTTTTAATTAGGCGTGAAATAAATATATATTAAGTGTTACAATCATTGTTTAATAATTACGCGGCAGACTTCTCCGAGGAGGACCCCGATAACAACGGTTCCTTCTCCAACGCCTCCCTCTCTTTCGCTTCTTGCTCTTTTTGCGCGATTTTCGCAAAGTTGTACCAAAAGAAGCCGACTAAGACGATCCCGTACCCGATCGCTTCGACGACCGTGACGACGTCGTGATACACCGCCATGCCGTATAAAATCAACAGCACAGATCGAGACATGGAGAGAACTTTCAAAGTCAACGACCCGGCGGCTTTGATGACCCCCAAGGAACACAGGTTGGTGAAGAAACCGAGACAGCCGGCCAAAGCGAAGAGGTGCGGTTGACCTTTCACCATTCCCCACGCGTCTTTATCTACCATATCTTGAAACTCCAAAGCCGCGCTCGCCACGAATAAGAAGAACAAAGACGCCGGGGAGATGAAATATAAACCTTCCCACATGGAAAAAGATTTATTGGCCAACAAAAACTGCATCCACGCGCTCTTCGCGGCTTCGCTCAACTCGGCGACGAGAATGCACGTAAAACCAACCGCGGTGAAAGAAACATCTCCCCAGGCAGCCATTAACGTCCCAACGACGATGACCAAAATCGATAAGAATACCCGAGTGTTGAACCTATCCAATCCCATGCCAGTTAATAACGCGAACAACACCACCGGTCCCATCGCTTTACACATCTGCAAAAAACTCAGCGAGAGATAAAAGTACGCGGTATTCCCAGCCGCTAACGTCGTCGCTTGGAAAAACCCAATCGGTGACACCACCATCACGTATTCTTTCAAACCCATCTCAAACTTATCTTTTCCTAACTCGATGACGTTAAATTTATACAGCAACGCCGTCATCACCCATCCAAACGCGACTCCTAAGGACGAGAGGACGATTGGAAAATGGAACGGCGTGACCGATAAAATGTATTTGTTCAACATGATAATCCCAGCCGCGGAGGCTAAGTAACCCGCGCCGTAAAAGACGATGGACCAGACCATTGAAGTCGTGGATGCTGCCTTCATCTTTTAATACTATTATGTGATAATACGCGTCCTTATTCTCGTTCTTCTCTGAGGGAAAAGAAAGAATTTTTCCCTTTCTTGGGGCGCGGCCTTGTGAAACCCTAAATCAAAGTATTGCTTTCCTTTTCGTCAGTTCGAGCAACTGTTCGAGCTTGGCGCACTTGGCGGTCAACGCGTCGACTTTGACGGTCAAACGAGATATCGCTTCGTCTTTCTCCTTTATTAACGACGACGACAACAAAGATGATTTTCGAGGATGGTTTTTTTCTTCTTCTTCTTCTTCCTTTATCGTCGCTTCCTTTAGAGAGAGGAGCTTCGTCGTCGTCGTCGTCGTTTTGGTTTCTTCTTTGTCTTCTTTTTCTTTTTCGTCGTCGTTCTTCTCGTCGTTTGCGGATGACTGCGCGAGCCTTTTTTGCTTGTGCGTATTTTGTTCTTGTTCTTCTTCTTCTTCTTCTTCTTCTTCAATCTCGTATTCGTCCGTCTCGCTGTTCGATTCTTCTTCTTCTTCTTCTTCTTCTCGGTCTCCGTCTCTTTCGTCCGGGTGGTCGAGAGACATAAAATCATCCTCCACGGCGGTTTTAATCTTCAACAAAACTCTCTCCGCCGCGTCCTTCTCGCTTCGTGCGACCGCGCTCATCTCCTCTCTCGTCAACTCGCACCGTATTTTTGGACTTCTCAACACTTTCGCGTTTAGAAGTTCCCAGTTTTCCAGTTTCCCTTTGAAGCTGTTTTTGATCGGGTAGTTGTGCATGGATATCATCCTCGCAGTATTCGAACGACGACTGAAAGAAGAGGAGGAGGAGGAACACGTAGTTTTCATTAAAATCTCCGCGCATAACACTCCGTCCGAGAAGTCTCTCGCGAAGTGCTTCTTCGGTTTCGATTGCAGGTTCAACCGGTCGATCCAGACGTAAATTTCCATTCGCTCTCTTTCCGTTATTTTTTTTAAAGTACTCCTCGAAGTCGTCATCGCGCGAAGAAGAAGAGTGGCGCGTGCTTCAAACGGTACGCTCGCGCGTGAGCACTCGTTCGCGTTAAAAAAATGTGCGCCGCTGCTTTATCGTCAGTCCTCCGGGTGTGTGCGTGTGATGTAATGTGACGTGTTTATTTTTAGCAACAACACATGTGAAGCATGCATGTTGTTTGACTTTTTTTGTTTTTGTTTTTTTTCTGAGAAACGGCTTTTTCACAGAAGAGAAGACAAACGACTGCTCTTTCTGAAAATGCTTCAAAAATCATCATCTCTTCGGTCCGGTTGTTCTTTAAGAAGCACGACGACAACAACAACAAGAACAAGAACTCACTCAGAAGAAGAAGACAAAAGAAGAAGAAAAATGGACCCGCTGGCGACGACGGAACGTTTCGAGCGCGAATTCAGAGAGGCTTTGTCTTTTAACTCTTCTTTGTCTTCTTCCTCTGATACAGTCGTTAAAGCCAGAATCCAATTCGCTTTGGAGGCGGTTTTGTCTGCGACGACGCCTCGCGACGTTTACGACGCAAAAGATGACGAGCACTACCCTTTCGACTCAGACGAGAAAGAACTGGAAAAGATTGAAACTTTGGCGGAGTTTTTCTACCAGTGCGCATCCGTCGACCTTTACCCGCACGCGTTCGATGTGCGCTTGGAAAATGTCACAAACTCCTCGTCTAAAATGTCTTCAATAAGTGAAGAAACGAAAGCTTCGTTACGAAGCGCGTACGTGCGAAACAAAACAGAATTAACCAGAGCGTGCCGAACACTAGCGGAAATGGAAGACGAGAAAACGACGGAGCAATTGGAGAAGATCGAGTGGCGGATGAGTGCGGAGACGAGCTCGAGGATGCGACAGAACAGAGGACGACATCGAGAAGGAAGAGACGGACGGGAGGAGGAGGAAAGCGAAGGAGTAGGAGGAGACCGGTTGCGATACGTGGTGAAAGTAACCCTGAGAAGTGTGGGCGAGAAGAAGAAGAACGCGGCGGCGGCGAAAAGGAGGGTGGAAGTTTTCGAGTGTTCGTACGAGACGTTGAAAAAGCTGAGCGAGGACGTGGAGAAATGCCGGGAGAAGAGCGAGGACGCTCGAGCGAGACGGATTCGACGGTTCGTGAAACGACCGACTTGATGTAATAATAGAAGATTAAATGAATAGAGAGCGCATAGAAGAGAATAAGTTAGACGACGAATAGCGGCGAGTATACCAGTTTTTAAAGCATATTTATAATAACGTAAATTTTCCTCTTCTTCTTCTTCTTCTTAACCGAGCGCGTCCGGAAACACGACGTAGTGCAAGGTCTTCACGATAATATACGTCACCGTAAACGCGACGAAATATCGCGAACAAAACGTATCAAACACCTCCAAAATCTCTCTCGTTTTTCTACTCACCGTTCCGTACACTTTCAAAGGAATCGCTATCACGCTGGCGCCTTTTCTAAATTTCGCGATGCCGCTCGTTTCGTCCGATCTCTCCTTGTCCTCTTGCGTCGATTTAATCTTCTCCATTTCCGTCGCGTACCGGGTGCTAATTTCCGTCGTTTTCTTCTCTCTCTCCGACGCGCTCATGTTTGCATCCAACATTACTTTTTTCGTCTCTTCCATCTGTTTCGTCATCAACTTCTCAAACTCTTCCTCTCTCGCTTTTCTCACGTCGCCCGGGCTCATAAATCCGAGCAAACCGCCCATACCTCTCGCCACCAATCCTACGCTCAAATCGTGATAGATGGCTAAAATCGCCACAACTTTCGTGCTTCCCAACAAGATAAAATTCGCGCCGACGACAAACACCACCCCGGCTAAATACGTCTCCGACGTCTCGTGTCTCGGCAACACCCACCCTAACCCTTTCGTTTGGACGAACGGTATCGCCGTTTCTCTCACGAACGATTCCAACACGCACAACTCCGTTCTGACGCGAATCAACACGTCGTTAATCAGCGGTCGATAATTTTCAATGTTACTATCCCCAGCCAAGGAAAGCGCGAGTCTTTGACCGACTCGAAAGACACCATCGGATGCTGGACAGACTGGCGAGAAGTTCGCGAACGGGTCGATGGATTGTTGCGAACTCGCGGCGAACGCGTTTCCAGCCCCTTCAAAATTTTGGAGGAGGAAACCACTCCCATTTGTACCAGCGGATACGCTGTTGATATCTGTGGTCAATCCAACGTACCCAACAGTCGTTGTCATCACCATCATCCTCGTCGCTGTATTTAACGTCTCGGTATTCGTATTAGTATTACTTCTCCCAAAATCTTCCTTTTCTTCCGAGAGGAGGAGAATATCCAGCGGGTCGAAGATATTCGCATCCTCGTCGTCGCGATGAGAATTGTCTTCAACAGAAAAATATAAATGTTTCCCCGCTCTTCTCGTCACCGTCGTCCTCCTTAAAGCTTTAGTATTCTTTAAAACGCTTCCTCTCGATCTCCTCGTTTTCGTCGCGTTACCACCGGGGAGTTGAACTCGCGTCCTCGCAGTGCACGTCGTCGTACGCGGCATCATCTTTCTTGATGAATACTACTCCTACTACTCTTAATAATATAACAATAACAATTTGACGCGAATGTGACTCTTGTGCGTAATAAAAAATGAAAGCAAAATCGAGACAAAAACTCAAGAACTCATCAAGAGTCTTTTTGAGCAAAACAGACAAAAAAAAACAACAGACAAAAAACTTTTTTTTTCTTTCTTCGAGAGAGAAAAAAAACCAATAATTAATTTCTCTCGTGCACGCAACAAAAAAAAATGAATTCGTTCGTCAGACAGAAGAAGAGACACACACAAAGAGATAAAAAAATGACGTTGATGAAAGAAGAAGTTCCTCCTCCTCCTTCGGCGGAGGAGTGCGCGAGAGTGTGGCAACTGGAGTACGAGACGCAGACGAGGAAATCTGTGGACGCGTCTTCGAGAGG
>Ga0181557_1000158_pt1 | contig 84921 bp, 56 predicted proteins | sample 011ome_23_FD_148632 | JGI IMG/M metagenome (GOLD analysis project Ga0181557, IMG submission 148632) | Coastal salt marsh microbial communities from the Groves Creek Marsh, Skidaway Island, Georgia - 011506CT metaG (spades assembly) | ecosystem: Environmental > Aquatic > Marine > Intertidal zone... | reverse complement strand
GATGCAGCTCCGCCGCCTGGCTTCTTCCTCCGACGAGTAATCTAACCCATTCTCGGAAGAAGCCAATCGGCTAATGGAAATAATACGCCAAAGATAGCACAACAAAGACATACAAGCGGGCGATCTCCGAGCGCCCATGGTTTAATTTGATGTGGGCGCTCGGACCTTCGACGAAGCTCAGGTTGAAAGATCGCCCGCTACCTATAGATTGTTGAGTATTTCCAGTTGAACGCAATGCGATTGTCTGTTCGTAACTCGTAGGAGCCCCGATTTGTCGGGGCGATTGATCGTTCAGGGTGCCAAGCTGGGGCTTGGCGTTCCCAGGATCGCCCCGACAAATCGGGGCTCCTGCAGGGGTCGTGGTTATAATTGCGGCTTGCTACCAAAGATGCACATGTCCGGCCGGACAGCTGACGCAGTGTTCGGCCTGGGGGATGGGGACGCCGATTCCCGGATTTCCGTTTTGCCAGAAGAAAGACGGTGCTTCGGCAGAGGCGGTTCCGTGCTCGATGAGCGTTGTCGCGTCCAGTAGTACACCGTTTGCCATTGTGTACTGGATACGTTCACTGTGACGTATATCCTGGGTGGGATCGTAGCCTTTCTCGATTACGATGAGATCGGCGAGTTTTCCTTCCTCCAGCGAACCGATATCGCCATCGAGACCGAGGTACTTCGCTCCATGGAGAGTGCCGCAGGTGAGGGCTTCTTCCGGCGTCATGCCACCTTGCACGAAACTCCAGATTTCCCAATGGGTGCAAATTCCGTTGAGTTGCCCATGGCCGCCTGCCTGAACGAGGCCACCTTGGTCGAAGCTTGCTTTAGCGATCGTCGCCACGTTCTTGTGATTATAGTCGTCCTCATGGGCGGTCACCCGTCGGCGGGACCGCGGCTGAAGAACGTGCGGAGGGATGAACGCCTTCAGGCGGGGGTGGGTCCACAAATCATCGTGGGCGTACCAGTAGTTTTCGCCCCAGAGACCGCCGTAGGCCACGGAGAGAGTAGGGGTGTAGCCGACACCGGTGCCGCGCCAAAGGTCGAGCACGTCGTCATAGATGTACTGGACCGGCATGGTGTGCTCGATACCCGTGTGGCCGTCAACGATCATGGTGAGATTGTGCATGAAGGTCGAGCCGCCTTCAGGCACGACCATCATTTCCTGATCACGTGCGGCGGCAATGATTTGCTGCCGCTGGTCGCGCCGCGGTTGGTTGTAGCTCTTTACGCTGATGGCCCCGACCGACTTCATACGGGAGAGGTGGAACTGGGCATCCTCAAGCGACTTGACCTCGGCTTTGAACGCGCCGGTGGCTCCGTAAAGGATCGTGCCGGTAGAAAATATCCGAGGAGCCGTGACAAGGCCGGCTTTGCTCAACTCACTGGTCGCAAAGATGGTTTCCGTATCGCTGGAAGGATTGTGAATCGTAGTCACTCCAAACGCCAGGCGGGCTTTATTGACCCAGTTGTTCTGCGGAATGATTCCATGGGTGGCTTGGGAACCGTGGGCGTGTGTATCCACAAATCCAGGCAGGACAACCTGCCCGGAGACATCGACGACCTTCGCATTCGATGGAATGCTGACGTCCGACCGTTTGCCGATCTGGGTGATGCGGTTTCCTTCAATGACTATCGCCCCGTCTTCGATGGTACCGGTCTCGCCCATTGTGACGAGCTTAGCTCCGACTAAGGCGATGGATGTATTCGGTTTAGCGTATCCAGCTTTGAATCCGATCGCCTGTTCCTTGATGGCTTCTTCCGGAGGAATGGTTTCGCCTTCGTTTAGAAAAGCGTAGGCGCTTGCCAGCTCTCTGGTGAAGAGATTGGGTCCGAGAGACCAGTGGAGTCGCTGACTATCGCCCGAGAAGTGGATTGAGATGCCCGCCTCTTGGCTGACTTGAGCGATGGGCAAGGTTTTGTCTTTGGGTCCAACGAGGATGGAGCGGCTCGTGGCGACAAAGGGGGCGACGTATACATTGAAGCGCTCGATAAAGGCCAGCCACTTGCCGTCTGGCGATATACGGTAGTCCGTGGCCCATTTGCTCGTGTAATGGGTTTGGGGTTCCTTGCCGTCGAGGTCGACGGAGATGAGAGCCCGGTTGTCCGCGTCTTTTTCGCGTTTTCTCAATTGATAGAAAAACCGTTCATTGCTCGATCCTAATTGGGGGCGTTCCCCTTTCTTGAGGATGCGCTTGGCCTCGCCTCCGCGAGTGGGGATCCGGTAGATGCCTTGGTCGCGTGACCAGAGCGATGAGCGAATGAGCCCTCCACCGACGCGACGGTAAAGGATTGTCTCCCCATCTGGAGAGAAAACCGGCTCCGTGAAATGCCCCGGATGCTCGGTGACAGTCCAATCCTCTTGGTTGAGTCCGCGGTCGAGGGAAGCCACTCGCACGCTGCCAAGTTCGCTGTCATTCCAAGTGGTGTAGACAACGTAGCGACCATCTCTAGAAAGGCTAGGGAACATCTCGAAATGGGAAGCCTGGTCCGTTAGCCTGCGAGGTTCTCCGTCGGGCAAGTCGCGAATGTAAAGATGCCCTAGAGCCTGAAAGAGAACTCGGTTTCCGTCGGGAGTAACTTGCGTCCACCGCAACAGGCGCACATCGAATTCATCGGGAGCCAAAGCGACCGGATTGCGCAGGGCATCAGTGACCCGGCGCTCGTCCTTGATGTGGAAAGGAATGACCGATTCGCTGCCGTCGGCGACCCTTACTTTTCGGATCTTGCCGCGGGCCCAGATTACGATGTATTCACCCTCTGGGGTCCACTCGAAAGCGGGGTAGACTCCGTGAATGGCCCAGGTCTCCTGCATATCGCGTTCCAGCTGGTCGTTAAGCAGTCGAATGGCGCCGGTCTCGGTATCAAACAGGTGCAGACCGGTCTTGCCGTCAACGCGTCGGACGAAGGCGATGGTCTTTCCATCTGGTGAAGGGGTGGGTCGACAGGCCCCCCCGGGGCCGGTGATGTAGGACTCCGTTTCGTCGGTGGCTAGTTCGATCCGTTTGATCGCGTAGATCTGCTTGTGGGGATCTTTGCTGTATTCAAATTCGGTACCGGGGCTCACGTCCTCGGAGTAGTAGAGATACTTTCCATCTGGGGAAAAAACCGGTTCGTTGACGTCTTTCTGTTCGGTGGGCTTTTTAGTGAGTTGAACGCCGCCCTGAGCATTTCCGTCCACACCACTTCGGTGATAGAGCCACATCTCTCCGGCCCCGAGTGAACGGCGACTGGTAAAGTGTTTTCGAGCCACGACGTAGTTGCCGTCTGGCGACCAAGCGGGACCGTTAAGCAATTGATAGGGTTCGTCGGTCACTTGAGACAAGGCGCCGTCTTCGAGCTCGATGAGCCAAATGTTGTCTCCGGCCAATTTGCCTTTGCCGGTTCGGTCACTGGTGAAGGCGATGGTTTTTCCGTCAGGACTGTACCGGGGCTGCATATCCCAGGCCATCCCTTCAGTCAGCTTTTCAGGATAGAGGCCGTCCGTACCGTCGGCTCCGTCAATCGGCATGCGGTAGAGATCCCCTAGCAGATCGAAAACGATTTCGCTGCCGTCGGGGCTAACGTCCAAGCTGATCCAGGTGCCTTCGGTGACGTCGATTGCCTGGCTGTGCGTGGGGCCAGGCGGATTTTCGATATCCCAAGCGGGAGCTTTTTCCTTCTCCGGATCCTCGTCATTGTCTTCGTCTTCGGCGAACGTAGTCACTGCTAGGGATATGCCAGCAAAGAATGAAAGAGTTTGGAGACAGCGAAATGGAAAAGTGCAGGGCCAAGTCATTATACAGTATTGCAGTCTGTTGAGATTCTAGCCGCAAGAACGAATTATAATTGGGAGGACAGGAAAAACAAGTAGGGGGGTCGATGAATGCGTCCCGGTCTTTACTCCCCTCGCAAATTAGGACAAAGCGAAAGATCTGGTAGTTTTATCTAAATAACTTTGTTTGTCTTTTTCTATATGCGTCAGTTGATCATTCTTTTTCTTTGTGGTGTCCTTTCAATCAGCGCCAGTTTTGCTCAAGATAGCGTTCCTGAAGACCTCGAAATGGTCCTCTTTTCTGGACCCGAAGTGACCCCGTCACCGGCTGCTCTTTGTGTCGCTCCAACTGGGGAGGTGTTTGTGGCGGTCGATATGAACGGCTCACTCGGAAAGGGTCCGGGCAAGGGGAAGATTATTCGGCTCATCGATGAGGACAACGATGGCGTGGCCGACTCGCACACGCTCTACACGATGGCGGACAGCGCTCGCGGCCTAATCTCGCTCGGCACGAAGCTGTGGGTGCTGCACACCACCTATGATCTGGAATCGGGCGAGGCGAGTGGGATGGATTTGACTCTGTTTGAGGACGAGAACTGGGACGGTTTTGCGGATGGCCCCGGCAAAACGTTGATCAAAGGAATTTGTTCGCCCGAGTCGATTCGGGCCCGAGGAACGGATCACTCCACCAACGGAATCCGTATGGGAATCGACGGATGGATCTACATTGCAGTGGGCGATTTCGGATTCTCTGAAGCGACAGGAACAGACGGGACTTCCCTGACTTTGCTTGGCGGAGGAATCGTTCGCGTGCGTCCGGATGGAACGGAGATGGAGCTCTACACCAAGGGGTTGCGAAATATTTATGACGTGGCGATCGATCCGTTTATGAACATCTTTACCCGGGGCAACACCAACGACGGGGGCGGTTGGAATGTGCGGTTCATCCATCAGATCCAGTCTGCCAATTATGGGTACCCTTCTCTTTTCATGAATTTCGCGGATGAGATTCTTCCTGCCCTCGAAGACCTAGGTGGCGGCTCGGGAACGGGAGCGCTGTACATGAACGAACCGTCCTGGGAAGGACCTTACAATAATCAGCCCATGATGTCGGATTGGGGCCGCAATGGCGTCTTTATTCATAGGCTTGTTCCTGACGGACCCTCGTTTACGCAAACTCCGGAAAACTTCATTCAACTCTCGCAGGTGTCCGACTTGGATGTAGATGCATCGGGCCGCTTGTATCTGAGCGCCTGGGCGGGGGCGACTTACAAGGGGAGTTCCGAAAAGGGGTACGTCGTGCGCGTTGTCCCCAAGAATTGGAGCCACCAGCCTTTCGAATCCTTAGAAAAGGCGAAAGTTGAAGATTTGATCGAGCATCTCGCCTCGCCCAGCGCTACGATCCGCTTGGCGGCCCAACAGGAGCTTTTGACCCGTACGGACAAGGCGATCCCTTCCCAACTGCTCGATCGGGCCCGAGATTCGAGATGGTCCCAAGAGGCCCGGGTTGCCGCGCTCTTCACCTATGCTCAATTCGCCGGTCCCGGAGGCATCGATGCCCTATTGGAATTGACCAGTGATTCCGAGCTAGCTGAATTTGCGGTAAGAGCGGCCACTGATCGCCTGCCTTGGGTAGAGGAATCAGATATTCCGGTAAGAAAGATCACCATTTTACTAGACGAAGGATCTGCTCGAGAAAAGATGGCGGCCGCGATCGCCCTGGGCCGTCTGGGAAAGGACTCTGCCGTCGCGGCGCTGTTGCGTACTCCTTACCAGTTTCCTGAGCAGCCGCAGGCTACCGCTCCCGTTGGGGATCCTGTGCTAATCAAGGGAGCTACGCAGATTCGCCCCTTCGAAGCGAATCTTGCGGGATACAAGGAGCTCCATTTGCATTCACTTTATTACCATGTGGGTGCGAAGACCGACCGAACTCACTGGATTGATCCAGTGATTCATCTAGAGAACGGAGACGAAGTCCGCTTGCTCGATCTCGACTGGAAATCCGCCAACACCCAGAACGGCCCCATTGAGAAGTTTAACGACATCGCGAAGACGGGATTGGCGCTCCCGAAAAAGGCGACAAGAGACCTTAAAGAGTCGTTGAGCGTTCCCCTCGCTTCGACAGTCGTTTATGAGCTGCCCGAGGGGGCGGTTCGATTCACGGCAAGAGTGGCTATGGAGCCTTCTCCGAGCGGAATAAAGCCGGAGGGAGAATTCCATGCGACGCCTCAACCGATTTCGGGATTGGCCAAGCGCTCGGGCCATGCCACTCCAGACTCCGCCCGAATCCTGCCGCATCTCGCTGCGCATTCGCTTGTGAGCATTGGAGACGAGGATGCGCTGTTGGACGCTCTGGGTACAAAATCTTCAGACTTGGCGCACTGGGCGATTCGTTACCTGCACACTGATAAGCTCGCTGAGGGCGTCATCAAACACCTCCGATCGACTGAGTATCCGTCGGAACGGCGTAAGGCGCTCACCACCTTGGCTCGCCTCTACCAGAAGGAAGCGCCCTATGATGGGTCCTGGTGGTGGACGACGCGTCCGGATACGCACGGTCCTTACTACAAACCCGTAACCTGGTCAGCGAGTCCCGCTATTCGAGCGGCCCTTGAGAGCGAATGGGAGAATTCGGACGGAGAAGGGCGAGCGACGCTGACTGGATTAAACGACAGTCACCGACTAGGTATCGATAAATTTGGTACGTTTTTGGTGGTTGAGAAAGAAGCGAAAGTCGATGTGGACTTTTCTAAAATCGCCTCCCAAAAAGGCGCCATAGCGACCACTCCCATAGAAGACGTCATTCTTTCATTGGATAAAATAAAACGGGATGTAGGACTGGGAGAGAAACTATTCACGCAGCAAGGGTGCATCGCCTGTCACACCCTGGACAGCACTCAAGCGGCGATCGGGCCCTTCATGGGGCAGATCGGATCGATTATGAAGCCGGCTCAGATCGCTGAAGCGATTATTCGTCCCAACGCAACCATTTCGCAAGGCTTCCAGACGGCGCTGGTTTCGACGACGGATGGGGGCTCCCACATCGGTTTCGTGACGAGTCGCAATTCGGATGAGATCACCCTTCGCGACATGACTGGAAACGTCACCAAGATCGCGGTATCTAAAGTGAAGAGCGAGGATCATCTACCGACTTCGATGATGCCGCCGGGATTGGCGAATTCGCTGTCGCTAGAAGAATTCGCGTCTATGGTCGCGTTTCTTTCGGAGCAAAAGTAAAACCTCTACCAACTGCTCTATTGTTAGCCAGTTTCTGGCAGGAAGGTGGGCATGACGACGCCGCTTATTTTCGGAGGTTTACCAAGGCATTGGGCGACATGAAGTTCGCAATTGCGGGCCCCCATTTCGTACAGGGATGAAACGAGAGCGGGTTGGTCGGAGGGAATGATGACAATGGGTTTGTTACCTCGGTGCTGATTGAGTTCGCGTTGTATCATCAGCTTGGCGACATCTTCATTGGTGGCAATTCCTGGACCGATCAATTCGGCTCCGGGATGATTGACAGAGGCGAGCGCTCCCATCATTTTGCCCCCGTCATTCTCAGCTACCGTTAGACTCCAGATTCTTTGATGGTTTTCTGCGATATATTCCCAGTCCTTGATTCTTGATGTCTGCCAGATAGAGCGCTCAAGCGCGTCGATGCGGACGGCGTCTTCGAATGTTCCTGCCCGAACGCTGATTCCCGGTATGGCAGTTGTGGCAATCCCGTTGTAGGGAACCTCCACCACCATGTCTTGAAAGAACTGATAGGGAGCAAATCCTTGGCGCGTATAAAGGGAGAAGGAATCGAGATTAAACGCGCTGGAAACGAGCCGAGTGGGGAGTCCCTTAAAACGAGCTTCGGTTACGATCTCGGAGAGAAGGGCCTTGGCGACCCCTTTTCCGCCAGTATCGGGTCGTGTATTCATGATCCCAAGAGAAATATGGGTTTCTCGAGGATGATAGAAGCAGGAACCAAGAATCGACTGATCGCCATCGGAAACCGCGATAAAGCAGCAGCCCGGGTCGAGGTCTTCATAGACTTGCGTGAATACCGAACAGTCTTCCGGCTTTCCCGAAAATATCTTCCCTCGACCGTTGGATTCATACCAATGGTTGGTAGACGAGAAAATGAGTGAAGCGACCTCAGGGGCCTCTTCCGGTTTCATGGGGCGAATGGTGAATTCTGGAAGGTTTGCTTTAAAGGGCATGAATTTCGAATGAGGTCACTGAATCAGATGAATGAATCCTTTATTACGAGGTTTTCCCCCGATTAGGACGGCTCTTGAGTCTTTAATTTGATTGAAGTGTTCCCGATTCGAATCGGCCAGTGGGATGGAATCTGTTCAACGAGAAGAGATTGGGTCTGTCCTCTGAAGAAGGTCGCAGCGGTTAGGTGGCCTTTGCGGAGAGGGTGGCTTTGCCCCAAGCGTGGAGTCGAACCACTCCTGTATCGAAGACGGTAAATAGGGTTGAACGTCTGCGCGATTTACAGCACTTAGGCACAATGACTAAAATCGTTTCTCTGGTTACACTGTTTCTTTTGGCGTCTAACGTTTTTGGTGGAACGGCGGAAGAGGCTTGGTATGGGATCGCTTTGCGGAAGAAGGCGGACGACAAGAACGGAGCGTTCCATTTCGTGGAGAACAAGGCGTCTCTTCCGAATGTCCTTATCTATGGCGATTCAATATCGATCGCCTACACGCCGGTGGTAAGGGAGTTGCTTGAGGGGAAAGCTAACGTTTATCGGCTACATGTGAATGGGGGCGACTCGTCTTCGTTTGTTTCGAAAATGGAAACGCTCCATTCTACGATGCAGAACCCAAGGATCGACGGCCACTGGACTCATAAGTGGGATATCATACAGGTCAATGTGGGGCTTCACGATTTGAAGTATGTCGTTAACCGTTCCAAACTCGACAAGGTTAACGGCAAGCAAGTGTCTACGCTAGATGAATATGAAAGCAACTTAATGGGAATCATTTCCTATTTGAGCCATCACCACCCAAGCGCCCAGCTGGTGTTTGCCTTGACCACTCCGGTGCCGGATGGCGAACCGGGTCGCCATGCGGGCGATGCGGCAAGGTACAATGAGGTGGCTTTGAAGGTGCTCAAAAGCCATCCTGAAATCGTCGTGAACGACTTGTATTCGTTCACAAGGCCTCACCATTCGGAATGGTGGACCAGGCCGGGAAACGTGCATTTCAATTCGGAAGGCATCCGAGCCCAGGGCGAGGAAGTGGCGAGGGTCTTGGAAGAACTGCTGGATTAGGATTCGCTTACGCGAAATAGCGAGTTCGCGTCACTAAGTTTGACTGTGATTCGGAGTTTATAACAACGATCGCTTCGCAGGCGGGATCTCCGGGTGGCGGAATACAGGGATCGCCTGTGGACGTTGGACGCTAGGAGCTAAAGCGGAGGTATGTAGGAGCGGTTTTACACCGCGATTTCAGACCTTTGTTTATCGCGGTGTAAAACCGCTCCTACGATAGGCGAGACTCCTAGCCCCGACAAATCGGGGCGATTCCCTTTCGATTAGATCGCCGTGTTCCATCCTTCGCAAATGCTACGGAGGACTTTTGAAAACCGCTCCTACGGATGAGGCAATCTCCTTATGTTGCTGCTTTGTAGCGGCGGAGTACGCGCATCCTATGTTTAAATAAATCGAACGTTGTCGAAATTGAGGAAAGCTGCGTAAATCAAAGTATGAAACTCCCCTGCTTCGCTTCGTTGCTTTCTATCCCGTTGTTATTCTCGATTTCATTCGCTGCAGAAAAACCGAATATTCTCTGGATCTTCGCGGAGGACACGTCCCCTTGGATGGGTTGCTACGGCCACGAGGTGAACGAGGGGCACACGCCGCACATCGATTCTTTGGCGGCCCAAGGCATCCGGTTTTCCAGGGCTTATGTACCGGCTCCGGTTTGCTCGGCTTGCCGATCGGCGGTGATGACTGGTCAGAACCAAATTCGTTTTGGCGCTCATGAGCACCGATCCTCGCGGGGTCCACGGAAAATTCAGTATCCGAGCCATTTGAAATTGCTCCCTCAAATCATGAAGGAGGGCGGCTACTTCACGTTTAACTTGGGGAAGGACGACTACAATTTCATTTGGGATCAGAAAGCGACCTATTCGCTTCAACAGAAAACGCGGGAGCCGGTTCCCTGGGATTCGCTCAAAGCAAACCAGCCATTTTACGGTCAGATCCAAACGGCGGGCGGGAAGAACAATGTTTCGAAGTTTCCAGCCGACCGCAAAACGGATCCGGCCTCGGTGACCGTGCCGCCCGACTATCCTCAAAATCAGCTTTATCGGGAAGTGGTGGCCGAGCACTATGATTCGATTCGCAAGGATGACGACTTTATTGGAGAGGTTCTCGCCGGGTTGAAAGAGAATGGGCTCTGGGAAAACACGATCGTGGTCTACGTCTCGGATCACGGCGCCAACCAGCTGGTTCGCCACAAGCAGATGCCGACGGAGGGAGGATTACATGTGCCCTTCATTGTACGTGGTCCGAAACAGTTTGTGCCCAAATCACAAGTACGGGACGACTTGGTAGACATTCTGGACCTTTCCGCGACTACCTTGACCTGGGCGGGTCTGGAGCTGCCTGATTGGTACGAGGGGCAGGATCTATTTAGTGAAGATTTTTCTCCCAGAACATTTGTTGCGGCAGCGAAGGATCGCTTGGATCACACGATCGACCGAGTGCGGACCATTCGCACGGATCGTTTTCGCTACACTCGTAACTATAAGCTCGATCGTATTTTGCTGCAACCCCAGTACCGAGACCAGCAGCCTTATACGCAGAATTTGCATGAGCTCTACAATACGGGAAAACTTTCGCCGAAATTGGCCGAGATCTATTTTGGAGAGCGGCGTCCGGAGGAGTTTTACGACATTAAAAAAGATCCGCACCAGTTGCACAATCTAGCGAATGACCCGAAGTATGCCAAAGAGCTTGAAGCGCATCGCGCCATGCTTGACGAATGGCTTGAAAAAGGGGACTTAGGCGCGTTTGAGGAGCCGAATGAGGAAATTGCCTTTCAAGACGAAGGCCCGGCAAAATGGAGGAAAGTGAATCCTGAATACGAACACCTGCGCAAGGATAGTGATGGTGATGGGCTGTCAGATGACTGGGAAGGCTACAACGATCGCGATCCGATGGATGGCAAGCTCCTCTTTACCTTTGATTGTGGAGGGTGGCAGACCGAGGGCTGGCTTCCTAATCCTGGTGTATCGAATATTGCCGGCTTCAAGGGTTATCTCGATTTTGATTTGTCCCAAGGGCAGGGCTCTTTAGTTAGAAGCGGACTGAATGCGGATTTGACCAAACAAGGGGGTGCATTCTCTGTAGTCATGGGTGTTTCCAAGCCAACTCTCGTTTGGTTGTCCTTGAACTATGGTGACGGTGTCATGCGGAAAGTGGCGGGGCCCGTGACGGTACTTCCCGGAAGATCCTACACGGATGCGAAGTTCCGCATCCCGGAATCGGGAACCCTCAAGGCCATGCGTCTAGATTTCAAAAGCGAAGCGGGAGGAGTCGTCGAAATAGATTCGATGAGAGCGAATTGAGGTTTGGCTGGCATCCGCCTTCGCATGTTTGGGCGTGACAATAAAGATTCAAGCTATTCGAGCTTGTAAGGGCAGGGCAACGACCTCCGGGCGTGCCGCGTTTATCCTATCTGCTCTTCTTATGCGGCACGCCCGGAGGTCGTTGCCCTACCAGATTCTACAAAGTCGCCAAGTGTTGGATACTTTGTCTGATACTGGCGATTGGGTCGGGAGACTGGTCCTGCTCGACGTGGCAATGGGCGACACCTGCTTTCTGAGCGGCTTGGATGATCGGCTCCATGGGGATGATACCATCTCCAAGCTCTTGAAACGCATCCTTGGGGACGCTACCGAACTCAGGAAGATCCATCCCTTTTTTGAGATCCTTTAAGTGCAGTTGAGAGACGCGACCTTTCAGTTTTTTAATCAGTTTAACCGGGTCTACTCCTCCAACCACCACCCAGAAGACATCGACTTCAAATTGCATTTCGGGGGCAAACTCGTCTATCAGAACTTGATAGCCCGTAGTGCCTTCAACCGGCTCGAATTCAAAGGCGTGATTGTGGTAGGCGAGTTGAATGCCGACTTTCTTTGCTTGGGCGGCCGCTCTATTACAGTTTTCAGCGAGTCGCTTGTAGGCGTCGGGACCTCCTCTTTCGTGGTCATGCAGATAGGGCACGACGAGGTGGGACAGACCCGTTTCCTTGGCGGCATCGAGAATCTCGGCGAATGGGGGGACGCCTTCCTTGGTCGGATTGGTGACCGACTCCCAGGCGAAGTGAGAGGAGTTGACTGCCAACCCAAAATCCTTGGCCGCTTCGATCATTGGACCGGCATTGGGGAATCCGTAGGGCTCGACTTGTTTGTAGCCCGCGTCCGCGACTGCTTTTAGAGTGGCGACGGGATCTTCCGCGATCTGATTTCGCAAGGTGTAGAGCTGGATGCCAATATTCTTGCGATAGCGGTTGTTTTTTCCGAGGGCCATGGCTTGGAAGGCGGCGGATGAAGCCAGCGAGGAGGCAAGGGCGGTTTTGAGAAAATGGCGACGTAGCATAGTTATGTTTGGGTTAGGTAACGAGTGAAGCGGAAGGGTTCCCTAATTGGCAAGCGGGATTCGACTTATTCTAAAAAGTAGTACGGGTCTTGCAGAAGATGCCTTCGTCTGCCAGACTTGGTTTCGAAATTGATATGAGAAGGAAATTCGTCTTTTTATCGTCTTGTCTCCTTTTTTCCTCGTCCTTCTTTGGTGCCAACGTTCCTCCCGGATTTCGGACGGAGACAATCGCGGAAGGAATCAATGCGGGCACGGCGTTAGCGACCACTCCGGATGGCCGGGTGTATGTGGCAGAGCAAACGGGGCATGTTCGAATTGTTGAAGATGGAGTCGTCCTTGAGCGACCATTGCTCGATCGATATGGATATCCTAGAAACTGACGAGTCCACGGCTGCTAGACTGCATCTAGTCTCAGTCTGCGCAAATTCGTTGACCTCTAAAGGGAAAGCGGATTCCTGTCAGGTGTCTTTTTCTGCCGATCGCATCAAGTTTCAATAATCTAGTGCTAAAATGAAACGTCGTACCTTCGTTAAAACCTCTATCACCGCGGCGGCCAGTGCCGCAGTGGTGCCAAACCTAATTTCTGCGGAGAGGGAATCCTCCAAAAAACCGAATCTCCTCATCATTCAGTGCGATGAACTCAATTTCCGTACAATCGGCTGCTACCGTGATACCCTTTCAGATGAGCAAGCTTTCATGTGGGGCAAAAAGATGGTCGTGGACACGCCGCATGTTGACAGCCTCGCCGCTGAAGGAACACTCTGTACGAAATTCTATGCGGCGACTCCGGTTTGCTCACCATCCCGCTCCTCTTTTATTTCCGGCCGTTTCCCACAGAATACCGGGGTTCCCAAAAACGATTTGCCGATTGAAGATTCGATTGTGACCTTCGCCCATCTTCTGGCTGACGCGGGCTATGCGACCGGTTACGCGGGTAAGTGGCATCTCGATGGGGATGGAAAGCCGCAGTGGGACCCCCAACGAAATTTTGGTTTCGAGGACAATCGATACATGTTCAATCGGGGTCATTGGAAGCAGTTCGAAGACACGGAAAATGGACCTCGGATAAAGGCGCGTGATGGAAGAGGGAGGCCCACCTACAGCGTAGAAGGCGCGGACGAGGAGTCGTTCGCGACCGACTGGCTTTCGAACAAAGCGATCGATTTCATTGAGGAGCATAAGAACGAGCCGTTCTGCTACATGCTAGCGATACCGGATCCCCATGGACCGGATACGGTTCGGGCACCTTACGACACAATGCTCGACGACAGCGATTCCGAGATGCCTCGGACCTTTGACAAGTCGGCGAAGGATGTGCCTTCCTGGGCGGAACCGGCAGATAAATGCAACTACAAGATGGCGGCCTATCTGGGTATGATGAAATGCATCGATGACAATGTGGGCCGTATTCTGGGCGCGTTGCGTGAACGTAATCTTATTGATGATACAATCGTTATCTTTACCGCCGATCATGGAGACCTTCGGGGCGAGCATCATCGGCAAAACAAAGGCGTCCCGTTGGAGGCTTCGGCTAAAGTACCCTTTATCATCCGTTATCCGAAAAAAATCGCCGCGGCCCGCTGTATTGAAAATGTGCTGAACACGGTCGATTTCCAGCCCACGATCCTTTCGATGATGGGGATCAAGAAATCAGGCCATGAGGAAGGTCGAGACGCATCACAAATATTAACTACAGGCAAGGCACCCAAGGGATGGAGCGACGTAACCTTTATGCGAAGCACGGGTGTGATTGGGGCGACCAATGGTTGGGTTGCAGCGGTAACGCCTCGCCACAAACTCATTCTTTCGGACAAAGACGAGCCCTGGCTTCTCGATCTCGATGAAGATCCCGACGAGCTCACCAATTTTGTCCATGAAGAAAAGCAGCGTGCGGCCGCTCGCGATCTTGCGAAGGAAATTGAAGCCTACGGCGAGCGTCACAACGATCCCTATACGACGAACGCAAAGACCCGCAAAGCTCTCGAAAAATTAGCGGGTTAAACGGTGCCTCTCGCAAGAGTTGGGTTTGCGAAATTCTCCAGCAGAAGGTGATCCGTTCTAGAGGATCGGTATCTGCACCTTTCTTTGCGATTTTTCAGCTTACTATCGAGTTCGCACCAATATCAAAGAGGTGCTTTAGGTTGCATAGGTTCACCCATAAGAACATTCACTTTTCTATTTCTCCTTTTTCGGATTTTCTTCAACGGGGTCTCTGCCGTTTTTCCATAGAACGATGTTCTCGATGTCATTCGTCGACTTCGGACCTTTTGTACTGCGGCCCGCATTTACGTCCGCAGCCAATAGAGCCAATAGGCGTTCGGAAACTTCCGGGTTCTTCGCGAAGAGGTTATTCGTTTCCCCGACATCGTTTTCCATATCGTAAAGCTGGGCCTCCAAAGGTTCAGCTGTGGCTTCTTTCTCCGTAGGCGAGGACCACCCGCCTGAACCTCGGGCGAGCAGCAATTTCCACTTGCCGTGACGATAGGCGAAATGACCCGAATGCGAATGATGAATAACTCCGTTGCGAGTCGATACAATGCGTTTGCCAAATAATCCGGGCAGAAAGCTAACGCTGTCCTCGCCACTTCCTGCAGGCAGCTTCGAGCCAAGGATTTCAGCTGTTGTAGAAAGCAAGTCCGTCAGACAAATCAATTGATCATTCTGAGAGCCTGGTGTCACTTTTCTTGGCCAGCGAACGATGAATGGAACGCGATGCCCGCCATCCCAAAGATCAGCTTTCGAGCCGCGAAGATGAGCCGAAGGAAAATGTCCTTGCGCCTCCAGTTTGTCGATACCGGCCGCCTTTGACGTTCCATTGTCGCTCGTGAAAATAAATAGCGTGTTGTCTGTCAGTCCTTGACGTTCGAGCGCCTCCGAAACCTCCACTACCACATTATCGGTCTGCATGACGAAATCCGCGTGAGGACCTAGTCCGCTTTTCCCCTGCCATTCAGGTCCCGGAACGATAGGGTTATGTGGCGAACCCAGTGGAAGGTAGAGAAAAAATGGCTTCTCTTTTCCAGCCCGAGAATCGATGTACTCAACGGCTTTTCGTGTCAGGCGTGGTAGCATATTGATTTCGTCATCGTGCTCGATCACTCGGTCATTCTCGATAACCGCTTTCATATTCCGAGCATGGTGAAATCCGTGAAAGTAATCGAATCCACGTGTTAGCGGCCCGTCCGGAATCCGTGCTGCGACCGGAGGCGTCTTGTGCTCTTTTTGAGTATAGGCTTCGCCGGAATCAGGATCGAGATATTGGAAATTCAAATGCCACTTTCCGACAATTGCCGTATCATACCCATGGCCTTTCAGAAAACTCGCTACCGTTGGCCTGTCCTCGGCGATCAAGTTTGGAGCAAAACCTGTAACGACGCCCTTTTGCAGCCGCGTGCGCCAACTATAACGACCCGTCATGATCCCGTATCTGGTAGGCGTGCACACCGACGAACCGCTATGGGCATCCGTAAAAACCATTCCCTGAGCCGCGAGTCTGTCCGCGCCTGGCGTTGGTATCTTGGAGGTTTTCGGAGCTAGCGCATGGATTTCGCCATACCCAAGATCATCGCAAATAATATATACAATATTTGGTTTCTCAACCGCAGTAGCCAGCGATGCGCCGAAAAGGATAAGTAAAAGAAAGACGGTGGGTTTCATCGGGAGAGGTAGGCCTAGTAGATCATAAACAACGCCGCTAACAACGTCCTAATTGGACACTTTCGAAAAAGCGGCATAAGTATTGTTCTCAATTCTTGTCCGGAAGTAGAGTCGATTCTTTTCCTTCAAAGAACTCATGCATAACGGCGCAAATTTCACTGACATCTTTTTTCCCTCTTCCCTCTTTAATGCCGGTTCGTAATAAATTCAACGTGCCATCAAGTGAAAATGCGGGCACTTGGAATTCTTCGAATAATTTCCTGACGTAGGTCAGATCTTTGTGGGCGAGCTCCAGAGCAAAAGCCAAATCATAGGATTTAGATAACAACTTTGGGGCGTAAAAATTAAATGTGCCGCAACCTAATCCGCTTTCTGAAATGAGTTCACGCATGATATTATTATCCATTCCCATTTTTTCGGTCAAAGGGAGGGTTTGCGCATACAAGGATATATAGGAGAGGCCGATAAAATTCATCATCAATTTTGCCAGGTGTCCTGAACCGCTCTCGCCTACATACTTGTATTTTCCGCAAAAGCTACTCATGATCGATTCCAATCTCGAATAGTCGCTTTTGTCACCTCCAAACAGAACCATGATTTTCCCGTTTTCGCAATCCTCAGGGGATCCCGCAAGAGCGGCATCCACAAAAACGCCTCCTTCTTCCTTCACCATTTTATATAGTTTTTTTGTTGAAAAAGGATAACTTGTCGAAAGATCGATGATTGTTTTTCCCTCCACGCCTTCAGCTAGAAAACGTTCAACTGTTGCCTCGACTTCTTTGGAGGAAGGGAGTGATAGAAAAATACGATCGCTATTTTGAAGTACCTCAACCGGATCATCAACAATGGTGGCACTATTGTTGAAGCTTTCCAGGGCATTCCGATTAGTGTCATATAGAGTCGTTTTGTATCCATTCTCAATTAGATTGCGACATATGCCAGAACCCATGGCCCCTAATCCAATAAAACCTATTTTTTCCATATCCTACTTCCAGTTGTTGAGTTAAAAAATTTCAGTTAATCAGTCACTCGCATCCACTTTTTAGTCCTTTGAATGGTTTTATAATCACCCCAATCTTGGTACTCATTGAAATGATTGTAATCGTTTACGTTTCCTTGTCGGTATTGTTGATCGAAAATTCGCTGGTCCTGATGTCTGGCTTTCACGCATAAATGTGGACGATCGGCGGCGGCGGAGGATGGCTCAGCGCGGCTGATTGACTTTTATTATTGATCTTGGCTCTGATCCCGCAACTTGCCTGGATCCCAGGCTTTGTCCACGTCTTCGGTTGGATTGTTGCTATCGAGTTCAAACTGGCGCTCCATTTCTGAGACTTGTTCTCGTACGGTGCTGATGAATACTTTTTCGTCCCGGCGACCAGATAGCCGAGCACCGAGCTTAAGCCTAACCGCTTAGCGATTGGAACGGCAATGACAGCGCAAAGAAGATAGACGAACGCGTTGAGGAAAATGGGGGACATGTCAGTGAAGAATCAATCAGCGTTTTGAAGCCAGTTTCGGTACTGGGAGACTGCTTCTTCGAGTTCGGGCTTTCCCATATTGAGAACCTGATGGAAGACCAGCGGGTCCGTGTATCTCATCCCGCAAAGAGTCGCCGTTTGCTCGATCGGGCGGAGAAGCTCTTCCATAGTGTAGCGATTTGAGCCTTCTCGAGTGTAGGTATCTTTTCCGCCCCCTGTCGTAATAACGGATGAGGCTCGTTTCCCTTTCAGCGCGTCGCCACCGTTTCCGTAAGCCCAGCCAAATTCCAAAACGGTATCAAACCATTCTTTTAGGAGAGAAGGCGTGGAGTACCAGTAGAATGGATGCTGCCAAATGACTCTCTGGTGTTCCATGAGAAGAGATTTCTCGCGTTCCACATCGATGAGGAAATCGGGATACTCCTCATACAGATCGTGGATCGTAACACTCTCAGTTTCCCGAATACCCTCGATCAATGCCCGGTTGGCCCTAGACTTTTCAAGTGCAGGATGGGCAAAAATAAGCAGGGTCTTTTCGATCATTCTACGCCGTCAGCTTCTCGATCGCGTTTTGAAGCTTCGCGACAAAATCGTCGTCAGTGACTCCTTTTTCCGAATCGAAATTGTCATAGAACGACCCAAGGCTTAGGGTTGCCCGGATGTCGGCACCCATTCTGGAGAACTTTGCCTCTCCTGTCTCCAAAACACTTGAGCCCCCACGACCTCCAGGCGAGGTGGCAAGCAGGAGCATCGGTTTCCCCGCCCAAACTTTCTGCTCAATGCGTGAAGCCCAGTCGTATAGATTTTTGAAAGCCGCGGTGTAGGATCCGTTGTGCTCGGCGAGCGAAACAACGAGAATGTCATGCTCTTGAATAGCGTCTACAAATTTCTGAGCATCTTGAGGGGGTCCGTTTGACTCTTCCTCGTCCGCACTGTAAATCGGCAAGTCCAGACTGCGTAAATCGAGATCCGTTACTACCGCATCCGGAATCTGGGAAGCAGCGAAATTCGCCAGTTGGCGATTAATGGATTGGGAGCTGGTGGATGCTCCGAAGGCGAGTACTTTCATGGTAGGATTTGATTGGCTGGATCGAATGAAGTTATCAATCGATCAATGTAAGCACGGTTCTGATACTATCAACGAAAATTTGGATTGCCGCTCGATACTTCTAAATGACGCGTAAGGCTAAGCTGCTAGGGAAGGAATTTTTTTAAGTCTACTTTGTTATATTTCAATCTATTCTCATTAGGTAGGGCAACGCCCTCCGGGCGTGCCGCGTTTTTATGATCTGCTTGTGCGGCACGCCCGGAGAGCGTTGCCCTACCATTCAGCAAAGTAGAGTTAAAGAGTGTCCCATAAGTCTTAATCAATTTCCCATGTGCTTTCACTATTAATTGTAGGTCGTCTCGTCAAAGACCCTGACCAGTCGGTGGTTGAGGCGACGTTTATCATAATCGGCGGGTCGGCGACCCACCCGACAGTCTTAAGCAATTAAGAAATCGAATTCCGTAGCGGAGCTCGGGTCAATAAGGCGTTGGCAGAAAGGGGCGTTCTGGCGATTCGATCAAAAGAAAAGAAGTCCTGATTGGTTAATCGGATTGCCGGCCGAGCCCATTGCTTGCTAGCTTCTGCGACAATAACTGTTTTTAGCGTATGAAGATCCCACCTCTATTCACTTTTTTGATTCTATGGTCCGCCGTTTTTTCGGGACCTTGGCTGATGAGCCAGACAAATGCGGAAAGGCCGGCGGCGGTGACACCTGTGTCGAGACTGGAACAGGACTGGTGGAAGACTCGGCATCAGGAAAAGCTGGAGGAGGCGAAAAAGCGGGGCGACGAGGTGGAACTGCTGTTCATTGGCGATTCCATAACCCACGGTTGGGATGCGGGCCTGTGGGCGGAGAACTTTGCACAATACGGAGCGTTCAATCTGGGATTCAGCGGGGACCGTACTGAACACGTGCTCTGGAGATTTCAGGATGGAGCGTTAGACAATCTTTCACCCAAAGTAACGGTACTCATGATTGGTACCAACAATACGGGTCAGGGTGAGGGCCAGCCTGCTTCCGAAACCATTCAGGGAATCGAGTCGATTATCGACGAAATCAATACGAGACTACCGGAAACCAAGTTGATTGTTCATGCCGTATTTCCAAGAGGGGCTTCAAAGAATGACCCGCTTCGCATGGTGAATGTGCAAATCAATAAGGAGCTTCCAGCACTCGCAGCAAAAAAGGGTGCTGAGTTTTTAGATATAAACGATTTTTTCTTGGAGAAAGATGGGACATTGCCCCGCAATATTATGCCAGACCTTCTCCACCCCAAAAAAGAAGGCTATCGGCTGTGGGCTCATGGATTGAAGCCATCACTCGATCGGCACTTTGGAAAAGCCAAGAAGGAGCCTAAGACTGAAATTATTCCTCTTTGGCCAAAAGAGGTTCCGGCGCCGCATGACGCGAGTCTGGTTGAGATAAGCGTAGTGGGGGATCCGAGGAGAGGGGGACCGGTGGTTCGAACCACCAATGTGGCTGAGCCGAGCATCACGGTATATCAAGCCCGCAGTCGTCGACCCACTGCGGGAGTGCTCGTGTGTCCAGGTGGCGCATACAATATTTTGGCGTGGAATTTAGAAGGAGAGGAAATTGCTGAGTGGTTGAATTCCATTGGTATCACGGCCGCGGTTTTAAAGTATCGCGTGCCGAAAAACCGCGAAGGAGCTTTGCAAGACGCGCAACGAGCCCTGGGCTTGATGCGTAGTAGAGCGGAGGATTGGAATTTGGATCCGGAACATATCGGCGTACTCGGATTTTCTGCGGGAGGGCATCTTTCCGCCTCATTGAGCAATCACTGGCGATCCCGAAATTATCCCAAAGTGGATGCTGCGGACGCCCTTTCCTGTCGCCCTGATTTCACTGTGTTGATTTATCCGGCTTACATTGGTACTCCTGATTTCGAGCTTTCGCCGGATTTCACAATCGACGCAGATGCGCCTCCAGCCTTCATCGTGCAAACACAGGATGACACCAAGTACTTCCCCAGTGCGATTGTGTACAATCATGAGCTCGTGAAACGTGGAATCAGTTCGGAATTACACACCTTTCCAACGGGCGGACATGGCTATGGGCTTCGACCGAGCGCGTATCCAGTATCCGGATGGACCGATCTGTGTCGCGACTGGCTTTGGCGGCAGTAAGACGATTGTCATCGCTCGCGAGACTCGGTAAATAGGTAGGGAGGACCGGCTCGGTCCTCCGAACCGTAAAGGCAAACATGGAGGACTGGCCCAGTCTTCCCTACCATAGGCCATTGGGAATCCTAGTGCAGCGGTGATCGAGCCGATCCCCCGTACGGTCGACCACTCACTTTTCACTTGGTATTAGCGGTGTAATCACTTCTATTCAGCTATGGCCCCAAATCTAAAACCATTTTTGTTTCTTTTAGCTCTATCGTCCTTTGCCCTATCGCTGAACGCGTCCACGCCGAACGTGGTCTATGTCCTTGCGGATGACCTAGGCTGGGGCGATCTGAGTTGCAACAACGAGGAGTCAAAAATCAAGACACCTCACTTGGACCGCATCGCATCGCAAGGCATGCGCTTTACCGATGCCCATTCAGGCTCCGGCGTTTGTACCCCGACTCGATACGGAATTGTGACGGGCCGCTACAGCTGGCGGACGCGTTTAAAACGAGGAGTGCTCGGTGGATCCTCGACACATTTAATTGATACCAATCGCTACACCGTGGGGGATCTGCTGCAGGATAAGGGCTACCACACCGCTATGATTGGAAAATGGCATCTCGGCTGGGATTTCCATTTCCTAGAAGGAACTCCGAGTGATCGGTTTGACCTGAAGAACGGGGAGGTGATCGACTATAGCAAGCCAGTCAAAAACGGTCCCGACGCGATCGGTTTCGACTATTACTATGGTCACTGCGGATCTCTTGACATGGCGCCTTATGTCTACGTGGAAAACGGCCGCGTGACGGCTCCGCCCAATCGGGTGACGGTCAATACAGATTACAAAGGCTTTTGGCGGGAAGGGCCAACGGGCTCTGATTTCGCCCATGAAGGGGTGACGCCAAATTTCATCGAACGGGGCATCAAATTTATTGAGAACCGTTCCAAAACCGGAGAGCCATTCTTTTTGTATCTGCCGCTACCCAGCCCTCACACACCGATTCTGCCCATAGAAAAATTCAAGGGAAGAAGCGGGACGAACTACTATGGCGATTTCGTGCAGCAGGTCGACTGGCACATGGGTCAAATAATGGATACTTTGGAGGAGAGCGGGGTCGCTGATGATACCATCTTCATTTTCACCAGCGATAATGGATGTTCTCCTCGGGCTGAATTTGATGAGCTTGATGCGGTGGGTCATAAGCCGGGAGGCATTTATCGAGGAAACAAGGCGGACGCTTATGAGGCGGGGCATCGCGTTCCGTTCATTGTCCATTGGCCGAAAGGTGTAAAGAGTGGATCGGTCTCGGATGCTACCATTTGCCTGACTGATTTATTCGCGACGATGGCGGATATCACCGGTGCTAAGATTCCGAGCAATGCCGCGGAAGACAGCGTGAGTTTTCTAAGGGCTTTGAAAGGAGAAAAGGGCCAAGTTCGTGAGGGCACGGTTCATCATTCGATCAATGGATCGTTTGCCATTCGCAAGGGGGATTGGAAGCTCTTGCTTTGTCCTGGATCAGGGGGTTGGAGTTCGCCAACTCCGGCCGAGGCCAAGAAGTTGGATCTTCCGCCAATACAATTGTTTAACCTCGCGAAGGATCCTTCGGAGACGAACAACGTGTATAAGGAAAACAAGGACAAGGTTAGGGAGCTGTACAGCCTCCTGAACTCCTATGTGGCCAATGGTCGCAGCACTCCGGGACCTAAGCAGGAAAATGAGGGCGATACTCCCATTGATCCGGACGGCTTCGACAAACTGAGAGCAGAACTGGGGATTTAGGAAAATATTTCTTTGTTCTAGAGGGTACTTTAAATGGGTCGGTCGCATTTTCCTTTGGGTGTGGACGAGAAAACTCTGACATCGCAGGTAGGGCTCGACAGCCTGGCGAGCCGCTTGCACGGCACACCGGGCCGTCGTGCCCTACCTTTGAGACTTGCCAAAGGAAATATGGCTCTAAAGGAGCGCCACTTGCCCGTGCGAGACATGAGTCTGTCGTATGGCGGTGACCGCGTATGACTTGCAATATCCCCCTCTGGAGTCGCCGCAGGCAGCGCCCCTACAAAGCTACAACTTCCAACCGTCCCGGTAGGGCGGGTTGATGAGCGCGTTCGCTTCGGCGTTGTTGGTGAATTCCATTTTCCTGGAATTCCAATACAGATTCTGATCCTTCATCTGAATCGCGGCCATTCCGAGAAGGACCATCTCGGTCAAGGCCCCACCGTATTCAAAACTTGAGCTCGCTGGTGTGCCATCGGGTCCTTCCTTGCACGCGCGAATCCAGTCAGCTTCATGATCTCCTTGGATGCGGGGATAAGTCTTCTTCGGCATTTTGTAAGCCTTCATTTTACTTTCGGGAAACAGGCGCACGCTGCTCGCTCCATGGGAGCCATGCAGTATGGCTCCTTTGTCTCCATAAATGATGGCGCCACTCTTGGGGAGTTCGCGATCGGGCTCGAGCGAGTCAGGCCTCGGTGGTAGCAAGCGCCCGTCGTACCAGGTCAGCTTTACCGGCGGCTTTTTGCCGCGAGCGGGAAAGTCATAGCGAACGATTGAGGCCCGTGGAAACGTCTGAGAGCTCACATCTTCCTCCCAGTGAGTCGTGGAAGCATTGATTTTGTCCGGAGCTCCGAGCTCGAGTGCCCAGAAAGCAGGGTCGAGTATGTGGCACCCCATGTCGCCCAAAGGACCGGTTCCAAAATCGATCCAAGCCCGCCAGGTCTTGGGATGGTAGTCTGGATGGTAGTGGCGGAAGGGGGCAGGGCCTAGCCAGAGATCCCAATCAAGGCTGGCGGGAATGGCGGGGCGCTCGAGGGACTTCGCCTTGACCGCGAAGGTTGACCAGACTTGGCCGCCGACGGGCCGGTCCGTCCAGGCATGTACTTCTCGTACGTCACCAATAGCACCATCTTCGAGCCATTCCTTCAGGAGGCGAATGTGCTCCGATGAGTGACCCTGGTTGCCCATCTGCGTCTGCACTTTGTAGCGCTTGGCGGCTTGGGTGATCGCCCGAGCTTCGTGGACCGTGTGTGTGAGAGGCTTCTGGCAAAAGACGTGTTTGCCGGCTTCCATGGCTCGCATGGTAATCACCGCGTGCGTGTGGTCAGGGGTCGCGATGACAACGGCGTCGATGTCCTTCTGCTTGTCGAACATCTCTCGATAGTCAGTGTACACTTTGGCTTTAGGGTACCTCTCGAACACTGGGGCCGCGTAGTTATGGTCCACATCGCAAAGCGCTACGATATTTTCCTTTTCGCAGCGGCGCAGATTGGAACCTCCCATGCCGCCAATTCCCACACCAGCAATGTTTAGCTTTTCACTTGGAGCGGTGTAGCCCGGACCGCCTAAAACGTGTCGCGGAACGATTTGAAACAGGCTCGCCGCAGCGGTGGCTCCGATAAAGTGGCGTCTATTAATGGGGGTCTTCATAGAAATTCGAATTGATAGGTGATCGTTGCGTCATGGGGTATTAATGCCAATTTATTTCTGTGGTTGCATTGATCGAAAGATTCGAAAGGACTGTTTTTTGCTCGCTCAGGTTTCTTGGCGGAAATCCGAATGAGGGCGGTATAGAATAGGGGCTAGGATGCATAAAATTGAGAGATTAGAATTAGGGCTAGATTTCTTCAAATGCGGCGTTTCGCAGAAAAGAAGCGATCTTTGGACCATTTTTATTTGGCTCCTACTAACTGCGGTGTCGCAAGGGCAAAGGGTGGAAAATACGACGCTTCAAGTTCCACTCGAACTAAACGAGCTTCCTCAATTATTGAGCGAGACAGGGATTTTTCAGGACCTAGAAACTTTGACTCCGGAGTCTGGGATCCTCCCCTACGAGCCGATTCTAGCATTCTGGTCGGATAACGCCATCAAGTCGCGATGGGTGTACATTCCTTTTGAGGATCAAGTAGGTTTTTCTGAAGAGCGATCCTGGTCGTTCCCAACCGGCTCCATTTGGGTGAAGCATTTCGATTTGGAGCTAGAGCGGGGAAATCCGGAGTCGAGAAAGAAGATTGAGACGCGTTTATTGGTGAAAACGAGCTTTGGTGTCCATGGAGTGAGTTATCAGTGGAATGATGAGGAGTCCGAAGCCACTCTGGTTGGAGACGATGCTGTTTCACTGACCTACGATATCCTAGATAATGGGGAGGCTCGCCAACAGGCATGGGAGATTCCAAGTCGAAACGACTGTCTCGCTTGCCATACTACAGTCGGAGGAATGGCTCTGAGTTTCAATACGAGGCAGTTAAATCACGAAATTGACGTAGAGGGGCAATCGCGCAATTTTATTAAATATCTGAGTGATGTCGGTGTTCTCGATACAGAGATCAACACTCCCGAAATATTGCCACGTTACTCGAAGGCGGGCGACTCCGGATACAGCATTGACCACCAGGCTCGATCATATCTCGCGGTTAACTGTGCTTATTGCCACTCTCCTGGTGGTCCAATCGAGTCCGATCCGTTCGACGCAAGACCTTTCCGCGCCTTAGACCGAACGGGATTGCTCGATGAGACAACCAACCTAGCATACGACAACCCTCTTGTGGAATTGCTGAGTCGCGGGTCGAATGAGCTTTCTGCTCTTTGGCTCAATATGGCAGGAACGGGTGGTGTCGGTCGCATGCCGCCGTTGGCGACTTTCGAGAGGGACGAAGAGGGAGAGGCGCTGATCGCAAGTTGGATCAACGACGTTCTGCCGGGCTATCTCACTTTTGATAAATGGCGGGAGCAAAATTTTGTGGACCCCAATTCTCCGGAAGCGAGTAGGAGCTTTGATGCAGATGGAGACGGCGATTCGAATGAGCTTGAGTTTATTGGAAGAACGGATCCGAACGATTCGAGTGATCATAGTCGAATTGAAGTGAAACGCGAAGGAGATGGGCTCGAGCTTGTCTACGCCGTCGCTCCATTTGCTGAATACCAGTTGAAGCGAGCGAAGACCTAGTTGACTGGGAGATACTTGATTCGCCGCACAATCCGCTAAAAACGCTTCCCGAAGGGGAAACGCAGATAGAGACTAAGATTTCCGCAACCCCTGAAAACGGTGTACCTCGATTCGTCCGGGTTAAAGCAACCGAGCGGTGAGTTTCAATAGGTAGTGAGTTTAAGAAACGATCTTTAAATATTGGATACCGTTTCGAGCTTTACTGAAACTGCTCCGCACTTCGATTAACACCCTCAGCCCATTTCTCCCAGGCGGAGCGAAGGGCATTGACCTTTTCCGGCATGGAATTCGCCAGATCGACCGTTTCTCCGATATCACTTTCGAGATTGTAGAGTCCGAGCTGGTTTCTTTCAAAAGTCAGTTTCCAGGGGCCACTTCGAACGGCCCAAGCATCGTTTTTCCTCCAAAATAGATTCCGTTCTGGGAGCGGCTGGCGTTGGGTGAGCAGAGGTAGAAGGTCAACGCCATCGGGTTGAATGTATTCTATGGATACATTAGCCAAGTTGGCGAAGGTGGGAAACCAGTCCGTGGAGTGGGCTGTTTGTTCTGTCTCTCCCGGACGAATTTTACCCGGCCAGGACACAATGGTGGGAACCCGATGCCCGCCCTCATAGATGGAACTTTTCTGCGCCCGCAACGGGCCATTGCTGGAGATATTCTCAAAGCCACCCGAATAGGTCAGATAGCCCCCGTTGTCAGAGGTGAAGACCACAAGGGTATTTTCCGCTAGATTCAATGCCTCGAGTGTACCCAAGATTTTTCCTACACTATCGTCAAGGGCTTGAATCATGGACTTAACATGGGGAGCTACGTTGCTTCGATCCGGTATTACGCCCCACTTGTCATTCGCGTAATCGGCGCCACTCACTCTGTGTGGAGGATCGTCTGGGCCTTGCCAGGGGAAGTGGATCGCTAAATGAGGCACGTAGAGAAAAAAGGGGCTGTTTCGATGCCGCTTGATGAAGTCTAGACTATGTCGGGTGATCAGGTCGGTGGTGTAACCTTCTTCAGGAAGCCTCTCGTTGCCTTTCCACCAGTCTTCTCTACCACTGCGGTCGATGTGATTGAAGAAGTCTCCATCGCCCGATCCGAGCCCGCGAAATTCGTCGAACCCTTGATTGAGCGGAAAAAAAAGAGGCTTGTATCCGAGATGCCATTTCCCAAAGCAACCCGTAGAATAGCCGTTTTCCTGGAGAAGTTCTGCGATGGTAATAGCTTCGAGCGGCAGGCCGGAGTCGTAGTCTCGAACGCCTGAAATGGCGCCATCGAACTTGGGACCAAAACGCTGCTGGTACATCCCGGTAAGGGTGGCGACGCGAGTGGGTGTGCACATGGGGCCGGAAGAGTGGAAATCAGTAAAGCGGAGTCCGGATGCCGCCAAGGCGTCGATGTTTGGGGTTTCGTTGATCGCACTACCGTAGCAACCTAAGTCCCCGTAGCCGAGGTCATCGGCCATGATGAAGACGATGTTCGGGAGGGCCAGAGTCGGGGAGGGAAGCGTGAAGAGAACAATGGTGATGGCGAAAATAGAAATAGGCAGACGCTTCCGCAGATAGCTAGAAATGCGCTGAGTGTGTCCCTGGTTTGATTCGATCTTCACGTTCACTTTATTAACTCCTGCAATTGCAACGACAGACTGGATACAACATTATCGAAAAGAGGGAGATCGGCGAGATTTGCCGTTTCGAGGGGGTCGTTGACATGGTCATACAGTTCTCGGGCAATCAATTCCTTGGTGTCGAACTTCCGCCATTCGTTATATCGGTATTGGTCCGTGCGAAGGGAATAGCCCATGTTCTCCGGTCGCTTCCCCTTCGGGTAGTTCGGACGCGGGGTTTGAGTTAGGGCGGCGGATTTATGCGGTTGTGAGGGGTCTTCTAAAAGGTGGACTAGTGACTTTCCCTCAATGTCACTCGGCGGGGTCAGATCACACAATTCCGTTAATGTGGGGTAGAGGTCCAGCAGCTCCACGAGGCCGTTCACACGTTGGCCTTTTCTGTGGGCTGGGGTAGCGATGATTAACGGGACCGCGGCGTCTAATTCGAAGGCCGTTGTTTTACGGGTCAGACCATGCTCGCCAAGGTGCAGTCCGTGGTCCGACCAGAAAACGATGATCGTGTTATCCCGCAGTCCAAGTTGATCCAATTCATCCAGTACTTTTCCCACTTGCGTATCCAAATAGCTGATTGCGGCTAAGTGCCCATGGTGCATTTCGCGAAGCTCGTCTGGGCGGGCTCGACCGTCATAGCGGGAACTGGTTAGGGCGATTTCAGGAATTCCGGTTGGAGGGTCCAAATGCACCGGCACGGGGATTGTGTTTCGGTTATACCAATCCCAATACTTCTTGGGGGCATTGAAAGGAGTATGGGGCTTCCAGAATCCGACAGCTAGAAAGAACGGTTCTTGGCTTTGATGCAACTCCTGCAAGGCGCTCACGGCTTTATCCGCAACTCGGCCGTCGTAGTAGGCATTGTCGGGAACATCCCGGCACTCGATGCCGCCTGCTCCGGAAGCGAGGTTAGGAGGTATGTCACCTACCACAATGGGTTGATCGTTTCCGTGGGTATTGTAATGGAGAAACTCGGGCACGCTCCACGAAACGCGGTCTCCCTTCCAGTCATCCTGGCGCCAGTTGTGAAAGATCTTTCCGACGCACTGTGAGTGGTATCCATTCTGCATGAATAGCTGAGGCAGGGTAATGGCATCCGGTTTATTTTGGCGAAAGTGGGTATGCAGGTCCCAAACTTCCAGCGTGTCCGGCCGCATCCCAGTCAATACGGATGCCCGGGAGGGATTGCACACCGTTTGTTGGCAATAGGCTCTTTTAAACAGGGTCCCCTGTTCCGCGAGTCGGTCGATATGGGGTGTGATAGCGTGCCGGTTGCCATAGCACCCGAGTTCCACGCGAAGATCGTCGACGGCGATGAACAGGACGTTGGGCGGGGCGAGAACCTTGGCGTTCGTGCCGAGGCCTCCCGTAACCATTAGAAGCAAGAGAAGAGTCTTACACAACGAGATGATATTCGAGCATCGGGAGTTATCGCATTTTCTCATATCACTCATTCAGGGGCGTTATCACTATGAATCTGAGTACTAAATTAAGTGTATATACTTAGTTCAAGCTTGATTCTCACCGAAATACTGGGATGTAATAGGGGAATGTTATAATAACTTGTTCACAGAGTAATGCTTAAACTAAAAGAAGAAAGTAGTATCGGGCTATATTGGGTTCTTCGAATCGTTCTGCTCCCGATTCCAATCCTTTTAGCTTACTTTCTATGGCTCCTCTTTTTCGACCCCAATTCTCTGAATGAATCTGGTCAACCGATAAGCTCAAGCCAACTTTGGCTTCCTAAAATAATTGGATTCATAATTCTTATTGAGATGGTCGTGATTTGTATCCGACTGGCTAGGATCGAGTATTCTTGGTCGGGACTTACGGCATTTAGAAACGGAAAGAAAACACACTACAGGTGGTCTGAAGTTTCTAGGGTTTTGAAGGTGCCATTCTGGACTCCGCCGATCTATCGCGTGTCGTTTACTAACGGAGATCCGCCGATATATTTTGGAATGTCATGGTGGACGATTTCAATCGTGTTTTCATCCAAGTCCAGTGACAAAGTAAAGGGAGGGGCCTTTAGGGGTTGGGGTGGTTCGATGACTTGTTCGCCGGACTCAGCTTTTACCACGAACTCCAGTCCCAATCTGGCGGTCGTTTTCCCAGTCAAAATACTCGCCCTCGATGCCGAGCAAATGGGCGCGGGGGCATAGGCCTGTGTAAAGCGCATGCCTTGTGCGGCAAGGCTGTCTATGTGTGGGGTTTCGTGCCAGGGGTGCCCGTAGCATCCCAAATCGCTCCAAGCGAGATCGTCCACCAAGATGAAAAGGATGTTGGGAGGAGATTTTTGAAGGCTGAAGACTGAAGGCAGAAGGATGAAAAAGAGAATGATACCTGTAGGGGCGGCTTCGTGCCGCGATTCCGTTTTGAAAGTGCCAAGCTGGGGCTTGGCGTTCCCAGGATCGCGGCGTAGATTCGCTGCTGGATTCCAAAGCGTGTACAATAGTCTTACCATCTTCGTGGCTGGGTTTTGCGTAATTCAATCAGTGAAGACTCCAGGCTCTTGCGAGCCGCTTCCGCATCAATGCTAGACCCTTTCCCCAGAGGGTTTTCTTCGAGAAAATCCTTCTGCAAATCGTAGAGACGCCCATCGGAGTACAGCTTGTAACGAGGACCTCGAATTACGTTTAGCAACTTGTCCGTATTGTGGGAGGGGTCTTTGTATTTCGAGGAGTTGTTTTCGTAGTTTCCCCAAGTGAAAGTGTGCGACTTGGGCATCCTATCGCGTCCTTGAAATAAGGGTACGAGACTCCGTCCATCGATTTTGTGATTATGGGGTAGGGGAATGCGTCCCAGTTCGCAGAAAGTCGGAAAGAAGTCAGTCAGGTCTACTAGTTCCTCGCAAATCGAGCCGGGCTCAACGTGACCCGGCCAACGAACGAGCAGGGGAACATTTACGCCAAGTTCCGTGGGGAAGTATTTTCCTCCCGAGACGCGTTGACCCATGAATTGCGATTGGATGGGCTTGGCTTCCGCATGGTTGTCCGTTCCGTTGTCACTCGTGAAAATAAGGATCGTATTGTCAACTAATCCCAGCTCGTCGAGAGTCTGGATTAGTTTGCCCACCATCTTGTCGGCGTAGTGTAGCATGGGTTCAAAGTTTTCCGGAGCTCCGCGTGCTCCCATCCATTCCCTCGGTGGAGCCTGACCCATTTGGGGAGCATCGGGATGATCAGGCGTCGGCTGAAACGGGCGATGCATGTTGGTCATGGCATAGTAGGCGAAAAAGGGCCCATCCTGGTTTCGTTTGATGAAATCGACGAGAAAGTCGCTGTAGACTTCGGGGCCATATCGATTGAGCGTTTCTTCCTTCCCGTTGCGAATGATGGTGCCACCCCAAAATCGATTGCCTTCGCCTGCTTTGGCTTGTTCGAGCATATGGACGCTGTCGTAGCTGCAATACTCATCAAATCCCGCGTGAATCGGTGGGACTGGATCGAGATCCCACTGGCCATGGGGATGCCATTTGCCCGCCATCGCTGTTCTATAGCCCGCGGTTTTCAGCAGCTGAGGATAGGTGATTTGGCTGCGGTCGATTTTCTCCCAGGCGGTGTAGTTGCGAAAGCTGTACCGACCGGTTAGCAGTTCCACGCGACTAGGAACGCACATGGGAGTCGCGTAGCAGGTATTGAACTGCAGGCCCTCTTTTGCCAACGTATCCAAAAAAGGAGTGTTGTAGCCGGATTGGCCACCGTAGGATGAAAGCAGTTCGCGCCCAAAATCATCGGCAAAAATTAGAACGATGTTGGGCTGGGCTTGCTGGCAACTAACATGGGAAAAGGTGCTGCAAAACGGCAGCGCGAAAAATGCGGTAAGGAAAAGCCTGTTGCGAAGCCATTTCATTCGCCACGCGGATTCGTCTTGTGATACAAAATGCCGTCTTCAGCTCCAATCAGTAAGTCGGGAATGCCGTTCTCGTCCCAGTCAACGACCGTCGGACTGGAGGTGTGACCTGATATTTTTCGTGTATCCATTGCCCCCATATTCTTCAGCGAGACCTTGCCGTCTTTTTGGCTGAGGTTCCGGTAGAACTCGGCGTTCTCGCCATTGAACAATATATCCAGTCGACCATCCCCGTCCCAGTCGACGACCTGAAGTTTGCGGCGGCCGCTTTTTCCGGCGGGACCTCGGATGAGCGAATGAGGGTTTCCCTTTTCATCAACAAAAATCCGTTTTCCAGGGAGTAAAACGACTTTCCCCTTTTGGCGGGCTCGCTCAAAAAATGCCAAGTGCCCTTCGTGATCCAGCATGATGAGATCGGTCAGGCCATCCTGATTCCAATCCACCGCGGCGGGTGTGGTGCGCCATTGGGTCACGAGTTCATCGCCCGCTGGGTCCCACCAATTCCAAGCGGGTTTGGGCGGAGGGCCTTGCCAGGCAACGTTGATGGGACGCGCGTTCTCGAGTAGGGGTTTTCCGGGTACGCCGATATTACGGTACCAGATGATCTTTCCCCAAATGGAATTTGCGACGATGTCCAGCAGGCCGTCGTGGTCCCAGTCAGCCACTGTCAGCGTGGTGTATCCCCACTTCGCCTCCGCGGGACCTTGGATGGATCCGTTTGGGCCGGCTTGAATACGTATAGTGCGTCCTTCTGCTTGAAGCAGTTTAACCCGGTCCCATTTGGGATTAGCTCCCCCGCCCAGGTTTTCAAAAAAGCCAATGTAGCCAGCGGTATTGCCGCAAATGATGTCGTCGTCTCCATCTCCATCCCAGTCGACTCCGTAGGGAGTGGCGAGGGCTCCGAACTTTACGTCCTTGGCTTTCTGCTCAAAATACACGGGCTTCTCGAATTGCGGCAGACCGTCCACCATTGTACCGGTGTGTTCAATGAACGCTACCCGGCCATCTTCATCACCACAGATGAGATCCATGTCTCCATCCTTATCCCAATCAAAGGCGACGGGAACAATCATCTGGAGGTCCATGGTCAGCGTATCTCTCTGGTGCATGAGCTTTCTTCCTGCGGCATAGACCGGATTTTTCCTGCTTCCGACATTTTCGAAGTAGGTGAACGAGTCGAGGAACTCCCCGCAAAGGAGATCCAAGTCGCCATCGAGATCGAAATCTGCGAAATTCGGTGCGGGCCATCCAAAGACTTCCACCGGTTCCTTGCCTGCTATCACCGGCTTCGAACTTCCGTACTTGGGCTGCTCGTTTGATCCGTGATTGCGCATCCAAAAAACGAGGCCCCGTAGCGGCCCATTCGTCCATTCGCCTTTCTTATTGTAGGCATCATCCCAACCGTAGTCGGTCCAAACGCCCAAGCCGGCAATCAGGTCCTGGATGCCATCCCCGTCGTAATCCACATACTTCCACATTTTAGCTCGGATGCGCCCTTCGGTTTGATAGAACTCGTTGGCTCCAATGCCCAAGGGTTTTTGAACTTCCAGCCCGCGATTGAAAAAATCGATGTACTCAACTCCAGGTGACAAAACGCGTGGCTTGCCCTCCACGTAGGAAACTTGAACGTTCTGCATTCCCTTGCTGATCCGTAAGGGAGGTTCGAATAGGGGAAGCTTCCTGTCGCCCATCGTGTTCTCAAAAAAATAGGTCCCATTGAATGGTTTGTCTGGGCAAACTACGACCAAGTCGTAATCCCCATCACTGTCAAAGTCCATGGGCATGGGCCAAGCCCAGAGGCCGACCCCCAGGTCCACGACAAGTCCGGGGTGGTTGTACTGGAGGCGTTCCAGCTCGGCGCTGGACGCGGGTAGACTGGACCAAAGGAAGGTCGCGACGAGGCAAAGGTAGGGCGAGAGCGTCCCGCTCCGCCGTAAGAGCAGCTCAATTTCGGCAAACACGGCGGAGCGGGACGCTCTCGCCCTACCAAAAAGAGCTTCTCTGAATTTCAATAAAGTAGATCTAAAGCTTTCGCGGATCCAAAACGACATGTTTTACTCCCTCTCGATTGTAGGTGTAAGTGATGTGGACCTTCCCGTCCGAAGCCTGAATGACAGCGGGATAGGAATACTCGCCCCAGTGACGCCCGTCTGCGGGACGCGGATTCGACTCTAGTTCCAAGGTCAGCGACGGATCCCAGTTTTCGCCGTTTTGCGACAGCGCCACGTTCAGCATCCGGCGACTGGGTATCTTTGTTTCTCGTGTGGTGTGGTTGTAGACGAGTAGTTGACGGCCATCTGCCAGAGTCACGGCATCGGTGCCTGAACTGGGGTTGGGGAGTTCAGTGCCTTCCATGTTGCTCCAGCTGCGACCGCCGTCGCGTGACCAGCTTTGCGATACAACGTTCTGCTTGGATCGGCAAAGAATTTGCAGGTCACCGTTTGCATAGCTGAGGATACTGGGCTGAATTGAGTCGAATTCAATTCCATCGTGAATGGGTCCAATCACGTCCCAGGTCTTGCCGAGATCTCGTGAGACTTCGAAATGGACCCGCCAGTATCCATCTTGGCCCGGAACATCGACTTCGGTACTGCTTGGGCAAAGAATAGAACCATCATCGAGTTGTATCGGCTTGTTCTTCACGGGTCCGAGAAGGTGACCGACGGCCCAATGTTCGCCGAGCTTGGTGGGCCAGGACCACGTTTTGCCGCCGTCATGGGATTGAGTCAGCATGCCCCACCAGTCGCGCGGGTTCGGGCCGACTTTGTAGAATAGAAGCAGAGGACCATCCTTGGGCTGAAACAGGACAGGATTCCAGCAAGGGTAACGGAGATTCATCGATTGGACCCCGTTTACCACTTCAAGAGGAGCGGTCCAGTTTCCGTCGACTTTGCGCGATAGCCAGATCCCAACGTCAGGGTCTTTCTCACGCGTCCCGGCGAACCAGGCGGCGACCAGCCCCGATGGCGTCTCGACAATGGTCGACGCATGGCACTCCTTGGTTGGCTTGTGTTCGATGGGGAAAATTTGCTCGGCGATTACGATCGGTCCCTTGCCGGGTTGGGCCAGAGGAGGAAGCTCATCCTGGGAAATGACTTCTGATGCAATTGCTTGCGCTGCGGATAGCGTCAGCCAGCAGGTAAGAAGTTTAAGTAGGTGTTTAAGGGGTCTCATGGGAATATGGGTTTAGCTTTTCTAGAATGGCCGCCACTTTGGCGCGATCTTCAGGATAAAACCGGTTAAACGGTTCCGCCATAAAGTCGTCACACAGCCCCAGTAATGAGGCGGCGCATTTGGCGCCTTTAATGAAGCGGGAAGCATAGTGGCCGATGGTGTAGATTTCGCCCAATGCTTCAATCTTTCTCTGCAGTAGAGTACTTCGTACGGAGTCTTTCGATACGGCGGCGTTGTAAGCATCGACGAAAAGTCTCGGAAAGAGGTTTGCTCCGCCATTGACCCCGCCATTGCCACCTAAGGAGATTGACGGGATCAGCTTTTCCTCAGGGCCGATTAGGAAGGACCAGTCGGGTCGAAGGGAGCGAAGGCCGCACAGTTCGGAGAAGTAATCGAGGTCGTCGCTGCTGTCTTTAACTCCGAGGATTCGCTCTTGTGCGGCGAGCGTTTTCAGAGTCTCCACTTCGAACCACACTTTGGTGAGAGACGGCATGTTGTAGAGCATGGTCGGCAACGCGAGTTCGCTTACGATGTTTTCAACGTACTGGATAAGTTCCGTTTGACCGGCGGGGAAGTAGTAGGGCGTCGCCAAAACGACGGCATCGGCGCCCGCTTCTGCCGCCACTTGTGACATGTGCAGCGACTCTTCGAAAGCCGTGTCGGTCACGGAAACGAGAATCGGTACGCGGCCTTTCGCGATTTGACAAAGACGTTGGACCAGTTCTGCTCGCAAGCGGTAGCTCAAATTCGGTCCTTCGCCCGTTGATCCCAGCGCAAACAGTCCATGGATACAGCCCGCAATCATGTGTTCGACCAAGCGCTCGAGTCCTTCCACATCCAAGCGGTCTCTATCCAGAAGAGGGGTGATAAGTGGAGGAATGATACCTTCAAGCTTCATGAGAGGGGTGCGAGTTTGGCTGCGGTCCGAGAAAGCGGGAAACGAGAATACCCACCACGAGAATGGTCAAGGTGCCAATGACGGGAATGAGAAGGGCATTGAAAGGACTCGAAAGTCCGCCGCTGCTCAGATTGTTAATCGTCGATCCGATGCTATGCAGCGATGAACCTTCGGGAGCATTGAGGAGCATATCGGCGACTTTAGGGAGGGACATCCAGAGGATCACCAGCACCCCTGCGATAACCGCCGCGACCGCAGCGGGGTTTTTCGCTTTTTGGCTAATCAGCCCCAGAAGGAACAGCCCCACTATGCCGCCGGAAAAAATTCCGGAAAGGGTCCACCACATATCGAGGGCGCTTTGAGTCACTTGCACGAGCCCAATCGCCAACAGCGTTCCCAGCGTTCCCCAAAAGACCGTGCCAAAGTAGAGTGCTCCCATCTGCTGTCTCTCGGATGCGTCCCTATTGATCAGGCGCTTGTAGTAGTCCGTCATCGTCAGCGTGGCCGATGAGTTCAGACTCGTGGAAATCGTGCTCATACCCGCAGCGAAAACCGCGGCGATCAAAAGACCAGTTATCCCAGCCGGCAGTTGGGTGGCGATAAAGTAGGGAAAGATGCGGTCCCCGAGATCGGCGAGTCCCTTGCGACTGGCAATTTCGTCCTGCTTCGAAGCGAAGCTCGGATCGTTTTCGCTCAAACCTTGTTGGAGGAGCTCTTGCCGGGCCACTACGTCGCGAATCGCATTGAGATCTTCCAGTTCGGCGGATTGCCATACCGCGCTTGCGGTATCCACGTTGACTACCTTGTCTGCTTGATAAAACGCGAACAAAGACGTCCCAATGAAAAAGAACAAGGCGCTCATGGGTACATAGAGCAATCCTGCCAGCCACAGTCCTCGTTTGGCTTCCCGGTCCGACTTTGAGGCGATGTACCGCTGAATATAGCTTTGATCGATCCCGAAGTTCCTCAAGTTCTCGGCGATGCCGAAAAGGATGAGTGTCCAAAACGTTTTCTCCGCCATTTCAAAACTAAAGCTGCCTAGAGAGAATTTGTCATTGGTCGTAGCCACTTCGAATATTTGCCCTACGCCCCCTGGCATCTGCACGAGCGTTACTATGAGCACGATCAAGGCCCCGCCGATTAGGACCACGGCCTGGATGGCATCGGTCCAAATGACCGCGACCACGCCACCGACAAATGAATACAGAGTTACACTCACACCGATGACGATGAGGCAGACGTAGATGTTCCATCCGAAAATCACCTGCATCGGCAGTGCCACCAGATACATGACCACTGCCATCCGGGCTAGCTGGGTGAGCATGTAGAAGAAGCTGGCGTACATTCGGGCCCAGAGTCCAAAGCGGTCCTCCAGGGCAGCGTAGGCCGAGACGTGCTTACTTTTTCGGTAGTAGGGCAGGAAATACTTAACCGCCACCCAGGTGGCCAGCGGAACGGAGAGTGAAAAGACAAAGGCATTCCAGTCCGAGACGAATGTCTTCCCCGCGTTTGCGAGGTAGCTGATACTGCTTAGGAAGGTCGCGAAAATCGACAGTCCGCAGACCCATCCGGGCAAAGAACGATTTCCGGCAGTGAAGCCTTCCGTGTTTCGAGTCCTGCGATAGAAGACGAATCCGATTCCGAGAGTCGCTACAAAGTAGGTGACTAGAACGATCCAGTCTAAGGTAGCTAAGCCGGAACTCATGCCTTGTTTGTTAAAGTGGTTGAGGGAATGAATTCGGTTTTATCGGCCAGGATGCGATGGATCATGGATTAGGGTTTAAGGGGATTCGAACGGGAAAAAGGCCAAGCTAGTGTTTTGATTCCGTTCTTCAAGCGTGATCATGCAGATAGTGTTTTCCTCACATTGATCGAAAGACTCACCAATGGTCTGACGCTTTCCAAATGGGTTTGCCCTGGTATCGCTCGCCAATGGGATACCGTTCGCTGGGAACAACGGCCTCTTTCATTATCGAAGCAACTTTAGAAACGACGTTTGGATGCGCTTCCGCCAGGTTTTGGGTTTCTCCATTGTCGTTATCGAGATCGTACAGCTCAATCTCCTGATCGAGTCCTTTTCGAACGCCCTTCCAATGTTTTACTCGAACTGCCTGATGATAGGCGGCTCGATTGTGCCCGTAGTCCCAATACAGGTACTCGTGATGTGACAATTGCTTTTCTCCCAATAAAGTTGGCAGTACAGAGATACCGTCAATTCGATCAGGAGCTTTTGTGCCGGCGATTTCCGCCAACGTCGGCAGTAAGTCCCAGAAAGTGACGATCTCCGAGCTGACGTTGTCTTTGCGGACTTTTCCGGGCCAAGAGGCGATGAAGGGGACTCGGATCCCGCCTTCGTATAGGGTTCGCTTGCCGCCACGGAGCGGACCGGAGCTGTTGAACTCTTTGGTAAGCCCTTCCCATGGGCCATTGTCGCTGGTGAAAATTATAAGTGTATTCTCGGCGATTCCCAGTTTCTTCACGAGATCTGTGATGCGTCCAATGTCGCGGTCGAGTCGGGTCACCATCGAGGCGTACTTCTTGGCGGGCTCACTCCAGGGGGTGTCTGTATAGGGATCAGTGGAAGGAACCGCTAAGCGATCGGTGTCTTCACTAGGACTCGAAAAGTGGGCCAGGGTAAAGGCGGCGTAGAGAAAGAAAGGCCGGTCGTGGGACTCGTGGATAAAATCCAGCGCCCCTTTCGCCATCAGGTCGTGACTGTAGCGCTCTTTTGTCCTGCTGTTGCCAGGCAGTTCAAGGCGGCCGCTCTTCGCTTCGCTGTCGTCGAGGTACTCGGGATAGTAGTAGTGGGCATGGTCCTGGTCCATGTAGCCGAACCACATATCGAAGCCTTGGTTGGTGGCGCTGCCGGGGGAACCTGGCGCTCCCAGACTCCATTTACCGACCCCTCCGCACCGGTAGCCTGCACCGGAGAGAACTTCGGCCAAAGTAATGTCATCATTGTTTAAATACGATACGAAATGCGGGATATTGTCTCGGGCAGGGGTGTGCCCATTGTGGAGCCCCGTCATTAGTACGCTGCGTGAAGCGGTGCAAACGCACCCGCCCGCATAAGCTTGAGTGAAACGGGTCCCCTGCTGAGCGAGAGCGTCTATATGGGGCGTTTTGATCTTCTCCTGACCGTAACAAGCTAGATCACCATAGCCGATGTCATCCGCCATGATGAGGATGATGTTGGGTTTGGAATCCGGCTGTCCGATTGCGTGAGCTATAGTTGCCGCCACTATTAATATCAACGCAGTGGCGATATTGGGCGGCTTGTTCCATTTTTTGCGAGTGAATGGCATACGTTGCTAAATAGGAATGTGTAGCAGAGTTAGGCATCAAGTTCAATAGCTGCGCTTGCTCTAGTGTGCTGTCATCGAAGTTCCTATCGAAAATATTCGGTTCGTCGAGGTAGGGCGAGATTGTCCCGATCCGCCGTAGATCCTATTCTCAAATGGACCGGTATCACAAGCATAACCAACACGGCGGATCGGGACGATCTCGCCCTACCTGTAATACGACTTCGCCGATCTTAAACTAGGTAGATAACAGCGCTTGCCCTGGTATTTCAAAGTGATAGTGTGATATTCGAATTATGAATCGATATCGGTTTCGAGGAATTACTTTGGGGTTTTTCTGTTTTTTGACTTGGGGAGCAATGCTACTCGGCATTGCGCCATCGGGTGAAACCTTGGCAGGCGCGCAGGTCGATCTGTTCGCTGACGCCTCAAAGGATGTTGTCGTCATCCTGTTCGTGGCGGTTGAATGCCCCATTTCAAATCGCTTTGCTCCGGCGGTAAATCGAATCTATAGGGATTTCGAAGCGAACGATTTCGCGATGTGGGCCGTCTATACGGATGATTTGTTTACGACGGATCAAATTGAAGCGCACCGGACTGACTACCAATACAAAATGCCTGCCCTCATTGATTTTGATCGGAAGCTAGCTAAATATTGCGGGGCGTCCGTGACTCCGGAAGCGGTGGTTTACGTTCGAGAGGACTCGGAAAGGTACCGGATGGTTTACCGAGGCCGGGTCAACAATCAGTATGTCGACTTTGGCGAGTGGAGGCGGAAGCCTACCCAACAGGATCTACTCGACGTCCTTTTGCAAATTCGTGAAAACGGAATTGGCAGTATCAAGTTCCATGAGACCAGAGCGATTGGTTGCTATATCGGGGATTGAATCAAATTGAATATGAAAGTTATGAAAAAGCTAGGTAGGACCTCTTTGTTCACTTTTAAGAGAGTCGGGCTGATTTTCGGTATGCTGTCTCTTTTTGAGTCAGATGCGGCGACTAATACCCCACCCAATATCCTCTTCATCCTGACTGATCAGCATCACGCCAAGATGCTTTCGAGCGCGGGGAATCCATACTTGAAGACCCGGGCTCTCGATAGCATCGCGGAGTCCGGTATCCGTTTTACTAATGCGTATGTGACGAATCCGGTTTGTATGCCGAGTCGGGTTTCAATGGCAACTGGCATGATGCCGGGACGATTGGGAGTGTTCAATAATGGGGAGAAAGCGACAATCCCGGATCACGTGAGCGCGAACTCGCTGGGCAATCTGATGAAAAACGCAGGCTACGCGACGTTCTACGGAGGCAAGACTCATTTGGCTCCGGAGCTTGAACCGCGCAATGCGGGGTATGATGAGTTTTTTCCGGGACAACGAGACCAGCTTCCCGGGGCGTGTATCGAATTTATGGTGAAGGAACGCGAGGAACCGTTTTTTGCCGTCGCTTCGTTTATAAATCCGCACGACATTTGTTTCGCCTACAATGCGCGTCAACCGGATAGAAAAGGGATGGCCTTGGTAGATCGCTTATACGAAGAAGCTCAATCGCTGCCGGAAGATCATTTGCCGCCCCTTCCTGAAAATAGCGGAATTCCGAGACGGGAACCTGAGGCGATCGAGCTGAATTTGAAAGTAGATGCGGTTACACCTGCGAAACTGATTCGAAAGGATTACTCGGACCGAGACTGGCGAAACTACCGCTGGATTTATTGTCGTTTGACTGAGAGAGTGGATGCCCAGATTGGACAGCTCTTAGATGGCCTTCGGGAAAATGGCCTAGAGGATAACACACTCATCGTTTTTACCGCGGACCATGGGGATATGGACGGGAGCCATCGTCTGGCTTCCAAGAATCTATTTTACGAAGAATCGGTAGGGGTCCCTTTCCTAATGCAATACAAGGGAGTGGTTCGCCCGGGAGTGGTTGATGACAGCAGTCTGGTTAGCAACGGCCTCGATTTGCTGCCGACGCTTTGCGATTACGCAGGTATATCCATACCGGACCACCTGCTTGGCGGAAGTCTCCGGTCCTTAGCTGAAAAAGGGGAAAGTAGCGCTTCCAGGCCGTACGTAGTTGCCGAGAACAATACAGGTCGAATGCTAAGAACAAGCCGATTCAAATATTGTGTTTACCGAACAGGCAAAAATCGGGAGTCCCTAGTCGATCTCGAGGAGGATCCGGGCGAGATGCATAACTTAGCGGGAAACCCTGAATACAAGGACGTACTGAATCGGCACCGAAAGTATCTCCTAGAGTGGATAGCGGAATCAAAGGACGAGGATGCTAATTCGTTTGTGGTCCTCCCGACCGCGCATTGAACGCTTGGATCCTTTGGGAGCCAGCCATAGGTTGGGAAAGTGGGATGCTGCTTTAACCTTGAACGAACCCATTGGTGTCATTAGAGAAAATGCTGTGTTGTCTCTTCGATTGATTTTTCGTACCCTTTTAGTCCTGTGCTTTTGGCATAACCTGTTATCCGCTGAAAATCCGCCGAATATTTTGATTATTACGGCGGACAATCTGGGTTACGGAGACTTGCCCTGTTACAATCCTGAGTCGAAAATTATTGCGCCGAATCTGGATCGCCTCGCGAGTGAAGGGGCGCTTTTGACGGGCTTTTACACCGCGTCGCCGACTTGCACGGTTTCTAGAGCCAGCCTTTTGACCGGTCGCATTCCCCAGAGGCATGGATTGGACTTTCAATTGCCGGGGGTAGAGGGAAATTATGGAGTGGGGTTGGACCACAGCGAGATCCTCATTCCGAATATCCTGAAATCTGCTACCCCAGCTTACGTGACGGGTTGTTTTGGAAAATGGAATATCGGCTTTGCGGAAGGCTCTCGACCAACGGAGCGTGGATTTGACGAGTTTATTGGCAATGCCTCAGGAAACTGTGACTATTATTATCACAACTACCGGGAGAAACACGATTTGTATAAGGGAATTGAGCCACTGTATCGAATAGGTGATTACACGACCGATATTTATGCAGACTCGGCCATCGATTTTATAGAACGCCATTCCGGAGAGGATCAACCCTGGTTTTGCTACGTCCCGTTCAATGCGCCTCATTTTCCGACGGCTGGAAATAAGCGCCCAGGACAGCCTAACATTTGGCAGGCTCCAGACTGGGCCTTTGAGGACTATGATTTTGGACCAGATGAGATGGATCCAGAGAAGCGATATTATGCCGTGGTCACGGCATTGGATTCAGCCATTGGGAGAGTGCTTGAGGCTCTGGATGAATCCGGGGAGCGTGAGAATACCTTTGTTTTTTTCATGTCCGACAACGGCGCTTTTCGTCTAGATCGTGAAGGGCTCGATGTAGGGATCAACACTCCGCTTCGCAGCGGAGGCGTTACCTGCTGGGAAGGCGGATTGCGAGTCGCGGCGATGGCGCGTTGGGGAGGGAAAGTAGCCAAAGGGATCCGGATTGCGGAGCCAATGTGGTCGCCTGACTTGCTATCCACCTGTGCCAGGCTGTCGAACGCGCCTCTACCAGAGGGGGTTGTTTTGGACGGGAAAAATATGCTACCCGTATTGGTCGATGGAGTAGAGTCCTCTCATCAGTCGCTTTATTTTGAATACAAGAGACACGCCGCGCTACGCATGGGCGGCTGGAAGATCGTAAGGGAAGATCCAGACGATGCCTGGCAGTTGTTCAACTTGGTTGAGGACTTGGGTGAATCGGTTGATTTGGCGAAAACCAACCCATCAAAGCTCAACGAACTCGTCGCTGTAATAGGGCAATGGGAGGAGTCATTTAGATGAATGGATTATTGCAATCATTGAAACCGTTTCGACAACACAACTCTAGCGAGAGAGTAGGGCCGCCCTTTTTTGAACTCAAAAGCGTGTTCGGGATTCTCGCATGCTTATTGGCGTCAATTGTATCGATGAATGTCGAGTTGAAAGGGCAATTGGAGGATTCGGAACGGGGTAACGCTATAATTCATAAGTTTTTAGGGGAACATTCGTATCGAATCCATGGATATGGTACGAATGTGACCAGCATTTCGTACCTACTGCTCAGCTGGACCCTCCTGATTCCGGTGATTACAAGAGTTGGAAAGAGAGCTTGGTGGAACGGTTAAGAGCAGTTGTCTTCCGAAGCTTCCCCGAGCGAATTCCCTCTGCCAATCTAAAGTCAATGGATGGGCCCGAGGTTTTGGGGTCGCTCGCTCCGCGACCCTTGTTATTTCGGGGTGTTGATGAGAGAGATCTCCTAAAGGTAACACAGATTTACGAGAGCGCTCAAGCGGGTGGATAGCTGAGCCTCGATTAGCGGATAATTGTTAGCGCAGTTTGTAATGATATGGAATTCACGCGTAATCGAACCACTCAAGCGTCGCGAGTTTATGGGCACCTTGCTTACTGGAATTGTTGTTGGATCATCGAGACTAATGGGAAAGGACACGATGAAAGACCCAATGGAAGCGGCATTTCAGCTGATACAGGCCGAAGTGGATACAGGGACATTGGAATCCGCCGTACTACTTGTGCACAAGGACGGAGTCAATGAGAGTAGAGCTTTCGGCAAGGCCCGTACCCCTCAGTCAATCTTCCTGTTGGCTTCCATTACCAAGCCCATGACCGCAACAGGACTGATGCGTTTGGTGGATCGGGGGGGATTGTCTTTGTCTGATCGAGTAGTGAAGTTTATCCCCGAATTTTCAGAAGGCGATCGCAAGGAAATAACGCTGAAGCATCTCCTCACTCACACTTCGGGATTGCCGGATCAGTTGCCAGAAAATGACTCATTGCGTAAACGACATGCGCCACTGAGCGAGTTTGTGGAAAGAGCGGTCCGCACACCTCTCTTGTTTAAGCCCGGCACGCAGTATCACTATCAGAGTATGGGGTTTCTGCTCGCTGCGGAGATGGTCGAACGAATTACCCATATGAACTTTCCCGATTTTATGCGGGAGGAAGTATTTCGTCCTCTAGGAATGAATCGCAGCGCTATGGATCTGGGCCCCTTCGACTTGAAGGCGACAATGCGCAGCCAAACGGAATTTGCTGCCCCAGAGTCTGGGGCAGGTTCGGAAGACTCGAAAGACTGGGACTGGAATAGCCCTTACTGGAGGAATTTAGGGGCGCCTTGGGGAGGGGCCCATAGCACTGCCATAGATGTTTTTCGTTTCCTAGACAGCTTTTTGAATCCTGACGGGAAAGTGCTCAGCGAAGCAACGGCTCGATTAATGATTCAAAACCATAATCAGGGTCTGGATACGAGAAGAGGATTGGGATTTGCCCTTGGTCCAAAGGGATTCGGGCAGCATTGTTCGGAGTCCTCGTTTGGACATGGGGGATCCACAGGCACGTTGGCCTGGGCCGATCCGGTGACCAAGCGAAGTTGCGTCCTCTTGACCTCTCTTCCGGCCCGAAAGTCCCGCAGCCTGATTCTGGAACCGGTGGGTGATTTGGTTTCAGCCCCGAAGGTTGGCGTTTAACCTGAGTTTTCGATGCGACGCAAGAAGCTGCCTGGGGATGTCCATTTTCAAGAACCCCTCCATTCGATGGCCCAATGAAGGGAATTCTTCTTGGAATACGCTACCCGAGGACGCGTCTCCGGTAAGCACGACATTTCTCCGGTGGTGTCCAGGCGGTATTTTTTCGCATAAACGTTTATGTCTAAAAGTGCGGGCCTGATACCGACTCCTCTGGTCGGAGCGGGTGATATCCCATTTCTTAGTTGTATTGTGGCGAAGGGGCTGGAATTCTGCTGCTTGAATCTCAATTGGAAGTTATTAGTTACTATCTTTCGCGTATTCAAAATGAAATCCCTTCTTCTATCTTTGTTCGTGGCGTTGGTCGTTGGATCATCGCTGTCAGCCGAAAAACCTAATGTACTTTTCATTTTCGCAGATGATCAGTGCTACGAGACGATAGGGGCTCTCGGGCATACTGACATTGATACCCCCAACCTCGACCGACTGGCCAATCAAGGAACCGCCTTTACCCACACCTACAATATGGGAGGTTGGCACGGGGCGATTTGCGTCGCGAGCCGAACGATGATCAATACGGGCCGTTTCCTTTGGAGAGCCCGGGATCTCGAGCCGAACCTGGCCCAAGAAATAAGCAATGATCGGATGTGGTCTCAATTGATGCGCAATGCGGGTTACGAAACGTTTTTTACCGGCAAGTGGCACGTGAAAGCCGACACTGGAGCCATTTTTGATCATGTTTCTCATGTACGTCCCGGAATGCCGGGGCCGGTTTTTTACCCAGAGGCTTATGGCCGACCGATTGAAGGACAGCCGGACCCTTGGTCTCCTACGGATCCTAAGTTCGAGGGATTCTGGGCGGGAGGCAAGCATTGGAGCGAAGTCGTGGCGGATAATGCCGAGAACTTCATGAATATCACCAGCGAGTCCGACAAACCCTTCTTCATGTATCTCGCCTTTAACGCGCCGCACGATCCCAGACAGGCGCCGCAAGAGTATCTCGATCGGTATCCTTTGGACCGAATCAAGGTGCCGGAGAATTTTGCTCCGGAGTATCCCTATAGCAAAGGAGCCAATGCGGCAGAGATCCGTGACGAAGTGCTGGCTCCGTATCCACGTACGGAATATGCGGTCAAAGTGCACCGTCGGGAATACTATGCCATCATCACTCATATGGACGACCAGATTGGGCGAATTTTAGATGCGTTGGAAGCAAGCGGCAAGGCGGACAATACGTATATCTTTTTCACCGCAGATCATGGATTGGCTGTGGGGCACCATGGTTTTATCGGGAAGCAAAACATGTACGAGCACAGCTTGCGTACGCCGTTGCTTGTGATGGGACCGAATATTCCTGAAGGAAAGCGGATTGATACACCCGTCTATTTGCAGGATGTCATGGCTACCTCGCTAGAGCTAGCGAGTGTTCCACAGCCAGAGTATGTGGAGTTTAAGAGTCTACTTCCATTGATTGAAGGGAAACGAAACGAGCAGTATGACTACATATACGGAGCTTACGAACCGGATAGCCAGAGAGCGTTTATCGCTAGGGGATTTAAAATGATTTACTACCCTAGGATTGATACCTATCGTCTGTACAACTTGGATACTGATCCCATGGAAATGAATGACCTAGCAGGGGACCCAAAATATGAGGGAACTCTGATGACCTTGAAGTCCGAGTTCGCTTGGTTTAAGGGTCGGATGGCAGACCCGCTTTAGATCGCGATTCTCTTCCTTAAGGACTGGTTGCGTGAGTCGATAAACGGCGGTAGAAAGCTGCTTTTTCCGGTTCCTCGACGGGCAGCTGGCTTGCATTGCTTAGACTTCCGGTGAGCTCTTGCCAGGAACGGGCATCGTTTGAATATTCGATTAGGTCGAATCGCTCCCCAGTGGATTCCCATTCCAACTTTAGACTATCTCCGTTCGAAATGGTAAGAGCGGCGGCACTGTTCGTCGGAACGATTAAAACTTCGAAAACGCTTCCTGAAGCGCCGGTATTCCCGCCATTTCCCGCGTCGGAGAATAGGCCTCCGAAAACATGGCCAATAACAGTGGGCGACCGAATGGAAGCGAGGTCGATGACCTTAGGGTGAAGCTTGGGTACATCCTTTGAGAGGAAAAATTCGGCATTGGTGCCAAAGCGCAGCTCTCGATCATTGACTCGTATATCGGGAAAGCGAGTCGGGAGCCAGTATTGCGTGAACAATCCGTTTGCGTCACGTACTACTAGGCTGCATTGATTCGTGAAGGGAGCTTGGTCGTCTCGAACGTAGCTGTTTGTATCCAAATTTCGTTCCAGTACGGTAATCCCTCCAAAAAGCAGCATGTGTGATTCGCTTGTGACGCGATCGTAGAGACTGGCTTTGGAGCAATGGTAGATCTGAAAACCTTGGCGCAGAGTGGTTTCTGCTAGGGGATCGTCCATTTCCACAACTCCAGAGGCTTCCACAAGAACAGGGGCGGTCCAGACTCCCGTATCAGGATTAAAGACTCCGGACAAAATCAGCGCCTTCTCTGAGAACGCGTTGATGCCGTCTCGGTCTAGAATGGTGAGAACGTTTAGGTCGCGTCGTCGAAACGCATCATCTGGCACGGTCGCAATTTTAGATTCTTCCGGTATAGAAAATCCGTTGTCTGTATTGATCTTAAAACGGCGCACCTGCTTCGTGTAGATGCCGTCGACAAAAGGCCGATAGCGTCTGGAGTAGTTCTGTCCGAAAATGAGCTGAAACTCATCACCTATCTTTTCCAGTCCGCCGCCTGTAACTTGGAAATAGTTATCTGATATCTGGTCGATATGATCGATGGCCAATGAGGTCTCGGAACCGGCTACTTCTTTTACCCAGTTAACGAGACCGGGCAAGTCTATGAAAGTAATCGCATTGTAGGTTACGTGATCGGCGACGGAGCGCTTGTATCCGTATCCTCCTACAATAATCCACTTATCATCCTCCTGGTAGAACTGTGTGTTGACGGCACTGAGGGAGTCTACTAGCCCCTGACCTAGGCCACTGGTTGGCGAGTCCTCCAGACTTTTATACCAACTTTGTTTGGACTCGGGATCGATCACCCAGACTTCGCGGTTTTCGTAAAGTGGATCGAACGCGTTCATTCCGGTCATTCCATGCAGTCCATTAGTCCGGCCTCCGAGAAAAACCCATTACCCTTGCCATTCAGCGGCGGCGACGGAATGGATATTCGGCAGAATCGCTGGGGCGAGAGAGACCTCTCTTATTTCTACTGTGTACGGAATCGATCCATTCACATAGGGTTCGGTAAGCGTCGCGGTCTGGTGTTGTCCGGAAAGGGATTGGACTGCCAAGGCGAGTCCTATTGTTGCGAAGATTCGACTCATGAGCCCACTCAGATTTTTGGCAGAGATTCTCGCTTTCGGCGAATCCGCTGAAAAACGAATTTCGTTATCCGATAGCCGGATACCTTAATATCTTCTAGTGTATGCTCTGAAAATCAGCCCGCTTTTTGGCAGCATGACATTCCGGGTCCTTTTTCAGCTCCCGCATTGCCCTCCACCGCGCATCCACCTTCTCCCCCGGCGCAGCACGCGCCTTCATTTTGAGCGGATTCTTTGGCGCCTGTTTGACAACAAGACTTCATTCCCATTTTGCCTTTTGCATCCGACGACTCGCCATAGACCGCGGCGTGGGTCTTGTCGTGCTCTTTCCATCCGTGATTGATGAACTGGCTGACAATTCCCGCGTGATTGCGAGCCACCATTTTTGCTTCTGGCGTCTTGCCAATCGCTACAATAGATATGCCGTTCTCTATGTTGGTTATTTGAATGTCGATATCGTCATAGTGGTTTACAAATTCCACGTAGGCGGGATCCCAGCCTCTCACCATCAAGCCATCTTTCAATCTACCTTCCATCTGCTTAACGTGAGTCTGAAGGAGTTTCACTGCCTTGGGATCCTTGGAAGTCGTTTTTGAGATATAGCCTTCATCGGTTTCGATTACCTCGCGACTAAACGCTTTGTGAGCGTCGAAAAGACCATGAATCGTGTCCCTTTGTTCGGCGGGCATGCCGCTGGCAAAAGAAACGGTTTGGACCGATGCTAGAACGGCTAGGATGCCGGCGATTTTTAGAGTGAATTTAACTTTCATGCGGTTTGGTTCTTGTTGGCTGGATTATCTAATCTTGTTAATCTTCCGAGCGGATGCTAATTTCACCTGCAAAGATGATTGAGCTGGACTCTTTGATTGTTCATATATTTGCATATACGAATACGTAATTTCATTTGTCAACCCCTATGAACGCCGAAAACAAGATGGATCGAGAATCGCTGGAAAAGGTAGCGAAGTTTTTCAGCGTTTTTTCCGATGCCACAAGATTAGCGATCTTGATGGAGCTGAAGGAAGGGGCCTTAACGGTTGGCGAATTGGTGAGCCGTGTGGGGGTTTCGCAGGGAAACGTCTCGCGGCAGCTTAATCTTCTCTATGAGAGAGGGCTTTTAAAGCGGGAAAAACGGGGGACCCAGGTGATCTACCAGATCAAGGACAAGATGATTTTCCCGCTTTGCCGGCAGGTATGCGACAAACTGAACCGAGACGCTCAAGACTCGTCCGAGCTGTTGTACTACATTTAGTTGCCTTTCTTGCGAGGAATCCGCCGATGGGCTGTGATTTCAGTCAAAGGTCAGGCTTGGCCACTTCCGTTCCAACCTTGAGTGATCGAGTCGCCGATGAATACCAGAGGAGCGGCTCCTTCGGTTGCGATCGCCACGTCTTCGGCATGCATCTCGTACCATTTGGACAAGGACATCCAAGGGTAGTTGACCATTCGTGGATTGGGTGTAATCGAGTCGGGGACCTTTGCGGTATTAGCGAGGGTAAGACTGGCAAAAGGAGTGAACAGGAGCAGGGAGTAAATAAGAGGGCGGTGAGATTTCATGGGATGTGACCGGTATCAGAGTCAGCGAAGATTGAATTGCTAGGGTGTAAAGCGATAAAGAAAGGATTATCGTTACCTGAAATAGACGATATCGAAGTTAATTTTCATAATAATGGCTGGTGAAGGTGTCCCAGCTACATCAAGATATCGTTTTCTTTCTAATGCCCCACGAATTTTCAGACCAGGACCGTTGGTATGCGGAGAATTTGGAGCCCCATGAGGGGATGCTGCGCGCTTGGTTGGGAAGTCGTTTTTCTTCCGATTTGGATTTGGATGACATTATTCAATAAGCATACCTACGTGTTTTCAAAGCCCACCAAGTAAAAGAAATCAAGACACCCAAAGCCTTCTTGTTCGCTACGGCTCGAAACATTGCTTTGAACCTGATTCGCGCATCGAATGTGCGTGGGGATCGATGGGTAAATCGAGTGGAGGACTTAGATCTGCTTGACGCAGGTGAGGACATCGTGGAAACCGTTGCCAGAAATCAGGAACTAGAAACACTAACCATCCCAGTTTATCGGATACCTGCAGAACGGACCTGGGAATTGCGTTCCTCCTATCGCTTTTAGAGTTAAATCCATAATTTTAATACCCCTAATGACGCGCCTCCTGCAAGAGGCGCGTTTTTTGTTGTAAGTCAAAAGGCAAGGCTACGACCTCACTCCTTCGCTGAAGCTACGGCGGTGCAAGCCGGGCGTGCCGCGTCAGTGGATCTTCTTGCGCAGCGGGCGGGGGACCAGTCTTCGCCTTTCAGTCTTCGCCCGGCCCGCGTCCTCGCCCCACCATATTCTCACAGGTTCAGACCCAATCATCATTTTGGGGCTCAGCCCTTCCGCTTGGCTGATAATAAAGGTTTACTCATGGGCCATTCTGCAGTCACTCTATCCCTGCAAATCTCCCCCAATATATTCTATGGAAATCGAAAACAAGGGCATGCGGAAAGGTCTCTCGAAGTACGGAGACCAAGAGTTCTCACAATACCTACGGAACGCGTTCTTGAGAGGTATGGGCTATTCGAAAGAAGCGACTGATCGACCGATTGTGGGAATTACCAACACCTTCAGCAGCTACAATGCCTGTCACCGTTCGGTACCGGATCTGATAGACGCAGTGAAGCGTGGCGTTCTCATGGCGGGCGGGCTTCCCATGGAGTTTCCGGTGATCTCTCTTCACGAAGCGTTTTCCTTCCCAACGAGTATGCTTCTGCGAAATCAGATGGCGATGGATGTGGAAGAGATGATCAAAGCGCAGGCGATGGACGCCGTCGTTTTAATTGGAGGCTGCGACAAAACGGTTCCCGCTTTGCTAATGGGCGCCTTGAGCGCCAACCTACCGTCAATTTTGCTGGTGACGGGTCCTGCCATGACGGGGAATTTCGAAGGTGAGAGGGTGGGTGCTTGCACCGATTGCCGACGTTTTTGGGGGGACTATCGGGCCGGTCGCCGAGAAGCCAAGGAAGTCGAGGCAGCAAACGCTCAACTGGTTCCGTCGGCAGGAACGTGCAGCGTAATGGGAACCGCCAGTACCATGGCGTGCTTGACTGAAGCGATGGGTATGATGCTTCCCGGGGGCGCTTCGGCGCTGGCGGTGTCCTCGGAGCGGTTACGTCTGGCGGAGCAAACCGGAAGTCGGGCGGTGGAGATGATCGGGGAAAATCTACGACCCACTGATATTCTAAATGAGGGGAGCTTTCGAAACGCGACTCGGATGTTGCAGGCGATCGGTGGATCTACCAATGCGGTCATTCATCTTGCCGCCATGGCTGGAAGATTGGGAATTAAGCTTAAGCTCGACGATTTAAACAGGATTGGCGACGAGACACCCATGCTCGTCGACTTGAAGCCTTCGGGACAGAACTACATGGAAGACCTGCACAAGTCGGGCGGTGTTTCGGGGATCATCGCAAAGCTAGGCGATTCCTTCGAGAAAAATTGTGCCACTGTCACGGGCAAATCGATACAAGAGAACCTCGCCGATAGGAAGCTGAATTTTGATCAGGATATTATTCGGTCCCCGGAGGACCCTATTTACCCGAAAAACGCGATTGCCGCTCTGACTGGAAATCTGGCTCCGAATGGGGCGATTATTAAATTGTCATCGGCAACTGATAAGCTGCTGAACCATACCGGAAGAGCAGTCGTTTTCGATTCGCTCGACGATTTGGCGGAACGGATTGACCAGCCTGAGCTTGGGATCAAGGCCGACGACATCCTCGTATTGCGAAATGCCGGTCCCGTAGGCGCGCCTGGAATGCCCGAGGCTGGCTTCTTGCCGATTCCCAAGTATTTGGGACGGCAAGGCGTCAAAGACATGGTCCGAATTTCGGATGCCCGCATGAGTGGCACAGCGTTTGGAACGACTGTTTTGCACATTTCGCCTGAAAGCGCGGTGGGGGGTCCGCTGGCCTTAGTTCAAACGGGGGACCGAATCGAATTGAATGTAGACCAGCGGAAGCTGGAGTTGCTCGTGGATGACGAGGAATTGTCGAAGCGGGCCGAGGCCTTGAAGGTCAAAGGTCCGCGAGGGACCCCGGATCGTGGCTATGTCAAGATGTACATAGAGAATGTCACTCAAGCCCATGAAGGCTGTGACTTCGGATTTTTGGCAGGGAGCTGAATTCGGTTAGCGAGCTTAGTGCGGGAGTGTTCCCGCTCCGTCCTGTATGTCGAAAGGCTCTGCGGCGGACCGCATCCGCATATCCTGTTTTTTGATGAAATTGAAATTGCCTGAGTGGGTTCTCCGAATTAACCCTTTCATTATGAATGAAGAACCGCTTGCGCCTGATCGGATAATGCAGCTTGGAATGGGATTCTGGGCTTCAAAAACGCTGCTCAGCGCGGTAGAGATTTAGTTGTTTACCGAACTCGCCAAGCATCCAGAGGATTTGAATGCGTTGCAACGCCGCTTGGGCCTCCACCCTCGCAGTGCACGCGATTTTCTAGATGCCCTTGTCAGTCTTGGCATGCTGGGGCGGGAAAACGGAATCTATCGCAACACGCCCGAGACCGACTTGTTTCTCGACAAGAACAAGCCGAGCTACATAGGAGGAATACTGGAGATGGCGAATCATCGCTTGTATCCGTTTTGGGCACACTTGACGGAAGCGTTGCGAACGGGGTTGCCGCAAAACGAGTCCAAGAACGATATTGATTTTTTCGGCATTCTCTACGCGGATCCCGCTCGTCTAAAAGAGTTTCTCAAAGCAATGACCGGCGTGAGCCACGGAGCAAACATGGCGATCGCGGCCAAGTTTCCCTGGAAAGACTACAAGACCTTCGTCGATCTTGGACCGGCCCAAGGCGACTTGGTGGCTCAGATCGCGCTACAGAATCCGCATCTGAAAGGGATCGGTTTCGATCTTCCCCCAGTGGAACCCGTTTTTGAGGAGTACGTTAATAATCTAAGTTTGTCCGATCGTGTTTCCTTCGTGGGGGGCAGTTTTTTCGAGGATCCTATTCCCGAAGCCGACGTTGTATTGATGGGACACATACTGCATGACTGGAACTTGGAGGAGAAGAAATTGCTGTTGGCCAAAGCGTATGAGGCTCTGCCGGATGGTGGGGCAGTGATCGTTTATGATGCGATTATCGATGACGACCGGAGAGAAAGCGCTTTCGGATTGCTCATGAGTTTGAATATGCTGATCGAAACATCTGGCGGCTTTGACTACACTGGTGCCGACTGCGTGTCATGGATGAAGAAGGCCGGTTTCAAAGAGACGAGAGTAGAGCGCTTGGTGGGTCCCGATTCCATGGTCATAGGGATCAAGTAGTGTATTCGTCAGCTTTTCTTGTTAGCCGCTAGCAGTTTCGCCATTTCGAACGAAAAGAGTCCCCGACGGCTTGGGAAACGATGCGAAAACAAGCAATTAATCTTTTTAATCGCTTCGAATATCAATCGCAGCTAGATCTTGTTACATGCTCAAAAAGGCCTCGCTATTTCTTCTGTCCCTAATGCTTTGCTCGTTTTCCAGTTTTGCCGGTGGCAAGCAAACATTGGCAAAGCCAGGAAAACTCCTCCTCAAAGAGAACTTCGATTCATCTGAGCTTCCGGAATTGTTTACCGTAGGAGTCGGTGATTGGAGTATTGTGGATGGCGCCCTTCGTGGGCGTCAACTAGCGGCGGATAAGCACACGGCGTTTCGCAAAATCTATTTGGACCACAAGGACGTTATTTACGAATACGACATGAAGCTGGTGGGGGACGGGTTTCATCAACTACTCATCAATTGGGGCCTCGCCCATATTGCCAAGTGCGTGGTACGCTATGATAGCGCAGCTGTTTTTAAGATTCGCGAGAAAGGAAAGCGTGAGCAAATGGCGAGGTTGAAGCATGACCAAGGTTTGGATCCATTGAAGGGCGAATGGGATGAAAAGACCTTTGCCATGAATGAAACTGAGATATCGATTGAAGAAGGCAAATGGCACCATGTGGTAATCGAATTGGTAGATGATACATTGAGTCTGACAGTGGATGGGAAGACAGTCCGAGGTCAGCATGTGGGGTTGTCCGAAAAGAAGGACAATTTTGGCTTTCAGGCGGGAGGTTTTGAAAGTTATACGTACATCGATAACGTTCGCGTTTACGAAGCGGAACGATAGAGCGAAGCGTCTGCGTGGAAACGAAACTCTACAAGTTTCTGTACAAGAGGTAGGGCTAGCGCTTGCGCTTGCGCTATGCCGCGTTGGACGAACAAAGCATCTTTTGCGTCAGAGCGGAGATGGCGAAGCAAACCACGCCGCCTTGCGGCGTGGCTACGACGAGACCTCGGCGTGGAGTCTGCTTTAATTTCAAAAAATAGAGTTAAATTGACGCCCTTGGGCGAGAGCGTTCCGCTCCAACGCAAAACCTATCATCCAACGCGGCGGAGCGGGACGCTCTCGCCCTACCTTGACCAATAGGTTTAACTAGTCCATCACACCAACATGCCTTTTCAATTTACTGGATTTACCGACGAAGCGGAGCGCTCTCTCGACGGACAAATATCGACTCTTCGCGAAGTCGGATGGTCTGCCATCGAGCTCCGGCTGATTGACGGAAAAAATGTCTGTGATTTCACTGATGAAGAGTGGAAACGAACCTGGGACCGCTTGCAAAAAGAGCAGATTGAGGTGGTCGGTTTTGGCGGGCAGATTGCTAATTGGGCGAGGCCTATTGATTCGGATTTCAGTCTAGACATTGAGGAATTGAAACGCGTGGCCCCTCGTATGCGTCAAGCGGGAACGAAGTTTCTGCGGATTATGTCTTATCCCAATTCAGAATCCAATCCCTTGAGCCGAAACGATTGGCGAAATGAAGCCGTTAGACGATTGAAGGAATTGGCGAAAATTGCGGAAGGCGAAGGCATTATTCTGGGACACGAGAACTGTAGTGGGTATGGGGAGACACCTGAAGGCTACCTGGAGCTGGTGGAAGCCGTGAATAGTCCAGCCCTCCAGCTGATTTTCGACACTGGAAACAATAGTTTGCACGATAATAACACGGAAGTGACCTGGGACTATTACCAGAAATGCCGTGAGCAGATTACCCATGTTCATATCAAATGCGCCAAGCCGGGAGAGAACGGGGATGGCTACGTGACGTGTTATGTGGACGAGGATCCCGTGCAGGAGCGGATTTTAAAAGACCTCGAAGCGACTGGCTACAATGGCTGGCTCTCGATCGAGCCGCACATCAAAGCGGCCATACATGCGGGACAGGATGTGGATGATTCCGGAGAAGGGCGCAAAGTGTGGGTCGACTTCGCAAAGGGACTTGAAAGGCTTGTCTTAAATATAAGGTAAGGCCACTTTCGATATACTATGAATACGAATATTTTCGATACTAAGCAAGAAATGGGGAATGCTGCAGCGGCGGCTGGTATCGGACGATTGAAGGAGGCTCTGTCACTCCGAGGAGAGGCGTCGCTAATCGTGGCCACAGGGGCTTCGCAGTTCGAGATGCTCGACTGCCTCCGCCAGTCGGACTTACCCTGGTCCAAACTCACAGGATTTCATTTGGACGAGTACATTGGTTTGCCTCTGACGCACGAAGCCTCGTTTAGAAAGTATCTCAAGGACCGTTTCGTTGATAAGCTTCCCACTCCGATGAAGGCGTTTCACTGCATTAACGGTGAAGGTGACCCCTTAGGAGAATGTGAGCGGGTTGGGGCCCTCATTCGCCAGGTGCACATAGATGTCGCCTTTGTGGGGATTGGTGAAAACGGGCACTTGGCGTTTAACGATCCACCGGCGGATTTCGAAACGGAGGATCCCTATTTAGTCGTCGATCTCGACGAGGATTGCCGCAAGCAGCAATTAGGCGAGGGCTGGTTCCCAGATTTGGAGTCGGTACCACGCCAGGCCATTTCGATGTCGATTCAGCAGATTATGAAGAGCAGGTCGATCATATGTACAGTGCCGGACCGCCGCAAAGCTCAAGCCGTCAAAAATGCTTTGCAAGGGCCGGTAACTCCAGATGTGCCTGCGTCTATCTTGCAACGGCATCCAGATTGTCATTTCTTTCTGGATGCGGAAGCGGCATCACTGGCGTGACCATTGAAGAGTAGAACAGGCATCCTGCCTGTCACGTAATCAGAAATAAAGGCTTTCCATTCGACTCCGCTCAGGATCGGTGGGAAACCTGCGCTACTTCTTGATACACGTCCTAAGCCTCAATTCGCTCCGCACCTTCAAGAACACGATTTGTATCCACTATTCCGACCCCAGGTCCTTCCGGCACCGTTAGAGAACCGTTTTCAATGCGAAGCGGTGGATCGAACCAATCGGCATAGTCCTCGATGTTGCGTTTGTATTCCTGCCAGCCTCCAATCTTCGGAGTTCGGGAAGCGAAATGCAGCATGTAGATGAAGCCAAAACCACCGGAGATGTGCACGGTGGTCGGTATGTTCAGCAGTTCAGCCATCCGTGAAACACGGATCGAGCGGATCAATCCACCGTAGTAGTGGAGATCTGGTTGCACGATGTCGACCGCCCGGTTTTCGATCGCCCATTGGAAACGCCATTGACTGTATTCCTGCTCACCCCCGGCCACTGGAATGCTCAGCGTATCCGTGACCTTGCGTGTGTCTTCCAAGCGGTCGAAGGGACAAGGTTCCTCGAAATAAATCGCTCCAATCTCTTCCAGCATTCGTCCCACTTCTATGGCTTGAGGAGGATCGTAGGAGCTGTTTGAATCCGCATGGATCGCCATTTCGTCGCCGAGTTCCTTGCGAGATAGCTCAATCAATTTCGGGGTGCGTCCAGGAAGCGCGTCTTCGTTCCGGCTCATGCGCCCGCCGACCCGATACTTGATCGCTTTGGCACCCGTTTCGTCAATCAGACCTCTAAGGTAGTCGATTTCCTCCTCCGGGGTGGTATCGCGGCGTCCGCTCGCTACGTAGAAGGGAACTCGCTTCCGAATCACACCACCGAGCAGTTCGCCCATAGATTTATCCGACACGCGACCGAGGAGATCCAGGATGGCAAATTCCACCCAGGCAACGGGACTCCAGAATGCCAGTCCCTGCAATTTGTAGTTGCTCCCCCAGCGATAAAGCTCCCACAAGTGATCTTCGAGTAGTCGAGCGTCTTTTCCGATAAAGAACGGGGCGACGCGCTGTAGGAAGATAGGGGCAAGGTATTGGGCCCGATTGTTGTCTAGCGAGATGCCCTCGGCACCGTCCTTGGAGCGGACCCGGACGTAGTGCTGCTTCCCTTTCCGTAGGAGGTCGATCGATTCAATGATAACCGGTTCTTTTAACTGGGTCTGATCCAGAACGGGCTGCTGGGCCGCATCGATCAAGTGACTGGTGACGTCTCGTCGATCTTGGGCTGAAAGTGAAACAGGGCTGACCGCCGCGAGGGCTCCGAGCCCGGCGGTCTTGCCGATAAAGTTGCGTCGGGAGATGGGCATAGGTCCACCGTAGGCAAAGTTGGAGTTTAGGCAATGTCGAAACCGGACGTCCCTACTGGATCAATTACGGATTGATTCCTTGGTTCTTCTCCCGTTGACTAAGGGGACTTCATGCTACGCGTTCTCAAATCGATTGGTCCCGCCATTATTGTAACCGCGGTTGTGCTGGGTCCTGGCTCAATTTTAACGAGCTCGAAAGTGGGAGCTTCGTTTGGGGTGATTGCGCTTCCAGTGGTCGCGGGTTCAGCGATCCTGATGATCGCCATGGTCGCTCTGGCTGCTCGACTGGGGGTGGTTTACGAAAAAAGCCTGTGTACGGAGTTGGCCGATCGATTGGGTCGTCCCGTATCCATTCTAATTGGAGGGGTCTTGTTTACCTTGGTCGCGTTGTTTCAATCCTCGAATAATATCGCATTGATTGGAGGGTTGGAGCCCATGCTGGGCGAGGAGACTTTGAGCAGTGGAATACGGACCGCTATACTGATTGCCGTAAATGTGCTGGTTATCGCCTGTCTCTATTTGCTGAGAAATCTTTATAGCTTTATCGAGCGGATTATGAAGGTGCTGGTGGGAGTTATGATTCTAGCATTTTTGGCAAATTTGATAGTCGTTTTTGCGAATCCGCTGAGTTACGTTCCAGTGACGAGCGAAAGTCCTTTGGAGTGGTTGCCCTTACTGGCGATGATCGGCACGACTTTTTCGGTGGGGGGAGCCTTTTATTATGCCTATCTCGTAAAGCAGAAAGGTTGGAAGATTGATGACGTGCAGAAGGGTCTGACGGATACAGTAATTAGCATTTCAATACTGGGGACGCTTACCGCAGTGATTCTGTTGACCGCATGGCGGACCTTCTATGGCCATCCTGCTGCGATGGCTCTTTCATCGGTGGGTGACGTAGCCCGCCAGTTGGAGCCCTTATTCGGTACGTCGGCAAAATGGATTTTTTGCTTGGGGATCCTTGCCGGTGGAGTGAGCTCGTTTCTTGTTAACGCGATCATTGGAGGAACGGTTATGTCCGACTCCCTAGGCAAAGGGTGGAAGCTCAGCGATGCCGCCCCCCGCCATTTAACGACGCTGGCCCTCTTGGTGGGAATGGGTGTTGCGATCGCGTCGCTGCTGAAAGAGGGGAGTGTTGTGATTCTGATCACGTTTGCCCAAGCCCTAACGGTGATAGGGATCCCCGTGTTGGGCTTCGCTTTGATTTATCTCGGTACCCGACCCGAACTAGTGGGGATTCGCAAGGTGCCGCGCTGGATTCTGGGGGTCGCGTCCCTAGGGTTCCTAGTGTCCTGCGTTTTAGCCTGGATTACTGCTACCAAGGTATACGATAAAATCGCTTACACGAATGAAGCTTTCAGTGTTTTGACTGGGTAAGGTAAAATTCTCCGAGCGTTCCGTGTTTGTTGATCTGCGGCTACTTTTCCGTTCCTGCCGTTTTCCAGACCTGTGTGGATAGCCGATAGGTCTTCGTTGATGGATTCCCGTTGCGAAAGTCTCTATTCTTGGTCATCAAAGTCAAATATGTCCAAGTCCATCTGCTCCCTTCTATTTCTCGGTTTCGTGGTTCTCCCCTATTTGGCCGCGGACAACCGCCCCAATATCATCGTCATACTGGCGGACGACATGGGGTACTCGGATATCGGTTGCTACGGAGGCGAGATTGAAACGCCGCACATCGATGCCCTCGCCGAGAATGGCCTGCGTTTCAGGCAGTTCTACAACAGCGCTCGCTGTTGTCCCACACGCGCTTCGTTGATGACCGGGCTCCATCCCCACGAAACAGGGATTGGCCATATGACGAATCCTCCCGGAACGCTTAATCATGATGCGGGCCCCGACTTTCCTAATTACCGAGGTGTTCTCAACAAAGACTGTGTAACGGTTGCCGAGGTGCTTAAACCAGCAGGCTATGCCACGCTGATGAGTGGCAAGTGGCATCTTGGGATGGACGAGCACGATCTCCGTCCGCTGCAGCGGGGTTTCGAGAAGTACTATGGCTGCCTATCGGGGGCAACGAACTTTTTCTATCCAGAGCATCCGCGCGGAATGTTCTTAGGGAACGAGCCCATCGAGAATCCTAAGAGCACAACCGACCGACGCTTTTACACCACAGACGCGTTCACCGACTACGCGATACAGTTTCTCTCTGAAGAGAAGGCGGAACAAGACCGGCCATTCTTTCTATACCTCGCCTACACCTCGCCGCATTGGCCCCTCCACGCCCATCAGGAGGAAGTCCAGAAATATGTGGGTAAATACATGATGGGATGGGATAAGCTCCGTGAGCAGCGTCTCAAAAGGCAAATTGAAATCGGGCTGATTGATCCGAAGTGGAAATTGACGGAGCGCTATGACGTTGCGTGGGACTCTCTGAATACAGAAAGGCAACGGGAAATGGACATGCGAATGGCTTTCTACGCTGCCATGATTGACCGAATGGATCAGAATATCGGAAAGCTCGTCGAGCACCTGAAAAAGAACGACCAATATGATAATACACTGATCCTCTTTCTAACTGACAATGGTGGCTGTGCCGAAGGGGGCACGCTGGGCGGAAAAACCGATCCGTTCGATGTGGAGAAATGGGAAGCGACTTACGGATCGGGCCCTAGTTATGGGGGAAATTGGGCGAATGCGTCTAATACTCCTTTTCAAAAGTTTAAGCACTATACGCATGAAGGAGGAATCTCCACACCTCTTGTTGCTCATTGGCCTAAAGGAATCAAGAGAAGGGGTTCGTTGGTAAGTGATCCGGCTTATCTTCCAGACTTGATGCCAACATTCATTTCGTTGGCAAAGGCGAAGTACCCCAACAACTACAAAGGGAATAAAATACGGCCGCTTACCGGCGTCTCGCTTAAAACCGTTTTTGAAGGCAAATCGCTTAAGCGAAAAGATCCTCTGTATATCGAACACGAAGACAATGCGGCCTTGATTCAAGGCGACTGGAAACTCGTGGGTACTAAGGTTTCCGTTTTCGACGGACCCGATGCGAGCAAATGGGAGCTGTATAATTTGGAAAATGACCGGACAGAAACGAATGATTTGTCAGGAACGCATCCCGAGAAGGTTTCCCAGCTCTCCCAGCAGTGGCTTAATTGGGCGAATCATGTTGGCGTGTATCCAAAGCCGTCCAAGAAGAATTTCAAAGACGACCATAACTAGTGTATCGGCTTGCCCTTAGGCTGCGATCGATGGATAAGAAAATCATAGGGTAGGGAGGACTGGCTCAGTCCTCCCACTATTCAAGGTTCAAACGGAGGACCGAGCCGGTCCTCCCTACCTTGCTAATTCAATTTTATTTTCAAGATTCGATCGTTGTAGCTATCGCAGATATAAAGCGTGCGGTCGGATGTGATCCAGACGCCGTGGGGCCGGTTGAGTGGGCTGTCTTCAGGCCCGTGGTCCAATATTGTTGCGAGCGTCTTGGCGATAGGGTCGTAGCGTTTTATTAAATGGTTTTCCGCATCGGCAATCACGACAGTATCGTCAGTGTCGATACAGAGATGCTTAGGCCCTTTCAGCCCTGCATTGAGCGCAGGTCCGTTTGCAGCATGCGGCTCTCCCGTACCGGCGACCGTGTAGATTCTCCCATTGGGCTTCACGACCCGCAGAGCGTGACCGCGTCGAGAAAGTATATAGACATTGCCTTGGGAATCTTCCGCGACTCCACGGGGATCGAGTAAAGGGCTTTCTTTGGCTATGGCTCCGTCGCTAGGAACCTCAGTGGCTCCATTACCTGCTATGGTGTGGATCATTTCCGTCTTCAGATCGATGTAGCGAACCCGCCGGTTTCGGATGTCGGCGATATAGAGCCGCTGATCGTCGGGGCTGAGGCTGATAGAGATGGGGTCGTTCAGCATTGCGGTGATCGCGGGTATGCCATCCCCGTTGTATCCGCCTTCTCCGTTTCCAGATACAATCGACACATTGCCGGTCTTTTCATCCAGCATACGAATGTAGTTAGCACGCGTATCCGAAATGTAGATTTTGCCGTCTTGGGTCCGGACGAGGTTGTGCATCCCGTTGAAAGGAGTGTCCTTGGCTAGTTGGTGCAGTCGCTCATTGTCGACATACTTCCAGAGCCGACCACCTTCGTACTCGGCGATAAGCATCTCGCCCTCGTCGTTGAATGCCACGCCAAACGGGTTTCTCAATCCCGACTCGGGGCCGAGGATTTGAATGGGCTCGCCGCTAAAAACAAGTGGCGCGGTGGTGATGCAGTATAGAAAGATGGGTAGTACGAGCACTCTCATGATCTTGGTGTGAATGAATTATGTGACCGAATAGTACTATCAAAGGCACGGATTGTTATACGGCCAGATATTTCGTTTGAGATGAGCGTGAAATTCAGCGAGACTTCCTTAGATCTGTCCAATCGCGGTTCACTAACCATTAAACTAGTAGCAAAGACGGAAGGTTTTCAACTTCAGCAAAATAGCAGACTCTATGAATCTTATACCCCTCTTGTTCGTAAAACGCCATATCGCCTTCATTAGTCTTCTCGTTTGTCTATTACCTTCATTGGGTGCCGCCGCGCTCGACCAATACGGTGGCTGGACCGGCCTCAAGGGAGAGAAGACAGGATTTTTCCATATTGAGAAGATCGACGGTCGTTTTTGGTTCGTCACTCCGGACGGGAACGTTTTCTATCCGGTGGTCCTTAGTCATATGCTATCGGGTGAAACGAGGACTGCGGCCAAGACGCTTTTTGGGAATGACAAAGAGGCTTGGGTTCGGGATTCCGTAAACAAGGCTCGTGACATGGGGTTCAACTGCGCGCTAGGTGGCGCTTCGAGCCCGGAGAGAAATTTAAATGGCTACGTCGACTTGCCGTTGTCGGAGAAGGTCTTCGAAGACATGAAGTTTCCTTATGCCGTGGGTGTCATCTTGATGAAGCACCCTTGGGAGTTTGTGGAAGGCGAAACCCTCCCTGACATTTTCGATCCCGCCTACACGCAGTTGATCGAGGAACGGGCCAAAGCAGCAGTGCCCCCCGTTAAGGACAACCCGCTTGTACTGGGCTATTACTACGGCTTCGGCGCATTCAACCACTCTCAGGATTGGATCAATCACCATATGTCGCTCGGACCGAATAGTCATTCGTGTGGAGATCACCAATCGCTGAACAAGCGGTATAAAGGCAATGTGAAGCAGTTCAATGAAGTCTACGGGATGGATTTAGATCGCATATCCGACCTTAAAGCCAAGGCTGAGCTAGTTTACGAGAAGGACTTTGGACGGGCGAATTATCCCTCTGTGGGGAAGCGGTTGCATCCTCGTAAGGTAGAAGACTTCAATGCGATTGTTTCACACATGTGTATCCATCTCTATAAGATGGCTCACACTGCAATCCGCCGTCACGATCAGAATCACTTGATCCTCGGCTCCTTTATCAAGGAGTGGGGCCTAACGGGAGAATCCTGGAAGGCAGCGGCGCCCTATCTCGACCTAATTGCGCCGCAGCATTGGAATGAGGAGATCGATATTAGCGAGCTATCCTATGCGGCAGGGTTGCCGATGATTGTGTCAGATGAGGATGTCGGGTTTCACTATCCAAACAACAAGGGCAATTTGTACAAGGGACTGGTCAGCCATGATGCCCGTGGTGAAATCTATCAGGCGACGATGATGCGGCATTACAAGGACCCTCAAACAATGGGGGCGACTTTCTGCATGTGTCTTTACGATCAAGAGTTGGCGGTGGTACACAAAGATCAGGAAACGGGAATCTATACCATTGATGGAAAGCCGCGCCCGGGTCTGATTTCGAAGATCCGAGAGATCAATACGCGAGTCTACCAGCATGCTCCGAATCCGACCGATCGAAAAGGGCTCGAGAAGTTAGACGAGACGTTGAGGGAGCTCTGGAAAAAACACGATATCAAGGCTCACTTGAAGAGGTAGCGAGCGAGTTATGGATATTGTGAGCAATGTATTCTTTTTCACAAAAGGTAGGGCAAGAGCGTCCCGCTCTGCCGTAGAATTAGTTCTAACTCGACGTTGGCGGCAGAGCGGGACGCTCTTGCCCTACCTTTTCAGCGCCCGGTTTTTCTTTAAAATCCAAAATGTAATATGACTAACCGAAGAAACTTTATTAAATCTGCGACAGCTGGCCTACTCACTGCGGCTTCTTTCCCTAATATTTTTTCGGCAACCTCGTCGAAGTCCTACTTCACCCTGGGAAAGGTCAAAGGGCGATGGCTCTTTAAAGATCCAAAAGGAAACCCGTTTTTCTCAGTCGCCCTAAACCATTTCGATTCCGCTACGCTACGGTATCCGGAGAATGAACACATTTGGAAAGAGAAGTACGGTAATGACCAGATCCGTTGGATTAAGGAAGGGGTGGTGCCGCATTTGAAGGATTGGGGTTTCAATTCCGTGGGCTGGGTCCAGGAGGTTACCGTGAAGCAGCAGGCCCATTCGGCTAACTGGAGTTACGAGGAGTACCAGGCCTTGAATATGCCGTACTTCCATATGCTGCCGTTTATCGAAACGCATTCTTGGAACCCATGGCATAAGAACGCTGATCTGCGTAGTTCCGCGTTTGAGGACTGGTGCGATTATGTGGCTCGGAGCAATTGCACGCGATTTCGGGATGATCCTAACCTGATTGGCTACTGGTATTCGGATTGTCCCACTTGGACTTGGAACCGGCCTCACAATAAATGGAGGGGTCCCATGTTCGATCCGGAAAAGCTCAAGTCGGAAGCGGGCAGGAGGGAACTCTACGACTTGGCCCGCCACTACTATCAAGTTACCCACGATGCGATCAAACGCTACGATCCGAATCACTTAATCATGGGTGACCGCTATGAGGCGAATATGCCCTTGCCGATGGAGGTCGTGAATGCCTCCGAAGGCTTAGTTGATGTCATTTCCTTTCAGGATTTCAAAGACCCGGCAGTGCACCTAGCGGAATGGCACGAGAAGACCGGTCGGCCAGTGCTCTGGGCCGATGGCGCTCAGGGAGCGGAGATACATGATCATACGAGTCGATATCCAACAGACAAGTACAAGGAGAATAGCGGTGCTTGGTACTCGGAAATGCTCGAGGGCTTGAAAAAGAACAAAGGAGCGGTGGGGGCTCATTTGTGTGGAGCCTATTTACGCAACCGGCAGCGAGCGAGAGGTCTGCTAGGCGAACAGGAAGAGCCGGATACGGCGAATAACAATCTCATTCGCGAGGCCAATCAGGACATGAACAAGTGGGTGAAGACCTTCGCTTGAACTTATCCAACGCCCGATACGAAGGGTACTTGGCCACGTGGACAAATTCGCTCATGTCACCCGATTCGGTTCTTTCGTGCCCAAATCGCGTTTGCTCGCCTCGAAATATTGCAATATTCCTCGGGTCGCAGCCCGCAATTTGAACTCAAAAGCCCTCGAATGGGCTCGTTCCGGAATTTGTCCACGTGGCCTAATCAGCAAAAGTGATTTCGCAAATGCAGGAGCGGTTTTACACAGTGATCTCGAATCCAGTTAATCGCGGTGTAAAAACGCTCCTACGCTGCGGGCTCTCCCGCTAAGTGGGTGGTTGAATGTTCGTTTGTCGAGGGGCTATTCGTAATAGACTAATTAGCAACTCCCGGTCTTCCTCCGCCAGCTCGGTTGCCTTGTCCTCGTCCTCGGGGACCGGGCTGTTCTGGTAGGGGGGCGTTGGGATCATAGTCGGGGTTAACCATGGGAAGCTGGGCGTTCACTGATCGTAGGCGATTGTTCATTACCGCTACGAGCTCTTTCAGTTTCTCGGGATGCTTTTTCGCAAGGTCATTCTTCTCGCCGAGATCTTCATCTAGATTGAATAGCTTGTAGCTGTTGGATTCCCAAAATTTAATTAGCTTTAGGTTTCCGGCGATGATAGCCGTGCTGGGAACAGAGTCGGGTCCACGGAAGTAGTGTGGAAAATGGAAAAGCAAGGGCACACCTTCTCGATCGATTGATTGGGACTTGCCGGTGAGCAGTGATGCCAGGCTTTTCCCCTCTATCTCGTGAGCTATCTTCACTCCAGCCCATTCACAGAAAGTTGGGAAAAGATCACAACCAGTGACTGACTCGCTGCTATGGCTATCCGCGGGAATTCCGGGACCTTTGACAATAAAGGGAACTCTAATGCCGCCTTCGTAGAGAGTGGTTTTGCCCTTATTGAGAGGAGCATTGTTCAAGGTGCCAAATCTCGGATTACTGGGCCCGCCGTTGTCCGACATGAAAATCACGTAAGTGTTGTCGGCGATATTGAGCCTTTCGATTTCCTCCATAACAGCGCCAATGCTAACGTCGAAATCCCACGTCATGCCGGCGAAAGCGGGGTCCTTGTGTCGCTCTCCTTTAGAGAGCTCGCCGAAGTGGGTCTCCGACTCCGCTTTGGTGGCAGTGGGTCCATGGACGGCGTAGTGAAAGAGCTGGAGGTAGAAGGGCCGATTCGCCTCGACGTTTTCCCTCATGAAGGCGATGCCTCTCTCGTTGATTCCAAAAATGTCTTTAGGATTGTCAGGTCCCGAGTCTGCAGGGGTGTCATTCGATGTAGAACCGTCGTGAACATCGAATCCGTGTTGGCCTGGATTTCCCCGGCCTAGGTGCCACTTGCCAAAGTAGGCGCTCGCATATCCAGCGGTCTTCAGCGCTTCGGCGATCGATGTTTCCGATTCTGGAAATTCCGTTAGTTGAGTCGGTGGTCGCATTTTGTGGGCGGGGGTTCCCAAGCCAGAACCCGGAGCGGTGATATGTATCTCGGCTGGAGTCTTCCCGGTTAGAACGGCTGCCCGGCTGGGCGTGCACATGGCAGCGGGGGCATAACCCGCGGAAAATCGCATTCCCATGGAAGCGAGTTTCTCAAGGTTGGGCGTATGGTAATAGTCGCTTTTGGTGCGTGAGTCTCCGGGTATCATTTCCACTGAGGTTCCGGTCCAGCCCATGTCGTCCGCGAAAATGAAGACAAAGTTGGGTTTGGCTCCGAAAAGCTGAGCAGACGCGATTGTGAAGGTGATAAGGGCTAGTAGTCGTTTCATAGGGGTGTGGGTCAGAGGGGGTTTAGATGCAAAATAGCTATTTTGAAAAGGGGTGGTAGCACAATCCCTAAATCTTAGTACGCCCCACTTCTGTCCAGTCGGAGAGCGTATTGGCATTGGAAGATTTGTGTTTACAGATTCGATTCCGGATCGGCTGCGTTAGGCACTGAAGCAGCGAAAAGACTTCTCGCCATGCGGATTGGATGGCGCGATAGGGACTTCATTGGCGCTGCACCCGGTTTTGAGCGCCGATCCAATACGAGACTCAATGAAACTCTATCTACTGTTCCCGCTTTTTAGCAGCGTCACTTTTGTAGTGGCGATGCTGCTGCTAAAACGTGCGACGAGCTTCCGTGTCGGAATCTGGCGAACCAGTTTCGTTGTAAACATTGTTACGGCGATACTCTTCCTCGCCCTGCTGCCGCTGGGAGGCCCCCCAATTGAGTTCTCCCTATTGTGGCAGCCGCTCCTCGTTGCGGTAGTATTCTTCAGTGGCCAGGTGCTAACCTTTCTCGCCTTGGAGAAAGGGGACGTTTCCATCGCTACGCCCACGATGGGTGTAAAGACGATTTGCGTGGCCTGGTTGAGCGTTCTGTTACTGGGCATTGAAATTCCCTGGGAGCTTTGGCTGTCGGCGGTATTGACATTCGCCGCCATTGGATTGCTGAGTTTTAGACCAGGGCGGAAGTCGAGTGAATCGGTTGGCTCCGCCAGAGAGCCGTCTCAAGTGGGTCGGACCATTTTAATCGCCTTGCTGGCCGCAATTTCCTACGCCTTGTTTGACGTGCTGGTGCAAAAATGGGCCCCTGCATGGGGAGCGGGGAGGTTCCTTCCCATCATGCTGGGGATGTGCGGGGGACTGTCACTGGGCTTTATCCCGCTTTTTAAAGAACCCATCCGGGCCATCCCTAAAAAGGCCTGGCCCTGGCTCGTGGGTGGAGCGCTATTCATGGGGCTACAGGCCATTTCGCTGGTCACCTCAGTCGCGCTTTTTGGAGATGCCACATCGATCAACGTCATTTACAATGCACGAGGGCTGTGGAGTGTCTTGGCAGTCTGGTTGATCGGTCATTGGTTTCAAAATACAGAGCAGAATCTAGGTGGTGCAGTGATGGGGATGCGATTGGCGGGTGCCGCAATGATGACCGTAGCCATCGTAGTGACACTAATGAGCTAAATAGTGGGATCTGTTTTCTCCTTGAGCCTCAGTTTTGTAATAGCGACCTAGGTTAACTAACTAGAAATTCTATCCTTGGCTAATGAAGAAGTAAGTTCTAAGCTGCTTCTTTGAACCGATATCAATGAAATTACCCCAATCTTTTTACCTTCTCTTTTTGTCCTCGTTTTGCATCCCTCTTCTCGGACAGATAAGGCAAGAGGACGATCGGCCCAATATGATCGTCATCAACGTGGATGAACTGCGCTGGGATGGATTGAGCATAACGGGACATCCGTTTGTCAAGACCCCCCACATCGACCGGATTGCGAAAGAGGGGATGTTGATGGAGAACTCTTTTGTGGTAACCCCGCTTTGTGGTCCGAGTCGGGGATGCCTGATGACGGGGCAGTATGCTCATACGAATGGAAGCTACAAAAATCAGGCGCCCAAAGGGCACACTAAACTTTTGAAAACCTATCCGATGCTATTCCAGAAGGCGGGCTACAAAACTGCTTTCGTGGGGAAGTGGACCACCGGCCGAAATGCGGACAAAACACCGCACCCCGGATTCGATCGCTGGTTTTGCTCTGGGGTTAATCGAGACTACAAAATGGATCCCGTGGTTAATGTAGACGGTGAATGGATACCGTACAAAGGTCATGCCACGGATATTGATTCCGCGGAGACCGTTCGCTTCATTCGTGAGAATAAGGATCATCCCTTCAATATCTCATTGTGGCACCGCTCAGTCCACACCAGCTACGGAGAGGAAGGTTTGCTCGCTGCGGAGCGGAATCGGAATCTGTATGCCGATCAGCCGATCGAACGGCGACTGAGCGCTCAGCCTGGCTTTGTGGTGCAGCCTTCCTTGGAAGGGTTTGCCCAACGTCCCCCCACAGACGAAGACATTCGAAATATCGCTCGAATGACGGTGGATATCGATGACGGGGTGGGAGAAATTTATAGAACGCTTGAGGAAGAAGGGATTCTCGACAAGACGATGATTATCTTCATCGGCGATAACGGCTTCTTTTTTGGTGAACATGGGCTCACCGAAAAGCGGCTGGCCTACGAAGAGTCGATACGGGTGCCCTTTCTAGTGAGATATCCGCTGTTGATTGAAGCGGGCAGCACCTCGTCCGTAGGCGTGCTCAACATTGATATCGCTCCTACCTTGCTCGCCTTGGCGGGGATTCCGGTCCCTCGCGAAATGCAGGGTCAGGACTTGCTCCCCGTTTTTCAAGGCGGCGAATTGGAGGAACCGCGATCCGCTTTGCTCTTTGAGTTCTGGCCCGAGACGGACTTGCCGGGTCAATCCTGCTGGTGGAAAGCAGTGCGTACCGACGAGTGGAAGTACGTACACTACTACAAGGAGCCTTTTTATGACGAGCTCTACAATTTGAAGGATGATCCGTACGAGATGAGTAACCTAATCAAGGATACACGGCATGCGGATACGCTGAAGTTTATGCAGTCAGAGCTCGCCCGTCTCATGGAAAAGTACGATGACAAAGGTGGGGATTATGGTTTTTGGGAGTAGGGTGTTTTCTTGCCCATTAGTCTGATACATCGAAGCTCTTTACTCGGCGTTGCTCGGAGAACGACGCGTGGAAGTCTGTTGTCTCTGGTCCTGAGTCCGTCGTAGAGCCCGTCTTTCTGTAGGCGCGACCGCTGGTCGTGTAGGTGATCAGCGATCACCCCTACAGTAATAAATGAGAAGTGCTTCGAGGAGTTTTCGGTTTTGTTAGGTAGGGCAACGACCTCCGGGCGTGCCGCACAAGTCGCTCAATAAATGCGGCACGCCTGGAGGTCGTTGCCTACCATTGGTTCATAATCCGCTGCCGTTTAGGCAGTCGATGTATTCGGGAGTTCTTTACTCGGCGTAGCGACTGAAGGGCTACCGCGCCCTTCATAGTATTCAGAACGACGCATGGAAGATGATTCTCTTTGACCCCGATTTGTCGATCACTCCAAGGATTTTTTTCGCTTCTCTCTGCCGTCAGAGCCAAAAAAAGGCCCGACGCAATGCCGGGCCTTTGTGAATTTGAGAACTACGTTTCCGTTTAGAAGCGGAAGGTGTTTGTTAGCATGATCTGCCTTGGAGCCGAGTATCTTGCCCGAGCGGGTGAGCCGTCTGGCTGGAAACGTGTAATTTCCAAGTCTGAATTATCCCAGTTGTCGACGTTCCGAAGGTTGACCTGCATTCTCCAATCGACGTTGTCCAGGATCTTCTTGCGGTAGCCGAAGCTCAAGTCGATCGCCAAGTCAGACTCCACAACCCAAGGATTGTCGACATCGGGTAGGCGGAGGACGCTTGTCGGGTCGTCGATAATGGGGTAGCCACCCGAGTATTCATCTTGCCAGCGAGCAGCGCCGCCAAACGAGAATCCGTTGAGCTTGCCTTCGCGGAAGGTATAGTTGGTGACGAGGTTGAAGCGCCATTCGCGTTGCTCCGAGTTCGGCTTGCCCTCGTTGCCCTTGAGAGCAAAGTAGTCGAGGAGGAAGTCGTTGCGGTTTTCAAGCGTGGTCACTCCGTTGAGGGGCTCGACTGGAGCATTCCAGTCTAGCCAGCCAAACTCCTCGAGGTGCGGAATCCAGAAACCTTCCAGGATTGTCTGCAGACGGGGGGCGAAGTTCGTCAGAACCGTCTTTTGCTGTGCCGCGTTGAAGGCGATTCTCCAGCTTCTGGCCGGATTGATGATGAACTCGGCTTCCATACCCTCAGCTGAGATATCCTGGGTGTCGGTGATCTGTCCGGCCCATTGGGTAGTCGCGCCTCCATCGGCCTGCAAGTTGAAGTTGTAGGCCTCTTTCAACTCGTCGGTCAGGAAGGGGGCCACCGATGCTCTCGCAGCGTAAGCCTCGTTCAAGTACGGATACTCTTCGGCAACCAGATCTGCATAGGAAATGGGCTCTTCGAGCACTGTTTCCACACCGTCGATTACTTCGGTTACAAGAGGAGTCGATCCCGTGAAAGGAGTATCTCCTGGCACGTAATTGAACTGGTCGGTCAACCAGGCTTCATCGATCATGCGGTCTCCATCAGAGTCCAAACGCTGTATGGATTGGTTGAGCTGTCCCCAATGGTTGAACATGCCAGATATGTTCTGGTTGTAGTTGTTCGACGTGGGAGCTGTGGCCCCGGCGAGGGTGGCTTCGTACCAGTTGATGCGAGCGACGAACTTGTTGTCCCACATGTAGAAGCTGATGCCCCAGTCCTTGCTTTCCCCAGTAGGCGAGGGGACTGGTCTTCTGAGCTCGTCGACGCGATCAGTCGCAGGGATGAAGTTCGAACTCGTGTTGTAGTGGAAGGTGATGTCGTCAAAGGCTTCGGGAAGCTTGATCATGTCCTTGGGCCAGTAGAGGACGCCCCCGTATCCAAAGGTCGACTCCTTATTTTTAATGAAGTTGCCCTCTTCGAGGAGCCAGCCTTGAGGGCTCACATCGGAAACCTCGTCTCTGCCAAGGAGGCGGGGCTCGGTGTTGAGCCAGTTCTCGATGGTGTCTTCGCGATAGCCCATGTTGACGACCAGATGGTTGTCAAAGAACTTGGAAGCGGAATTCGCTGCGAGCGAAGTGACGGTGGTTTCCTGAAGCCGGACATTTTTGGTAGGAACTTTGGTGGGCGTGTAGGTGTGCGTCAGCCATTGCTCGTTTCCGTTGGATACGTCCAGGTCAAGGGCCAGCGATTCGTCGGTGGAATCCGGGCCGCGGTTCCAGCTGAGCTTCTGGTAGGTATTGCCAAGCGTGCTTCGCAAATCGTAATAGGCGGGAGTCAGCTCGAAATCGCTCAGCTGGAAACCAGGATTAAACGCGTCGAGCTGCTGTGGCCCAATGTAAACCAGATTGGGAATATTGCGGACGTTGTTAGCCGAAAAACGACCGTTGGGGGGGCCAATGTGGAGGGCCGGATCGGGATCGCCATAGGAGTCCTGGGTCCAGTTGACGCGATTCTCGTTGTAGATGTTTTCGTCAGCAAGAATGGTCAGCTGGTGGTTGCCCAGGATCTTGGCGAGATTGTCGTTGTTCAGGGAATCCTCGAAGTCGTACTTCACGAATCCCGTGAAGCGGAACGCCTCGCGCTGCTCGTCGATGGTGGTGCTACCGGACTTGGTCATAATAACCGGGCGGCCGAAGTTGGGGTTTGGGAGCGGGTCGTAGTTGCCGGTGACCGTGTAGTTCGGGTCGGCTGGCAGCAGGAGCGTCTCGTTGACATCGAAAGTGATGGTCGAGTTGGCTGCGTTGAAGGCCGTATAGTTGTTTCGGTATAGATCCTGATAGTCGTAAGCGATTTCGAAACCACCCTTGCCTTCCCAGAAGCTCTGGGTGAGGGAGAAGTTGTAGTTGAAGAAATCGCGAGTATAGAAGTCGTTGTCCCAGCCAAGATTGTTGCGACTGAAGTCGAAAGTCTCGAGATCCAGAAAGCCTTGGTCGAGCCAGCCAGTTCCGTTGATTTCACCGAGATTTCCTGGGTACAAGCCTTGAGGAGCGCCACCGTTGTTGCCGCCGGTTCCTCCCCGAATATTGCCGGTGGTGGGCCCGCCCGACCAGTAGTTGGGAACTTCGTCGCCGTTTGGATTGCGCTCGATATCCGCGCCGCGGTATTGATCGGTGTAGCCGAAGGCAGGCTGATCATAGCCGTTGCTGCCATCCCAGACAAAACCGTAGGCGCCGGCACCCCAACGGATATTGCGGTACTGGAGGGCTCCCCCCTCGTCTCTTAGAATGTAGCCAGCGTCTAGATACGCTTGCTTTTCCTCTTCGGGCCACTGATTGGCATTGTTCCATTGCGCATTATTCGGGCCCTCATGGTGGCGGGTGCCAAACGGATTTCGAAAGTCCTTAACTCTTTGAGTCGCGTTCTGTCTTGCAGGGAGTTTGAGGAACTGAGACAGGTTGTCCTGTGGAAGCAGTACGTCGGGCGAATTGCCGATGATCTCGCCGCGCTCCATGTAGCCTTTTATAACGGTATTTTCGTTGCCGAACGGACGGTAGGTGAAGGCGGTGTAAATGCGGTCGTCGTCCTTGTAGGTCGGGCGCTGGCGGTACTGCGTGCGGTCCATGAGGCCGTTGACGCGGATGGCGAGCTTGTCCTCCATTATTACACGGTTAATCGCAAAGGACCCACGATAAGTTGGACTTTTTCCGCCCGAACCAATACGGGTGCTGATCTCGTTGGAGTCGCGGAACTGGGCTTGAGCCATGCCGTTGTTGACGAGTCCAGCGGGAGAGCCCAATCCGAATAGGAAGGAGTTTGCGCCGCGGTTGATGTCGATTCGCTCGGTATTGTAAGAGTCGAAAGGAATGTCCGTGACGAAGAAGTTGCGGGTCCGGTCAGGAGCAGCGAGCCCGCGAATACGGGACGTGCCGTCCGGCTCGCGTCGGGCGCCGCCCGTGCTGGTTTCCCCTTCTCCCCCTTCGCTTGCTCCGGTGAAGTTGCCGAGAATACCGGCGACTTCGGAACTGGTGGTATACTGGAGTAGTTCTTCAATGCCTGTGGCTCCAATATCGTCCATGAACTCTTTGGTGACCACTTGGATAGCGGCTCCCGTATCTTTGAGGGAACCACTCAAGCGTCCACCCGCCATGGTTTGGGATGCGTAGTAGCCTTCGTCGCCAGAAGCGTCGATGGTGAAGGGGGAAAGTTCGAAAACTTCCTCTTCGTTGTCCTGTGCCCAGCCCGAAAAGGTGGCGCAGAGAAAACCGCATCCAGACAGGAGGGCTTTCGCAGTTTTGCGATGGTAATGATTATTCATGTTTATCAGTTGTTTGTAGGTGAAGTTGAAATGCCATTCGCTTTCGAAGCAGAGCGGTCCAAGGCTAGAGCCGGCAGCTAAATACAAGGGACAGGCGCTCGATGGGGCCTTGCCATCGGGTGAATGGGCTAAGGGTGAATAGAGTTCGGGGGTTGCTTTAGGGCCGAATCAATTGCCAAGGCGAAACCAGTCTCCCCACAAGGGAGTCTTCGCGAAGGCGATTTCTGGCTGATCGTTAGTTTTCAAAGTAAGGGTTACAATAGGCCCGACCGTATTTCAGGTAATTGCGAATTACGGTTAGGGAACTTAGTGGACGTTTAGGGAGTATTTTTAGGGCTCCCCAAACCCGATAACTTTGATCAGCATGGAAATTTTCGTTTAGGAAACCGGGTTTCGTCAAATAAAATCGTTCGAGATAAACCCAAAATATGAAGATTTGAGTAATCGAGCGATTTGCCGTCTAAAGCTTGCTCTGTAACGGTAATAATGGAATTACTGAGGTATACCTAGATCTAGTTTTTCCAAAATCTGCGAGATCCCAAAAATGAAAGAAATAATCCCACTGTTCCGCAATCGGCCTTATCCCTTGATTCGTAAAACGAGTCTGCTTTTAGCGACTATCGCTGCTTTTTCGAGTGGTCTGACTTTTGCGGCCAAAGGCGATCGTCCCAACATTGTTTTTATATTTTCCGATGATCACTGTCAGCAGGCATTGAGCGCGTATGATCCAGAGCGAATCACAACGCCGAATATGGACCGACTGGCGAAAGAAGGGATGATGTTCAACCGGTGCTATGTGACGAATGCCATTTGTGGACCCAGTCGGGCGGTGATTCAAACGGGAAAGTACAGCCACATAAACGGATTCGCGGTGAATGGCATTATTTTTGACGGAGACCAGCAGACTTTTCCTAAGCTTCTCCAAAAAGAAGGTTACCAAACCGCAGTGGTTGGCAAGTGGCACCTGGCATCAACCCCGCAGGGATACGACTACTTTGATGTATTGGTAGGACAAGGACCTTATTACAATCCGCCGATGAAAACGACGGATGAGAATGGGAAAGTGGTAACCCGTGAACACACGGGGTACACTACGGAGATAATCACGGAAAAGACGCTCGATTGGCTGAAGAACGATCGTGAGGAGGACAAGCCGTTCATGTTGATGTACCAGCACAAGGCGCCGCATCGGAATTGGGAGCCAGCTCCTAAGTACTTAACCTGGCTGGATGATGTCACGATACCCGAACCGGAAACGCTTTACGACGACTATGCGACCCGCGCTTCCCCTGCCTACAACCAGGCGATGGAAATCAAAGCCCATCTCAATGAAAGGGATCTAAAGCTGACTCAACCTCGGAATTTCACTCCGGAGCAGTTGGCTCAATGGAATGCCGCCTATGGACCGAAGAATGAGGCCTACCTCAAGGCGAAGCCTAATTTGTCGGAGAAGGAAATCATGCAGTGGAAATACCAGCGCTACGTAAAAGACTATCTGCGTTGTGTAAAATCCGTGGACGACGGAATCGGCGAGGTGCTCGACTATTTGGACGAAACGGGTTTAGCGGAGAACACGGTTGTGATTTACGCGTCGGACCAGGGTTGGTATTTAGGTGAGCATGGCTGGTTTGACAAGCGGTGGATGTATGAAGAGTCGCTAAAGACGCCGCTGCTTGTTCGCTGGCCGGGACAGACGAAGGCAGGGTCGGTGAACAATGACATTGTATCCAATCTGGACTTTGCGGAAACCTTTTTAGATCTGGCGGGAGTAGCGATACCAGGCGACATGCAAGGCGAAAGCCTCGTGCCAATATTGAAAGGAAAGACACCTAAGAACTGGCGCGCCACGTTTTACTATCACTACTACGAGTTCCCGGGAGGGCACAGCGTTGCCCGGCACTATGGAGTGACCAATGGGAAGCAAAAGCTTATCCATTACTACCAGACAGGCGAGTGGGAGTTGTTCGACATTGAAAAAGATCCTAACGAATTGAACAATGTGTATTCGAATCCCGAGTACTCGAGTATCGTAAAGGCGCTTGAAAAAGAGCTCGGTCGTTTGAGGGATCAATATGAGGTTCCCGAGGAAGATCCGGATTTTGCAGAGATGAAGCGCCAGGCTCGGGAGCGGAATCGAAGAGGCGGAGCGTAGGAAGAGTAGCACAGGCATCTTGCCTGTTGCCACAAGTTGGATAACAGGCTAGAAGCCTGTTTTACTTTTATTGGGAATTCCACTTGAAAATAGTTAGACCTTACAGAGAATGGGCGGCTTTCCCAATTACTCCTCTCCCTCAACCGCTATCCCCTCATGAATGACGAAATAGAGAACAAGAAGCTCTTCTCTGCCTGTTTTATTGCCCTAGTCGCGACCTCTTTCTTTTTTGGACTACGAACGGTAGTCGTCGGTGAATTGGTCAACGAGTTCGGCTTTACCCAATCCGAAATTGGGCAGATCCTCGGAGTCGGTCTATGGCCATTTGCCTTTAGCATCATATTCTTCAGTCTGGTAATTGATAAAATTGGATACAAGGCCACTGCCTACTTCGCCATCGTGGCTCATACCTTGGCAGTAATAGGGACCGTATATGCAGTCATCAACAAGTCCGCTTCGGGGCTTTACTGGAGTACCTTTCTAGTAGCAATCGCCAATGGTACCGTTGAGGCCTTTATCAACCCCATCGTGGCGACGATCTACAACAAGGAAAAGTCGAAGTGGCTGAACATATTGCATGCGGGCTGGCCAGCGGGTCTCGCTTTAGGCGCTGTGGCGGCTTTGTTGCTAGGCGGAGTTAGCCTAACGGTGAAGTTCGGCGTATGCCTCATTCCGGTATTGATATACGCGGCTCTGATTGCGAAGCGTCGTTTTCCCGTCCAGGAACGGGTAGCCGCTGGCGTCAGCTTCCGTGACATGTTGAGGGAAGTTGGAGCGGTGGGATTCTTTATAATCGCGTGGCTCACCGTGATGGGCATTATTCAAGTAGCGAATACGCTTCTGGCGGAACCGTTAACCGTTTCTGTGGGCATTACTTTAGTTATTGCATTGGTAGTAGCCATAGGGGCTTACCTTTTTACGGGAGCCCTTGGCAATTGGATGTTCGTGCTGATTCTCGTTACGATGCCCTTTCTTGCCACAACAGAGCTGGGCACGGATGGATGGATGGCTTCTCTTCTGGAAGCCGATTTCCCGAAGGCCGCGGGTTGGATTTTTGTGATGGTCTCTATCATTATGACTATTCTGAGGTTTTATGCCGGCCCTATCGTTCACAAGTTTTCCCCGATTGGCCTTCTCGTGCTAAGCGCCGGTCTGGCGGTTGTAGGTCTGCTGTTTCTGGGATTGGCCCCGGCGGGGATAATGGTGGTTGCCGCGATTGTTTACGCGTTTGGAAAGACCTTTCTCTGGTCGACAACATTGGGAGTGGTCTCAGAACAGTTTCCTCGTGGCGGCGCGTTAACCCTGAATGGGGTTTCGGCGGTGGGGGTTCTCGGTATGGGAATATTGGGTACGCCCTTGATGGGGCTCTTTCTTGACGAAGGAATCGATGCTGACTTGAGGGAACAAGAGCCGGCATTGCATGCGATTGTAGATGGGGGGATCCGCTCAGGGATGTTTGGCGAAACCCCCAGTTTGAATATGGCTGCGGTGGACGCTCTCGACAGCGCGAACGCCGCCAAATTAGGAGCGATCGTCAACACCAACAAAAAGCGGGCCTTTTTCCGACAAGCGATGCTTCCTGGATTCCTTTTTGTTTCCTACTTGGCCTTGTTTCTCTACTTCAAGTCCAAGGGTGGGTATAAACCGGTCAGTCTGGAGTAGAATGGAACAGGCATCCTGCCTTCTGATTTGAATTGGTTCGCAGGCTGGAAGCCTACGCTATTTTTCTTCGGAGGTTCTTAGTGAGACCTTTCAATAAATCACAATTCGTAGGGTCAGCGCTCCTGACTGGGCGTAGCAAAGTATCCAGCGGGTTGGTTTCAGCGGAATGACGGAGAGGAGCGTGGATGGCGAAGCAAACTGGTGTAGGAGCGGCTTTACGCCGGGATAAACCTAGGCATAATCGCGGCGTAAAGCCGCTCCTACATTCGATGTATGCTAGTTTCAGAAGAGTTTTGACGAAGCCTGTTGCGCTGTGCCGCGTGGTAAGGTTTATTTTTGGTGCCAAGATTCTTTTGGCGGAATAAGCGCTGTTCTGGTAAAAGCCCCAAATACATAAATATGAAGACGATTCTAGCTGTCCTGATTTTTTTCTCAACCACCGTGAGTCTGCATGCGGCCTCCCTCAAGGGAACGCGACCTAACATCATTCTCGTGATGACGGATGATCAGGGGATGGGTGATTTGAGCTGTCTGGGGAATCCGGTATTGCGCACACCGAACCTCGATCGCTTTTATGGATTGTCGACGCGCTTCACTGAATTTCACGTGAGCCCGACCTGCGCGCCTACTCGGGCGGCGATCATGAGTGGGCGACATGAGTTTAAGAACGGTGTTACTCACACGATCAAGGAACGGGAGATCATGGCGCTTTCGAGCACGACGATTCCTGAGCTGTTAAGCCGGAATGGCTACGAAACTGGGATTTTTGGGAAATGGCATCTAGGGGATGAAGACGCCCATCAACCTTATAATCGTGGGTTTACGGAGACCTTCATTCACGGAGCAGGGGGAATTGGGCAAGCCTACGAGGGAAGCTGTGCCGATTTTCCCCCGAATAAGGATGACCGCTATTTCAACAATGTAATTTTGCACAACGACACCATCGTGCAGACGAAAGGCTTCTGCACGGACATCTTCTTTAAAGCGGCACTAGGATGGGTTCGAGAGATGGATGAGGCGGGTAAGCCATTCTTTGCTTACATAACGCCAAATGCGCCCCACGGTCCCATGATTGCTCCGGAAAGTTATGCCAAGCGATTTACCGACTTGGGCTATGATAAAAACACGGCGGGGCGCTACGGGATGATTGAGAATATCGATGACAACTTTGGTACTCTAATGGATAAGCTCGATGAGTGGGGCCTGTGGGAAAATACGCTGGTCATATTCATGACCGACAATGGTCAAGCCGGTCGCTCAGCCACGTTGAATGGCAAGAAGGTGAGCCTGTTCACGGCGGGTTTTAAGACAGGCAAAGGCTCCCCTTATGAAGGGGGAACCCATGTGCCGGCATTTTGGCGGTGGAAGGGTAAGCTTGGGGAGGGAATAGACATCAACGCTCTTACGGCACACGTTGATCTGTTCCGCACATTTGCCACCTTATCCGGGACGTCGATCCCTGCGGGTATTCAAAAATTGGACGGAAGAGACATGACACGGCTATTGGAGGATTCCGACGCGAATTGGGCTGATAGGCACTTGTTCATCCACAAGGGACGTTGGGAAAAGGGAGAGGATCCGAATTTGAGCAAGTTCACGGATTGCGCGGTCCGCAGCGAACGTTGGCGATTCGTAAACAACAAGGAGCTCTATGATATTTCAAATGACCCCTACGAGAAGAAAGATGTTTCAGGCCAGTATCCAGAAGTCGTGGCTCAGTTGAGGCGCGTTTACGATGCTTGGTGGGAGGAGACTCTGCCTTTAATGGTGAACGAGGATCGTCCCTACACCAAAGAACACCCGCAATGGGTGCGCTATGAACAACAGAAGCGTAATCGGGGAATCCCTGATTGGGAGGAGCCGAACATCTAAAGTTCAACGTACAAGGCTTAACGCGGAGTTCTTAACTAGGAAATACCGAACGTATGAAGATTGTCTTATCTGTTTTATTCATAATCCTCGTAGTGCCAGTATTCGCTGCAAAACCGAATATTGTTCTTTGCATGGCGGATGACTTAGGTTGGGGGGATGTTGGCTTTAATGGTAATGAAACAGTCATTACGCCAGAGCTCGATCGGATGGCCAAGGCGGGAATGCGGTTCGAACGTTTCTACGCGGCCGCCCCTGTTTGCAGTCCGACACGAGGTTCTGTGCTGACAGGGAGACATCCCTCTCGCTACGGAATTCCCACGGCGAACCAGGGCCATTTGAAGCGAGATGAGATAACATTGGCGGAAGTGTTGAAAGACCATGGCTATGCTACAGGCCATTTTGGAAAATGGCATTTGGGGACTTTGGCGCCGGACTATTCTGGGAAGAAGGGAAGGAATCCGGAAAAGAACTACATGACCCCGGGTATGTCCGGATTTGACGAATGGTTCAGTACTGAGTACTCTGTTTCGACTTGGGATCCCTACGATCCTAAGAATGCGCACAACGGTATCACAGACCCAAGGGTGTTGTTTTACCACAATGGACGAAACATCGTAGATGGTCCCGCTGAGGGTTTGGTGGGTGATGCCGCGCGAATGGTGATGGACAAGGCTTTGCCCTTTATTCAAAAGGCGACCAAGGACGATACGCCGTTTTTCGCGGTCATCTGGTTTCACGCCCCTCACTTGCCCGTAGTCGGCGGCCCAGAGTTTTTAGCGATGTATCCAGAATTGGATGAGAATACCCAAAACTATTATGCGGTGATCACTGCCGTGGATCGTCAGATGGGACGGTTGCGAAACGCGCTGAGAGAATTCGGAGTCGCTGAGGATACCATGCTTTGGTTCGCGGCGGACAATGGGCCGGAAGGAAACCCGGGCAAGAAGGGGCGTTCCCAAGGAACGGCAGAACCGTTTCGAGGGCGAAAACGCTCGCTCTATGAAGGAGGGGTTCGCGTTCCTGGCTTGCTGGAGTGGCCAGAAAAAGTTGTGGCGGGCAGTGAAACATCCGTGTCTGCAGTGACGAGCGACTACTTCGCGACTGTACTGGATGTTCTTGGATACACCCTGCCGGCAGCGAAGCGTAGGCCTTATGATGGCGTTTCACTAATTCCGCTTATAGAGGGCAAAATGTCCCAGCGATCGTCACCGATTGGATTTCAAGGACATGGAATGGCTACCCTGAACGACAATCGCTTCAAATTGGTTCACAATCCTGGAATGAAACGGCTTAAGAGCGATAATGGAAGAGCTCCTGTAATGGAGTGGGAGCTTTATGATTTGGAGAATGATCCCAGTGAATCGAAAAATATCATCGACGAGCACGCAACGATCGCAGCCAAAATGCGAAAGCAACTCGAGGAGTGGCAAGAATCGTGTGACGCTAGCAATCGAGGTGAAGATTACTAGGCCACCTGGACGAATCAGCTGCCCTTAGCATTAGAATTAGCTCGTGGTCTAGACCTTAAATGCAGATAAATTAGTCCAAGGTTGATTCGCCTAGGCGTTCGACCAACCACTTGAGAGTAATTTCAGTATCTGCGGTCCTTGATTGACCGCGAATTCTTAATGCCTTGCACTAAGCCATCCTAAACAAAATGCTTCACCCTATGTACCTCAACAAACTGTTCAGCTTCTTCGTACTAGTGTTATCCGCTTTGGTTGCGAATGCCGCAGACAAGCCCAACGTAGTTTTCGTCATTACAGACGACCAAGGATATGGAGACATCTCGGCGCACGGTAATCCCATTCTCGAAACCCCAGCCACGGATGCGCTCCATGCTGAGTCGGTTAGGCTGACGGACTACCACGTGACTCCCACCTGCGCTCCCACAAGAGGAGCCCTCATGAGTGGACACTACACGAATCGGGCGGGCCCTTGGCACACGATCATGGGACGGTCCTTTTTGCGAGTGGGTGAATTGACTTTTGGGGACGTGTTTCTGGATAACGGATACGCAACCGGGATGTTTGGCAAGTGGCACCTGGGTGACAATTATCCTTACCGACCCGAAGATCGTGGATTCTCTGAAGTCGTGCGTCACGGCGGTGGAGGAGTGGGGCAAACACCTGACTTTTGGGATAACTCCTATTTCGATGACACCTACTTTCACAACGGGAAACCGCAGAAATACAAAGGCTACTGTACCGATGTATACTTTCAGGAAGCGCAGCGATTCATAGAAGAGAGTGTTAAGAAAGATAAGCCCTTTATGGCCTATATCTGCACGAATGCCCCGCACAGCCCTTTCCATTGCCCGGAAAAATACTGGAAGCCGTACGTGGAAAAAGGCCTGTCGGAGCGGGAGGCGATATTTTTTGGAATGATCGCCAACATCGACGAAAACGTCGGGGCAATGCGCGAATGGCTCGAGAAGAAAGGCTTGGCAGAAAATACGATATTTATTTTCACAACGGACAACGGGACAGCTAGCGGCGAAAAGATCTACTCGGGTGGCATGCGTGGCAAAAAGGGAAGTGAATATGATGGGGGTCATCGAGTTCCCTTTTTTCTGCATTGGCCCGCTGGCGATCTGGCGGAAGGCCGGGATGTGGAGCGACTCACGGCGCACATCGACATTCTTCCAACCTTGATCGAATTGTGCGGACTGAATGGTCCGATGGACTACAGCTTTGATGGGCGATCATTGGTACCGTTGATTTACCAAACGCCCACCCGCTGGCCAGACCGTATCGTAATAACGGATTCGCAGCGTGTCCGTGATCCGATCAAGTGGCGGAAATCCTCCACTATGACGGATCGCTGGCGGTTGATCAACGGAACGGAGCTTTACGACATGGAATCCGATCCGGAGCAGAAAACGGATGTTGCCAAAAAGAACCCGGAGACGGTCAAGCGATTGCGTGACGCTTATGATCGTTGGTGGGCGAGCATTTCACCGGGATTTGTGGTAGATGAAAGAGTGGTACTCGGAAACAAGGCGGACAATCCGACGCAGTTGACCGCCCACGACTGGTTGACTGACGACTCTCTCTCGCCCTGGCATCAAGGATTTATTCGGGGCGCCAAGCCGGGCTCTGGATACTGGGCGGTGCGTGTCAAAGAAGCGGGTACCTACAAGATTTCGCTCCGCCGCTGGCCTCGTGAGCTTTCTAGAGCAATAAACGACGATCTCGCCCCAGGGGATCCCGTTCCCGGCTTGACTGCCTTCAGAGAGACTCCTGGAAAGGCGATCAACGCAACTCGAGCAACCCTGAATGTGGCGGACTATTACGAGGAAAAGCCTGTTAAGAAGGGGGCGGAAGCAGTGACCTTTACGATGGATCTCCAGCCGGGAGACTTTAAGCTACGCGGGAACTTCATCACGGGGAATGGGCAGGGCGAGTTCGTCAGCGCCTATTACGCGGTTGTCGAGAGATTGTGATTGGCGGGATTTCCGACTATTTGGCAGAAGCCTTTGAAGCCCATGTTGCCAGTATGGCCGAAAGGCTGGCAGGCATTATGGGCTTTGTCAGGTAGTCATCCATTCCGACCTCAAGGCACTTGGTTCGGTCGCCTTTTAGGTCATTGGCGGTGAGGGCGATAATAGGCGTTTCGGTATTTGGGTTTTGAAGATTGGTTCTGATGCTTCTGGTTGCCTCATAGCCATCCATTTTAGGCATCATACAGTCCATGAATATCAGATCGTAGCGTGAAGCCAATGACATGGAAACGGCTTCTTGGCCGTTCAAGGCTTCATCAACCTCGGACCCATTTTTGGACAAAAGGGCTTTGAGGACTTCCTGATTCATCGCGTTGTCATCGACGATTAAAACGCGTGGACCCTTGATTGGGGATGATGAGGTGTCTGCATTTTGGCTTTCTCGTTGGTCATGAGCCTGTCCACCATGTTTGAGCAAGTTGACTATCGGAATCGGCCTTATTGGATAGCTCTCGAATTCATCCACGATGCCGGAGCCGAATGCTGACTGATCATAGCTGTCTACAAAATTTTGAAAGAGAATGACTTTGATTGGCGATTTCGCTTTCAAAGATTGTATCTCATTGGAAACGCCTTCATTCATCCAACGCCGATCGATCAGCAGGTTGGATACGCCATTTCTCAATGCTTCTACGATCTTTGTGGGGTGATCGGCGATGTGGACGGGGATGCTGTGTTTTTTCAGCCAAGCCTCCAGCCAGACTTCAATTTCAGTGTCTGGGAGGGCGATCAGGGTTTCGCCTAACGGTAAAGTTTCAGGTTCGTCAATCGGGGAAATTATGTCGCCCGGGTCAACCTTGCCCAACTCGAATGTAATCGTGAAAATGGTCCCTTTTTCCTCGTGGCTCTCAAATCGGATTTCGCCGCCCATTGCTTGGACGAGATGCTTGGTAATAGAAAGCCCGAGTCCCGATCCTCCGTATTTTCTCGTCGTAGACGAATCTGCCTGCGTGAACGCATCAAAGAGGCTTGGCCAGACTTTACGAGGAATCCCTATGCCAGTATCCTTAACTCTGCATTCGAATAGAACGGTGTCCGGCTTTTCCGAAACTACGCTTAGGTAGACTGCAACCGAACCGTGCTGGGTGAACTTGACCGCATTTGAGACAAGATTCACGAGGGCCTGTTTGACTCTAAGCGGATCCCCCGTCGCGAGCACTGGGAGATCCGTATCGGGCAGGAACTTCAGATCGACTCCTTTTTCCTGGGCTTCCACAGTAAAAAGATCGATCGCCTCTTCGACGGTTGTTTGAACGTTGAACGGTTCATTATCCAGTACGAACTTTCCGGCTTCGAATTTCGAGAAGTCCAGTATGTTGTTTATGAGCGTCAGCATGGACTCTGCATTGCGTCCTACGGTCTTGGCATACTGATTTAGTTTTGGCTCGAGGTTGGCTTCCACCAGCAAATGGTTAATTCCGATAATCTCATTCATGGGGGTTCGGATTTCATGGCTTATGTTGGCGAGAAAATCCGATTTCGCCTGGTTTGCTTTTTCTGCTTCATCCCGAGCTTTGAGAGCCTGCTCTTTGATTCTCTCAAGCTCCAATGTTCTCTCTGTTACTAAGGTTTCCAGCTTCTTGTTGGCGGCTCTAATAATGTAAGTTCTGCGGCGGATGAAGAAAATGATGACCGCAGTTATTACTAGCGACAAAGTGAATAGGGATATCTTGGTTTTCCATAAAGGAGGAAGAATCGTAAAGCTAAGCGCTGACTCCTCACTTGATAGATCCCCATTAACCGCCTTTAATCGAAAAGTGAAAAGGCCCGGTGGCAAGCTCGGGAACGTCAGCTCGTTTTTCTGCCCAATTGAAATCCAATGGTCGATGAGCCCGTCAATCTTGTAGGAAAGGCTCGTGTTTGGGTCGTTGGCGTAGTCGAAACTCGTGAATTTGAATGTCAAATTATTGTTGTGGTGCACGAGACGTAAATCCCCTCCTCTCGATTCGAGAAGGATGTTCTTTTGATCTAATCCGATAGGGTGCTCCCGGTTGAATGGAGCGAGAACGCTCGTAATTGCGGGAATGTACAAGGGCTGGTCATCGGGCATTTCCGATGTGTCTAAAATATTTAGCCCTCGAAAACCGCCAATGGCCAATATTCCATTGTCGGACATGACCATGGCGTTGTTGGGGAACGTTTGCTGGATGACGCCCTGAGAATCTGAATACAGCTGGGCGTGTCTCTTCCCAGGATCGAATCGGTACAAGCCTCTGGTTGAGGTAAGCCAAAGGTTTCCACTAGGATCGAATTCAAGTCCGTTGACGCTTGAGTTTCCGAACCCTTTGAGATCGGGGAAAAGATCTATTTCATTCAACTCCGCATTAAATTTAACGAGACCAAGACTGCTGGCGGCCCAAATATTGCCTGCCTCGTCCACGCTTAGGTCAAAGAGTAGACGCTCGTTCATTTGGGCGGGGTAATTCCGATCGGTGAAGGAGCGTGTTATGGTATTACTCTTACGTTCATACAAATGAAGACCCCGCAAGCGGGTTCCAATCCACATGTCGCCATTTGCCAGCTCGGCAATGCTCAATCCTCTAAGGCGCCCGTCCGGGAATAACGGGGGGCTGGCGACCTCGATTGACTGATTCGTTTTTGGGTTGTGCTGATAAATCCTGCCTCCGATCAGCCATAGAATTCCTAGGGAGTCATAATATAATGTTTCGGGAAAATCTAGTTTCCTTGTTCCCAACGCCTTCCAGTCGATGGCGAGAAGCTCATTTGAGCCATTCGTCACGTCATAGAATATGACCTCTTGATTTTGAAGTATAAACAGGTTTCCTTGATGATCACTAGTGATGGCCTGGTAGGGGCGTTCAGCGGGCCATCTCAGCTCCTTGGTTTGCAACGTGGGTTGAAAGAATGTGCGGCTTTGTAAGTCGAATCGGTTGAGCTGGCCTTTCGACCCCGATATCCAAATCGAGTTGTTGGCGTCACTCGCAAGTTGTCTAATATTCTGAATCGCAAGTTGCGTGGGCGTCGTTTCCGCTGAATAAAAATTAAGGGGCTGAAGTAGCTAAGAAAGCCAATATGGTGTATGCTGCTTCACGTGTATAGTAGAAAGAGTCGGTTGTCTCCTCGCAAACAAGGCAAGCTCAT
>Ga0181557_1000157_pt1 | contig 84939 bp, 89 predicted proteins | sample 011ome_23_FD_148632 | JGI IMG/M metagenome (GOLD analysis project Ga0181557, IMG submission 148632) | Coastal salt marsh microbial communities from the Groves Creek Marsh, Skidaway Island, Georgia - 011506CT metaG (spades assembly) | ecosystem: Environmental > Aquatic > Marine > Intertidal zone... | reverse complement strand
TCAACGAGAAGCGTTACGACCTCGCCCGCGTGGGTCGCTACAAGCTCAACCGCAAGCTCGGAATCGACCTCGACCTCGACGTGTCGGTACTGACCCTGGACGACATCGTTCAGACCATCCGTTACCTGCTCGCTCTCCACGAGGGACGCACCACGCTTGATGGTGTTCGTAACGGCAAGAAGGTTGACCTGCGCCTCGACACCGACGACATCGACCACTTCGGTAACCGTCGTATCCGCGCCGTAGGTGAGCTCATCCAGAACCAGGTTCGTACCGGACTCTCCCGCATGGAACGCGTGGTTCGTGAGCGCATGACCACTCAGGACATTGAGGCAATTACTCCTCAGACCCTGATCAACGTGCGCCCCGTTGTGGCAGCAATCAAGGAATTCTTCGGAACCAGCCAGCTCTCGCAGTTCATGGACCAGAACAACCCGCTGTCTGGTTTGACCCACAAGCGTCGCCTCTCGGCACTTGGCCCTGGAGGGCTGAGCCGTGAGCGCGCAGGTGTTGAGGTTCGTGACGTTCACCCCTCGCACTACGGACGTATGTGCCCGATTGAAACCCCTGAAGGTCCAAACATTGGTCTGATTGGTTCGCTCGCCTCGTTCGCGCGCATCAACGCTTTTGGTTTCATCGAGACCCCGTACCGCAAGGTCAAAAACGGCAAGGTCTCCAAGACCATCGAGTACTTGACTGCAACCGACGAAGACGAATTCGTGGTTGCCCAGGCGGGTACCCCGATGAACTCGGATGGAACCTTCTCCGAAGCTCAGGTTCTCGTGCGTAAGAAGGGCGGCGAGGTTGAACTCGTTGCTCCTGAGGCCGTGGACTACGTCGACGTCTCGCCCCGCCAGATGGTGTCGGTCGCGACCTCGCTGATTCCGTTCCTCGAGCACGACGACGCAAACCGTGCCCTCATGGGTGCGAACATGCAGCGCCAGGCTGTGCCACTTATCCGTAGCGAGTCCCCACTGGTGGGAACCGGTATGGAGTCCTTCGCCGCTGTTGACGCTGGTGACGTGATCACCGCTGAAGCATCAGGTGTGGTCACCGAGGTTTCTGCAGACCACTGTGAGATCAAGCAGGACAAGGGTGGAACCAAGACCTATTACCTGCGCAAGTTCGACCGCTCGAACCAGGGCACCAACTACAACCACCACATTCGTGTGTCAGCTGGTGACCGTGTTGAGGCCGGCGAGGTCATCGCAGATGGTCCCGCGACCGAAGACGGCGAATTGGCTCTGGGTAAGAACCTGCTGGTGGCATACATGTCATGGGAGGGCTACAACTTCGAAGATGCCATCATCCTCAGCCAGAACTTGGTCAAGGACGACACCCTCTCCTCGATTCACATCGAGGAGTATGAGGTGGACGCTCGCGACACCAAGCTCGGTAAGGAAGAAATCACCCGCGACCTGCCCAACGTTGGTCCGGAGCTTCTTGCCAACCTGGACGAGCGAGGCATCATCCGTATCGGTGCTGAGGTTCGCCCCGGCGACATCCTCGTGGGTAAGGTCACCCCGAAGGGTGAAACCGAACTCTCCGCCGAAGAGCGACTGCTCCGTGCAATCTTCAACGAGAAGAGCCGCGAAGTTCGCGACACCTCGCTGAAGGTGCCACACGGTGAGCAGGGAACCATCATCGGTGTGAAGGTCTTCGATGCAGAAGAGGGTGAAGACGAACTGGGCTCGGGTGTTAACCAGCGCGTAGTCGTCTACATCGCTCAAAAGCGCAAGATCTCCGAAGGTGACAAGCTCGCTGGTCGTCACGGAAACAAGGGTGTTATCGCCAAGATCCTCCCTGTCGAAGACATGCCATTCCTCGAGGATGGAACCCCTGTCGACATCGTGTTGAACCCGCTGGGTGTTCCTGGACGTATGAACATCGGACAGGTGCTCGAAACCCACCTCGGATGGGTCGCTAAGCAGGGTTGGAAGATCAAGGGAACCCCAGAGTGGGCCAGCCGTCTTCCTAACGAGTTCAAGGAAGTTGCTCCCGGCACCAAGCTGGCAACCCCCGTCTTCGACGGCGCCACCGAGGAAGAGCTGGTCGGACTTCTCGACTCGACTCTTCCCAACCGCGACGGCAACCAGATGGTGGACGGAACTGGAAAGGCACGTCTGTTTGACGGTCGCTCCGGTGAGCCATTCCCCGAGCCCATCAGCGTCGGATACAAGTACATCTTGAAGCTGCACCACCTGATCGACGACAAGATCCACGCGCGTTCGACCGGACCGTACTCGATGATTACCCAGCAACCGCTTGGTGGTAAGGCACAGTTCGGTGGACAGCGCTTTGGTGAGATGGAAGTGTGGGCCCTCGAGGCTTACGGTGCTTCCTACGCACTGCAGGAGCTGTTGACCATCAAGTCCGACGACATCCTCGGACGCGTGAAGGTCTACGAAGCCATCGTCAAGGGTGAGAACATCCAAGAACCCGGTATCCCCGAGTCGTTCAAGGTGTTGATGAAGGAGATGCAGTCACTGTGTCTCAACGTCGAGGTTCTCGCATCCGACGGTCAAGCCATCTCGCTTAAGGACAGCGACGACGAGCTTTACCGTGCTGCCGAAGAACTCGGTATCAACATCTCCACCCGGTTCGAGTCGTCGAGCGTCGACGAAATCTAACCCGGCCACCCGTTTTCAGAGATTCAGTAGAAGAAGAGAGACAACGTGCTGGAAGCAACCACGTTTGACGAAATCCGTATTGGTCTAGCCACCTCGGAGAACATCCGCGGATGGTCCTATGGCGAGGTAAAGAAGCCAGAGACCATCAACTACCGCACCCTCAAGCCCGAGAAGGACGGTCTGTTCGGTGAGCAGATCTTCGGACCTTCCCGCGACTGGGAGTGTGCCTGTGGCAAGTACAAGCGAGTCCGCTTTAAGGGCATTGTGTGTGAGCGCTGTGGCGTTGAGGTCACCAAGTCCTCGGTGCGTCGTGAGCGCATGGGTCACATCGAGCTCGCAGCCCCCGTCACCCACATTTGGTACTTCAAGGGAGTACCTAGCCGTCTGGGTTACTTGCTCGACATGGCTCCGAAAGACCTCGAGAAGGTTATTTACTTCGCCGCCTACATGATCATTCGTGTTGACGACGAAGCTCGCCACCGCGAAATGCCAGAGCTTGAAAAAGAACTGCGCATGGAGATTGGCCAGCTCGAGAAGGAGCGCGACGCTGCTCTTGCTGAGCGGATGACCGAACTCGAGAAGGAACTGGCTGAGCTCGAAGCAGCAGAGGCCAAGGCTGACCAAAAGCGCAAGGCGGACGACGCCGGCAAGCGCGAGATGCAGTCGATTCGCAAGTCCTTCGACGACGAAATCGCTCACCTCGAGCGCGTCTGGGAAGAATTCATCGGCCTTCGCGTGGGTGACCTCAAGGCTGAAGACGCCGTCTTCCAGGATGTTCAAGACCGCTACGGAATGTTCTTCGACGCCCTCATGGGTGCCGAAGCTATCCAGCGCCGCCTCCAAGACTTCGACCTTCAGGCTGAAGCGGACCTGCTCCACGACGAAATCGAAAACGGTAAGGGCCAGCGCAAGATCCGTGCGATCAAGCGCCTCAAGGTCGTTAACTCCTTCCTCTCCACCGGCGCATCACCTGCGTCGATGGTGCTGGATGTTGTTCCCGTGATTCCGCCCGAGCTTCGCCCCATGGTGCAACTTGATGGTGGACGATTTGCGACCAGTGACCTCAACGACCTCTACCGTCGTGTGATCAACCGCAATAACCGTCTGCGTCGTCTGCTTGATCTCGGTGCTCCCGAGATCATCGTGAACAACGAAAAGCGCATGCTGCAGGAAGCTGTTGACGCTCTGTTCGACAACGGTCGTCGTGGTCGCCCCGTGACCGGAACCGGTAACCGGGCACTCAAGTCGCTGTCTGACATGCTCAAGGGTAAGCAGGGTCGATTCCGTCAGAACCTGCTCGGAAAGCGCGTTGACTACTCTGGCCGTTCCGTCATCGTGGTCGGTCCTCAGCTGAAGCTCCACCAGTGTGGTCTTCCCAAGCTGATGGCTCTCGAGCTGTTCAAGCCATTCGTGATTAAGCGCCTGATGGACCTCGGTCACTCGAGCAACATCAAAAACGCCAAGCGCATGGTGGAGCGTATGCGTCCAGAAGTGTGGGACGTGCTCGAAGAGATCATCCGTGAGCGCCCCGTGCTACTAAACCGTGCACCAACCCTGCACCGTTTGGGAATCCAGGCATTCGAGCCCCAGCTGGTAGAAGGTAAAGCCATCCAGCTTCACCCACTCGTGTGTGCGGCGTTCAACGCTGACTTCGACGGTGACCAGATGGCTGTCCACCTTCCGCTGTCGGTTGAAGCACAGGCTGAAGCCCGCGTGCTGATGCTCGCCTCGAACAACATCCTCAAGCCGTCGGATGGTCGCCCTGTGACCGTTCCGACCCAGGACATGATCATTGGTCTCCACCACCTCACCACCCTCCGTGAGGGTGTCGAGGGTGAAGGCCGTGTGTTCTCCTCGATCGCTGAAGCGATCATGGCGATGGACAGCGGTTCGCTGCACTTGAACGCCAAGGTGAAGATCCGTCTTGAGAATGTTCACCTCTCGCCCAAGAAGCAGCCCGAGGGCTTCGTTCAGGGTCAGACCATGCTCATGGAGACCACTCTGGGTCGCGCACTCTTTAACGAGTTCCTTCCCGAGGACTACTACTACATGGAAGACGTCATCGACAAGGGCCGCATCTCGGCACTGGTCAACGACCTCGCCGAGCGTTACCCGAAGGTTGTTGTGGCCGACACCCTTGACAAGGTCAAGGACGCCGGATTCCACTGGGCAACCCGCTCCGGTGTGACCGTTGCACTCAGCGACGTACCACGCCTCAAGGAGAAGGCAACGCTCGTATCCAAGTACGAGAAGCAGGCTGCCAAGGTTCAGGCGCAGTTCGACAAGGGTCTGATTTCTGACCAGGAGCGTCGTCGTGAACTGGTTGAGATCTGGTCCGAGGGAACCAAGGAAATCAACGGTGCGATGCGTGATGCGTTCGAAACGCACAACACCATCAACCGTATGGTCACCTCTGGAGCCCGTGGTAACTGGCTACAGGTTGGAAACATCGCCGGTATGCGAGGCCTTGTGTCTAACCCACGTGGTGAAGTTATCGCCCGTCCGATCATCTCCAGCTACCGCGAGGGCCTCAGCGTGACTGAGTACTTCATCGCCACCCACGGTGCGCGTAAGGGTCTGGCCGATACCGCTCTTCGTACCGCTGACTCGGGTTACCTGACCCGTCGTCTGGTCGACGTTTCGCAGGATGTCATCATCCGCGAAGAAGACTGTGGCACCACGAAGGGTATTGGCTTCCCGATCGCTCACCAGAACACCGAAGGTGAATGGGTCCGCAGCGACAACGTCGAGAACGAGGTATTCGCTCGTAACCTCGCCGTGGATGCAACCGACGCTAAGGGCAAGGTTGTTGCCACCGCAGGTAGCGACGTCGGAGATGTCCTCATCGACGAACTCGTCGCCGCTGGTGTCAGCGAAATCACCGTCCGCTCAGTTCTCACCTGTGAGTCCGCAGTGGGTGTGTGTGCCGCATGTTACGGACGCTCCCTGGCAACGGGTACCCCCGTTGACCTCGGTGAGGCCGTCGGTATCATCGCCGCTCAGTCGATTGGTGAGCCTGGAACCCAGCTGACTATGCGTACCTTCCACACTGGTGGATCCGCATCGGCTGACGACATCACCCAGGGTCTGCCCCGCGTGACCGAGCTATTCGAAGCACGTACCCCTAAGGGTTCGAGCCCGATTGCTGAGGCCGCCGGTCGCATCAAGATCGAAGACACCGACACCCAGCACAAGATCACCCTCGTCCCCGACAACGGAGACGAAGAGGTCAGCTACACCGTCTCGAAGCGTATGGAACTTCTCGTCGCTGACGGTGACCACGTTGAGCTTGGTGCTCAGATCCACGAAGGACCGGTTGACCCGAAGGAAGTTCTTCGCGTCAAGGGTGTCCGCGCGGTTCAGCAGCACTTGGTCGATGGTGTGCAGGGCGTGTACGGCTCACAGGGTGTGCCGATCCACGACAAGCACATCGAGGTCATCGTGCGTCAGATGCTGCGCAAGGTCACCGTGGTTGACCACGGTGAGACCACCTTGCTGCCTGGTGAACTGGTTGACCGTTCGCGTTACAACCAGATCAACCGCGAAGCACTCACCGATTCGAAGAAGACCGCTTCGGCTCGTCAGGAAGTCATGGGTATCACCAAGGCTTCGCTGGCTACCGAGTCGTGGCTGTCGGCAGCCAGCTTCCAGGAGACCACTCGTGTTCTCACCGAAGCTGCCATGCAGGGCAAGCGCGACCCGCTTGTTGGTCTGAAGGAAAACGTGATCATCGGAAAGCTGATCCCAGCGGGTACCGGACTCAACCGTTACCGCAACATCGCTGTGGAGCCCACCGAAGAGGCGCGCGCCGAGCACTACCCGGCCCGCCTGTTCAGCGAGGACGACGCATTCGGCGCGGTCGACGACCTGTCGTTTGTTGACTTCGACACCTTCACCGCTGAGGAAGGCTCTTCCGAGAACTACCAGTAGTCCCCACTGGGGATAACACCCACCCGGCTCGCTAGATTTCCCTAGCGTTCCCGGGTGGGTGTTTTGGTTGTGACGCATGTTGTCTTTGCGGTGGCTGCTATCCCGATGTCGCTTGTCGATATGCGCGAACACCGACTGCCCGATCGATACACGCTCTCGCTCTGGGCCTTAAGCGCCGCCGCCATCATTCCCTCAGTGGAGTCGGCAGCTGCGCAGTTGGCGGTTGTCTCGAGTGGGGTGGTCGTGTTGGTGTTGTGGCTGCTTGCCGAATGGCCTGGCCGACCGCTCGGATTTGGAGACGTCAAATTGGGGGGCGTGATCGGCATGCAGCTCGGGTTCTATGGGCTAGACGCTGCATTTATTGCGCTTGCACTGAGCGTGGTGGCCGGGGGAGTGTGGGCGGTGTGGATGGTGACAACACGGCGTATGGCCGCGGGTGATCACCTCGCCTTTGGGCCGTTCATGGTGATTGGAGCGTTGGTGACCCTCGTACTCGTGGCCGGAGGATAAGACCGGTCGAAAAATCATTTGACCCACAGCGTTTGGCCCAGTACTCTGGTGGACTGTGTGTTCGTTGGCACGCCCGTAGTGGGTGCCCAAAAACTTGGGCCAACTAGGTATCGGGTCGCGAACTACACAATGGGTCAAAGCAAGGCCTCCTCTAAAGAGATCTCGCCAGCCCCCACGGCATACCGTCTGCCACCCCACCAGGTGACATTCGGTTCGATGTCGGCCGGAATGCGGCACACCCGCCGTAGTTCGGAACCCCCATCACAACTGTCACCGTGCAGAAGAAAAAACTAGGAGTTCACTGTGCCAACGATCCAGCAGCTGGTTCGTAAGGGCCGCAAGCCCAAGGTCTCGAAGACCAAAGCCCCTGCTCTGCAGTCAAACCCGCAGCAGCGTGGCGTATGTACCCGTGTGTACACCACCACCCCGAAGAAGCCGAACTCGGCACTTCGCAAGGTAGCCCGTGTGAAGCTTTCAAACGGAACCGAAGTTACCGCCTACATCCCCGGTGAAGGCCACAACCTCCAGGAGCACTCGATGGTGCTCGTTCGTGGAGGTCGTGTGAAGGACCTTCCTGGTGTCCGTTACAAAATCGTTCGCGGATCCCTCGACACTCAGGCTGTCAAGGACCGCAAGCAAGCACGTAGCCGTTACGGCGCGAAGATGGAGAAGAAGTAATGCCACGTAAAGGTCCAGCACCTAAGCGCCCCGTCGTCGCCGACCCGGTATACCGCGCACCAATTGTCACCCAGCTGGTGAACAAGATCCTCGTCCAGGGAAAAAAGGGCCTCGCTGAGCGCATCGTTTACGGTGCACTCGAAGGTGTGTCCTCCAAGACTGGTCAGGACGCCGTTGAGACCCTGAAAAAGGCTCTTGACAACGTTCGCCCAACCCTCGAGGTGCGCTCGCGCCGCGTGGGTGGTTCGACCTACCAGGTTCCCGTTGAGGTCAAGCCTCACCGTGCAAACACCCTGGCTCTTCGCTGGTTGGTGAGCTACGCACGTTCGCGTCGTGAAAAGACGATGACCGAGCGTTTGACCAACGAGATTCTTGATGCATCCAACGGTCTTGGTGCCGCTGTGAAGCGTCGCGAAGACACTCACAAGATGGCCGAATCCAACAAGGCCTTCGCCCACTACCGCTGGTAAACCACACCACTAGACCACTCCTGGAGGAGAACCGTGGCACAAGACGTGCTTACTGACCTGAAGAGGGTCCGCAACATCGGCATCATGGCTCACATCGATGCTGGAAAGACCACCACCACCGAGCGAATCCTGTTTTACACGGGTATTTCGCACAAGATCGGCGAGGTGCACGATGGTGCCGCGACGATGGACTGGATGGCTCAGGAGCAGGAACGTGGAATCACGATTACCTCTGCTGCAACCACCTGTTTCTGGGACAACACCCAGATCAACATCATCGACACCCCAGGTCACGTGGACTTCACCGTGGAGGTGGAGCGAAGCCTCCGCGTTCTTGACGGTGCTGTTGCGGTGTTCGACGGTAAAGAGGGTGTAGAGCCCCAGTCGGAGACCGTGTGGCGCCAGGCTGACAAGTACAACGTTCCCCGTATTTGCTTCGTAAACAAGATGGACAAGCTCGGTGCGGACTTCTACTTCACCGTTGACACCATCGTGAAGCGCCTCGGCGCCAAGCCACTGGTGATTCAGTTGCCAATTGGCGCTGAGTCCAGCTTCACCGGTGTGGTTGACCTCGTTGAGATGAACGCCAAGGTCTGGGAGGGAGACGCCAAGGGTGATGTCACCATGGGCGCGTCCTACGAGACCCAGGAGATTCCCGCAGATCTTCAGGCCAAGGCCGAGGAATACCGCGCAAAGCTCGTCGAAGACGTCGCTGAGGCGAGCGAAGAACTTCTCGAGAAGTACCTCGGTGGAGAAGAACTCACCAAGGAAGAGATCAAGGCCGGTATCCGCCAGCTGACCATCGCTGGTGAGGCATACCCCGTTCTCTGTGGTTCTGCCTTCAAGAACCGTGGTGTCCAGCCCATGCTCGACGCTGTTGTGGACTACCTTCCTTCGCCACTGGACGTGCCCGCTGTTGAGGGTCACGCCGCAAACAACGAAGAAGAAGCAATTACTCGTCACGCAGACGCAACCGAGCCGTTCTCGGCTCTTGCGTTCAAGGTCGCCGTTCACCCCTTCTTCGGACGTCTCACTTACGTGCGCGTCTACTCGGGTTCGATCGAATCCGGCGCCCAGGTCATCAACTCGACCAAGGGCAAGAAGGAGCGCATTGGAAAGATCTTCCAGATGCACTCGAACAAGGAAAACCCTGTTGACAATGTCACTGCCGGTCACATCTACGCAGTGATTGGTCTGAAGGACACCACCACTGGTGACACCCTCTGTGACCCCAACAGCCAGGTTGTTCTTGAATCGATGACCTTCCCTGAGCCCGTCATTGAGGTTGCAATTGAGCCCAAGACCAAGGCTGACCAGGAGAAGCTCTCGATCGCGATCCAGAAGCTTGCCGAAGAAGACCCAACCTTCCGGACTGAGCTCAACGCCGAAACCGGTCAGACCGTTATTAAGGGTATGGGTGAGCTTCACCTGGACATCCTGGTTGACCGCATGAAGCGCGAGTTCAACGTGGAAGCAAACGTTGGAAAGCCTCAGGTTGCCTACCGCGAGACCATCCGTCGCGCTGTGGAGAAGTACGACTACACCCACAAGAAGCAGACCGGTGGTTCCGGACAGTTCGCAAAGGTCCAGGTCACCTTCGAGCCTCTCGAAGTGTCGGGCGACACCGTTTACGAGTTTGAGAATTCCGTTACCGGTGGACGTATTCCTCGCGAATACATCCCATCGGTGGACGCAGGTATCCAAGACGCCATGCAGGTTGGTGTCTTGGCTGGCTACCCAACAGTTGGAGTCAAAGCGATTCTGATTGATGGGCAGTACCACGACGTCGACTCTTCGGAGATGGCGTTCAAGATCGCTGGATCGATGGTCTTTAAAGAGGCCGCGAAGAAGGCAAACCCTGTTCTGCTCGAGCCAGTGATGGCCGTCGAGGTGCGTACCCCAGAGGAATACATGGGTGACGTCATCGGTGACCTGAACTCGCGCCGTGGGCAGATCCAGAGCATGGAGGACGCGACCGGCGTAAAGGTCGTTCGTGCCCTCGTGCCGCTGTCGGAAATGTTCGGTTACGTCGGTGACCTGCGCTCGAAGACCTCGGGCCGCGCCGTCTACTCGATGACTTTCGACTCCTATGCTGAAGTCCCGAAGGCTGTGGCCGACGAGATTATTCAGAAGGGCAAGGGAGACTAAGCCCGACCGAATAGGCTCGCCGAGCCTTTGTAGTACCCAGTAATCCGATTAATTTGGGTCGGAACCCCGATCCGAATACCGAAGTCCTGAGGAGGACCAAAGTGGCTAAGGCCAAGTTCGAGCGGACTAAACCGCACGTAAACATCGGAACGATTGGTCACGTCGACCACGGCAAGACCACTCTGACCGCTGCAATTTCCAAGGTGCTATCTGACCGCTACCCAACTGCAGTCAACGTTGCACGCGACTTCTCGTCCATCGACTCCGCTCCGGAAGAGAAGCAGCGTGGTATCACCATCAACATCTCGCACGTCGAGTACGAGACCGAGAAGCGTCACTACGCACACGTTGACGCACCTGGTCACGCTGACTACATCAAGAACATGATCACCGGTGCTGCTCAGATGGACGGTGCAATCCTCGTGGTTGCCGCCACTGACGGTCCGATGGCTCAGACCCGCGAGCACGTTCTTCTGGCCAAGCAGGTTGGTGTTCCTTACCTGCTCGTCGCACTGAACAAGTCCGACATGGTCGACGACGAGGAAATCCTCGAGCTCGTTGAGGTTGAGGTCCGTGAGCTGCTTTCCAGCCAGGGCTTCGACGGAGACAACGCTCCTGTGATCCGCGTGTCCGGTCTGAAGGCTCTTGAAGGCGACGCCGCATGGGGCGACAAGATCATGGAGCTCATGCAGGCTGTTGACGACAACATCCCTGACCCAGTTCGCGACAAGGACAAGCCGTTCTTGATGCCAATTGAGGACGTGTTCACCATCACCGGTCGTGGAACCGTTGTGACCGGTCGTGCCGAGCGTGGAACCCTGCAGATCAACTCTGACGTTGAGATCGTAGGTATCCGTCCGACTCAGAAGACCACCGTCACCGGTATCGAGATGTTCCACAAGCAGCTCGACGAAGCATGGGCTGGCGAGAACTGTGGTCTTCTTCTTCGCGGTACCAAGCGTGAAGACGTTGAGCGTGGACAGGTTGTTGTTGCTCCTGGCTCGGTAACCCCTCACACCAACTTTGAGGGAACCGCCTACATCCTCGGCAAGGACGAGGGTGGACGCCACAACCCGTTCTACACGAACTACCGTCCGCAGTTCTACTTCCGTACCACTGACGTAACCGGTGTTATCTCGCTGCCTGAGGGCACCGAAATGGTAATGCCCGGTGACACCACCGACATGACCGTTGAGCTGATTCAGCCCATCGCCATGGAGGAAGGTCTCTCCTTCGCTATCCGTGAAGGTGGACGTACCGTGGGTGCCGGAACGGTGACCAAGATCATCAAGTAGTTTTCACTACACACGCGAAGGGCCCGGGGAAACCCGGGCCCTTTGTGGTTACCGGGGGCGACTAGGCTGTGGCCGTGGACATTAACTGGTTGGCCATTTTGGTCGCAAGCATCGTCGGAACTTTTGTCGGAAGTCTCTGGTTTGGTCCCAAGACGTTCTTCCCGATCTGGTGGAAGTTCATGGGTAAATCTCCAGAGGACCAGCCAGGGGGGTCCAACATGGGCCTGGTCTTTGGTCTTACCTTTGTGGCGATCGCCGTTCAGGCCATTTTGTTGGAAGTGGTTTTGCAGGCAGTGGGCGGCCCAACGTGGTGGGCCGGTCTTGCCACCGGTGCGCTACTGGGACTCATCGGTTCCGCAGCATCTCTCACCCACAAACTCTTTGGTGGATTGAGTCTTCGCGCCTGGGGGTTAGAGGCAGGATCTGACATTGTCGGGTTGGCCTCGATGGGCCTTGTTCTTGGCCTGTTTGGCTAGGAGAAAAATAGTTTAAATTTCCGACACGCCCGGGTTGCACGAAATGCCGGGGTGTGGCAGAGTTTACGAGGTTCAATACGCGCTGCCCTGATGCAGCGCTCACTGCCAGGCAGTGCATAGAAGGCGCAATAGCGACCTGTCTAGGCCGCGGGGAGAGAACTCAAGTCACTTCGAGCCCCCGCTTGAGTGTGGGTGGCGAATGAAGTGGCCCAGGCGTGCGCCTGGGCTCGTTGACAGAAAAACAGTGATGTCAATCGGGTTGCCTGAGGCAGCTCGGTGGAAAACCGGGAATGAGAGTTCCTGGTGCGTAAAGGAAAGAGACAACCATGGCGGGACAAAAAATCCGCATCCGACTGAAGTCGTATGACCACGCAGGTCTCGACTCTTCAGCACGCAAGATTGTCGACACGGTGACCCGCGCAGGCGCCACCGTGGTGGGACCTGTTCCACTGCCGACCGAAAAGAACGTCATCGCAGTGATTCGCTCCCCGCACAAGTACAAGGACTCTCGTGAGCACTTTGAAAAGCGCACCCACAAGCGTCTGATTGACATCATTGACCCCACTCCAAAGGCTGTTGATTCGCTGATGCGTCTTGACCTGCCCGCGGACGTCAACATCGAGATCAAGCTTTAAGGACGACCATGTCAACAATCACTGCCACGAAGGGTGTGCTGGGCAAGAAGCTCGGTATGACCCAGGTCTGGGATTCGAACAACCGTGTCGTCCCAGTAACCGTTATTGAGGTGAGCCCAAACGTGGTCACCCAGATTCGCACCCAGGACAACGACGGATACGACGCTATCCAGATCGCTGCCGGCGCTATTGACCCCCGCAAGGTCACCAAGCCGCTCAAGGGTCACTTTGAGAAGGCTGGCGTTACCCCCCGCCGCCACGTCACCGAAATCCGCACCCCCGACGCTTCTGAATACGCCGTCGGTCAGGAACTCTCTGTGGATGTGTTCGAGGCTGGCCAGGTTGTCGACGTTGTCGGAACCAGCAAGGGTAAGGGAACTGCCGGTGTCATGAAGTTGCACAACTTCAAGGGTGTTTCCGCTTCGCACGGTTCACACCGTAACCACCGCAAGCCCGGCTCGATCGGTGCTTCGGCAACTCCATCTCGCGTGTTCAAGGGCATGCGCATGGCAGGTCGCATGGGACACAACCGTGTCACCGTGATGAACCTCCAGATCGAAAAGATCGACGCTGAGCGCAACCTGCTTCTGATCAAGGGCGCTGTTCCTGGTCCGAAGAACTCTCTCGTGTTTGTTCGTAACGCCCGGAAGGGAGCGTAACCAACATGGCTACCGCTATTGACGTTGTCGACGCAGCAGGAAAGAAGGCCGGTTCGGTCACTCTTCCTGCCGACATTTTCGACGTCCAGACCAACATCCCGCTGATTCACCAGGTCGTTGTCGCACAGCTCGCTGCTGCGCGTCAGGGAACCCACAAGGTGAAGCACCGCGGTGAGGTGTCTGGTTCGGGACGCAAGCCTTTCAAGCAGAAGGGAACCGGTCGTAGCCGTCAGGGTTCGATTCGCGCACCTGAACACCGTGGCGGTGGAGTTGTGCACGGTCCAGTACCCCGCAGCTACGCCCAGCGCACCCCTAAGAAGATGGTTCGCCAGGCTCTGCTGGGAGCTCTTTCTGACCGCGCCCGCGGCGAGCGTTTGCACATCGTGGCAAACCTTGGCCTCGGCGACACCCCTTCGACCAAGACCGCTGCTGCACTGGTGAAGCAGACCGCTCCAGGACGTAACGTCCTCGTGGTCATCTCCCGTGCAGACGAGGTCGGCCAGAAGAGCGTTCGCAACCTGCTCGGTGTGCACGCGATTCACCCGGACCAGCTGAACGCCTATGACGTTCTGGAGTCCGACGACATCATCTTCACCCAGGGTGCATACGACGAGTTCGTTGCTCAGGGTGACAACGGGAAGGACGCCAAGTAATGAGCGTTGACCAGCTGTCACAGAACAAGGACCCGAGGGACGTTATTGTCCGCCCCATCGTCAGTGAGAAGAGCTACAGCCTCATTGACCAGGGCAAGTACACCTTCGAGGTAGACCCCACGGCAAACAAGACCGAGATCAAGCTCGCGATCGAGAAGATCTTTGGCGTCAAGGTTGCCAGTGTCAACACCATCAACCGCCAGGGCAAGACCCGCCGCACTCGTTTCGGTATGGGTAAGCGCAAGGACACCAAGCGTGCCATTGTGACCCTCGCCAGCGGTTCCATCGACATCTTCACGGCAGTCGGCTAAGGAGACTAAGAACAATGGGTATTCGTAAACACAAGCCGACGACTCCAGGTCGTCGCGGTTCCTCCGTTGCTGACTTCCAAGAAGTCACCCGCAGCACCCCGGAAAAGTCGCTGGTTCGCCCGCTTCCTAAGACCGGTGGCCGCAACAACCAGGGACGCATCACCACTCGTCACATCGGTGGAGGCCACAAGCGCCAGTACCGCGTGATCGACTTCCGTCGCAACGACAAGGACGGTGTCAACGCCAAGGTTGCTCACATCGAGTACGACCCGAACCGCACCGCACGTATCGCGCTGTTGCACTTCGTGGACGGCACCAAGCGTTACATCATCGCTCCGGACAAGCTCAAGCAGGGCGACATCGTTGAGTCGGGTCCGTCTGCTGACATCAAGCCCGGCAACAACCTGCCTCTTCGCAACATCCCCGTGGGTACCGTGGTTCACGCAATTGAACTTCGTCCCGGCGGTGGTGCCAAGATGGCTCGTTCCGCTGGCGCATCGGTTCGTCTCGTTGCTAAGGATGGCCCCTACGCGCAGCTTCGTCTGCCATCGGGTGAAATCCGCAACGTTGATGCACGCTGCCGCGCAAGCATCGGTGAGGTTGGAAACGCAGAACAGTCCAACATCAACTGGGGTAAGGCCGGCCGTAAGCGTTGGAAGGGTGTACGCCCAACCGTCCGCGGTGTTGTCATGAACCCGGTTGACCACCCACACGGTGGTGGTGAGGGTAAGACCTCGGGTGGTCGCCACCCAGTGTCCCCATGGGGCCAGAAGGAAGGTCGCACCCGTAAGCCGAACCGTCCATCAGACAAGCTCATCGTCCGTCGCCGGACCACTGGTAAGAAGCGCTAGGAGTCAGATAAATGCCACGCAGTCTGAAAAAGGGTCCCTTCGTGGACGAACACCTCCTGCAGAAGGTGGTTCGCCAGAACGACGCCAACACCAAGAACGTGATCAAGACCTGGTCGCGCCGCTCGATGATTGTTCCCGCCATGCTCGGGCACACCATCGCCGTGCACGACGGTCGCAAGCACATTCCTGTATTCATCACCGAGACCATGGTCGGTCACAAGCTCGGCGAATTCGCGCCGACTCGTACCTTCCGTGGCCACGAAAAAGACGACAAGAAGGGTCGCCGCCGCTAGGCGCGCGCTCGAAGGAGAATCGAGATGGTTGAATCAATCGCTCGGGTGCGCAACATCCGCGTGACGCCTCAGAAGGCGCGCCGTGTTGTCGACCTCATTCGTGGTCGCCAGGCCACCGAAGTTGTCGCAATCTTGAAGCACCAGCCACAGGCCGTTAGCGAGCCACTGGCAAAGATCGTGTCGTCGGCAATCGCCAACGCACAGGTCATTGCTGATCGCGACGGCACCTTTGTCGACGAGAACGACTTGTACATCACCAAGGCGTTTGTCGACGAGGGTCTGACGCTCAAGCGTTTCCGTCCGCGTGCCCAGGGGCGTGCGTTCCGCATCAACAAGCGCACCAGCCACATCACCGTGGTCGTTGCCACCCCTGACGTCGCGGCAGCCTCTGCCAACACCGCAAAGAAGGTGAGCAAGTAATGGGTCAGAAAGTCCACCCCTACGGGTTCCGTCTGGGAATCACCACCGACCACGTGTCGCGCTGGTTCTCCGACTCGACCACCAAGGGTCAGCGTTACCGTGACTATGTCACCGAGGACGTGAAGATTCGCGAGTTCTTGAAGAAGGAACTCGACCGTGCCGGTATTGCACGTATCGAAATCGAGCGCACCCGTGACCGTGTTCGCGTTGACATCCACTCGGCCCGCCCCGGAATCGTCATCGGACGTCGTGGTGCAGAGGCTGAGCGTATTCGCGCCGACCTGGAAAAGCTCACCAACAAGCAGATTCAGCTCAACATCCTCGAGGTGAAGAACCCTGAGGCTGAAGCTCAACTGGTTGCCCAAGGAATTGCCGAGCAGCTCAGTGCCCGTGTGGCCTTCCGTCGCGCAATGCGTAAGGGCCTCCAGGGAGCACAGCGCGCAGGTGCCAAGGGTATTCGTATCCAGGTGTCGGGTCGTCTCGGTGGCGCTGAAATGTCGCGTTCCGAGTTCTACCGCGAAGGCCGTGTGCCACTGCACACCCTCCGCGCCAACATTGACTACGGCTTCTACGAGGCTCGTACCACCTTCGGCCGTATCGGCGTGAAGGTGTGGATCTACAAGGGTGACCTCACCAACAAGGAGCTCGCACGTGAGCAGGCGCAACAGCGCTCGCAGCGTCCAGAGCGCGGTGGAGCCCGTCGTGGACCAGGCCGTCAGGCCGAGCCCGTAGCCGCTGCTGCACCAGGGAATGAGGGATAAGAATGCTGATTCCACGCAAAGTTAAGTACCGCAAGCAGCACCACCCGAAGCGCAGTGGCCACGCCACTGGTGGCACCACTGTCACCTTCGGTGAGTACGGCATCCAGGCAATTAGCCCTGCGTATGTGACCAACCGTCAGATCGAGGCAGCTCGTATCGCGATGACCCGTCACATCAAGCGTGGTGGAAAGGTGTGGATCAACATCTACCCTGACCGTCCGTTGACCAAGAAGCCCGCTGAAGTTCGTATGGGTAGCGGTAAGGGATCGCCCGAGTGGTGGGTCGCTAACGTCAAGCCCGGACGCGTGCTGTTCGAAGTTGCCGGTGTGAGCGAAGAACTCGCTCGCGAAGCACTGACCCGTGCCATCCACAAGCTTCCGCTGAAGGCACGCATTATTTCCCGGGAGGAGGGCGCGTAATGGCTGTTGGATCGAAAGAGCTTCGCCCTGAAGAGCTCGACACGTTCGAAGACCAGCGTCTGCTGGACGAACTCAAGCGACAGAAGGAAGAGCTGTTTAACCTGCGCTTCCAGGACGCAACTGGCCAGTTGGACAACCACGGCCGTCTGCGCTCCGTGCGTCGCGACATTGCCCGCATCTACACCGTGATCCGCGAGCGTGAGCTCGGAATCCGCGCCACCCCGGCGCCGATTGAGGCTCCGGCAAAGAAGAAGGCAAAGAAGGCCGAGGAGGAAGCCGAGAAGGCTTCGACCAATGAGGAGACGAAGTAATGGCGACCGAAGCAAAGGCGAAGAAGACCGTGGCTGAGCCAGAGGTCCGCGGATACCGCAAAGTCCGTCGTGGATACGTCACCAGCGACAAGATGGACAAGACCATCGTTGTTGAGGTTGAAGACCGCGTGAAGCACCCGCTTTACGGCAAGGTTGTGCGCCGCTCTTCCAAAGTAAAAGCTCACGATGAGACCAACCAGGCTGGTATCGGTGACCTCGTAGTCATCGCAGAGACCCGCCCGCTGTCAGCGTCCAAGCGCTGGCGTCTGGTCGAAATCGTCGAAAAGGCCAAGTAGGCCTGGGAACCTAAGGGACTAAGAACATGATTCAACAGGAATCTCGACTCAAGGTAGCCGACAACACCGGTGCCAAGGAGCTGCTCACCATTCGTGTGCTGGGTGGTTCGGGTCGTCGTTACGCAGGCCTCGGCGACATCATCGTGGCCACAGTCAAGGACGCAATCCCCGGCGGAAACGTCAAAAAGGGTGAGGTTGTCAAGGCTGTCGTCGTGCGCACCGTCAAGGAGACTCGTCGCGCTGATGGCTCGTACATCAAGTTCGACGAGAACGCCGCAGTGCTGATCAAGAACAACGAGGGTGAACCTCGTGGTACTCGTATCTTCGGACCCGTTGGCCGCGAACTTCGCGACAAGCGCTACATGAAGATCATTTCGCTCGCACCGGAGGTGTTGTAGACAATGGCAAAGATTAAGAAGGGCGACCTGGTTCAGGTCATCACTGGCAAGAGCCAAGCTCGCGGTGGAGACCGTGGCAAGCAGGGCAAGGTCATTGAGGTGCTCTCCGAGAACAACCGCGTGATTGTGGAAGGTATCAACTTCGTCCACAAGCACATCAAGGTAGGTCAGAACTACCGCGGTGCGAAGACCGGTGGCATCGAAACCCACGAAGCCCCCATCCACATTTCCAACGTTGCCTTGGTTGACCCCAAGTCGAAGAAGCCCACTCGCGTGGGATTCCGCGAAGAGGTCGCTGAAAAGGGTGGCGTGAAGAAGACCGTACGTGTCCGTTACGCAAAGAAGTCAGGTGAGAAGCTCTAATGACTGCTACGACCGCTGTGCAGCCTCGTCTGAAGGCGCGCTACCGCAACGAAATCAAGGCAGCGCTGACCGAAGAGTTCGGCTACGCAAACCCCCACCAGGTTCCTGGCATCACCAAGGTGGTTGTCAACACTGGTGTTGGTGAAGCAGCCCGCGACTCGAAGGTGATTGAGGGTGCCGTGCGCGACCTCACCGCCATCACCGGCCAGAAGCCTGTTGTGACCAAGGCCCGCAAGTCCATCGCACAGTTCAAGCTGCGTGAAGGCATGCCCATTGGTGCACACGTCACCCTCCGCGGAGACCGTGCATGGGAATTCCTGGACCGCCTGATCAACCTGGCGCTTCCTCGAATCAGAGACTTCCGTGGTCTCTCCGACCGTCACTTCGATGGAAACGGCAACTACACCTTCGGTTTGACCGAACAGGTGATGTTCCATGAGATCGACCCCGACCAGATTGACCGGGTTCGCGGTTTCGACATCACCATCGTGACCACCGCAAAGACTGACGACGAAGGTCGCGCGCTGCTTCGCCAGCTCGGCTTCCCGTTCGTTACCAACAACCAACCGGCCTAACGGCCCCAACTCGGAAGGTCGTCCCCGGTGTACCGGGAGGCGAAACCGCCGAAGATCGGAAACACAAACCCATGACGATGACAGATCCCGTCGCCGACATGCTGACCCGTTTGCGCAACGCCAACCAGGCGCAGCACGACCAGGTGAGCATGCCCGGTAGCAAGCTCAAGGAGCACATCGCTGAAATCCTCCAGCGCGAGGGTTACATTCAGGGCTTCGAAGTGAAGGACGAGAGGGTCGGCAAGACTCTTACGCTTTCGCTGAAGTACGGCCCGAAGCGCGAGTCCTCCATTGTGGGAATCAAGCGTGTCTCGAAGCCTGGTCTTCGCGTCTACGCAAAGTCCACCGAATTGCCAAACGTTCACGGCGGCCTCGGTATTGCCATTTTGTCCACCTCCTCCGGTCTGCTGACCGACCGCGAGGCCAACTCGAAGGGCGTGGGTGGGGAAGTCCTCGCCTACGTATGGTGATCGAAAAATGTCACGTATTGGACGCATGCCTATCGACATCCCTGCAGGTGTCACCATCACCATCTCGGGCCAGGACGTTAACGTCAAGGGCCCTAAGGGTGAGCTGAACCTGACTGTGGCAAGCCCGATTGAGGCCAAGGTCGAAGAAAACCAGGTCATCGTTACCCGTCCAGACGACGAGCGCGCATCACGTTCGCTCCACGGTCTGACCCGTACCTTGATCAACAACAACATCATCGGTGTCACCCAGGGCTACGAAAAGAAGCTCGAAGTGGTCGGTACCGGATACCGTGTGACCTCCAAGGGTCAGGGCGTTGAATTCGCTCTGGGCTACTCGCACCCCATCTCGGTGGATCCCCCTCAGGGAATCACCTTCACCGTTGAGGGCAACGACAAGCTCACCGTGAGCGGTATCGACAAGCAGGCCGTCGGAGAGGTGGCCGCCAACATTCGTAAGCTGCGCAAGCCTGAGCCATATAAGGGCAAGGGTGTTCGTTACGAAGGCGAACGCGTGCGTCGCAAGGCCGGAAAGGCTGGTAAGTAACCATGGCTATCGGAACCAGAGGTTCAAGCAAGCAGGCCCAGAAGGCCCGCCGCCACCACCGTCTTCGCAAGAAGATTGTGGGCACCGCAGAGCGTCCCCGCTTGGTCGTTACCCGTTCAGCCCGTCACGTATTCGTACAGGTTGTCAACGACGCCAATGGAACCACCGTTGCGTCTGCGTCCACCATGGAAGCAGACCTGCGCAAGTTCGACGGTGACAAGACCGCCAAGGCTCGCAAGATCGGCGAAATGGTCGCCGAGCGCGCGAAGAAGGCTGGAGTGTCCTCGGTCGTATTCGACCGCGGTGGAAACCGTTACGCCGGTCGTGTCGCGGCAATTGCCGATGGCGCCCGAGAAGGTGGTCTGGAACTGTGAGCGAAGAACAGAAGGAAGTAACGGTGAGCGAAACCGCCGAAACAGTAGTCGAGCAGGCTACCGAGCAAGCTGACCAGCAGCGCGAAGCCCGCCGTGGCTCCCGCGAGCGTCGTCCTGACGTTCAGCGCGGATCCCGCGACCAGGGTGACAAGAACCAGTTCTTGGAGCGTGTGGTCACCATCAACCGTGTTGCCAAGGTGGTTAAGGGTGGACGTCGCTTCGCCTTCACCGCGCTGGTAGTCGTCGGTGACGGTAACGGCATGGTTGGTGTCGGATACGGCAAGGCCCGCGAGGTTCCCTTGGCAATCTCGAAGGGTGTCGAGGACGCAAAGAAGAACTTCTTCCGCGTTCCCCGCGTCGCCCAGACCATCCCGCACCCTGTCCAGGGTGAAGCTGCCGCCGGTGTGGTGCTGCTTCGTCCAGCTGCAGCCGGTACTGGTGTTATCGCCGGTGGTCCCGTCCGCGCCGTACTCGAGTGCGCCGGTATCCACGATGTACTGAGCAAGTCGCTTGGTTCGTCCAACACGTTGAACATCGTTCACGCCACTGTTGAGGCGCTGAAGAACCTCGAAGAGCCGCGCGCTGTTGCTGCTCGCCGTGGTGTGGAATTCGAGCAGATGGCTCCCGCTCGCCTCGTGCGCGCTGAAGCTGAAGCTGCTGCCGCAAAGAAGGTGGTCGAGTAATGGCTAAGAACCTCAAAGTGACTCAGATTAAGTCTGTAATCAGCGAGAAGCCCAACCAGCGCGAAACCATTCGCACCTTGGGTCTCAAAAGAATTGGTGACCAGGTAGTCCGCCCAGACACTCCGCAGAACCGCGGATATGTGCAGACTGTTCGTCACCTCGTGAAGGTTGAGGAGATTGACTAATGGCTGAGGAAAAGAAGCCAGCCGCTAAGAAGCCTGCTGCGAAGCCCGCAGCCAAGGCTCCTGCGAAGAAGCCAGCTGCCGCTAAGGCTCCAGCCGCTAAGTCGGCTGCTGCAAAGCCAGCCGCTGCAAAGAAGCCTGCCGCCAAGACCGCTGCTGCGAAGCCTGCGGCTGCTAAGGCCCCCGCAAAGGCTGCTGCAAAGCCAGCTGCGAAAAAGGCTGAGGCCAAGCCCGCTGCTAAGGCTGCTCCTAAGGCAGCTGCGGAGAAGGCTCCTGCTAAGGAAACCGCTGCTAAGGCAGAGGCTCCCAAGGCCGCTGCAAAGCCTGCTGTAAAGAAGAAGCCTGCTGCAAGCGAAGAAAAGCGTCCCGGTGTGGTGAAGCTTCACCACCTGCGCCCCGCTGCTGGAGCCAAAAAAGCCCGCACCCGTGTGGGTCGTGGTGAAGGTTCAAAGGGTAAGACCGCAGGTCGTGGAACCAAGGGTACGAAGGCTCGTTACCAGGTTCGCCCCGGCTTCGAGGGTGGTCAGCTCACTTCGGTGATGCGCGCTCCCAAGCTTCGCGGATTCACCAACCCCTTCCGTGTCGAGTACCAGGTTGTTAACGTGGGCCGCCTCGCTGAGCTCTACCCCAAGGGTGGAGACGTCACCGTGGCTGACCTCGTCGCCAAGGGTGCCGTGCGCAAGAACGAAAAGGTCAAACTGCTCGGAGACGGCGACCTCGCTGTTGCGCTGAAGGTCTCGGTCGACAAGGTGTCGGCTCAGGCTAAGCAGAAGATCGAAAAAGCTGGCGGCGAAGTTAGCTAGTTCGCGTAATGACTGGCCCGAATAGGGCCAGTCAAACGCGATAGGCTCAACGACATTGTTGGCCAACGGCCAGACCAGGAGGGTGATGTGTTTCAGGTCATAGGGAGAATCTTTAGGACTCCTGACTTGCGTCGCAAGATTGGCTTCACGCTGGCCATCATTGGACTGTTCCGTTTGGGGTCATTTATCCCAGCGCCGTTCGTCGACTACCGCAACGTCCAGCAATGTGTGGCCGGTGCCGGTGGAACGTCTGGGCTTTATGAGCTCGTCAACGTCTTTAGCGGTGGAGCTCTCCTGCAGCTCTCCATTTTTGCGTTGGGAATCATGCCTTACATCACGGCATCGATCATCACCCAGTTGCTTCGGGTTGTCATCCCTCACTTCGAGACTCTCCACAAGGAGGGCCAAGCAGGTCAGGCAAAGCTCACCCAGTACACCCGCTACATGACCATTGGTTTGGCTCTATTGCAGTCAACCACTCTGATCACTGTGGCCCGTTCCGGCGCGCTCTTTGGAGCAAACACCGGTGTTCCTGCCTGTAACCAGCTGCTGTCGAACGACTCCTGGTACGCCATCATGCTGATGGTCATCACGATGACCGCGGGCACTGGTTTGATCATGTGGCTCGGTGAGCTCGTGACCGAGCGCGGTGTGGGCAACGGTATGTCGCTGTTAATCTTTGTATCGATCGCCGCGACTTTCCCGGTATCACTTGCCGCCATTGCGCGAAGCGAAGGCATGAACATCTTCCTCATGGTCCTGGCAATCGGATTGCTGATCATGGCGCTGGTTGTCTTCGTGGAGCAGTCGCAACGTCGCATTCCTGTCCAGTATGCAAAGCGCGTGGTGGGACGCCGCACCTACGGTGGAAACAACACCTACATTCCGATCAAGGTGAACATGGCCGGTGTGGTTCCCGTCATCTTCGCCTCGTCACTTCTGTACTTGCCGGCATTGTTGGCTCAGTTCAACCAGCCCGCTGCGGGAGAAGCACCTTCGGCCTGGCTTGTCTGGATCCAAAACAACCTCACCTCCGGTGACAATGCGTTGTACATGTTTGTGTACTTCCTCCTCATCGTGGGCTTCACCTACTTCTACGTTGCAATTACCTTCAACCCTGAAGAAGTAGCCGACAACATGAAGAAATACGGTGGCTTCATCCCTGGTATCCGCGCGGGTCGCCCCACCGCTGAGTACTTGGATTACGTGCTGACCCGCATCACGTTCCCCGGCTCGCTGTATTTGGGCCTGGTCGCGTTGATCCCGCTGATCGCGCTTGCGACCATTAACGCCAACCAGAACTTCCCCTTTGGTGGAGCAAGCATCCTCATCATTGTGGGTGTCGGACTCGACACGGTGAAGCAGATTGACTCTCAGTTGCAGGAGCGCCACTACGAAGGCTTGTTGAAGTGAGCGCCGGTGTAAGGCTGCTCCTGATTGGTCCCCCTGGAGCAGGTAAGGGAACGCAGGCCGCAAAGCTCGCTGAGCACTTCGGGATTCCCGCAATTTCCACCGGAGACATTTTCCGGGAGAACGTGCGCAACGAGACCGAGCTTGGAAAGCGCGCTAAAGAGTTTATGGACCGCGGCGACAACGTCCCAGACTCGCTGACCAATGAGCTAGTCGCAGATCGTCTTGCTCAGCCAGATTGTGCACCCGGATTCCTCCTTGATGGATTCCCCCGCACTGCGGCACAGGTCGACGCTCTTAACGGAATGCTGGCCGAGCACCACACCGCACTCGATGCAGTGGTGGAGCTGGTGGCAGACGTCGAGGTTGTCGTGGAGCGACTCAAAAAGCGCGCACTGGAGCAAGGACGAAGCGATGATGACGAGTCAGTGGTCCGCCACCGCCTCGATGTGTACGCCGAGCAGACTGCTCCGCTGATTACCCTCTACAACGAGCAAGGCATTCTTGTCTCGGTGGACGGTATTGGCGAGATTTCAGAAGTAACCGGCCGAATCCTCGACGCCCTCGCGGGCCGCGGGATTAACGGCTAAGAAAAATTTGTGTTGCCTGATTAAAGGCAATAAGCTATTCCATTGGTGTGTCAACGGCTTTCGGGCCAGCCACTCCAGCACGACCAGTTGATAAAACTTACTAGCTAGACAATGAGGCTATGGCCAACAAAGACGGTGTCATCGAGATCGAGGGTTCGGTAGTCGAAGCCCTTCCGAACGCGATGTTTCGTGTTGAGTTGACCAACGGTCACAAGGTTCTCGCCCACATTTCGGGCAAGATGCGTCAGCACTACATCCGGATCCTCCCTGAGGACCGCGTGATTGTGGAGCTCTCGCCTTACGACCTGACCCGCGGCCGCATCGTCTACCGCTACAAATAAGCCCCGATCAGCTGAGAAGGAACGGCCGGAGAGGTTCCGGCACGAGGCCAGCAGGAGAGAAATATGAAGGTTAGCTCGAGCGTTAAAAAGATTTGCGACAAGTGCAAGGTCATCCGTCGCCACGGAAACGTGATGGTGATCTGCGAAAACCCCCGACACAAACAGCGTCAAGGCTAGTTCGGGACCATAACTCAATAGACCAAAGCAGGTTCAGGATTCCCGAAAGGGATGACACCTCGGGGAGAGGCCCGGGCACCGAACCTGATGAAGACCTCTCAACTCTTTTGGAGATAAAGACATGGCACGTATCGCCGGAGTCGATATTCCTCGCGAAAAGCGAGTCGAAGTGGCTCTTACTTATGTATTCGGAGTGGGTCGTACCCGCGCGCAGCAGACTCTTGCTGCCACCGGTATTGACCCCAACACTCGCGTGAAGGACTTGGACGACGATCAGTTGCTCCAGATCCGTACTCACATTGAAGGCGAGTACAAGGTGGAGGGTGACCTTCGCCGTGAGGTAGCCGCTGACATTCGCCGCAAGGTTGAAATCGGTAGCTACGAAGGTCTGCGCCACCGTCGCGGCCTCCCCGTTCGTGGACAGCGAACCAAGACCAACGCCCGTACCCGTAAGGGACCGAAGCGCACTGTCGCCGGTAAGAAGAAGGCCTAGTCGGTCCAGAGAGTCTCGGAGAATTATTTAAATGGCAACCACCAAGCAGGCGGCAGCTCGTAAGCCCCGCCGTAAGACCAAGAAGAACGTCGCCGTGGGTCAGGCCCACATCAAGTCGACCTTCAACAACACCATCGTGTCGATTACTGACCCGACTGGTGCCGTCATCAGCTGGGCCTCGTCCGGCGGTGTTGGATTCAAGGGTTCTCGTAAGTCGACCCCATTCGCTGCCCAGCTCGCTGCTGAGTCCGCTGCTAAGCAGGCTCAAGAGCACGGCATGAAGAAGGTTGATGTGTTCGTGAAGGGACCGGGTTCGGGTCGTGAGACTGCAATCCGTTCGCTTCAGGCCGCTGGGCTCGAGGTTGGTTCAATCACCGACGTCACCCCTCAGGCTCACAACGGATGCCGCCCGCCCAAGCGTCGCCGCGTCTAATACAAGCCACCACAACTGCACATAACCAAATAAGACTCCGCGGGAAACCGCATCGAACAGGTGTCATATAGCGGACACTTTGCCGAAAGGAAACCAATCGTGCTCATTGCACAGCGCCCCACCCTCACCGAAGAATCAATTTCCGACCACCGCTCAGCGTTTGTGATCGAACCTCTGGAGCCTGGCTTCGGATACACCCTCGGTAACTCGCTTCGCCGTACCCTGCTGTCCTCGATTCCTGGTGCTGCTGTCACCGGTATTCGTATCGACGGTGTGCTCCACGAGTTCTCCACCGTAAACGGTGTGAAAGAAGACGTCACCGAGATCATCCTCAACGTCAAGAACCTCGTGGTCTCCAGCGAACACGACGAGCCGATCACCGCGTACCTGCGCAAGCAGGGTGCAGGCCAGGTCACCGCAGCCGACATTTCGGCTCCCGCGGGCGTGGAAATCCACAACCCTGACCTCCACATCGCCACCCTCAACGACAAGGCAAGCTTCGAGCTGGAGCTCACCATCGAGCGTGGACGTGGATACGTGTCTGCAGCCCAGAACCGCAACGAGTTCGCAGAAGCTGGTCACATCCCCGTTGACTCGATCTACTCGCCTGTGATGAAGGTCACCTACCGCGTCGAGGCAACTCGTGCCGGTGAGCGCACTGACTTCGACCGTCTCGTGGTTGACGTTGAGACCAAGCCTTCGATGGCCCCTCGTGATGCCGTTGCATCTGCTGGTAGCACCCTCGTGGCCATCTTCGGCCTCGCTCGCGACCTCAACCAAGAGGCTGAAGGTATTGAAATTGGACCCGCTCCTGTTGAGGTTGCGGCCTCCAGCGAGATGGCTACCCCCATCGAAAGCCTCGACCTCTCGGTTCGCAGCTACAACTGCCTGAAGCGTGAAGGCATCAACAACGTGAGCGAGCTCGTTGCTCTCTCCGAGTACCAGTTGATGAACATCCGTAACTTCGGCCAGAAGTCGGTTGACGAGGTGCGCGACAAGCTCGTTGAGCTTGGCCTCTCGCTCAAGGACACCATGCCCGGTTTCGACGGAAGCGCCTACTACACCGGCGCTGACGACGAGTAATCCGGCCAGAACCTTTTAGTACAAGGAAATAACAATGCCTAAGCCCACTAAGGGACCCCGCCTCGGAGGCGGTCCAGCCCACGAACGTTTGATGCTCGCGAACCTCGCAACCGCGTTGTTCACTCACGGCCGCATCCAGACCACCGAGACCAAGGCAAAGCGCCTTCGTCCCCTGGCTGAGCGCCTGGTCACCTTCGCAAAGCGTGGAGACCTCCACGCTCGCCGTCGCGTGATGACCGTGATCCGCGACAAGTCAGCAGTTCACCGTCTCTTCACCGAGATTGCTCCTTTGGTAGAGCACCGTGAGGGTGGTTACACCCGCATCGTCAAGATTGGCTTCCGTAAGGGAGACAACGCTCCTATGGCCGTCATCGAGCTCGTGCTTGAGCCCGTTGAGAAGAAGCCATCGGCTAAGAAAGCTCGCCTGAAGGAAGAAGCCGAGAAGGCTGCTAAGGAAGCCGAAAAGGCAGCCAAGGCTGCTGAGAAGGCCGCAGCGGCAGAAGCCGCAGCTGTTGAGGCTGACGCTGCTGATGCAGAGGCAACCGAGGCCGTCGAGGCTGAGGCACCTGCTGAAGAGGCTCCCGCAGCAGAGGAAGCTCCTGTTGAAGAAGCTGCCGCTGAGGAAGCACCTGCAGAGGAAGCACCTGCAGAGGAGCCTGCCGCTGAAGAAGCTCCTGCTGACGAAGCACCCGCTGAGGACGAGCAGAAGTAGCTTGTTTCTCCCTCACACGTGGAGGGTGATGTGCGACTAAGAATTGACCTTGCCTACGACGGCACAGGCTTTTCTGGTTGGGCGAAACAGCCCGAGTTACCAAGCGTTCAAGCAAGTCTTGAAAACGCTTTGGCTCGGGCTTTTCGCATTCCAGAAAGTGATGTTCGCACCGTAGTCGCGGGGCGAACCGATTCGGGAGTTCACGCCACCGGGCAGGTGTGCCACGTGGATGTCGCTGACGCCCTCCTCGAGGAGCTCGTCGGAGAGGACTTCTCCACGCTCGCAACCAGAAGGCTCCGCGGAGCGCTCGGTAAATCAAGCAGTATTCGCGTTATTTCAGTTGATGTCGCGCCCGATGGCTTCGACGCACGATTTTCGCCGCTTCGGAGGCGATACGAATACCGCATCGCCGATGGTCTCTCCGTGAAAGATCCTCGCCAAGCCGGGTACACCCTCTGGATTGACGAGGCCCTTGATGTCGAGTCCATGAACAGTCTCGGGGCTAACTTAATTGGCCTCCACGACTTTGCCAGTTTTTGTCGTCAGCGAGAAGGTGCCACCACCATCCGCAACCTCGAGCAGTATTCGTGGCATCGAGATGACCACCACGTGCTGATCGGAACAGTCGTCGCGGACGCTTTTTGCCACTCGATGGTGCGCTCGCTGGTGGGTGCTGCCGTAGTGGTCGGCAAGGGCGGCGCATCGGTTGGACAGATCGTTGAACTTCGCGACAAGGTCGAGCGCACAAGCGTGTGGAAGACAATGGCTGCTCACGGTCTCACTCTGGTGGAGGTGGAGTATCCGCCCGTTGACGAACTTGCCGCCAGAGCAGAGCGCACAAGGGGTACCAGGGAACTGCCCTCGGATTGAGAATCCTAGAGCTGGGGTGTAATGTTGTCCCTTGGTGTCAGAACAGCTGACACTTCGGTTGAGCCCCCCACCGGGTCGTTTGGACAAACACCCAACGGGGCGGGATACACGAACTCCTCGACACGATGGGATGACGCATGACGCGCACCTTTTCGCCCACTCCGACGGACATCCGTCGCGACTGGCTAGTTATCGACGCCTCGGACGTCGTTCTGGGCCGTTTGGCCTCACACGCTGCAACTTTGCTGCGTGGCAAGCACAAGGCAACGTTCTCACCTCACATGGACATGGGTGACTACGTGATCATTGTGAACGCTGACAAGGTTGTTCTGACCGGCCAGAAGGCTGCTCAGAAGATGGCCTACCGTCACTCGGGTTACCCCGGTGGTCTGTCGGCAGTGAGCTACACCGAACTTCTCGAGAAGAACCCTGTACGGGCTATTGAGAAGGCAATCCGTGGCATGCTCCCCAAGAACACTCTCGGCCGTGAACAGCTGAAGAAGCTGAAGGTTTATACCGGCAGTGAGCACCCCCACGAGGCCCAGCAGCCTCGCCCCTACGAGCTCACTCAGATCGCCCAGTAGTAGCGATTACGGCAGAAGGATTAATGATGGAAAACACCACTGAAGCAACTGAAGCCCCAGAGGTCTTCAGCACTGAAACCCCTGAGCAGGCTGCTCCTGCAGCTCCTCGCGCTCCACTGACCGTTGGTGGTCAGGCTGTGGGTCGCCGTAAGGAAGCTGTCGCCCGTGTGCGCCTGACCCCCGGTTCTGGCACCATTACGGTGAACGGACGCGCATTCGAGGACTACTTCCCGAACAAGCTCCACCAGCAACTGATTACTGACCCCTTCACCCTGTTGAAGCTCGGTGGCTCCTACGACGTTGTTGCCCGAATCACCGGTGGTGGACCCTCCGGTCAGGCTGGTGCACTTCGTCTGGGTATCGCCCGTGCTCTCAACGAGATCGACCGCGAGAACAACCGTGGCGACCTCAAGAAGGCTGGCTTCCTCTCGCGCGACGCTCGCGTGAAGGAACGCAAGAAGGCTGGTCTGAAGAAGGCCCGTAAGGCTCCTCAGTACTCGAAGCGCTAGTCCGTATCGGTCGGACCAGGCTATGGGTCGTTTGTTTGGAACAGACGGCGTCCGAGGACTCGCCAATGGCGACCTGACGGCGCAGCTGGCGCTTGAGCTTTCTCAAGCGGCGGCGTCTGTGTTGACCCATGGTCGTCACGCTGATGAACTCAAAGCCAAAGGACAGCGCCCCCGCGCTGTGATCGGCCGCGACCCGCGAGTGTCGGGACAGTTCTTGTCCTCCGCGGTTGCGGCCGGTTTGGCAAGCTCCGGTATTGACGTTCTTGACGCCGGAGTCATCCCCACCCCGGCGATTGCGCTTTTGGTGCGGGACGCTCACCTCGACTTTGGTGTGATGGTCTCCGCCTCGCACAACTTGGCACCCGACAACGGCATCAAGTTCTTCTCCTATGGCGGAACAAAGCTTCCCGATGAGGTCGAAGACCGCATTGAAGAGGCGCTTGGAACCCAGCCCCTTCGCCCCACCGGCGAAGGTGTGGGGCGGGTGTCTCGCTTCTCGGACGCAGAAGACCGCTACGCGCTTGCGCTGTTGAAGTCTGTTCCCGTCTCGCTCAATGGCCTCCACGTTGTCATCGACTGTGCTCACGGTGCAGCGGCCGGAGTATCGCCCCGGGTCTTCAAAGACGCCGGAGCGGAAGTCACCATCATGGGCGCAGAACCCGATGGCTTAAACATCAACCAGGGATACGGCTCGACCCACCCTGAATTGCTTCAAGAGGCTGTGGTAGAACTCGGTGCTGACATGGGTATTGCCCACGACGGCGACGCCGACCGCACCCTCGCTGTTGATCACACCGGACGTCTCATCGATGGTGACCGGATTATGGCGATTTTGGCGTTGGCGAAGAAGTCCAGGGGTGACTTAGTGGGTGACGGAATCGTCGCCACCGTGATGAGCAACCTTGGACTCCACCGATTGATGCAAGAAAACGGCATCACCGTGCACGAGACCAAGGTCGGTGACCGCTACGTCCTCGAAGAGCTCGCCCGCACGGGATTGATTTTGGGTGGTGAGCAGTCTGGCCACATCATCATGGCCAACCACCAAACCACCGGCGATGGAATCTTGAGCGGCCTGCAACTGGCCAGCGAAGTAGTTCGAAGCGGCCGTACCCTGCACGACTTGGCTAATCAGATGACCGTCTATCCGCAGTTGCTGATCAACGTGTCCGGCGTAGACCGCACGAAGTTGGACGGTGATACTGCTATTGCCGAAGCCGTCGCGAAGGCCGAAGGCGACCTGGGAGAGTCAGGTCGCGTGTTACTTCGCCCCTCCGGCACCGAACCGCTGGTGCGTGTGATGGTGGAAGCGCTTGACCGCGAGGACGCCAAGCGTCACGCGGAGACCATCGCCCAAGTCGTCAAAGACCGCTTGAGCTAAACCTTCCTCAGCGACACCGTGTTGACTCGGTGGTCGTGATCTTTGTGCAAGATCAACGAGGCCCGAGGCCTCGTCGGAAGAATGTTTGCGAACAGGTTGGGCTCATTTACCTCCCGCCAAATGCGTGCCGCCTCAGCGCGCGCGTCGTCTTCATTGAGTTCTGAATAGCGGTGGAAATAGCTCCTTGGGTCGGCGAAGGCACCTTGTTGAAGAGTGAGGAACCGTTCGACGTACCACTGGGCAATGTGGTCTGGTTTCGCATCCACGTAAATGCTGAAATCAAAGAGGTCGCTCACAGCAAGGGCAGACGAGGCCGATGGGGGTTGGAGAACGTTGAGTCCTTCAACGATGAGGATGTCAGGGGAGGTGACCTCCTGGAACTGATCCTCCACCCGGTCATAAAACAGGTGGGAGTAGGCGGGTGCCGAGACGGACTCTACGCCTGATTTCACCTGGGTGACAAAGCGAAGAAGTGCCTTACGGTCGTAGCTTTCCGGGAAGCCCTTCCGGTTCAAGATGCCCCGGTGCTCTAACTCGGCCGTGGGCCACAAGAATCCATCGGTGGTGACCAATTGAACCGTTGGTGTGGAGGGATTGAGAGAAAGTAGCTCACGGAGAATTCGGGAAGTGGTGGACTTACCCACTGCCACACTGCCGGCGACTCCAATCACAAAGGGAGTCACGCGGCCGTTGCTTCCTAAATAGTTGCGAGTTTGGCGGTGAAGCTCCCTCGTTGTCTCGACATAGAGGCCCAGAAGCTCGGCGAGCGGCTGATAAATGTCAGTTACTTCGCGGGCGTCCAACTTGTCACCCGTGGAGCGAATGCGCTGAAGATCCTCGTCGCTGAGTGTGAGGGGCCTGGGGCTTGAGAGTGCGGCCCAGCTCGCCCGGTCGTAGTCATCGAAGGGGCTGCCGTTGACGAAACTGTCGTGGACCGAAGCCATAGATTCCAGGGTAGTGCGCACACGGGCCAGCAAGAGCCCATCGCCTAGACTCGATGCCATGTGTGGAATTGTCGGATATGTAGGCCCTAGGCCAAGCATTGACGTGCTGTTGGCCGGTCTCGGACGCTTGGAATACCGCGGATATGACTCTGCAGGTGTGGCAATTGTGTGCCCCGACAACACCATCCAAACAGCGAAGCGCTCCGGAAAACTCAGTGTTCTGCGCGAACACCTCGAAATCTCCCCCTTGGCCAACGGCCACACCGGAATCGCCCACACTCGCTGGGCAACCCACGGCCCGCCCACTGACGTCAACGCCCACCCGCATCTGGCAGATGGCGGCAAGCTCGCGTTGATCCACAACGGAATCATCGAAAACTACATGGAGCTCCAAGCCGAGCTTCGTGAACAGGGAATCGAATGTGTCTCTGACACTGATAGCGAAGTCGCTGCGCACCTTGTCGCACGCGCATACAACGAATCCGGTGATCTCACCGAGGCGCTTCGTCAGACGGTAAACAAGCTAGAAGGTGCGTTCACCCTGTTGGTTGCCCACCAAGATCAACCGGGAGTGGTTGTCGGCGCTCGCCGTAACTCACCACTTGTGGTCGGACTGGGTGATGGCGAAAACTTCCTCGCCTCTGACGTTGCTGCGTTTGTGGAACACACACGTCACGCCATGGCCCTTGGCCAAGACCAGGTTGTGACCATTACTGAATCGGGCGTGAGCGTCACCGACTTTGACGGCAACGCCGTCGAACCCGAGCGCTTCACCGTGGACTGGGATGCTTCCGCTGCTGAAAAAGGTGGCTGGCCAAGCTTTATGGCCAAGGAGATCTCGGAACAACCAGAAGCAGTTGCGAACACGCTGCGCGGTCGTCTCGATGAGTCGGGCGCGCTGAGTGTCCCTGAACTAGAACCACTATTTGAGGGCGAGCCGGTCAACCGCGTGGTCTTCGTGGCCTGTGGAACCGCCGCCTACGCGGCAATGGTCGGTGCTTATGCGATGGAAAAGTGGGCACGGATCCCTGCCAGCGTCGAGCTCTCCCACGAATTCCGTTATCGCGGCGCCGTCATTGAACCTGGCACCTTGGTGGTGTCAGTAAGCCAGTCCGGTGAAACGATGGACACATTGATGGCTGTTCGTCATGCCGCCGAATCCGGTGCGAAAACTCTGTCGATTTGTAACACCCAGGGTGCAACGATTCCTCGCGAATCTGACGCGACGCTCTATACCCATGCGGGGCCTGAAGTCGCAGTAGCCTCCACCAAAGCCTTTTCTGCCCAGATTGCAGCGAGCTATCTCCTCGCTCTTACCTTCGCAGACAATCGCGGGACACTGCCCGATTCTGAGCGAGCTGAACTTGTCCAGGCCCTGGTGAAGACTCCGGGCTGGATGGAAGAAATGGTCCAAACTGGTGGCCGCATTCGCGAACTCGCCGGTTGGATGGCCGACACCCGGTCGGTGTTGTATCTTGGCCGCCACGTTGGCTTCCCGGTTGCCCTTGAGGGTGCTCTGAAGCTCAAAGAACTTGCCTACATTCACGCCGAGGGATTTGCCGCGGGAGAGCTGAAGCACGGCCCAATTGCCCTGATTGAACCAGGCCAAATTGTGTTCGTCGTGGTGCCAAGCCCACGAGACCCAAGCTCGCTGCACTCAAAGGTGGTCTCCAACATCCAAGAGATTCGTGCCCGTGGAGCACGTGTAATTGCGATCGCTGAGCGAGGTGACGCAGCCGTCTTGCCGTTTGCGGATGAAGTCATTGGCATCCCACCCGCACCGACCTACATTGAGCCACTGCTCGCCGTGATTCCGCTGCACATTTTTGGCATGGAGCTTGCCCAGGCGAAGGGGCTTGATGTGGATCAGCCCAGGAACCTCGCCAAATCTGTCACCGTCGAATAGAAGGTGAATGCGTGATCATCGGAGTAGGCGTCGACACGGTTGACTTGGCGCGGTTTGGTCGCGTCTTAGAGCGCACTCCTGCACTACGAAACCGCCTGTTTGGAGACGTTGATACTGCCGGTCTTGGTGAAGGTGATGCTGAAGTCTCATCGCTCGCAGCCCGATTCGCAGCAAAAGAAGCGGCACTCAAAGCTCTCGGGGGAAACATTGCGGGCTTTAGTTGGCACGACATTCAAGTGGAGCGACACCCAGGCCTCGCCCCGACACTCAAGATTCGCGGTGGTGCGCTCACCCGCGCCCAAGAGCTTGGTGCCACGAGATGGCATCTCTCGCTGAGTCACGACGGCCCCGTCGCCACGGCGTTGGTTGTCGCAGAGGGGCCAGACAATGCGTGAGCTAAGAATTTCTCCCTCAGCTATTTCCGAAAACGTGTCCAAGTTGATTGCCCAGGCTGGGACCGACCACTCGATGGTTGTCGTGAAGGCTGACGGTTACGGACACGGAATGGAGTTGGCTGGTCGCGCTGCACTAGAGGGTGGAGCAAACTGGCTGGGAACTGCGGATATTGATGAGGCGCTGACTCTTCGTCAGTCTGGAATTACGGCGCCGGTTTTAGCCTGGCTCATTGGTCCATCGTCGAACGTATCTGGTGCAATTGAGCACGGAATTGATCTGGGTGTATCGAGCATTGGTCAGCTCGAACACATCGCCGCGAGCGCCTCGGTTGCCCAGCCCGCATTCATTCACGTGAAGGTTGACTCGGGGATGGGTAGAGGAGGCGCGCTACCCGCTGACTGGGAGTCGTTGTTCTCGCGGGTTAGTGCGCTTCAGGCTGAGGGTCGGATTGTGGCACGTGGAATCTTCACCCACATGTCTCTGCGTGACACAGACAGCGACCATCGCCAAGGCGACGTGTTCCTGGAGGCAATCGAAGCGCTTGAGGGTCATGGAGTGATGCCGGAGCTTCGTCACGCGGCTTCAAGTACCGCTGCGGCCAGAAGCGCCGAGCTTCGATTCGACATGGTGCGACTTGGCATTGCAAGCTATGGAATTGCACACACCCCAGAGCAGGAAGCACTGAACCTTCGCCCGGCAATGCGCCTTCGGGGCCAAATCATTGTGGTGAAACGACTCCCCGCAGGCCATGGTGTCGGTTATGACTTGACCTATATGACCAAGAAAGATTCGACGGTTGCTCTTGTGCCACTGGGCTATGCCGACGGGGTTCCACGTCACGCGTCGTCGATTGGTCCTGTCAGCCTGGGTGGAAAGCGATTTACGGTGTCTGGTCGCGTCTCGATGGATCAAATCACCATTGACGTGGGCGACTACCCCGCACAGGTGGGCGAGTGGGTGAGCGTGTTTGGCGACCCAGCGCTCGGGGATCCTCACGTGAGCGAATGGGCTGAGGCAATCGGCACCAACACCTACGAGATCGTGACTCGTATCGGATCTCGCGTGCCGAGGATCACCGAATGAGTGTGTTGAGCGTCGATAGCTCAGACGAGATGTTTGCCCTGGGCAAAACACTGGCGAGCGTCCTCGAGGCAGGAGATGTGGTCGTTCTGCACGGGCCTCTGGGAGCAGGCAAGACGACCCTCGTGCGGGGCTTAGGTGAAGCGCTCGGGGTAGAAGGAATGATTCAAAGTCCCACCTTTGTGGTGGCCCGTGTGCACAAAAGAATCGACTCTTCGAAGCCGCAGCTCGTCCACGTAGATGCGTATCGATTGAACCACCACGATGAACTTGTTGACCTTGACATTGATGTTGACCACTCGATCACACTCATCGAGTGGGGTCGGCCTTATGTCGAGCACATTGTGGACGAATGGCTTGATATTGATATTCAACGCCCCGCAGATGAGGCCGAGGTGATCAACCTCGAGGAGGCCGATCAAGGCACCAGAATCGTCACACTCAGTACGCATAGTGCTACGGGTGGCACAAGTCATCGTTTTGACGATGTGATGGAGGCGCTCAATGCTTCTCACCATTGATTCATCAATCGGAACGGTCGTGGGAGTTACCGGTCTCCAAGGAAACTGTCTCTCCAGCGCATCGGTAGAAGACCGCCGAAGCCACGCCGAGGCAATTGGTCCACTGATTTCCCGCGCGCTCACTGACGCCACGATCACACCCGCTGATATCACCGGGGTTGTGATGGGGGTGGGGCCGGGCCCGTTCACAGGTCTTCGAGTGGGGATGGCCGCGGCGATTGCTTTCGCAAAGGGCCGAGGAATTCCCTTGCTTCCGGTATTGAGCCACGACAGTGCCGCATGGGATATTGAAAAAGACACCGTTGTGGTCAGTGACGCCAGGCGCGGTGAGCTGGCGGTGACGAGGTACCAGCCAGTGGATGGCAGATCATTTGCATCCAAGGCGGCCGACACCACATTGATTTCGCGAAGTGATATCCCTGAGGGAGCCACCGAGCATGAGGGTGCTGATGTCGTGTGGCTCGAAAGTGTTGACTCCTGCCGTTTGGCACGGGCGGTGCTGTGGTACCAGCATCACGGGGTGGAGCTGGTTTCGGACCAAGCGGTGTACTTGCGTGCTCCAGACGTGACGATGCCCACATGAGTGTGACTATTCGCCGGGCCACGGTCTCTGATGTTGATGCTCTTTGGGGGCTCGAGCAGGGCCTGTTTCTCAATGACGCGTGGTCGCGGGAGCTTTTTGTGGACGAGATTGGTCATCCCTTTTCGTACTACTTGGTGGCCGAAGACGGTGGGGAGATCGTGGGGTATGCCGGCCTTCGCGCTGCGCCCGAGAACGCCGACCAAGGCGATATTCAAACGTTGGCCGTGGTTCCACAGCTTCGCGGCCAAGGCCTGGGACGAACTCTTCTTGGCCAGCTGATGAAGGAAGCAGAAAACAGGGGAGTGAACGCGCTGTTCCTCGAGGTGCGTGCCGACAATCCTGTCGCGATCGCGCTCTATGACTCGGTGGGCTTTCACGAGATTGATCGACGTCACGGCTACTATCAGCCAGACGGTGTTGACGCCGTGGTCATGGTTCGAGCTGACGGCATGAAAACAGAGGGTGGTGCATCGACGTGAGCGCTCCCTCGACACCACTCGTGCTCGGCATTGAAACCAGTTGTGATGAAACCGCGGTCGGCATTGTCAGGGGCGGCCAGCTACTGGCGAATGTGATTTCTTCGTCGATGGAACTCCATCGCCGCTTCGGTGGTGTTGTGCCCGAAGTTGCGGCACGGGCGCACCTAGAAGCGATTCCTTCCGTCATCGACCAAGCGGTCGCAGAGGCAGGAGTCAGCCTCGACGATATAGACGCTGTTGCCGTCACCTCCGGTCCTGGTTTGGCGGGGGCGCTGATGGTGGGAGTGGGAGCAGCCAAAGGTCTGGCCCAGAGCCTGAGCGTTCCGCTCTATGCGGTCAACCATTTGGTGGGCCACGTGAGTGTTGAGTTGCTCACGTCGGAGGGTCGAGACCTTGAGCTTCCGACCATTGCGCTCCTGGTCTCGGGTGGCCACACGTCACTTCTTTTAGTCCGCGACATCGTCGATGACGTGGTCGTCCTCGGCGACACGATCGACGACGCGGCAGGTGAGGCGTTCGACAAGGTTGCCAGGCTGCTGGGGCTTCCTTATCCCGGCGGTCCAGAAATAGATCGAGTGGCCAGGGCTGGAAATCCAAAGGCGTATTCGTTCCCTCGTGGTCTCACTCACCCCAAGGACCAAGAAAAACACCGTTTTAACTTCTCGTTCTCTGGGCTGAAGACCGCAGTCGCCAGGTGGTGGGAACAACACGGTGATAGCGACGATGAGCAGCTGATCGCCGATGTGGCCGCATCATTCCAAGATGCCGTCGTTGACGTCTTGGTCACTAAGGCGTTGGATGCCTGCAACGAACACGGAGTGAAGCGTCTCGTATTAGGTGGGGGAGTCGCCGCTAATGGCCGTTTGCGTGAAGTAGCCGAGGCTCGATGCGCGGACGCAGGAGTAGATCTTCGGGTCCCACCGCTTTCGCTGTGTACGGATAACGGCGCGATGATTGCTGCTCTCGGTGCTGAACTGATCTCTAGAGGCCGGCATGCTTCCGATATTGGCGTTTCCGCAGATCCCACCCTGGCCGCCTCGATTGCCCAGGCAGGCCTGCCGCCCAAACGCCATGTGTCAGATGAGGATCTCGGCGAGTGGATAAACCAACGTGACGCCGAAGAGCCCTCGGACCAGGCAGAGTTTGTCGAGCAGGTCGACCAGGCCATCACGGGAATGCAGCCGACGATTACTCCGCCGAGTAGGAGAGTAAACAAGGCACGACGCACCTGGCTTCCCACCATCGCTTCGTCGCTTGGAGTCTTGGGCCTCGCCCTCTCGCCCGCTTTCGGTGTCGGGCTCATTCCATCGATCCTGGCCACCATTTTTGGTCAGGTCGGACTCCGCCAACACCCGGCTAAGCGCGGTCGCTTGATTGTCGCCCTCGTCTTGGGCTATCTCGGAATCGCGGTGTCCACTGTGATTGCCAGTGTCTTGGTGACGCCTTTTATCCGCGCCCTGTTGGTGGCGTGGGGGATATTGCTTCCCTAGTTGCTCACGCGAGTGGCGGCGATTGCTACCTTTTTTCCGCTAATCCTGGTGAGAAATAGAGTCTTCGAGGCAGGGCCAGAGAGTGGAAGCTGCTTGCGAAGTGATGCGGGGTCTACGTCGAAACCACGCTTTTTGATTTCGAGGGTTCCCACTTGATTAGCTCGCACCCATTTGGCCAAGTCTTTCGGCTTGGGAGATAACACCTCTTCCACGGCAAATGCGGTGGCAAAGGGTGTGGGCTGGTGTGAATCGGCGCTGAAATAGGCGATCGACGAATCAATCATTCGTCCTCCGAGTGAGCGCGCGACATCGCCAATAAGCCGTGCGCGAATAATTGCCCCATCGGGTTCGTAGAGAAACTCGCCAAGCTCGCCTACTTCGACATCTTCGGTGTCACCCGGCGCGCTGAGGGTGTGACTTGAGGTGGGTCCGATGATGAGGGCGCTTCTGGTGACACCCTCAGTCTTTAGCGCACTGCTCCACAACACCATTTCGACGACATCGCCCCCTGCGCTCACCCATTGCGCCTCCATGTCGTCAGGGATGAGGCCACGGTCCATGCCGGGGGCGAGCTTCACCCCGCTGGGCAATGTGCGTGCAATCTCAAACGCCACATCAAGAGACGGCGACCAATCGTCGGGGTTAGTGAGACGAGTGACCCCATCTCGCCGGGCAGGATCGAGCCAGGCCGATTCGACCAGAGAGAGATCAATGGATTCGAGAGTGGTGTTTTCCACCTTCGCGTTGTCAAACGATGCCACGTTGAAGTTGGCTACGGCGGCGGTAAGGGGGTCGGCCTCAACAGACAACACGTCGAGGCCGAGCGCGGCAAAGGCCATTGAGTCTCCGCCGATTCCACACCCTAAGTCCGCGACCGACTTAAGCCCTGCTGTCTGGAAGCGGCCGGCGTGATGGGCCGCGACGCTCAGCCGGGTGGCTTGTTCAAGGCCCGCCTCGGTAAAGAGCATCGATTTCGCAAACTCAGCGAATTTGGGCACAGCTTTTCGCCGCAACCGCACCTGTTCGATGGCGTGGTGGATTCGCTCCTGGGGATGTCCTGCAGCGCGCAACTTCGACACTGTTCCCACAAGGTCATCCAGGGACGATTGCTCACCAAGCGCATTAATCAGCGACAGCGTCTCCGGCTGAAACAGGGCGCTGGAATCGAGTGAACTCACTCCTCCATTGTGACAGTCGCCTAAGCTGTGAACTTTGGCACTCGTATTGCATGAGTGCTAATTCTTTCGCTACAGTTGTGGTTAGCACTCAACCACTGAGTGTGCTAATTCAACGTCTTACGAAAGAGGTCAACTGTGTCGGTTTCCATCAAGCCGCTCGAAGATCGCGTCGTGATCAAGCAGGTCGAAGCAGAGCAGACCACCGCGTCTGGTCTGGTTATTCCAGATACCGCCAAGGAAAAGCCCCAGGAAGGCGAAATCGTCGCTGTGGGCCCAGGCCGTATGGCTGGCGACAAGCGTGTTCCCCTCGACGTTTCCGTCGGTGACCGAGTTCTCTACTCGAAGTACGGCGGAACCGAGGTGAAGTTCGGCGCTGACGAGTACCTTGTGCTCTCGGTGAAGGACGTGCTCGCAGTAGTCGAGCGCTAGACGCCAAATACACATCTACTGAGGGCTCCGGGAAACCGGGGCCCTCAGTGCTTTTCGGGCAGATAGTCTTTGCTCGTGAGTGGAGAGCGTGACATCAGACACGGCTATTTCTATGCCATCTCCGCCTATTTGCTATGGGGTATTTTCCCGCTCTATTTCGTCGCGCTCGCTCCCACCAGGCCCCTGGAAATTCTCGGCTGGCGAATCATTTTGTCTCTGCTGTTGTGCGTTGTGATTCTGGCGGTTCAAGGCTCGCTTACCACCACGCTTGGGCTGTTGCGAGATCGAAAGACCGCGATACTCACGGCCGCCGCGGGGGTGTTTATCGCCATTAACTGGGGCGTGTTTGTGTTTGCGACACAGACCGGACACGTCGTGGATGCCGCGCTTGGATATTTCATCAATCCGCTGGTGACTGCGCTGCTTGGGGTCCTAGTACTTCGCGAGTCACTTCGCAGGCTGCAGTGGGTGGCCCTGACGCTTGGTGGTGTGGCGGTTGTCGTTCTGGTGCTTGCCTATGGCCAATTCCCCGTCATTGCTGTGAGCCTTGCCTTTTCTTTTGGCCTATATGGCCTGGTCAAGAAAATGTTGGGCCAGATGGGTGCTCTCCAAGGGCTTGCGTTGGAATCTCTGTGGGTGACACCTGTGGCGTTAGCGCTGTTGTGGTGGGAAGCAGGACATGGCGGCCTTGATATGGGCGCAATTGGCTCAGCGCACACCGCGCTGCTATTGCTCGCCGGGGCGGTGACCACCGCGCCATTGCTGCTGTTTGCAGCAGCGACCAGACGGCTGCCACTGAGCACGGTGGGCTTTATTCAGTACATGAACCCGGTGTTACAGGCGATCGTGGGAATCGTGATTCTGAGCGAACCAATGCCTCCTGAGCGGTGGTGGGGGTTTGCGATCGTCCTGGTTGCATTGGCCGTTTTCGCCCTAGATTCCGCGAAAACACTCAGCCACCGGTCCCGTTCGCCGAAATTTTAGGAATTTCTCACTTACACGTTGTTACAGGGATGTAATCTTTCCGCCTTGGAACCGTGATGTATCTACGCCTAACATTGGATATTGGCTGTGTTTAAGCAGTCGCTTTTCCTTTGGGAAAAACAATTCAATGTAAGGAGCATCATGAGCGTTATTTCAAAGGCTGGGAGTGGCATTGCCATTCTTGCTGCCTCGGCTCTGGTCCTCGGTGGTTGCGCAGCGGGTTCCGCTGAGCCTGCTGCTGAAGAGGCCGCCGAGGAAACCTCGTCAGAGCCCGTAGGCGACCTGACCCTGAAGATCGGTACTGCTCTTCCGCAGACCGGTAACCTCGCATTCCTCGGACCCCCCGAAGAAGCTGGTGTAGCCCTCGCTGTCGCAGACATTAATGCTGCTGGCGCAGGAATCACCGTCGAGGTTGAGTGGGGTGACTCGGGTGACACCGACAACAAGGCATACGAAACCGAGATTCCCCGTCTGCTTAACGCTGGCGTAAAGGCAATCCTTGGTGCTGCCTCGTCTGGTACCTCGCTCCAGTTCATCGACCAGGTTGTTGCTGCTGACGTGATTCAGTTCTCGCCAGCTAACACCTCCGCCGCATTCACCACCTATGAGGACAACGGACTGTACTGGCGTACTGCTCCTTCTGACGTTCTCCAGGGTGAGGTGCTCGGAAACTGGATCGCAGAAGACGGTCACCAGAACATCGCAATGATCGTTCTGAACGACTCCTACGGAACCGGACTTGCTGAGTTCACCACTGCTGCCTTCGAGGCTGCTGGTGGTAGCGTGCTCGCTGCTCCGACCTACAACACTGGTGACACCAACTTCACCTCGCAGATCAACGAGGTTCTCGCGGTTGACCCAGATGCAATTGTCCTCATCACCTTCGAAGAGGCCAAGACCATCCTTCCTGAGCTCGTGAGCCAGTACCCAGCGGAGAACCTTTACTTCGTTGACGGTAACCTCGCGAACTACAGCGAAGACCTCGCTGCAGGCAGCCTGACCGGTGCAAAGGGAACCCTTCCTGGTCTGGACACCAACGTGATCGGTGACTTCACCGCTCGCATGAACGACAACTGGGTTGCTGAAGGCAACGCAGACCTCGCTGGTGTGTACGCCTACGGTGCAGAGTCCTACGACTCGACCATCCTGCTTGCCCTCGCAGCTCTCGCTGCTGGCAACGTTGACAGCGGTTCTGCAATCGCTGCCAAGCTGCAGGAAGTATCCGGTGGATCCGGTGATGGAACCAAGTGCACCAGCTTCGCTGAGTGTGCAGAAATCATCAACGGTGGCGGCGTAGCTGACTACGACGGCGTGTCCGGTCCTATCACCTTCAACGAGGTGGGCGACCCGACTGAAGCCAGCATCGGAAAGTACATCTACCTCGAAGACAACACCTACGAGCCATACGCTGGCTAGTTAGTGTTGCCTCTTAGAGAGGTGTAGCAGGGCCCCGGGTTTTCCCGGGGCCCTGTTCCTTTTGGGGCCTGATTCGGCCACACGGCCAAACAACACCGCACGAAAACGCCCCTAGCGCTCACAGGAGGCGCTAGGGGCTTTTCTAATGCGTTATTAGGCGCCGAGGGTTCCCAAGTACAAGCTGATGACCTTGGGGTCGTTCAGCAGCTCACGGCCGGTGCCGGTGTAGGCATCAGTTCCCTGGTCCAACACGTAGGCGCGGTCACAAATCTGGAGGCAGCGACGTGCGTTTTGCTCCACCATGATGGTGGTCACACCCGCCTTGTTGATCTCCGAGACCCGGATGAAGGCCTCATCCTGACGTACGGGCGACAAACCAGCAGAGGGCTCATCCAGCAGCAAGACCTTCGGGTCCATCATGAGAGCTCGGCCCATGGCCACCATCTGACGCTCACCACCGGAGAGCGATCCTGCACGCTGCTTGAGGCGCTTTTTCAGTTCGTCAAACAAGCCCACGACGAAGTCCAAACGCTCTTCGTAGAGCTTGGGGTCTTGGAAGACACCCATTTGGAAGTTTTCTTCGATGGTGAGGCTTGGGAACACGTTGTTGTTCTGTGGGACCATTCCCACACCGCGCTCGACGAGCTTGTTGGCTTTCAGGCCAGTGATGTCAGATCCGTTGAGCGAAACGCTTCCGCCGCGGATGTTTACCTGGCCAAAGATTGCCTTCAACAGCGTGGACTTTCCGGCACCGTTGGGGCCGATGATTCCAATGAGCTCACCCTGCTTGGCTTCGATGGTGCATCCGTTGAGGATGTTGACACCGGGCAGATAGCCGGCGACGAGGTTGTCGACGTGGATTACGGGAGTCGATGATTCAGTCATTATTTTTCTCCTGTAGCCCTTACTTCGAAGCCTCGTCGTAGCGTCCAGTGACTACACCGAGGTCAATTTCTTGGTGTGCTCCTAGATACGCGTCGATCACGGCGGGGTTCTTCATTACGACATCGGGTGGGCCTTCAGCGACAACGCGTCCTTCAGCGAGAACAACGACCCAGTCAGCAATGTGGCTGACCATGTGCATGTCGTGCTCCACGAACAGCACGGTCATACCGTCCTTCTTGAGATCCAAAATGTGGTCAAGAAGTGACTGAGTCAACGCAGGGTTTACACCCGCCATTGGCTCGTCCAACATGACCAGCTCTGGGTCGCTCATGAGTGCGCGAGCCATTTCAAGCAGTTTGCGCTGTCCGCCAGACAATGACGCGGCAAAGTCATCTTTCTTGGCGTCGAGCTTGAACTTCTTCAGAAGCTTCATGGCCTTCTCGGCGATCTCGTCGTCTTGGCCCTTCCACAGGAACGGTAAGAGCGACGGGAAAAGACGCTCTCCCCGCTGGTGCTTGGAGCCGAGCTTCATGTTGTCGAGCACCGTGAGCAGGCCTAGAGCCTTGGTCAGCTGGAAGGTTCGCACCTGACCGCGCTGTGCGAGCTTGAAGGCAGGAACACCGGCGATGTTTTCGCCGTCGTAGGTCCATTCACCGCTGTCTGGTTTGTCAAAACCAGTCAGCAAGTTAAACAGCGTGGTCTTACCGGCTCCGTTGGGGCCGATGAGTGCGGTGATGACGCCACGGGGAATCTCCAAGTGGTCAACGTCAACAGCGGTAAGACCACCGAATTGGCGGTGCACCTTGTCGATGGTGACGATGGGGTCAACTTTCTTGACACCGGGTTCAATCTCGCCGATGTGAAGACCCGTGGTCTTCTCGACGCTCTGAGGTTTCTGGCTGCTACTTGACAAAGGTCATCTCCCTCTTGTCGCCCAAGATTCCTTGAGGTCTAAATACCACCAACAACACCAGTCCCACACCCACCAGCACGAAGCGAAGTGTTGCGGCCTGTGCGGAGGATACAAACGGCATGATTCCAGAGGACACCAGGGCCGGCAGCACGTTGCTGAGGAAGGCCTGGAGGACCCAGAAAATCACTGCTCCAAGGAGGGGGCCAAAAACGGTTGCTGCGCCACCGAGTAACAGTGCAGTCCAGACGAAGAACGTCAGTGAGGTCACGTACACGTTGGGGTTTACCGCGCTAGGAAGCGCGTAGACGATTCCACCAATCGCAGCGATCACACCACCGATGATCAGTGCCTGCATCTTGTAACTAAAGACGTTCTTACCTAGGGCGCGAACGGCGTCTTCGTCCTCACGAATTCCCTTGATCACTCGACCCCAGGGGCTATTGATCAACCTCCACACAAAGAGCACTGCGAGGCCCAACAAGATCAGTCCCAGAATGAGGACCCAGAATTCAACCTCGTTATACGTCCACGGGCCAAAGCCATAGGTTCCTTCAGGGAACGGGTTGGCAGCGCGGAAGCTCGCGTGGTAGCCAAAGAGACCGTCAGCAGAACCCGTGATTTCTTGGTTCGCCGTGGTCAGGAAGAGCAAGCGCAAAATCTCCGCACCGGCGATGGTCACAATGGCCAAGTAGTCACCACGAAGTCGAAGGGTGGGAACACCCATCAAGATCGCGAGAATGATTGACGCTCCAATTCCGACCAGTGCGGCACCCCACCAGGGGAAGCCGAAGGTCAAAATTGAAATGGCGTATCCATACGCGCCGACGGCCATGAAGCCTGCGATACCCATGTTGAGTAGTCCGGCAAAACCGAAGTGCACGGCGAGGCCGAGTGCGGCCAACGCAAACGCCATGGTCGCTGGGCTAAACAGCGATTGGGCGGTGTTCGAAAGAATTGATCCCCAGTCCATCGTGGGCCCCTAACCTATGCGTTCTTTCTTGCCGAGCAAGCCCTGAGGCCTCACCAGCAAAATGATGATGAGCAAGCTCAACGCTCCGACGTATTTGAGGTCGGAGGGGATTACCATCGCGGAGGTCTCAACGAGAACACCCACGATGATTGCTCCAATGAGCGCGCCAAATGCCGTTCCTAGTCCTCCGAGAACCACCGCGGCGAACATGAGAAGCAGAATCTTCTCTCCCATGTCCCACTTAATTCCAGGGCGGAAGTATGCCCAGAGGATTCCGGCGAGACCGGCGAGCATCGACGCCAGAATCCAGACGATGCGGATCACGCGGTCGACGTCGATTCCGGATGCCGCAGCCAGCGAGGCATTGTCCGAGATGGCCCTAGTCGCCTTACCGATGCGGGAGAAGGTCAACCAGATACCAAAGGCCACAATCACCACGATGCTGATTGCCATGCTGGCAAGGTCAATGGTGCTGAGCGCTACTGCTCCAAAGAGTGGAATCTTGGCGGCGCCAGAGCCGGGAAGCTGCATCGTTCCACCACCCACCGCGAATTGGAAGATGTAGCGCACGGCGAGTGAGAGGCCAATACTCACAATCATGAGCTGGACAAGGCCAAGCCCTCGGCGCCGAAGTGGCGCCCATAGGCCCGCGTCTTGGACCCACCCGATTCCGGCGCTTGCAGCAACCGCGAGGATGATTGCCACCCACATGGGCCACTCGAGAATGACTCCAAACACCATCGCGACAAGGGCACCAAAGGTGACCAGTTCTGCGTGAGCGAAGTTTGAAATACCGGTCGTTCCATATACCAACGACAAACCGATTGAGGCCAAAGCCAACATCAATCCAAAGTTCAGTCCGTAAATCAACCGGGCGGTGAATTGGTCGAGAATGCTTGTCGTTTGGCGCTCGCCTTCACCGATGAAGAAGTTCTTCACCACAGATCCGCCAGGGCCAATTTCAACCTGTTGGGTATCTCCACCTTCCAGCACAGCAATTCCCTCAGGAAGGGTGTTTTGGTCAAGCGTGACGGTGTAGATCGCACGTTCTGGGACGCCGACCTTCCACTTTCCATCGGCACCACTGACGACTTCGGCTGAGTAGCCGTCGCCTTCTACCGTGATGACAACGCCTTGGAGGGGCTCACCTTCGTTCTTGACGTTTCCAGAAATCTTGAAGTCGTAGTCCTCGCCTACCTCATCGGCCAGCGCGGTGGCTGCCGGCCCAATGGCGAGAAAGAATGCGAGAGCAGTGATGAGGCTCAGGACCATCCAGCGAGGAAGCCTTTCGCCCAGATTGCTCTTCAGGGTGTTCACGAGTTCCACATTGCCTCCATGGATGCCTCTGTATCTGCGCACAACTCGTGCTTCGCTGTGCGTCAACGATGACGCTCTTATGTTTCCTTGTTATCTGTAGCGTGTTAACGCTTCGAGACATTATGCCTGGTTCCTGGGACCAGGTCGAACCGGTACCATTGGTTCACGGCGCTACTTCGTCGTGATGAATTGGTTTTGGTGCGGTTTTAAGGGGCGCTTTGGTGGAGTCAAATCCTTTCGAATTTGTTGGTCTGACCTACGACGATGTGATGTTGCTGCCTGCACACACAGATGTCATCCCCTCTCAAGCCAATACGTCCACCAGGCTCACGAAGCGCATCACCATGCACGCGCCGCTGATCTCGGCGGCGATGGACACCGTCACAGAAGCACGCATGGCCATCGCTATGGCTCGCCAGGGCGGTATCGGAGTACTCCACCGCAACATGTCAATTGATGACCAAGTTGAGGCTGCTGACAAGGTCAAGCGCAGTGAGTCGGGAATGATTACCAACCCCGTCACTATTACTCCCGATGCAACGGTCGCCGAAGTCGATGAGATTTGTGGACGCTTCCGCGTCTCGGGTCTTCCTGTTGTAGAAGGCGATGGCAAGTTAGTCGGAATTGTCACCAACCGCGATATGCGCTTCGTATCTGCGGAGGACGCCCCCAACACCCTTGTTCGCGACGTGATGACCAGCGACAAGCTCGTCACCGCCAAAGAAGGCATCAAGCCTGAGGAAGCGCTCGCTCTTTTTGCCGCACACAAGATTGAAAAACTTCCCCTCGTTGACGACAAGGGTCGCCTGCGGGGTTTGATTACCGTGAAGGACTTCGACAAGTCGGAGAAATATCCTTTCGCCACCAAAGATGACCAGGGTCGACTCCGCGTCGCTGCGGCAATTGGTTTCTTTGGTGACGCGTGGGAGCGCGCATGTGGTCTGCGCGACGTGGGTGTTGACGTCATTGTTGTTGACACCGCTAACGGCGACAGCAGCGGAGTGCTCGACATTATTGGGCGACTCAAGTCCGATTCCTCGTTTGATGGAATCGACGTGATTGGCGGCAATGTGGCAACCCGCGATGGCGCCGAAGCGTTGATTTCTGCGGGTGCCGATGCAATCAAGGTGGGCGTGGGGCCAGGTTCTATTTGCACCACCCGTGTTGTTGCCGGTGTTGGTGTTCCCCAGGTCACTGCAGTCTGGGAAGCATCTCGTGCCGCCATTCCTGCCGGGGTTCCCGTGATTGCTGATGGTGGATTGCAGTATTCGGGCGATATTGCCAAGGCACTAGTGGCTGGAGCGGATTCGGTAATGCTTGGTTCCTTGCTTGCGGGAACCGATGAGTCTCCAGGAGATTTGACCTTTGTGGATGGCAAGCAATTCAAGAATTACCGAGGAATGGGATCTCTTGGAGCACTGCAGCGCCGAGGAGAAAAGACCTCTTATTCCAGGGACCGCTACTTCCAAGCGGACGTGCCAAGTGATGAGCAACTCATCGCTGAAGGTATCGAGGGCCAGGTTCCCTACCGCGGTCCACTGGGTTCGGTGGTGTACCAACTGCTGGGTGGGCTGCGCCAGTCGATGTTCTACACCGGCGCCGCAACCATTGAAGAGTTGAAGGTGCGTGGCAAATTTGTGCGCATCACTGCAGCCGGCCTCAAAGAATCCCACCCACACGATGTCCACCGCGTGGTGGAAGCGCCTAACTACCGCCGTTAACAAAGTCGTCGCTGCCTGGTGGCACTAGGCTTACGGGGTGAGTGAGCTAGAAATCGGCCGTGGCAAACGGGCCCGCCGAGCATACGGATTAGACGATATTGCCGTCATTCCTTCTCGTCGTACCCGCGACCCTGAAGACGTGTCTCTGGAGTGGACGATTGATGCAATCGGCTTCAAGATTCCCGTGGTTGCCGCGCCCATGGATTCAGTCATGTCGCCCCAGACTGCGATTGCACTCGGCAAACTCGGTGGTCTCGGTGTTCTTAACCTCGAGGGCCTCTGGACGCGCTACGACGACGCCGAGTCGATTTTCCGTCAGATCCAGTCGGTGCCGGAAGCAGAAGCCACTGCGCTGATGCAGCGGTTGTATCAAGAGCCAATCAAGCCAGAGCTCATTCGTCGTCGCCTCGACGAGGTCCGAGAAGCAGGCGTTCCTGTTGCAGGCGCTCTCAGCCCCCAGCGCACTCAAGAGTTTTACGAAACCGTGGTTGCTGCACACCCCGACATGTTTGTCATCCGCGGAACCACCGTGAGTGCTGAGCACGTGAGCAGCAGTGAGCGCGAAGCTCTCAATCTCAAAGAATTCATCTACCAACTCGATGTCCCCGTCATCGTGGGAGGTGCAGCCACCTACACCGCCGCCCTCCATCTAATGCGAACCGGTGCAGCTGGTGTATTGGTCGGCTTCGGCGGAGGAGCAGCCTCGACCACCAGGTTGACCTTGGGCATTCAAGCCCCCATGGCGTCCACGATTTCTGACGTTGCCGCTGCCCGCCGCGATTACCTCGACGAGTCCGGTGGACGCTACGTCCACGTCATCGCCGATGGTGGTTTGGGAACAAGCGGCAACATTGTTGCTGCAATCGCATCCGGCGCAGACGCCGTCATGCTTGGCACCACGCTTGCCCGTGCAGCGGAAGCACCGGGTGCTGGGTGGCACTGGGGTCCAGAGGCACACCACGCTCACCTGCCACGGGGAAACCGCGTGCACGTAGGAGTGGCCGGAACACTTGAAGAAGTGTTGTTTGGCCCAGCCGACCGCGCGGAGGGAATTAGCAACCTGATGGGTGCGCTTCGACACTCAATGGCGACGTGTGGATACACCGACGTGAAGGATTTCCAGCGCGTCGACGTTGTCATCCGCCACTAATTCACTGGTCGTCCAGGCTTAGTCCGTATCGTCGTGACCAGAAACACTATGAGCACATTCTGGAGCGTTGCCAAGCGTCCGAAATGGATCGGCGCACTGTTATTCGCGCTTGCCGTGGCCAGTGTGTTTGCGTTGCTGGGGCAGTGGCAATGGCAGCGAAGCGTCGACACCGCAACGGTGCTAGAGCGTGAGACAGAAATAGCCGTTGAGCTCGACTCAGTTGCCACCCCCCAATCCATCATTACCTCGGATGCGAGCGGCCGAATGGTCAGCGTTGAGTGCGAAGTGCAACAAGGCGATGATGTGTGGCTTTCTCACCGCACACTTCCCGAGGGCACCGGCGACTGGCTGGTACGCCACTGCGTGACCCCCGAGGGGAACTCCCTCGCCATCGCTGCCGGATGGCTCCCCGGAGGAGGCGGCATGGATCTGCCGGTCGTCTCGAGTGCCTCATCCTTTGAAGGTCGCTACGTTCCGACCGAGTCACCACAAAGCTCGGACTTTGAAAATGGCGAGCGCAGGGCACTTTCCGTGGCAGAACTGATCAATCTGTGGGACAACCCCGGCCCTGTATACGGCGGGTATGTGGTCGCGAGTGAGGCACCCGAGGGATTGGCCGTTATTTCAACGACCCCGCCCTCGACGGAGCGGGTGCTCAATTGGTTGAACATCTTCTATGCAGCAGAGTGGGTCATTTTTGCCGGCTTCGCGCTCTACCTCTGGTACCGCTTGGTGCGTGATCAGTGGGAGCGTGAGCTGGAATCTGACCAGGCGCTCGCGGAATAGGATGGTCGATATGGCTGGTCCCACATCAAACGCGCAGGCGAACACCGCTAAGTCTCTGCCAGGTGCGCTGTCGTTCTACCGCTTCTCGTCCTATGTGACCGGTGTGCTCTTGCTGTTGTTGAGCGTGGAAATGGTCGCAAAATACGGCTTCGGTTATGAGGTCGAAATGTTTGGCGAGCGTGGTCCTGTTGCCATGGTTCCAGACGGCCAAGTAGAAGCGTTTAACTTCTCCCAAGCAATCTTGATTGCCCACGGTTGGTTCTATGTGGTCTACCTCTTCGCCTCCTTCAGGGTGTGGTCGCTGATGCGGTGGCCGTTCTGGCGATTCCTCTGGCTAGCCTCCGGCGGCCTCTTCCCCTTCCTCTCCTTCTTTATTGAGCACTACGCGACCCGCATCGTAAGAGGACACCTCGAGCAGGTGAGCCCTTCATGAGCGAGCAGGTAACCCCCCGCCCGGTATTGGTCGTCGACTTTGGCGCGCAGTATGCGCAGTTGATTGCTCGGCGCGTGCGAGAAGCAGGCGTCTACTCGGAACTTGTTCCCCACTCGATTTCCGCAGACGAGATTGCGGCGAAAAACCCGCTTGCTCTGGTGTTAAGTGGAGGACCCTCAAGCGTCTACGAAGAAGGCTCACCCGAGCTTGACCCGAAGGTATTTGATCTTGACCTGCCCATCTTTGGTATTTGCTACGGCTTCCAGGTCATGGCCCAAGCACTCGGCGGCGAAGTAGCCCACACGGGTGGACGCGAATACGGTCGCACGGAAGCAACAGTTCTTGACTCACATGACCCGCTGCTTAAGGGCCAGCCTGGAACCCAAACCACGTGGATGAGCCACGGAGACCAAGTTCGACAGGCTCCTCCTGGATTCCACGTGCTGGCCAAGACCGACGCCACCCCTGTGGCGGCCTTTGGTGACGCCTCGTCAAGGCGATACGGAGTGCAGTGGCACCCCGAGGTGAAGCATTCTGACTTCGGCCAAGACGTGTTAGAAAACTTCCTCCACGACATCGCAGGACTATCCAACGACTGGAACTCCGGCAACGTGATTGCCTCTCAAGTCGAGCAGATTCGCGCCCAAGTCGGTGACGCGAAAGTAATTTGTGGTCTCTCCGGTGGAGTCGACTCCGCTGTGGCAGCGGCTCTGGTCCACAAAGCAGTGGGCGACCAGTTGGTCTGCGTCTTTGTCGACCACGGTTTGCTGCGGGCGGGTGAGCGCGAACAGGTTGAGCGTGACTTTGTGAACGCAACGGGTGTGCGCCTGGTCACGGTTGACGCGAAGGATAAGTTCCTCGGTGAGCTTGCCGGAGTGAGCGAGCCAGAAGCGAAGCGCAAGATCATCGGCCGCGAATTCATTCGCACCTTTGAAGACGCTGCTGCTCAGCTGGTCAAGGAAGCCCAAGACTCCAACGCCGAAGTGAAGTTCCTCGTCCAGGGAACCCTCTATCCAGACGTTGTCGAAAGTGGCGGAGGCTCGGGAACTGCCGTGATTAAGAGCCACCACAACGTCGGTGGTCTGCCCGACGACCTCGAGTTCGAATTGGTCGAGCCGTTGAAGACCTTGTTTAAAGATGAGGTGCGACAGATTGGTCGCGAGCTGGGGTTGCCAGAAGCAATCGTGTCACGCCACCCCTTCCCGGGTCCAGGCCTTGGAATCCGCATCATCGGTGAGGTCAATGAGGAACGTCTCGAAATCTTGCGGGCCGCAGATGCGATCGTTCGAGAAGAGCTCACCGCCGCCGGGGTAGACGCAGAGATTTGGCAGTGCCCCGTCGTCTTGCTCGCCGACGTGCGCTCAGTAGGTGTGCAGGGCGATGGCAGGACCTATGGCCACCCAATTGTGCTTCGCCCCGTCTCCAGCGAGGACGCGATGACGGCGGACTGGACGAGGCTCGACTACGAACTTCTCGCCCACATCTCCAACCGCATTACCAACGAGGTGTCAGATGTGAACCGCGTGGTTCTTGACATTACGTCAAAGCCGCCCGGCACCATTGAATGGGAGTAGCACCGGGCGGCTTTTAGACGTCTTGGTTAGTCGCCCCGCAGAATCGCGAGGATGCGCAGGATTTCGACGTAGAGCCACACCACGGTGACCACAATGCCGAAGGCTGCTTGCCAGCCATAGATTTCGGGTGCGCCCTTTTCGACCCCATTTTTCACCGATTCAAAGTCGAGAACCAGTGAATACACGGCCAGCAGCACGATGACCACTCCGAGCAGCAACCCGAGTGGGATGCCCATGAAGGTCACGCTGCGAAGACCAAACATTGAGTCGGTTGCCCCGAAAATCATCAATCCGAAGTTCACCAGCGAGAAGGCGGCATAGCCAACCATTCCCACGATGAACATCTTGGTGAGCCTCGGCGATGAGCGAAGGGTTCCGTTGAGGAACAAGAACAAGGTCACGCCCACCACGGCAAGTGTTCCAAACACCGCCTGGGTCACAATGCCATCCCACATGCTGTTGAAGATGGCGGAAATGCCACCGACAAACAGACCTTGCGCTGCCGCGTAGCTGAGAACCAAGCCACGAGACGGGGTCTTCTTGAAGATGTTGACCAAGGCCAATACGAAACCGGCGATTGCTCCGATGAGGGCAAGACCTGGCAGGACCCACCCCACGAGTGCGCCGGCAAGCAGCACGCCGAAGGTGATCAGGGTCTTCATAATGGTGTCGTTGTAGCTCATCCGTCCGGTGTCAGACGGGGTCGCTGCGGGACGGCCATACATCTCATCGAGCTGTTCCAAGCTGATGGGCTGGCGGCCGGTGTCGCTAAAGACAGCCGAACGGCTAAATGCGGGGTTTGATGACGCCATGTCGTCAATCACTCCTTCTAGTCGTATGCGCCCCAATCAGGAGCGCGTATTCAGTGTATTCAGAAGGCTTGAAAAATCCTTCGAGTTAGCCCCAGGCGTAATGAGAATTAGGGCCAGAAGGGGTTTTCTGCCCAAATGGTGAGCAGCGCCGTGATGACCACCGCGTAGCTGGCAAGCCATAGCCAGCCAAGCCCTATCGAGAGCCAGGCAAGAGTGGTGCCAGATTGGTCCGATTGGCGGATTTGGCGAAGGGCAACGTAGCCAAACGGCATTGCCAGAGGGCTTGCTACGAGTGCTGCGAGAAAAGCAAGGATTGAGAGAATGTTCCAGCGCTTGCCGCGGTGGGATGGTGCATCGACCTCATCGACAACACTCTCCGTGTCGGCAGGCATCGTTACGCGGACATCACTCACAGGCCCAGGCTAGTCGGGTCAGGCCTGGTGGGTGGTGGTGCATAGACTGAGTGTCCGATGTCACTTGCCGAATCTCCCCTCCTCGAGGGCCTAAACGACCGCCAAGCAGAAGCTGTCAGCTATCGGGGCCAAGCACTCCTTATTGTTGCTGGCGCTGGTTCTGGAAAAACCAGCGTGCTCACCAGGCGCATTGCCTCACTGATTGCCGGCAAGGAAGCATGGCCGAGCCAAATTCTCGCCATCACCTTCACTAATAAGGCCGCGGGAGAAATGCGCGAGCGCGTCGGTGGGTTCCTCGGTGAAGCAGCGGAGGGAATGTGGATTTCGACGTTCCACTCGGCCTGTGTTCGCATCCTCCGCACCGAAGCGGAGAGATTTGGCTACACCAAAGCCTTCACCATTTATGACTCGGGTGACCAGCGCGCACTGCTCAAGCGCATCATCAGGGAGCGCGGCTCCGATCGCTTAGGGCTCACACCCGCGAGCGTCTCGGGAAAAATGTCGAGGCTGAAAAACGAACTCGTCGATGTGGATGGTTACCGCTCGCGGGTGAACGACTCTGACCCCAACGATGTGGAGTTCTTCCAAATTTGGGGTGAGTATCAGGCTGAACTTGCCCGCTCACAAGCGTTCGACTTCGACGACCTCATCGTGCACACGGTGCACCTGTTTAGGGCGTTTCCTGAAGTAGCAGCGGTGTATCGCAGGCGATTCCGCCACATTTTGGTCGATGAGTACCAAGACACCAACCATGCCCAATATGCGCTCATTCGAGAACTCACTAAGCCTGTTCCACCCGAGCTTGTGCCCGAAGGCGCTCCCGACGATCAACGCCAAAACGGCCTCGCAGCCCCCACCTTGACCGTGGTGGGTGACTCAGACCAGTCGATTTACGCCTTCCGCGGTGCCGATATTCGCAACATCATCGAGTTCGAGCGCGACTTCCCCGGCGCCAAGGTGGTCTTGTTGGAGCAGAACTACCGCTCCAAGCAAAACATCCTCGACGCCGCAAACGCGGTGATCTCGCACAACTTCGACCGCAAAGCCAAGAACCTCTTTAGCGAGAGGGGCGCGGGAGATCCCATTGTGGGATTCACCGGCTATAGCCAGCACGACGAAGCACAATTCGTGGCGGACGAAATCATCAAGCAATTCGATGAAGGCCACCGCTACAACGACATGGCGGTGTTCTATCGAACGAATGCTCAAACGCGTGCCTTGGAAGAAATTTTCATCCGCCAAGCCATCCCCTACCGGGTGATCGGTGGCACTAAGTTCTACGAGCGCCTGGAAGTAAAAGACATGCTCGCCTACCTCCAGGCCATCGCTAATCCCGCGGACACCTTGGCAATGCGACGCATTTTGAACACGCCTAAGCGCGGAATTGGTCCCGCAACCGAATCAACTCTTGTGTCTCACGCAGAAGCTAATGGCATCACGCTCTCCCAAGCACTTGCCGAAGTCGACCAGCTGGGTCTTGGTCCAAAAGTCACGAAGGCAATCGCTGAGCTAAACGCGCTCCTGGTGGAGCTTCGAAGCACCCTTGATCGTGCCAGTGCAGCAGACACCCTGAAGGCTGTAATTGATCGCACTGGATATAAAGAACTCCTCATGGCCTCTGGCAATCCCCAAGAAGAAGCCCGGGCCGAAAACGTGGACGAATTGTTGGCCGTAGCCACCGAGTTCTCCAGGGGCAACCAAGAGGCGGGCTTGATTGAGTTCTTGACCGAAGTCTCACTGGTGGCCGCAGCCGATGAGCTTGATGATTCTCAAGGAACGGTCTCGCTGATGACTCTCCACACCGCGAAGGGTCTGGAATTTGATGTGGTGTTTGTCACCGGAGTAGAAGAAGAGCTTCTTCCTCACCGGATGAGTGCGGCCGAACCAGGCGGACTCGCCGAAGAGCGCCGGCTGTTTTATGTGGGAATGACACGAGCGAAAGAAAAGCTCTACCTCTCACTTGCGATGAGCCGAATGACCTACACCGGTGAACCTCTCGTGTGTGCACCGAGCCGCTTCCTCCAAGAAATCCCTCAGGATCTCATCCACTGGAGGGAATCCGGAATGGGGCAAGCAGCGCTTAATCGTCCTCGCCCGAGTCTTGAGCGAAGCCTTCCGTCTCTGCCCCAAGCTCCACGGAAAAAGAACACCGCGTGGGCCAACCGCATTGATTCGGTGCCCAGAGACAACTCATCACTGGAGCTCGCGGTCGGTGATCGAATCAACCACGATGACTTCGGCGGCGGGTCGGTTACTGCACTCACCGGTGAAGGACCTAAGCGAGTAGCCGAGGTTCAGTTCGACACGGTCGGTAAAAAGCGTTTGCTTGTCAAAATTGCACCGATTTCTCGAGTCGATTAGCGAGGTCTCGGCAAAAACCTTCACGTGAAGAGACTAGGCTTGGGGTGTCTGTTGGGCCCGGTGGTCAAGCTGCCGAGGCTCCATTACACGTCGTGTGAGAGGTTTATCCCCCGTGGATCTATTTGAGTATCAAGCTCGAGACATGTTCGAAAAGCACGGAGTACCCGTGCTCCCCGGCAAAATTGCCGACACGCCTGACGAAGTCTTCGCCGCAGCATCCGAAATGGGTGGCGTGACGGTCGTCAAAGCCCAGGTCAAGACCGGAGGCCGCGGTAAAGCCGGTGGCGTCAAGGTCGCAAAGACCCCCGAAGACGCGAAGGCTGCTGCCGAGTCCATTCTGGGCCTCGACATCAAAGGCCACGTCGTCCGCCGCGTGATGGTGGCCGCGGGCGCAGCAATCGCTGAAGAGTTTTACTTCTCGGTTCTGCTTGATCGCGCTAATCGCTCCTACCTGGCTCTGTGCAGCTACGAGGGCGGAATGGAAATTGAGCAGCTGGCCGAAGAGCGCCCCGACGCTCTGGCCCGTATTGAGGTCTCGCCCCTGACAGGAATCGACTTGGCAAAGGCCAAGGAGATCGCCGTCGCTGCGAATTTCCCTGCAGAGCTCGTGGACAAGGTTGCTCCGGTGTTCGTCACCCTTTACGACGTTTACGTGAAGGAGGACGCCACCCTGGTCGAGGTGAACCCCCTGGTTCTGACCGAGTCAGGCGACATCATCGCCCTTGACGGCAAGGTGAGCTTGGACGAGAACGCCGAGTTCCGCCAAGAACACCACGCTGACCTCGCAGACAAGGCATCGGCCGACCCACTGGAAGAAAAAGCCAAGGCTCACGACCTCAACTACGTGAAGCTCGATGGCGAAGTGGGAGTTATTGGAAACGGTGCAGGCCTGGTGATGTCAACACTCGACGTTGTCGCATATGCCGGTGAGCAGTTTGGCGGCGTGAAGCCAGCCAACTTCCTCGACATTGGTGGTGGAGCCTCTGCTGAGGTGATGGCCGCCGGACTGGATGTGATTTTGGGTGACCCCCAGGTCAAGTCGGTATTTGTCAACGTGTTTGGTGGAATCACCGCATGTGACAAGGTCGCAAACGGAATCGTGAAAGCCCTTGAAATCTTGGGCGACCAGGCCAGCAAGCCCCTCGTGGTGCGACTGGATGGTAACAGCGTCGACGAGGGTCGCCGCATTCTTACCGAAGCGAACCACCCGTTGGTTCAGCTTGCAGAAACCATGGACGAAGGGGCGAGCCGCGCTGCTGAGCTCGCTGCGAAGTAGGGGATTGACCAATGGCAATTTTTCTCGACAAGAACTCGAAAGTCATCGTCCAGGGAATCACTGGTGGTGAAGGGTCAAAGCACACTGCACTCATGCTCGCCTCTGGTACTCAGGTGGTCGGTGGAGTAAACGCCCGCAAGGCAGGCGAAACCGTCACCCACGGCGATGTCACTCTTCCCGTGTTTGGAACTGTTGCTGAAGCAATGGCCGAAACTGGCGCTGATGTGTCGGTTGTGTTCGTGCCACCTGCTTTTGCAAAGTCCGCAGTGATGGAAGCAATCGACGCGGAAATGCCACTTGTTGTGGTGATCACCGAAGGTATCCCCGTGAAGGACACTGCCGAGTTCTTCGCCTACTCGCAGGAAAAGGGCACCAGCCGATTGATTGGTCCCAACTGCCCAGGAATCATCACCCCCGGTGAAGCGCTGGCTGGAATTACCCCCGCGACCATCACCGGAAGCGGACCTATTGGATTGGTCTCGAAGTCAGGAACCCTGACCTACCAGATGATGTTTGAGCTTCGCGATATCGGATTCTCGACCGCCATTGGTATTGGTGGTGACCCCATTGTGGGAACCACCCACATCGATGCTCTCGAGGCGTTCGAAGCGGACCCCAACACCAAGGCAATCGTGATGATTGGTGAAATCGGTGGTGACGCTGAAGAGCGCGCTGCGGACTACATCAGGGCACACGTCACCAAGCCAGTGGTGGGCTATGTCGCAGGATTCACTGCCCCAGAGGGTAAGACCATGGGTCACGCCGGCGCAATCGTGTCTGGTTCGGCCGGCACTGCTCAGGCGAAGAAGGATGCCCTCGAAGCGGCTGGCGTGAAGGTGGGGAAGACTCCTAGTGAGACTGCTCGCTTGATGCGCGAGATTGTCGAAGCTCTTTAGTCCGCGTCACAGCCGCTCGGTGACAGTGCTGACGGCTAGGCTCAAAAGGCCATGAACGCCCGACTTGCGGCTTTAATTACCGCGCTAGAAACGCTTGTCGTTGTGGGTATTGGCGTGGGCATTTTCTTTGCGCCTCTGAGTTTGGTCTGGGCACTCGATGACCAGTTTTCGACCGATTTATTGACCTACTGGCGCGCGTCTGCCGATTTCTGGCTGCTGGGACACGCAGTCCCCATCTCCGTGTCTCTTGATTACGAGACTGCTGCTGCTCTCGGGTTGGCCGGCGGCCAGTCGAACTTTGTGCTCTCCGCAGCGCCCCTGGGTGCTGGGCTACTCACACTCTGGTGGGGATTCCGAATGGGTCGTCGAGACTTAATCCTTGACTACCCGCTTATTGTGTGGCTCGTCGGAGTGGTCACGCTTGCGGGCTTGAGCTATGGAATCCACGTCAGCGCAGCACATTCGATGGCGTCGACTGATCTGATTCAGGCCACCATTCAGCCATCACTGTTTCTTGCTGCGGGGCTCATTGTCGCGTCGTGGACGACGAAGTGGTCACAGGGGCGACAGTGGATGCAATCTGTGGTCTCCGAAGGTGCCTGGAATGTTTTGGCCACCGGCGCCCGCGCGGGAATCGCAGCCGCGTTTGGTCTGATTGCGCTCGCTAGCGTCTTCTTTGCTCTCTTACTCATTACCTCTTACGCAACCGTGGTGGGGCTGTTTGAATCCCTCGGGCCAAGCGTGATGGGGCTGATTGTCTTATTTATTGGCCAACTCGCTCTCATTCCAAACTTTGTGATGTGGATTGCATCGTGGCTGGTTGGACCAGGGTTCTCACTGGGCGCCGCGGCCCATTTCTCCCCGCTTGGTACCGACATCCAAGCCGTCCCCGCCTTGCCCATCTTGGGCTCACTGCCCACAAATGTGGATTCGATTGGCTTTAGCCTTGTCGCTCTCCCAGTGCTCGTCGCTGTGGTCGCAACCATGCTTGCTAAGCGCGCTCAGCCTTCAATGCAGTCGCGGGGCGCACTGAACTCGATTGTCACCGTGGTGTCCACCGCGGTGGTTTCGACAGTGATTGCTGTGGTGGTCTTGAGTGTCCCCGCGGCACTGAGTAGTGGCGCTTTTGGTCCTGGTCGATTCGTCGACGTGGGAATCATTGGCTCAGACTTCGCAACGTGGTGGGCAATTGAAGTGTTGGCCGGCTCTATTCTTGGCGCCCTCGCCTTTGATGTGTGGCGTTGGGTAAGGCTTCAGGACCAGGCTTATTCGGCCACGAGCTCTCGGTAGGCTTGGACGGTGACGACCCGAATTGTTCTCCTGATCTCTGGTACCGGGTCCAACGCACGTTCACTTCTTGACAGCCTCCACGCCTCTGTGGGCGCTGTGGACGCGAGCGTGGTCGCAGTCGGCTCGGATAAGGACGCGCCTGGCTTCACTCACGCCGCCCACTATGGCCTCCCCACCTTCCACGTTCCGCTTAATTCTGGCGATGACAGAGATGCATGGGGTGAGCGCCTAATCGCCGAAATCGATCGGTTTGAACCAGACCTTGTCATCTTGAGCGGGTTTATGAGGCTTGTTCCCTCAAATGTCGTCGAGCACTATTCGCCGGCGCTATGGAACACGCACCCTGCCTATCTGCCGGAGTTTCCTGGAGCTCACGCGGTGGCCGATGCGATGGCTGCGGGCGTGAGCGAGACGGGTGCGTCGGTCATTGTTGTCGACAACGGGGTCGACACCGGACCGATCCTGGCTCAGCGTCGGGTAGCAATTAACCCGGGTGATACTGAAGAAAGTGTCCACGAGCGCATAAAGGTCGTGGAGAGGGAATTGTTATTTGATCTGGTCAGACAGGCCAGTTCAGGTGAATTGACGATAGAGATGAGAGAAAGTGGCCGCGCCCATGACTAAGACCACCATTCGCCGAGCCCTGATTAGCGTGAGCGACAAGACGGGGCTGCTGGAGTTTGCCAAGGCACTTACCGAAGGCGGCGTTCACCTGGTGTCCACGGGTTCGACTGCGGCGACTATTCGAGACGCCGGGATGGACGTGACCGAAGTGGCCCAGGTGACGGGGTTTCCTGAAGCGCTCGATGGTCGGGTAAAAACTCTTCACCCCAGCATTCACGGTGGAATCCTTGCCGATCGCAGGCTGGACTCACACCGAGCTCAACTCGACGAGTTAGGCATCGAGGCCTTCGACCTGGTCGCGGTAAATCTCTACCCCTTTGAGGCCACCATTTCTCGAGGAGCCGACTTCGACGAGGCGATTGAGAACATCGACATTGGTGGACCCGCGATGGTCCGCGCTGCGGCCAAGAACCACGCGTCTGTGGCGATTGTGGTGGACCCCAGCGACTACGACGCGATTGTCGAACAAATCAACACTGGTGGCGTCAGCCTCGAGACTCGCACTGCGCTCGCGCAAAAAGCGTTCGCGCACACTGCGGGCTATGACTCTCTTGTGGCGAGTTGGCTTGCCGGCCAGATTGGTCACACGGCAGTCCACGATGGAGTGACCATGGCTGCGAGGCTTCGTGGTGAGCTTCGCTACGGCGAAAACTCACATCAAAGCGCTGCGCTGTATGAACGCCCCGGAGCGCCGGAAGGTCTCGCCCAGGCTGAGATCATTCAGGGCAAGGCGATGTCGTTTAACAACTACCTCGACGCCAACGCCGCCCTGGATGCGGCCTTCGACCACGAGGGCCCTGCCGTGGCAATTATTAAGCACCAAAACCCTTGCGGTATCGCGACCGGGGAGAGCCTTATCGAGGCCTACCGGGCTGCACACGCCTGTGACCCCGTCAGCGCCTTTGGCGGAGTCATTGCTCTCAACCGCGAGCTCGACGCAGAAACCGCAACAGCAATCGCGGAGGTGTTCACCGAAGTGGTGGTCGCGCCGTCGGTATCTCCCGAGGCTGCGAAGGCGCTCGAGGCGAAGAAAAACCTCCGAGTTGCACTGCTGCCCGAAGGCTTTGCTCGAGAGGCATGGGACCTTCGCCTCATCTCGGGCGGTCTTCTCGTGCAGGAGCGCGATATGTCATTTGCTCCCGCCAGCCAGTGGGAGCTCGTCGCAGGGGAAGCGGCCGACGCCGAGACTTTGTCGTCGCTGGAGTTTGCCTGGCGGGCAGTGAAGTCGGTGAAGTCAAATGCGATCTTGTTGGCTCAGGGCAACGCGAGCGTCGGTATTGGAATGGGCCAGGTCAACCGCGTCGACTCCTGCCAGCTGGCCGTAGCTCGAGCTGGGGAGCGAGCCGCGGGATCCGTTGCCGCCTCTGACGCATTTTTCCCATTTGCCGATGGATTGCAGATTCTGCTTGACGCTGGAGTGAGGGCAGTTGTTCAGCCGGGTGGCTCCGTGCGCGACGAAGAAGTCGTTGAAGCCGCGAAAAAGGCCGGAATCACGCTCTACCACACGGGTGAGCGTCACTTTCTTCACTAGGAAAGAGGGAGAGACCCGATTCGATCGCCATAGGCGGAGTCGCCCACATCGACGAAGCCCAGGTGGTGGAAGAACTCTCCTGGACCGTCGTCCCCTGGAGTCCACATCACGGTGAGACTCTTGCACTCTTGGCGCCGCGCTTCATCGATGACTGCTTCGACTGCGAATCGTCCAACACCTTCACCTTGGTGTGATCCGGCGACAGTGATGCGCCAAATGCAGCAGCGGAGCTCTTCTTTGGGGTGTTCTGGGTCGCAATAGGCGCGAACAAAGCCGACCACCTCGTCGCCCTGCTTGATCACCCGCGACCAGGCCTTGGACGGGTCAATGCCTTGTTCTTCTTGGGTGTAGGTCGTCGGGGTCGCAAATGCCTGTTGTCCTGGGCGCAACTCAAGTCCGTTTGCCGCGACAGCGGTGGAGGCGGAGAGTTCTTCGAGAACGAGATCAGGCATAAATCCAGATTAGAGGCTTATCGGCGCTTGTGGGGATTTATCTCCACGTGAAGATAAATTCAATATCGGGTTAGACTGGTCACGGCGCAATGATCGCCATTTCAAGACCAATTCAGAGGGGCCCTTCGTGGAGAAAATCAAGGTTGACGGTGTCGTAGTCGAGCTCGACGGCGACGAAATGACGCGCATTATTTGGCAGTTCATCAAGGAACGCCTCATTCACCCTTACCTGGATGTCACGCTCGAGTATTACGACCTCGGGATCGAAAAGCGTGATGAAACCGACGACCAGATCACCGTCGATGCAGCCCACGCGATCATTAAGCACGGTGTCGGCGTAAAGTGCGCAACGATTACCCCCGACGAGGCCCGTGTTGAGGAATTTGGCCTCAAGAAGATGTGGCGAAGCCCGAATGGAACCATTCGTAACATCATCGGCGGCGTGATTTTCCGCGAGCCCATCATCATCTCCAACATTCCTCGCCTGGTCCCTGGCTGGAACAAGCCGATCATCGTCGGCCGTCACGCATTTGGTGACCAGTACCGTGCGACTGATTTTGTCTTCGACGGCCCAGGAACCCTCTCGATTAGTTTCCAGCCCCAGGATGGCTCTGAGGCCCAAAGCTTTGAGGTGTTCCAGGCCCCAGGAGCTGGTGTCGCTATGGCGATGTACAACCTCGACGAGTCGATCCGCGACTTTGCGCGTGCCTCGATGAACTACGGTCTCTCCCGCGGATACCCCGTGTACCTCTCGACCAAGAACACCATCCTCAAGGCCTACGACGGACGCTTCAAGGATCTCTTCCAGGAAATCTTCGACGCTGAGTTCAAAGACAAGTTCGAAGCCGCTGGCATCACCTATGAACACCGCCTGATCGACGACATGGTTGCAAGTGCCATGAAGTGGGAGGGTGGCTACGTCTGGGCAACCAAGAACTACGACGGTGACGTCCAGTCCGACACTGTTGCTCAGGGCTTTGGCTCACTCGGTTTGATGACCAGTGTGTTGACCTCTCCTGACGGAAAGATTGTGGAGGCAGAAGCTGCTCACGGAACTGTGACTCGTCACTACCGCGAACACCAGGCCGGCCGCCCCACCTCGACCAACCCGATTGCGTCGATTTACGCATGGACCAGAGGTCTGGCCCACCGCGGAAAACTCGATGGCAACGACGCGTTGATTGAATTTGCCAACACCCTCGAGCAGGTTGTTGTCGAGACCGTAGAAGCTGGTCAGATGACCAAGGACCTCGCGTTGTTGGTAAGCCCCGACCAGAAGTGGCTCACCACCGAGGATTTCCTCGCAGCACTCGACACCAACCTCCAAGCAAAACTTGGCGCTTAACTAGAAAAAATACCCCTAGGGGTATACACTGGGTGTACCGGCGGATACGCCGAGTAGACCTAACACGAGGAGATCTCATGTGCAGTGCAGTGCGTTGTAACCGTTGTGGCAAAGTGACCTGGAGTGGCTGCGGCCAGCACATCGAAGAGGCGCTGAGCCCCTTCGCTCCAGAAGAACTGTGCACCTGCGGGTAACTCGCTGAACACCAGCAGTTCTCTCGAGTTGCTTCGCCAACTCGACACCATCATCGAGCAATCCCTCGATGCCCTGACCTCAGCGGCGTCGGGGGATTCTCTATGCACGCTAAAAGGCGTCAGCGTCCAAGCTGCGAAGTATCACGAGGGCCAAGTGGTCTTCGCGAAGCAGGTAAAAAAGGCGTTTTCGCATAATTCCTCGACAGCGCTCAATGATGTGCGCCAGAAATGGCAGGTAGAAAATCCCGAGGCGTTGAGGGCAGACCCCGGCTGGAAGTCCTACTTCACCGGAGGGGTTGATATGGGTGAGCAGCTGGCTAAGTTGTGGGGCGATAAAACCCAGTAGCACGTGACAGAATCGTTGGAGTGAAGCCCGTTCTTAACTTCTTCCGCACTTATCCGTGGGTATTAGCCGCGTTGATCGTGGGAGTTGTGGGGCTTCTGCTTCCTTTCGCTGGAGCAGAGATCTTTACTCCCTGGATCGTCGGTGGTTTTGCCGGTGTAGTGGCCATTACCCAAGCCTGGGGAATGATCAAATCCATCCTCAAGGGCCACTGGGGGTTAGACGTTCTCGCTGTGACTGCGATCATCTCAACTCTCGCCGTGGGCGAATTCTGGGCGAGCTTGATCATTGTGTTGATGTTGACCGGCGGTGAAGCGCTCGAAGACTTTGCCGCGGTGCGCGCAAAGCGTGACCTTCAGGCTCTCTTTGACCGAGTACCCACCAGAGCACACCGAGTCTTAGCGGACGGATCGATTGAAGACATTGACGCTGACGCAATTGCGGTGGGCGATCGAATATTGGTGCGCCCGTCAGAAATCGTTCCCGTCGATGGGCCATTGCGTTCAGAAAGCGCTGACTTTGATGAGTCGTCTCTCACCGGTGAAAGCCTTCCCGTGTCAAAGTCCACCGGCGATATGGTGCTCAGTGGTTCGGTCAACGGCAGCCGAGCGGTTGAAATTGTGGCGGAAAAAGAGGCCAAAGACTCCCAATTCCAGCGCATTGTCGCCTTGGTCAACGAAGCATCTGATTCAAAAGCACCTCTGGTGCGCTTGGCCGATCGATACGCGGTCCCTTTCACCGCGGTTGCCTACGTCATTGCGGGATTGGCCTGGTACTTAAGCGGCGATGCCGTTCGTTTTGCTGAAGTTCTCGTCGTTGCCACACCTTGCCCCCTGCTGATTGCCGCGCCCGTTGCGTTCATGGGGGGAATGTCCAGGGCGGCAAAGTCAGGCGTTGTGATTAAAGACGCCGGCACGCTCGAGCGTCTCGCCGAAGTGCGTACCCTCGCCCTCGACAAAACGGGAACGCTTACCTACGGCCACCCCGAAGTCTCGGATATCCGGGCGGTCTCCGGCGATGGCAACGAACTGTTGTCGATGGTGGCAAGCGCTGAGCAATATTCATCGCACGTGCTCGCTCACGCCATCGTTTCAGAAGCGAAAAACCGCGGCGCAACACTTGTCGATGCTGACTCTGCCGAGGAAGTTGCCACCCACGGAGTGCGCGCCACCCTCAAGGGCGTTGAAGTAATCGTCGGAAAACCGGGTTTTGTTGCAGAACATGCCTCCGGAGTGGTCGAAGAAGACCTTCAAGCTGGGGAAATTGTGATCTACGCAGCAATTGGCGGAAAATTTGCCGGTGCGATTGTGTTGAAGGACACCATCCGCACTGAAGCGAAGAGCACCCTCGATGCACTCCGCGCACGAGGAGTGGAACAAATTGTGATGGTCTCGGGTGATAGCCAAGCCACCACCAGTCATGTGGCCGAGGAACTAGGGGTTACCCGCGCACACGGTGGCCTGCTGCCAGAAGACAAAGTCACGATTGTGAAGTCGCTTGAGCCGCGAAACGTGATGATGGTGGGAGACGGTGTCAATGACGCTCCCGTCCTCGCCTCAGCAGATGTTGGCGTTGCCATGGGAGCAAAGGGCTCTACTGTGGCCGGTGAATCTGCCGACGTCGTGATTTTGGTCGACAATTTGGAGGTTGTCTACAAAGCATTGAGCGTAGGTAGTCGAACGATTCGCATCGCGCTTCAAAGCATTTGGCTGGGCATTGTGATCAGCGTCGGGCTCATGCTCTTGGCGGCGTTCGGTCACTTGCCCGCAATTTATGGGGCCCTCTTACAAGAAGTCGTTGACCTTGTTGCCATCCTGGGCGCACTTCGCGCGGTTCAAGACCGCGATTAGCGGAAGATAATCGTCCGGATTCCATCCATCAGAATGCGGTGTTCTGCGAACCAGCTCACCGCTTGGGCAAGCGTCCTCGATTCCTCATCCTGACCCACCCGCACCAGCTCAGACACTGATTGAGAGTGGTCTACCCGAACAACGTTTTGTTCGATGATGGGTCCTTCATCCAAGTCTTCGGTGACGAAGTGGGCAGTTGCGCCGATGAGTTTCACACCACGTTGGTGGGCTTGGCGGTAAGGGTTTGCGCCTTTGAAGCCGGGCAAGAACGAGTGATGAATGTTGATGATTTTTCCGGAGAGTTTTTCACACAGCTCAGGGCTCAACACCTGCATATAGCGCGCGAGGACGACGAGTTCGATGTCATGTTTCTCAACCTGTTCGAGCACGCGTTTCTCGAAGGCGGCTTTTTGTGCGATATCGGTCACCGGCATGGACTCGAAAGGGACACCAAAAAACGACACCGTCTCAGACAATGTGTCGTGGTTTGCCATTACAACGGGTACGTCGATGGAGAGGTGGCCGTCTCGTTGCTTGCCGAGTAAGTCGACCACACAGTGCTTGGCCGTCGAGGCAAGAATCAGGGTGCGAAGCGGTCGGCCTACCTCGGTAATGGAGTGGTCCATCTCGTATGTGGCAACGACAGGTGAGAGCTCTTTTTCTAACTCCTCGGCGCTTCGGGGCGTTTCGACCTGGAGGCGCATAAAGAAACGGCCTGTGTCGTGGCTTGAAAACTGTTGCGACTCAGTGATGTTTCCCTCGGCAGCAACCACCGCGCCGCTGATGGCGTGGACGATACCCGGTTGGTCGTCACAGCTGAGGGTGACAATGAGGTGAGACGAATCAGACACCCCCATATCCTAGGCGCCCGCCCGTCGCTGGAGAGGCTCAGCCTCCACCTAATAGACTTATGCCATCGCGACTGGCGTAGGGATGGGTCACCATCGGGGAGCGAATAGGTAGAAGCCGAGCGCCTGGGCAACTGCCGCCAATAAGGGCCGTAGGCCCATGACACCGTAGCCAGAAGGAGATACCGTGAGCCCTGCGCAAGACGCCCGTGCCGCTTCATTCACCGCCCCACTCGAGAGCATCGACCCCGAAATCGCAGAGGTCCTCGAGAACGAACGCGGTCGCCAGGAAAACACCCTGGAAATGATCGCCAGTGAAAACTTTGTTCCCTTCTCCGTGCTGGAAGCACAAGGAAGCGTTCTGACTAACAAATATGCCGAAGGTTATCCCGGTAAGCGCTACTACGGTGGCTGCGAATTTGTCGACGTTGCAGAAAACCTGGCCATTGAGCGGGCAAAGAAGCTCTTTGGAGCTGCCTACGCAAATGTCCAGCCTCACTCTGGTGCAACGGCAAACGCTGCTGTATTGCACGCTATTGCGAGCCCCGGCGACACCATCCTTGGTCTTGAGCTCGCTCACGGTGGACACCTCACCCACGGTATGAAGATCAACTTCTCGGGCAAGGTGTACAACGCCACTGCATACGGTGTGAACGAAGAGTCCTTCTTGATCGACATGGACCACGTGCGTGACCAGGCAAAAGCCCACAAGCCAGCCGTGCTGATTGCCGGATGGTCGGCCTACCCCCGCCACCTCGACTTCGCGGCCTTCCGCGAGATTGCAGACGAAGTGGGCGCAAAGTTGTGGGTCGATATGGCTCACTTTGCAGGCCTCGTCGCTGCAGGTCTGCACCCCTCGCCTGTTCCCTACGCAGACGTCGTCTCCACCACGGTGCACAAGACCCTGGGCGGACCTCGCTCTGGTTTGATTCTGAGCCGTGATGAGGAACTCGCCAAGAAGCTGAACTCGGCAGTGTTCCCTGGCCAGCAGGGTGGACCGCTGATGCACGTGATCGCTGCGAAGGCTGTCGCGTTCAAGATCGCCATGGAGAAAGAATTCAAGGACCGCCAGCAGCGCACCATCGATGGCGCCCAGGCCTTGGCTGCTCGCTTGACTAGCGACGATGCACGTGCCGCAGGTATTGACGTGTTGACTGGTGGAACCGACGTGCACTTGGCACTGGTTGACCTTCGCACCTCTGAGATCAACGGTCAAGAAGCCGAAGACCTCCTGCACGAGGTGGGAATCACCGTGAACCGTAACTCGATTCCGAATGACCCACGGCCCCCGATGGTCACCAGCGGTGTCCGCATCGGAACCCCCGCCCTTGCCACTCGTGGTTTTGGAGGCGAAGAGTTCACCGAGGTCGCAGACATCATCGCTCAGACGCTGATGCCAGGTGCAGACATTCAGGCGCTTTCTGCTCGAGTAAAGGCTTTGGCTGGAAACTTCCCGTTGTACCGGGAACTTTCCTAACCAGAACGGTTCACAGGTGAGCGCACAAGTACTTGACGGCTTAGCGACTGCCAAGTCGATTAAGACTGAGCTTTCCCGCCGGGTAGAGGCTCTTCGAACAAAGGGTCATACCCCGGGTCTTGCCACGGTATTGGTCGGCGAGGACCCTGGATCAAAGTGGTACGTCGCGGGAAAACATCGCGACTGCAATGAGGTGGGAATCTCATCGATTCGAGAAGACCACTCGGCTGACATCACCGAAGAAGAGCTATTGGCGGTGCTGGATCGGCTCAATGCCAACCCAGACGTCACGGGATACATCGTCCAACTTCCCTTACCTCCTCACATTGATGTCGACCGGGTCTTGGAGAGGATCGACCCGGATAAGGACGCAGACGGTTTGCACCCGATGAACCTGGGGCGCCTTGTCAACAAGGTTGCAGGTGATATCGAGTCGCCTCTTCCGTGTACCCCACGCGCGGTGATTGAACTCGTCACCCGCCATGGGCTCGACTTCGCCGGCAAACACGTGGTCGTTGTGGGCCGTGGAGTTACGGTGGGCCGCTCGATTGGTTTGCTCCTCACGAGAAGGGGAGTCGACGCGACAGTCACGCTGACCCATTCCAGGACACCTGACCTTCACGAACACCTGAGCCGCGCGGACATCATTGTGGCGGCGGCAGGTGTTGCCCACATCGTCGGCCCTCAGGATTTGAAGCCAGGAGCAGTCGTTCTGGATGTTGGAGTATCGAGGCAGCGAAACGACGAGACGGGCAAAGACGACATCGTGGGTGATGTGGACCCAGCGGTTGCCGCTGTTGCCTCGTGGGTCTCACCAAACCCTGGTGGCGTAGGCCCAATGACGAGAGCACTACTGTTGAAAAACGTGGTTGAAATGGCAGAGCGTCAGGCAGGAATCAGTAATGGCTAAGTTGTATTTCCGCTACGGAGCAATGAATTCTGGTAAGTCCACTGCCCTATTGCAGGCGGCACACAACTACGAGGAGCGCGGCCAACGCGTCGTCTTGATCAAGCCCCGAGTCGACACCAAAGGTGCCGACCAGATCGTCTCGCGCCTTGGTGTGACCAGAACAGTTGACGTCGTGGTCGAACCCCACGACAACATGGTGGCTCTCGTTGCCGAGCAAATAGATCTTCTCCAGGGACAGACTGGCGAGCGTCTCGCCTGCGTCCTTGTCGACGAAGCCCAGTTTCTTACCCCACGCCAGGTTGATGAGCTCTTTATTGCCGCGGTGCAAATCAATATCCCGATCTTGGCCTATGGAATTCGTACCGACTTCCAAACCGTGGCCTTCCCGGGAAGTCGCCGGATGCTCGAAATCGCACACTCTCTTGAAGAGTTGAAGACCATTTGTCGCTGCGGCCGAAAGGCCGTGTTTAACGGGCGCAAGGTCGACGGAAAGTTCATCTTCGATGGCGATCAGGTCGCAATCGATGGCCAAAATGTCACCTATGAGTCGTTGTGTGGCGAGTGCTACTTGGCAGAAAGCGGTGGAAAGCTCGCATCTGGCTATTCAGCCGACAACGCGATTGGCTTCTCAGAGCCGATGGGGCCAGATTCAGACTTTAGCTAATTGGTCGGGGTGACAGGATTTGAACCTGCGACCTCGTCGTCCCGAACGACGCGCGCTACCAAGCTGCGCCACACCCCGTAAGTAACCGGTTAAGCGTAACCGATATCGTCTCCAACCAAGGTGACGAGGACAGCTTCTGGGGGGCAGGCAAAACGAATTGGAGCGTAAATATTGGTACCAATTCCTGCCGACACATTGAGGTAACTTGCCCGGTTCGCGTGGCGCCACAGATGCAGCCCTCTGGCGTACCGAGTCGGCAAATCGCAGTTCGTGGTCAACGCTCCGACGCCTGGAACACACACCTGGCCGCCGTGGGTGTGGCCGGCAAAAATGAGCTCGGAGCCGTTGGTCACCATCGCGTCTAGTACGCGGCGGTAGGGAGCGTGAGTGACGCCAAGTGAGGTCACTGATCGGTGCGACTTAGCGTTGGTCCCACTTCTCGACTCACGAAAAGCCTCCAGCCATTGAGGCATATGGGCAATTTCATCCTCGCCGTGGTGGGCATCACCCACGCCCACAAATTCAAGCTCTGAGCCCTTAATGGTGAGCGATACGGCTCCGTTATTGATGTCGTGCCAGCCAAGTTCTTGCGTGTAGAGGTGGAGCAGACCCTCAAAGTCCAGCGACTCGCTCACCTCCGTGGCCTGGCTTGGGCCAAACAGATAACTAAAGGGGTTAACCGCGCGCGGCGCCACGCGATCATTAGAACCGTGGACCACAACACCCGGTATGCCTTGAAGTGGTTTGAGGGCTTCTCGGAGGGCCGGGAGCGCGTCTTTGTGGCCGAGGAAGTCGCCTGTTCCAACAATCAAGTCGGGCGGGTTGTCTCCGAGAGCTCGAATCCACGAAATTGCGTTTTTTTGCCACGGAGCTAAATGCAGGTCGCTCAAATGAAGCACTCGGATAGGCTCGCTACCCGCGTCCAGGATGGGGACTTGTTCAACCCGGAGGCGATAGTTTCCCCGCTCCACAATGACGCCCCACGCGGCTGCGCCCACGGCAAGCGCACCCAATCCCCAAAGGGACCGGGAGATAGTGGTTGCAGGAGCTGCCACGGGGCTACTCCAGGGCGGTGTCGGGGTCAGGTGCAGCGCCTGCAGCACACTGCATGGCCACTTCTACGCCGGTGTCTACCTTGACGACCTCGCCGGGTTCTGGAGATTGACCAATAGCGATGCCGTTACCCGTATCGGAGCCAGCCGAGCCTTCTACGCAGTAGAAGTTGATCGCTCCATACATTCCCGCTGCCGAGAGTGCTCCACGAGTTTCCACTTCCGTAAGCGCGGGGGAGATCACATTGGGCATTGAGGTAGAAGGCACATAGCGATCACCCGCGTCACCGTCGGTGTTGACATACACCGTTTGTCCGCGAGCCAAGAGGGTGCCAGGAGCGGGTTCGAAGTAGCTGACTACTCCACCGCCGCCTACTCGGATTTCTAGGTTCAAACCGATGCCGTTGAGCAACAACATGGCTTCATCCACATACATTCCGGTGATGTCTGGCAATTGAACCCCAGAGCCATTCAGCAGCCTCGTAGGAGGAGTGGGAAACGAGTCCCCGCCGTACTGTTCGTTAGCAAGTTGCATGATGGGGCGGAAGATGTCGTGACGCATCACGGTTCCACCGGAGATGTTTCGAAGGCTGGTGTCACCGACGATGTTTCCTACCCACACGGCTGTCGCAACCTCAGTGCTCGAGCCGACCATCCAGGTTTGCACCTGGGAGTCAGTCGTTCCCGTCTTTCCAATTACCGGAACCGTTCCGCCGGGGTTTGATCGCCCACCGGTGCCGCCATTAACTACTCCGCGCATGGGAGAGGCTGCAGCGGCAGCAACATCAGGTGTCACTGCTTGGCGGCAGGTAGTGGTTTGTCCAGACAGTGTCACGCCGTTGGTAGTGACGATGCGGTCGATGATCACGGGGGTGCAGACTTGTCCGCCGTTAGCGATTCCCGCAAACGCGGTGGCCATAGTCAGCGGCGCAATTTCATTGGTTCCAAGAATTGCCGCAGGGTTGGTCTGCAGGGGGCCTGAGTCAGCACGGTGAACGTTGAGTGCTTCGGCTACTCGGCGAATCTCGCACTGGTCGAGCTCTTTGCCGATGGAGGCGTACGCCGAGTTGATCGACCGTACTGTCGCGTCATATACCGTGACCGAGGGAACCTCTAGATTTCCAGAGTTCTTAAACTCCCAAATTCCACCCCAGGGCCCTCCGCCATCTGCACAGGTGTCGAGAAACTCCGCTTGGTCCATTTCAAACTTTGAAGCGTCCACCACTTCGTTCAAGCCGAAGCCGCGCTGGAGCCATGCCAGCAAGGCGAAGATCTTGTAGGTCGACCCGACCTGGAATCCACTGGAGCCGCCATAGGCGCGGTCGGTGTTGAAGTTCACCGCTGTGGTGGTGATTCCACCACCTTCTTCGGTGTCGTTAAAGATCTTGTTTTGGGCCATCGTCAGCACGCGCCCGGTGCCTACCTCCACACTGACGGTGGCGCTACCAAGTTCAAATTTCTCGTAGTCGTTGGGGACCAGTTCCCAAATACGATCTTGAGCTGTCTGCTGCAGCTCCATATTCATGGTGGTGTAGACGTCGAGACCACCCTGGCGCCAGCGGCTTTGGCGCTCCTCAGGAGTTGCACCGAGACTTTCGAAGTTGTCGATGTTCTTTACGACGTAGTCACAGAAGAACTTGGCATAGTCGTCGGCGGCCAAACACCCATTGGTGGGCTCTGCGAGATTGACGAAGTTTCCGTCGACGGGCGTGTTGATGGCTTCGGTGTATTCGGCCTCGGTGATGTACTCCTCGGCGAACATCGCCTGCAAGATCACGTCACGACGGGCTTGGTTCGCTTCGTAGTTGTCAGGAGACGACAGGTTCCTACTGGTGGGGTACTGAACGATCGCAATCAAACTCGCGGCTTCAGCCGGAGTGAGTTCCCACGACTGCTTTCCAAAGTAGAGCTGCGATGCTGCCTGGACGCCGTAGGTGTTTCCACCAAACGCGGCGATGTTGAGATAGGCCTCAAGGATTTCGTCCTTGGTGAAGCGCTTTTCCAAACCAATGGCGAGCTTCATTTCGTTGAGCTTTCGCTCAAAGTCAGTCGCGGTGGCTTGCTGATAGGCCTCCTGGCGTTCCTCCTCAGTGGGCAGGTACAAAGAGCGCTGAACAAAAATGTTCTTAATGAGCTGCATCGTCAAAGTGGATGCACCCGACTGAATTCCTCCGCTGAAGACGTTTCCAAGAACCGCGCGCAGAAGTGATGTGGCATCAACACCAGAGTGTTCGTAGAAACGACGGTCCTCACCGGCAACGGCAGCGCTCACCAGATACGGCGACATGCGCTCGATCGCGATTTCCTCACGGTCTTGCCAGTAGACCTCGGCAATCTTCACGTAGCCCTGGCGGGGACTGTTGGTGCGATAGGCCCAAAGCGTGTTCTTCTCGGCTTGTTCTCCAATGTCGATGTACTCCGGCAGGGCGTCAAAGACACCCACAGCGCTGTTCGCGCCGACGCCTGTGATCGCGAGGGCGGGTGCCACCATCGACGTAATAATGAGGCCGGCTAGAGCGGACATTCCCGCTAATCCAAGGATTGAGGGGAGCACGCCAAAGCGCCTCGGCGAAGAATCTGCCATAGCAGTAGGCTACGCGATGGAAATAAGAGTCAGCTCCTAGAGAGGAAGAGATTATGACGAAGTGGGAATACATCACCACCCCTCTGCTGATTCATAACACCACCGCAATTTTGAATAACTGGGGTGATGAAGGTTGGGAGCTCGTCCAAATTGTGACCGGCCCCGAAGGCGGACTCGTCGCCTATTTGAAGCGCCCCGTGGAAGGAAAATAGTGGGACACATTGATGCTCGTTTGAATGAGCTGGGAATTGTTATCCCTGAGGTGGCCACCCCGGTCGCCTCGTACGTGCCGGCACAAACCACCGGCAACCTGCTCTACACCGCAGGTCAGCTGCCCTTCATAGATGGCGCATTGGCCAAGACCGGGAAAGTTGGTGCTGAAGTGAGCGCCAGCGAAGCGACCGACATGGCCCGCACGTGTGCGCTCAACGCGCTCGCCGCTGCTCAAAGTGTTCTGGGCTCGCTCGACCGCGTCACCAAAATCGTGAAGGTCAATGGATTCGTTGCCTCCACCCCCGATTTCATCGGACAGCCTGGTGTCTTAAACGGCGCCTCGGAGTTACTGGGTGAGATCTTTGGTGATGTAGGTAAGCACGCCCGTGCCGCGGTCGGTGTTGCCGCTTTGCCGCTCGACGCCCCGGTAGAGGTCGAGCTGATTATCGAATTCGCCTAGTCTTCCTCGGCAAGGTTCCCGCGGATCGTCTGAATGACGCTGGTATCCGTGAGCGTCGTCGTGTCGCCGACGTCTCTGTTCTCTGCAATGTCTCGCAGTAGCCTGCGCATGATTTTGCCCGAACGGGTCTTTGGAAGCTCATCCACCAAGTGGATATCGCGTGGTCTGGCAATAGGCCCAATTTGCTCACCCACCCAGGTGCGAAGCTGACCGATCAGTTCGTGATCGTCCATCGTTCCTTTAAACCGCGACTTCAAAATCACGAATGCCACCACGGCTTGACCCGTGGTGTCATCATTAGCGCCCACCACTGCTGCCTCGGCGGTCATTTCGTGGGCAACAAGGGCTGATTCGATTTCCATAGTGGACAGGCGGTGTCCAGAGACGTTCATGACGTCGTCGACTCGACCAAGCAACCAAATGTCTCCATCGGCGTCGAGGTGGGCGCCGTCACCGGCGAAGTAACGGTCGCCAAACTTTGACCAGTACGTCTCGACGTATCGGTCGGGGTCTCCCCAGATTCCACGGAGCATCGACGGCCACGGTTCGCTCACCACTAAGAGACCACCGGCTTCGGCACCGACGTGAGTCCCGTCTTCGCCGACAACATCAATGGTTATTCCCGGCACGGGGACTTGGGCAGAGCCTGGCTTGGTGGATGTGATGCCGGGGAGCGCCGAAATCATGATGGCTCCCGTTTCAGTTTGCCACCAGGTGTCAACGATCGGGCAGGTTCCCCCACCGATGACGTCGCGGTACCACATCCACGCTTCTGGGTTAATGGGCTCTCCCACACTTCCCAGCACTCGGAGGCTCGAGAGGTCAGAACGCTGAGGGATTTCTCGACCAGCCTTCATGAAGCCGCGAATAGCGGTCGGGGCGGTGTAGAAAATGCTGACTTTGTACTTCTCGATGATTTGCCACCAGCGCCCAGGCTCAGGAGAGTCTGGAGTGCCTTCGTAAATGACCTGGGTTGCCCCATTGGCGAGTGGCCCGTACACCACGTAGCTGTGGCCGGTAATCCAGCCGATGTCGGCGGTGCACCAATAAACATCGGATTCGGGGTGGAGGTCAAACAAGTTTTTGTGGGTAAAGGCAGCCTGGGTGAGATAGCCGCCAGAGGTGTGCATGATTCCCTTTGGCTTACCCGTCGTGCCTGATGTGTAGAGGATGAAGAGTGGGTTTTCCGCCTCAAACGCTTCGGCGTCGTGTAAGTAGCTCATCTGAGCCACTTCTTCGTGCCACCAGAGGTCGCGCTCGTCGACCATAGTGACGTCGTTTCCACCGCGCTTCACCACCAGTACGTGTTCGACATTGTGGCCTTCGCCCTCGAGCGCTTGGTCGACCGCGGGTTTCAGTGCGAAGACGGAACCCTTGCGGTAACCGCCGTCGGCAGTGATCACAACTTTGGCATCGGCGTCTTCGATTCGTGCCCGAAGACTCTCTGAGCTGAATCCTCCAAAGACGACAGAGTGAGTTGCACCGATTCGGGCTACAGCGAGCATCGCGATGACAGCCTCTGGAATAAGTGGCATATAGATCACTACTCGATCGCCTTTGTTGACATCGAGAGATTTGAGGAGGTTCGCCGCGCGACGCACCTCGCCGGTCAGCTCTTCATAGCTAATGGAGCGAGAATCACCAGGTTCACCCTCGAAGTGAAGTGCGATGCGATCGCCGCGCCCTTCGAGAACGTGGCGGTCGAGACAGTTGTAGGCGACGTTTAGCTCACCATCGGCAAACCACTTCGCAAAAGGCGGGTTCGACCAGTCCAACGTCTGCGTGAAGGGGGTGTGCCAATGCAACAGCTGCCGTGACTGCTCGGCCCAAAAAGAGAGGCGATCGGCCACGGCTGACTCATAGAGGTCTGGAGTGGCCACCCGATTAGCCACAAAATCAGGCGAGGGTTCAAACCGACGATTTTCGTGCAGCAAGCTGTCAATAGTGTTGTCGCTCATTAAGTAACCTTTCCGCGCCGTTGCGAATTTGTGAGCCAAAAGCCTGGCGCCCTAGTTTAGGCGCCTCTGCCCGGTTGTCCACAGTTCTTGAGTGAGTCGGCTCTCCCGATGGCATCTATGCCACGGTGTGCCGGTGACCAGCCCAGCCGAGTGGAGTTTCCCCGCTTCCCAGACCCCGCAATCATCCGCGTCTATTGCAGCGCTTGGGCCCCTAGCCACCTTGGGTCGAGACCAACGAGTTACTGATGTCTTTGTGGTGGCGGACGGTCGGGTCTTTGCCGATAGGGGGTCGGGGACGCAGTTGGTCAATGATCTGCACCTCCCACCCACTGATGCCATCGCCTTTGCCCGAGCCCTCATCGAAGCGGGTGGTCGACACCTCGATGACGCCTCACCCGTGGTGGATGTTCGATTGGGGCCAGGTGTGCGCGTTCACGCAGCGCTACCCCCAGTGGCTCTGGGTGGAGCCACGGTGTCCATTAGGTTTTCAAGAACCCACAAGGTAGATCTCTCAGAGCTCAACATCGCGTGGGAGGGCACCCAGCGAGAGCGACTCCTTGCCGCAGTGGCGAGGTATGAGACTGTCTTGATTTCTGGGTCCACTGGTAGCGGGAAGACCACTCTCTTAGGGGCGCTGTTGGCGAGAGCCTCACCGCGCGATCGGATCGTGGTTCTAGAAGACGTCGCAGAGCTCGACATTGATCACCCCCACGTGGTCCAACTCGAATGCCGTCAGGCAAACATTGAGGGGGTAGGTGAAATTCCCCTGGATCGGTTAGTGCGTGAGTCGCTTCGCATGCGACCTAACCGACTTGTCGTCGGTGAATGTCGAGGTGCGGAGCTTCGAGACCTACTCTCGGCACTCACAAGTGGCCACCGCGGAGGAGCATCCACAATTCACGCGACCAATGTGGAGTTGTTGCCTGAGCGTATGGAGGCACTCGCCATGCTGGCGGGTCTTACTCCTTCCCAGGTGGCGAGGCAGGTGGCCGCAGCCTTTGACCTGGTGGTGCATCTCAGCGCGGGGGAAGGAGGTGTTCGTCGTGTGGAACTGGGCACGTTCATGGTGGGATCGTCTGGCGAACTGGTGGTTAAACACATTCCCACCGGCTAGGACACAAGACCGGCTTGAGGCAGCTGTCGTCGCCGCGCGACTCTCGGTATTCATTCGCGCAGGCCTGCCTCCGACTCGTGCGTGGAGCGAAGCTGCACGCTTTTCCGGCAGTGAGTCTGTGGAACAGGTCGCCGATGCGCTGAATCGAGGGGTGAGACACAAGGAATCAGTTGAGACTGCGTTGGCAGGAAAATCACCCGCATGGTCTGGTTTGTCGTGTGTGATTACCATCGCCGATGAGGCTGGGGCTCCCTTAGCGGACGTGTTGTGGAGGGTCTCCCAATCGCTTCGCCAACAATTACAGATTGAGCGGGAGCTCGATGTGGTGACGAAAGCACCCAAGCTCACGGTCAGAGTGCTCGTCATACTTCCGTTTCTCGGGCTGCTCATGGCCTCCGCGCTGGGAGTGAACGCCTGGGGTTTTCTCGTGGGCACGACACTTGGTCGAACCAGTGGGGTTGTTGCCCTCGCTCTGCTCATCACTGCGGTGGTGTGGATGCGCACGATGATGGCCAGGGCGATTCCTGCCCCCGGAGATCGAGGGTTACCCTTCGAACTCTTCGCCATCGCCGCGTCGGGTGGAGTACTGCCTGAAATTGCGTTGGAGCGGGTGCGTCTCGTCCTTCACAACCACGACCTTTTCCATGACGATGACGAGCTCAGCGCACTCGCACGAATATCGAGGAGGGTGGGAGTTCCCGTGTCGACTCTCGCTGCTAGCGAAGCGAGTTGGGCGAGGGAGAAGGTTCGCCTCGATGCCGAGGAGGCACATGCCGCGCTCGCGGTAGCTCTGCTCATTCCCCTGGGGCTGTTGATTCTGCCTGCGTTCGTGTTGGTGGCAGTAGTGCCTGTGGTGGTCACCTTGTTGGGTGAGGTAATTGTTCCCTCGACGATTCCTTGGTGACCTTGTCCACACCGTCTCCACTGCTCGACCACCGCACTGTTTTGGCACCAGCTCCTCCGCGCGGCGGGCCACCCGCCATAGTCACCCCGAACTCATGCCATCAATAGAAAGGATCACTCGTGGAAGAAGAATTCAGAGAGGTCGAAGAGTTTTTCCCCGACCGGGGAGCGGCAACCGCCGAATACGCAATTGCCACCATGGCCGCCGTGGGATTTGCGGGATTGCTCGTCGTCATCATGCGAAGCGACGAAGTGCGCCAAATTCTCACCGACCTGGTGAGAAATGCGCTGACCTTTGCAGGCTAACAGGGGATCCATCACCGCCGAATGGGCTCTAGCCCTTCCGGCGGTGATGCTGGTGAGTGGCGCAGTCATCACGGGAATTGGAGTTGGTCTTGATCAGGCTTCGCTCCACCAGGCGGCAGCCGATGCTGCCCGAGCGGCAAGCTTCGGCCTCACTGACGCGGATGTGTTCTCACGAATTCGCGTCACTCAAGGCCCCGAGGTGAGCGTTGACATCACACGAGATGCCACGTCTCACATCGTGTGTGTGGAATTGGCAGGGCCCAGGCGTAGCGCTGTGGCAATTGATCTCCTTCACCCCTCCAGCACAATGTGTGCTCTGTTGCCACCAGAGCTTGCTCGGGAATGAGGCGTGGTTCGGCCACGCTGATGGCCACGTGGCTCATGGGGCTCATTGCTGCGGTTGCCCTGGGGGTGTCGCTCGTGGTCTCCGCTGTGGGCGAGGGCCGGAGGCTCCAACATGTCGCTGACCTCGTCGCCCTGGCCGCGGCAGATGTTGACCAGGGAGTAGTACCAGGAATCGCATGTGACATCGCCTACCAACTGGCGATCTCAATGGACGCAGGCAGCCTGTCCTGTGTAGTGTCGGGTGGCCTTTCGCAGGTGAGCGTCACGAGAAATTGGCGAGGATTTGAGATCACCAAACGCGCGCTCGCGAGGCCATTTCTTCCTCTGCTGTAGAAGGGGTGTGTGTATTCGCCACGGGAGCCCTTGAATCGCGGAAAAGATTTTCTTGTGTATCGTGAGCCCTCGGAACCTGGTCCAACGGCTCACTACGTTGGGCCAGGGGAATCTGGAACAGGAGCAAGGTGTCAGACACTAAGAAACTCGTCATCGTCGAGTCCCCGGCGAAGGCGAAAACCATCGGCAAGTACCTCGGTGACCACTACGAGGTGATGGCTTCTGTTGGCCACATTCGTGACCTTGCGCAGCCCAGGGATCTCCCCGCAGAGCTGAAGAAGACGTCAATGGGCAAGTTCGCCGTCGACGTCGAAAACGGATTCGAGCCCTATTACGTCACCACCGAGCGCGGCCGAAAAACCGTTCAGGAGCTCAAGCGTGCGGCTAAGGACGCCGATGAAATCTTGCTCGCAACAGATGAAGACCGCGAGGGTGAGGCCATCGCCTGGCACCTACTCGAGGTGCTCAAGCCCAAAGTCCCCGTTCGCCGCATGGTCTTCCACGAGATCACTCCAGAATCAATCGCCCAGGCAGCTGAGGGAACTCGCGAGGTCGACCAAGATCTTGTCGATGCCCAAGAAACCAGGCGCATTGTTGACCGCCTTTATGGCTTCGAAGTGTCACCGGTGTTGTGGCGTCGAGTGAGTGGAGCAAAGTCTGCCGGTCGCGTTCAGTCTCCGGCGCTTCGGCTAATCGTGGATCGCGAAATCGAGCGGCGTGCCTTCACCCCAGCCCATTACGCCGACGTTGACGTGGAAGTATCCACGGCGTCCGGCGAGAGCTTTGTGGCCGGTGTTGCCCGGTTGGGCGGAAAGCGCATCGCCCAGGGCCGAGACTTTTCCAGCGATGGCGTCCTGGAAAACGACGTGGTCTTGCTCAACCAAGAGCAGGCAGAAAAAGTAGTGGCTGCACTCACTTCTGCAGGATCCGTAAGTGTTGCATCGCTAGAGCCAAAGCCCTACACGCGTCGACCCGCGGCGCCGTTTACAACTTCAACCCTGCAGCAGGAGGCAGGCCGAAAGCTTCGCTATTCAGCGCAACAAACGATGAGTGTGGCGCAGGGCCTGTATGAAAACGGATACATCACCTATATGCGTACCGACTCGGTCACGCTCTCCGGTCAAGCGGTATCCGCAGCGCGCTCGCAAGCGAGTGAAATGTTCGGCGCATCCTCAATTCCTGATGCTCCCCGCACCTATAAGGGCAAGTCCAAGAACGCCCAGGAAGCCCACGAAGCAATTCGCCCCGCAGGCGACGTGTTCAAAAAGCCCTCTGAACTATCAGGCGCCTTGCGCGCAGACGAGCTCAAGCTCTACGAGCTGATTTGGCGGCGCACTCTGGCGAGCCAAATGGTTGACGCCAAGGGCCAGACCGTGACGGTCACTCTGGATGGGCCCAGTGTGGCTTTGGAGTCGGAGATGGGTATTGAGCTCACCGCCTCGGGAACAGTCTTGTTTGAGCGTGGATTCCTTCAGGCGTATGAAGAAAGCAATGACGACGATAAGGACGATGAGTCCTCGAAGGTCTTGCCTGAAATGTCTCAGGGTCAGTCGCTGAATGTGGGCGAGGTGACCTGGAAAGACCACGAAACCCAGCCACCCGCGAGGTTCACCGAAGCAAGCCTCGTGAAGGCACTGGAGGAGCGCGGCATCGGCCGCCCTTCCACTTACGCATCCATCATTTCGACCATCATTGACCGTGGCTATGTCACCAGGCGCGGATCTGCACTGGTTCCTCAGTGGATTGCATTCCCGGTGATTCGATTGCTCTCCGAGCGCTTTGACGAGCTTGTCGACTACCAATTCACGGCAGAGCTTGAAGAAGACCTCGACCGGATTGCCCGCGGAGAGTATTCGCGGAAAGAGTGGTTGCAGAAGTTCTACTTCGGTGACGATGACCACCGTGGCCTTCACGATGTCGCAAACCTCGCCACCGAGGAAATCGACGCCCGCGAGCTCAACACCATTCACATCACCGACGACATTGCTCTCCGAGTAGGTCGCTACGGACCTTTCATTGAAGTGGCAGATGTAGAGACGGGCGAGCTTCGACGCATCAGCCTCCCACCTGATCTCGCTCCTGATGAGTTGACTCCCACCAAGGCGCAAGAGCTAGTGGATGCTCCTCCCGTCGAAGACCGTGTCTTGGGCGTTCACCCAGAGACGCAGCGCGAAATTGTCGTGAAAAACGGCCGCTTTGGCCCCTACGTCTCGGAAGTGATTCCAGAAGTCGAGGGCGAAGACACTCCCAAAGCAAAGAAGACTGCTGAGAAGCCAAAGACTGCGTCTTTGTTTAAGACCATGGAGCCCGAGTCAATTGATCTCGAGGTGGCGCTGAAGCTTCTGAGCTTGCCCCGTGAGGTTGGGGCCGACCCAGAGTCTGGCGAAATGATTACCTCCCAAAACGGCCGTTACGGCCCCTATTTGAAAAAGGGAACAGACACTCGCTCCCTCGACAGCGAAGAGCTCATCTTTGATATCGACCTGGCCGGAGCGCTCCAGCGCTTCAGCGAGCCCAAGTACGGCGGACGCCGTCAAAGCCAAGCGTTAAAGACTCTTGGTGAGGACCCAGTGTCCGGCAAGCAAATCACGGTGAAGAACGGCCGGTTTGGTCCCTATGTCACCGATGGGGAAACCAACGTGACGGTTCCGCGCGGAATTGATCCAGAATCCATTGATCAAGAAACCGCCGAGCGAATGATTGCCGAAAAGCGCGCCAAGGGCCCCGCACCCAAGCGAGGGGCAAAGAAAGCACCGGCGAAGAAGACCGCGGCCAAGAAAACCACTGCGAAGAAAACCACCACCAAAAAAGCCCCGGCGAAGAAGGCTGCACCGAGCAAGTCGGGGTTGCCAAAGTCCATGGAGCAGGAGGACTAAGTGGCCGGGGTGTTCATCACCTTCGAAGGCGGAGACGGCGCGGGCAAGACCACGCAGTTAGAGCTCGTGAAGAAGTGGCTTACTGATCACGGCCACACTGTGGTGCTCACCCGCGAACCAGGTGGGACTGACGTCGGAGTTGAGCTTCGAAACATCATCCTCCACCGCAAAGGCTTCCTCGCTCCTCGCGCTGAAGCCCTGTTGTACGCGGCAGACCGTGCCCACCACATTCACACAGTTGTTCGCCCGGCCCTTGAGCGCGGAGATGTAGTCATCCAGGACCGGTACTTCGATTCGTCAGTTGCCTACCAGGGCGCTGGACGTGTCTTAGAAGAAAACGAAGTGCGCGACTTGTCGCTGTGGGCAACCGAGAACCTCTTCCCCGATTTAACGGTGGTGTTGGATATTCCTTCTGACGTTGCGAGGGCCCGACGTGACTCGGACAATCGCGTGTTCGATCGATTGGAAGCAGAACCGGATGACTTTCACGAGAGAGTCCGTGAGGCCTACCACCGATTGGCCCAGGCCGAGCCGGAGCGCTTCTTGGTGGTTGACGGGCAGCAAAGCCCCGAGGCCATTAGTGAGCAAATCATTGCCCGCGTCACATCGCTTCTTGGCTAACGTGGTCTTGTGAGCGTCTGGGACGAATTAGTCGGTCAAGAATCGGCCATTGAGGCTGTTCGTCGCGCTGCTGAACCAGGCTCCGATGCGATGACCCATGCGTGGATGATTGTGGGTCCTGCTGGGTCTGGTCGCTCGACACTCGCTCATGCCTTTGCGGCCACATTGATTTCAGAGGGCGATGACGAGCACGCCCTGAAGCTCGTGATGGCGGGGACCCACCCGGATGTGTCCATTCTCGCGACCGACCGAGTCTCGATTTCGATAGATGAGGTCCGAGACCTCGTCACTCAGAGTTATTACGCTCCGTCGACTGCGCGCTACCGCATCATTGTGATTGAAGATGCGGATCGTATGACCGAGCGCACCTCAAATGTGTTGCTCAAAGCACTCGAAGAGCCTCCACCTCGGACCGTGTGGATTTTGTGTGCACCGAGTGTTCAAGATGTGTTGCCCACCATCCAGTCCCGAGTGCGCACGATTACTCTTCGTACCCCATCGGTGGAGCAGGTGGCAGAGCTGATTCACCTGCGGCGCGGAGTCGACTTGGATTTGGCGACCCAGGCGGCACGGGAAGCCCAATGCCACATCGGTATGGCGATGCGTCTAGCAACGGACGAAGACGCGAGGAGTCGCCGCGACGAAACAGTCGAAACTGTGCTCGGATTACAGACGGTTTCCACCGCAGTGAAGGCAGCGGCTCATTTGATTGCGCTAGCTACGGCCGATCAAAAAGCGCTTCTAGAAAAACTGGACCAAGAAGAGCGGGAAGAAACCCTTCGCACCCTGGGCGTTGCCCCGGGTGCAGCAGTCCCTGCGGGGCTTCGCGGAAGTGTCAAGCTGCTCGAGGAAAACCAGAAGCGTCGTGCGACGAGGAGCCTTCGCGATGGTGTTGATCGAATCGCGACAGACATCACCTCGGTACTGCGCGACATTTTGATGATTCAGCTCAACACGGGAAGTGACTTGGTGAACCAGCGCTATCTCGCGAAACTGGAGCAGCGCGCAGCATTGACAAGCGTCCAACAGACGCTGTTTGCCATTGATCAGATTCAGATCGCCCGTGATCGCATCGCGGCAAACACCCCACCCCAGCTAGCGCTTGAGGCCATGTTGATTGCCATCACGGGCCGAGTTCCCATCGAGCTCATCGACGCACCCTAAGCAGCACTGAACCTGGCGTGCGCACACTCGACCGGTAGGGTTAAAGAACCGTCTGTCCGGTTTACCGCTCCCAGAGTCGTGGACGTACCGAGACGCTAGCGCCGAAAGGTGCTCGATTCCGACGTGTAATCCTCGTGATTCGAGGTGTTCGATCAACCGAAGGTAAGTAATGACTGCAATTTCCATGCCCCAAGACGACAAGAAGCGCTACGCGCCTAAACCCTCTGTGGTGACGGCTCTGCGCACCCCGCGCATCTTGACGAAGGAAGTACTCGCGGGGCTCGTCGTGGCATTGGCGTTGATCCCAGAGGCTATTTCGTTTTCGATTATTGCGGGCGTTGACCCGCGTGTGGGTCTGTTCTCATCGTTTGTCATGGCCGTCACTATTGCCTTTTTGGGTGGCCGCCCCGCAATGATCACTGCTGCCACCGGTGCGATTGCTCTAGTCGTGGCACCCGTGGCTAGGACCTATGGGATGGACTATTTCATCGCGACGGTGATTCTTGCCGGTGTGCTCCAAATTGTCCTGGCAGCTCTGGGTGTTGCCAAGCTAATGCGATTTATCCCCCGAAGCGTGATGGTCGGTTTTGTTAACGCCCTAGCGATCTTGATCTTTATGGCCCAGCTGCCTCACCTGATCGGTGTTCCCTGGCTCGTCTACCCCTTGGTCGCAGCGGGGCTGTTGATCATGGTGGTCATGCCGCGGCTGACCAAAGTTGTTCCTGCGCCATTGGTGGCCATCGTGGTGCTGACGGGAATCGTGATTGCAAGCGCACTCGTGGTTCCCACCGTCGGCGACGAGGGGGAACTTCCGCGCAGCCTGCCGGAGCTCTTTATTCCCAATGTCCCTTTTAGCCTCGAGACGCTGTCAATCATTGCCCCCTATGCGGCGGCGATGGCAGTGGTGGGGTTGATGGAGTCCCTGTTGACGGCGAAATTGGTGGATGAAGTAACCGACACTCACTCGAGAAAAACTCGCGAGGCGTGGGCGCAGGGTGTGGCCAATGTCGTCTCTGGATTCTTTGGTGGAATGGGCGGCTGCGCGATGATCGGCCAGACGATGATCAACGTGAAAGCCTCGGGGGCTCGCACCCGCATCTCGACCTTCCTCGCGGGGGTCTTCCTGTTAATCCTCGTCGTGGGCCTTGGTGACCTCGTCGCGGTTATTCCTATGGCGGCGCTCGTCGCGGTGATGATCATGGTCTCTGTTGCCACCTTCAACTGGCACAGTATCCAGCTCAAAACCCTTCGCACGATGCCCAAGAGCGAAACCGGTGTGATGCTCACCACCGTGATTGTGACTGTGTGGACCCACAACCTCGCGATCGGAGTAATCGCAGGAGTTCTCGTTGCGATGGTGTTGTTCGCCAGGCGAGTTGCCCACTTCGTATCGGTCACCAGGGACTTCCCGAACGATGATCCGTCGACAGTGCACTACACAGTCAATGGCGAGTTGTTCTTTGCCTCCAGCAACGACTTGACCACATTGTTTGAGTATTCAGAGGACCCTGGCCGCATTGTCATCGACATGACTGATTCCCACATTTGGGATGCTTCCACGGTTGCCGCGATTGATTCGATCGTGACCAAATACGAGGACTATGGCAAAGAAGTGACCCTGGTAGGGATGAACGATGCCACTGCCGCGTTCCATGGTCGATTGAGCGGCGGAATGGGCGACGGCGTCTAAAGAACCATCACCCCCGGCCCGCCCTTCTTGTCGGTTACGATATGAGAGCCGGTTTGCCGGTTGGCCGCCTTAGCTCAGTCGGTAGAGCGTCTCACTCGTAATGAGAAGGTCGCGGGTTCGATTCCCGCAGGCGGCTCAGTAGTTTAAGTTCTCCGCAA